>ERZ772971.34-NODE-34-length-85165-cov-9.788662_pt1 | contig 85165 bp, 75 predicted proteins | sample MGYA00511943_ERZ772971 | MGnify/ENA primary metagenome ERZ772971 (study PRJEB29015, sample SAMEA2737929) | human oral metagenome | biome: human oral; feature: human-associated habitat; material: dental | place: China | collected 2144 ... | reverse complement strand
GCGCAGCTTATCACTCACTTTGGTAAAACAATTCAATGATATCATATGGCTTTTTTCTTTTTACAGATTTGGTCTCACATCATTGACTAATGTACACTCATATACCACGACATTCGGCACTCACCCTGGGCACCTGCAAGCTTTACAGCTTCTGAATTGCTGTCATCTATCCCACCTATTGCAAATACAGGAATAGAAACAGCCCTGCATATATCCTTTAAATAATCCGTGCCACGAGGCGCCAGCCCTTTCTTGCAATCAGTCAGGAATATATGACCCGCTATAAGAGCATTTGCTCCTAGCTTCTCTGCCCTTACTGCTTCCTCTACGGTATGAATCGACACCCAAACATGCATATCTCTCTTCCCATTTTGCTCAAGAAAACTTTGATATGAAAGCTGCAATCTACATCCGAGTTTTTCTGCTACGCTCGGCATATTGTTGCAAATGAAATCCACGCCGTATTCGTCGCAAACAGCTTTGATGGTCATTGCTAGACCTAGGTAGTCCTGCTCACTGAGATCCTTTTCTCTGAGTATCAAAGAATCACAAAGCCCTTCCTTGCATATCTTTTCAACCTGTTCTTCCAGCCCTGCACTGCATAGGCTTCGTTTTGTAACCGCAATTTTTTTAAACGTAGACATAGTCGTTCATCACCGGCTGAATACCGCGCTTTTTTAGACTCTCGTAAATCTCATCAAGTCCTCTGGTATCTGCTATTTCAAACTGTGCATCCCCTTTGTCCTCGCTCTCGCTGTGGCTTCCGATACCTGTGCTTACACCGGCAGAGATTTTTGTTGCAGCAAGCCCCACAACATTATCCCTAAATTCAGCACGCTCTCTCGTCGAAATCGTCATTCCGGCAAAAGGAAGAAAAATCCTGTAAGCACACATAATCTGAAGTAGCTGTTTCTCATGCACATCCTTAGGATTAATACTCGCATTGTTTATGATAGGACGAAGTCTGGGACATGAAATTGAAATCTCAGCCCATGGATACTTTCGCTGAATCAGGTAGGCATGCATTCCCGTTCCGAGCGCATCCTTCCTAAAATCATCAAGACCTAAAAGTGCCGCAAATGCAACGCCTCTCATTCCACCCATCAAAGCTCGCTCCTGTGCATTAAACCTATAGGGAAAAATCCTCTTATGACCTGCCAAATGCAAGGTCTCGTACTTATCCGAGTTGTATGTCTCCTGGAAAACCGTAACGTAGTCCGCACCGCACTCGTGCAAGTATCTGTACTCATCACTATTCATAGGGTAGACTTCGATGCCGATGTTCTTAAAATACTTCTTCGCAATCTTACAAGCCTCACCTATGTACTTGACATCAGATGCCTTACGGCTCTCACCCGTCAAAATGAGAATCTCTTCAAGTCCTGTATCTGCAATCGCTTTCATCTCATCATGAATTTCTTCCATGGAAAGCTTTGCTCTTTTAATCTTATTGTGACAATTGAAACCGCAGTAAATACAGTAATTCTCGCAGTAGTTAGAAATGTATATAGGTGTGAAAAAATACGCGGAGTTTCCGAAGTGCTTTCTTGTTTCTTGTCTTGCCTTTCTCGCAATCTGCTCTAGAAATGGCTCAGCTGCAGGTGAAAGCAGCGCCTTAAAATCCTCCGGGCTGCAGCTGTCACTTTCAATTGCACGCAAAACATCGCTAGCTGTGTAATCATCAGCTCTATAGCTATTTATATCTGCTATTACCTTATTTAGTATCTCATGTGGAATCTGCTCCATGTCGTCCATATACGTCATATGGTTACATCTTTCCTCAGCATTATGCTCTTTTATTACATTTACTTTCATTATTTAATTGCCTCCTACTACTCTGCCAAGAATCCTGTAAGCGGTGATGATGCAGATGCACCCTTGTCCAAAACCCTGCCAAGCCCCGCGAGGTATGCAAGCCTTCCTGCTTCTATCGCCTTAGCAAAAGCAGATGCCATTGCAGTAATATCTCCTGATGTCGCAATCGCTGTGTTTGCCATTATAGCAGCGGCTCCCATCTCCATGGCCTCACATGCCTGAGAAGGGCTTCCTATTCCGGCATCTACGATAACCGGAAGCTCTATCTCCTCTATCAAAATTCGTATAAAATCTTTTGTTGCCAGACCTCGATTCGATCCTATAGGTGAAGCAAGCGGCATTATCGATGAAGCTCCTGCATTAACCAAATCCCTAGCCACGTTAAGGTCCGGATACATATAAGGCATAACAACAAAGCCGTCATTTGCAAGTATTTCAGTTGCCTTTATCGTCTCATAATTATCAGGTAAAAGATATTTGCTATCCCTAATAACCTCAATTTTAACAAAGTTACCACATCCGAGCTCGCGCGCAAGTCTTGCTATCCTCACAGCTTCCTCCGCATTCCTCGCCCCCGAAGTGTTCGGCAGCAAGGTCACATTCTCCGGAATATACTCGAGAATGTTCTCAGTGCTTGAGTTTGCGCGCCTGAGTGCCAGCGTTATCATCTCAGCACCTGCATCTTTAATCGCTGCCTTGATTAGTTCTACATCATACTTACCCGAACCTAAAATAAATCTCGAATTAAACTCATAACCACCGATAATCAGCTTGTCCACATCCATATTTGTCTTCATAGCTTACCAGTCCTTTCCTGTTCTTCGCCTAAAATAAGTCTTACTATCATATTTGCCTGATGTCCGGCACACACCATAACACGCGGCGCCATGAGTCCAATGCCTTCATAAGCATCGCTCTTTCCGTCACCGCACAAGTAAAGTCTTGACATTCTCTTCTCCGTTTTTATATCGTTTGCATCACCGTAGCCGGCCATGCCGCTTCCGGAGACGATGATTGTTCTTCCACAATTTGACAGAAGTTCACCTGTGAGCATAGCTTTGGCCTCCGGGTCGTCAAAGGCCTCGCACACAAAATCAAACCCATTAAATACATACTTTACATCATCTTTGTAAACTTTAATATTTTTATAGCTTACATTTATATATGGATTGATTTTTAGTAAAATCCCCTTCAAAGCCTCCGTCTTGAGCATGCCTAGCTCATCCACGGTATAGACCTGTCTGTTAAGATTGCTCAGCTCCACCCTGTCAAAGTCCACAAGGTGAAGATGTCCTACTCCACTCCTTGCAAGCATGACTGCTATATGCGAACCAAGACCGCCGAGCCCGGCAATCGCCACCTTAGAGTTCTTCAATTTCTCGTAGATATATGGAGTAAAACGCTCATCCTTCACCGCATCAAACTCAGCCTCGCTTGGATATGCCTTTTCATCTATAAAATGCTTATTCTGCATCATCCACCTCCGACAAATCTAACAACTTCAATGCAATCATTTTCTTTGAGTACAGTGCTTGAAAAACTATCCCTAGGCAGAATATCAAGATTGAGTTCAACTGCCACCATAGCCTCAGAAAAGCCCATCTCAGCTACAAGCTCGCTCACTGTCATGCCTTCCCTAAATTCAAATTTTTCTCCATTAACCTTCATAATGTCTCCTATTAATACTAAAGTAAAAGACCACACGAAGACGTACACCCAAGGTGGTGCACCCCTTCGTGTGGTCTCTCACACTCTATGAAAATTCTACCAAAGCATGTTCTTTCTGTCAATACAAAAGGTGATGTTGCAGAATAGGTGACTTTTCAAATTCACAGCGAGGTGTCGCAATTTGACGACACCTCAGTATGCACTAAAGCCATTATTTACTCGCAAGAATTTAAATCATTTTTCTCACATTTTGATAAAACGAATTGACAAAGCTTTTTGTAATATTCGTTTTATCATTCATATAATAAAAATTCTCGCCTCACACAATTTTTCTACCGTATTCATTCATCTTCTCTTTGAGATAACTCTAATATTTTATCTATTAAAGGAATAAAACCATTAAATTCTTCTGATTTAAACTGATGAACTCTTTTTTCGATTTCCTTTTTAATTCGGTCAGGCAAATTTGGCAAACTCTTTATTGGATGTTTTTGTATCGGTATAATGTCTTCAACAATTGCCTTGATTGTCCCATCCCAAGAAAAATAGTCTTCAATCAGAAAGTCTCCCTCAATAACTCCTGCCTTGTACGGAATAAACGAAACCGTTATATTTCCTTGAGTAATATCCTGATAAGCAGCAATTCGTTCATCACTTTTAGATATTCCAGTTATTGCTTGAGCTCCATCTCGTCCAGCATTATCCCTATCGAAAAACACAATAATTCTTTTATTTTCAGATATCAACTCTTTTAGATTGTCTATAAAAGATTTTACATTACCTGCGCCATTAGCATTAAGGAAATCAATATCAATAGTGCTATAGCGTGGCATTGTTTGTTTAAGTAATTCCAACGCACGTTTAACATACATAACATCGGTTTTGCCTTCGAATACAACAAGCGGCTTATTAGATTTCAACATCATCCCTTGGCCGATAACATCCCACGAAGTTTCCGATAGTCTCTTTATTTTCTCTATCTTTTCATCGGTTAGAATAGTTGATTTATCATCTTCTAGTTCGAGCATTATCAATTCTTTATCTTTTGCTAATTGAGCAAGAATTGGAGAATGTGTCGCAACAACCATTTGACGATCAAATTTGCAGTATTTGGTAAAAAGATTGTATAGCTGTTGTTTGCGACCTTCATGAATATTTGCATCTGGTTCATCAAAGAGAATCAATGAATTTTCATCAGCAACAAAAGACAAAACTGCTCTAATTAAAATTAGCTTTTTCTCGCCTTCGCTTAATTCTTTTGCTGAAAAACCGTTATAAATTAATTCAATATTCTTAATTACTTTTTTATCTTTAGGCATATATGCCTGAACAAAGTAATCAAACAACTGTTTTTCGTAATAGTTGAACTCTTCTGGTTTATTGTTAAGAAATTTTGCGTCCGCAAACATATAGAAATTCTTCATTGCAGCAAAATTATTGAAAACCCGAATGCCATATGTATCAAAAATCTCTTTCTCTGTCATTGCATATAGATAAATGGGCTCACCATTAGGGCCTTTGCTATGTTCAGAAAATAGATTTACAGATTGCAAAAATAATTTTAGCAATTCCGATTTGCAGCATCGCTCAATGTTTTGTGTGTAAAACAGAAGAATATGATCTACCGTATCTCTGCCAATAATATCCCTCAAAAATTGTTTATCATCTTCGGCTGTGCTATAAATTAGCGAGAGCAAAGCAATATCCCAATAATATTTGTTTATGTAATACATTTTGGGAGATAGATTGTTACCAATTCCTGCATTTATGTCTCTTGTAAATTTGAAATAAAACGGTTCATAGTAATTATGCCACCAACGCTTATCCTCACCGCTATACAGCGCAATCACGTTGGTGGGTAAAAGTTCCTGTTTTATCAATTCGTTTATCGAAGTCACTTTACCATCAACATAATACTGACATCTGTATATAGTTTGTTCTAACCTTACTTCCTTACTTTTTATTTCATAAGTTAGCGAATATACAAACTTGTGAATCGATTTGGCAGAGTAAGCATTAGCAAAAATACCACTTAGCGCTTCTAAAACATTGCTTTTTCCTGAACCATTGTTACCTACCAAAACAGAAAGCCCATTTCCGGTCTCAAAGTTCACAGTAAAATCTATAAGGTTTTTATATTTCTTTATATGTAGCTTTTTAAGCTTCACCAAAAATAGCCTCCTCAAATAATTTCTGAGCTTCCGCTTTGAGCTCATTGGCTTTAATGCTCAACTCTTTAATTTGTTGCTTACGTTTTACAATTTCATTCACAATGGTTGTCTGTGTAACTTCCAATGGATTGTCGGATTTTATTGGAGGTAAAACAATAGGGTAGTTGTTGACAATACTTGCGTTCAAATTAGGCTGGTTGTTTCCATATGCAAGCGCTCTTAAACGATGATATTCTCCCTGTAGATAATACCACAAATAGTCCGGCAACACCTTATCTGTATCAATGTTGTATAGAACCAAACAAGCTTGATTCGTTGCGGCATCTATGCCCAATTTAGCAGTACGACCACGTGTTAATCCTTGTCCGTACATAGCAATAATAATACTTCCCTTGGGATAAAGTTTTGCACTGCTATTATTTACAGCTTCCTGTGTGATTTTTTCTTCGGTATCATAAATGATATCGTCAAGAACCTCGCCTGTTTTAATCCAAGGAATATTTCCGCCATAGTATGAACTAACACTACGTCTTGGAGTTCCTCCGCTTCCCGAATCACATATGTTCCCAATCGATTTCGTTGGGAATTTTTTATTATAAACAACTTTACCCGATGTTAAAAAATCAACTCCCCACTTATCAACCATAGAATATTTAATCGTAGATAATGTTTTTATTTTTCTGCTCGGCGTTTCAACAATCCCTAACGATTGTGTCAAGTAATCAAAAATACTTGTTTCAATTTGAGTTGCACGCTGCTGAAATTCAGTTGCGTTGCGATTCACACTATAAAATTTATCAACAAGGTTTCTTTGTTCATCAAGAGATGAAGGGACAGGGATTCTAATTGCTGAGAGATTTTCATATGACAAAGTTTGACGCACAGAGCCGGTAGTATTCTCTTGAATTATTGTGTTGAAAACGCTGCTCTTCAAAACCAGATACAAATATTCAGGCAAAATAGTTTCCTTACACTTAAAAACCACATATGCAGGACTAATATACTCATTTTTTAGCAATGAGGTTTTGAGACCTATCGAACCAACATTTACTCTATAAGGGTTATATGCCAAACAACCATCTTCAACGTAAATGTAGGGTTGATTGATATTTTTGCCAAGCTCAGAATATGCATCAAACATTCCGCGCTCATTTGAAATACCCAGAATTTTACACTCTTTCTCTGGTTTCTCAAACAACTTTGTTTTTTGCGTAATATGAATCGTATGTTTACCTATAGGATCCAGAGAATACTGGGACAGCACTTCAGTAGCAAAAAAGTGTGTAACATTCCATTGCGTCACATCTGCAAAACGTATGGTTTTTAACAAAGAAGTATTTACCACTTTAATTCAACCTCCTTGCCATCACTAACCCGGAAGATCTTGCCCACTGAATTTATGGTGTAGGAAATAAGGCTGTTAGATTCCTCCCACAGCTTATTAGCAACTCTATATTCTTTGTACTCGCCTTGAAGAGTAGGTAACTGATTGCCAGCGGAAACAGAACCAGTAGAGGTTATACCTGCATCCTCAACCATAACAATGGGGATTTCGTAGTCAAAGTATTCTTTGGTAAGCGGTTTTGACTCTTCGATGATAGCTTTTTCAATATCTCTAAGCTCTTTTTCCATAGATGCAATTACCGCTTTTACTTTAAGCTTTTTGGCTTTTTCTGCCGCAATCTTTTCTTGAAGAGCCTTTATTTCGCCAATATATTTTTGCCTAATCTCTTTTTCTGCTCTTGTTTTAGCGCCTAAATACTGAAGCTCTTCTTCCTCTGTAAAACGCTTGAAAAACACCAAACTTGGCTTAACTGTTGCGCCGGCTGCAATAAATACATCCTGAGGAATAGAGCAAATCAAGATGATTTTTGCTTTGCCTTCAAAATATTCACGAATTTTCTGAAGGTTGGATGTGTTTAGAACACCTTCAGGTAAAACCATACCCATACGGCCACCCTTTTTCAGTAGTCTGAGGCAACGTTCCATAAACAGTACTTCAGTAAGACCGGACATCGAACCAACATCATACAGAGAAAGTAATGATTTTCCAATATTGTCATTTACCTGTTTGAGAGCTTTTTCATAGGCTTCGCCATATTTTTCTTTGTATTTTGCAATAAGAACTTCATCAGTGAATTTATCTGCTTCAGTGATTTTTTGAGATTTATCGATTCTTGCACCGAAAGGAGGGTTGGTTAAGATAACATCAAAACGCTCTTCAAAAATACCATTAACATTCAGCAAACCATCGTGATGATGAACGCCACCGTGACCATCGCCGTGCATAATCATATTCATTTTTGATGTTCGTGCCATACGGGGGTTGGCATCTGTTCCGTAGATACAATTACGTGATAAATTATACATACGGCTGCCTTCTGTTTGAGTATCAAGCTCTTGATTTAATGTGGATTGCATTGCTTCAATACGCTCATTAATAGCAAGTTGTTCCTTTTCGGATAGTGAATCGTAGTTATCGCCTTCGATAACCGAGCGAAGTTCTGCTTTGGCTGTTTTCACATCCTCTTCAATCTTTTCACTCATATATTCAAATGCTTTAATCAGGAATCCGCCACTACCGCAAGTCGGATCGCATACCGTTTCGCTTTCGTTGGGATCAAGAATATGCGTCATAAAATCAACAATAGTACGAGGAGTAAAATACTGTCCTAATTCGCCACGGAATGTTGTACCCAAGAATTGCTCAAAGGCGATACCCTTAACATCATCCTGCGTATCGGAAAGGTTATATGTTTCGAGCTTTTCGAGGATTTGCTCAAAGCTGTTTTGCCTAATTTTAATGATTTCATTTTCCTCAAACAACTGATCGTCCTTAAATTCTTCCTTGGTGTTGTAAAACAAAAATTGCATATAAGGAAGATCTTTAGGAGTTCCTTTTAGACTTGGACGAATTTCCTTTTCAAACCACTTTTCTTTTTCTACAAATTCGTTCTTGGTAAATACTTTTGCGCCACGCTGTTCACGTTCGTATTTGATTTTCATAAATAAAATCTTACTGATTTCATCAAATGCTGCTTCAGGAGATAGCTTATCATTATTTCTTATTATGTTATGGCAGGTGCGCAGAATCTTTGTAAAGTCATCTCTTGTAAATGTTTTGGTTTTAGAAAGAATATCTTTAACCTTTTTCTCGTTCATAGCTTCTTCGGCTGTAGGAATAGCAACAACCTCAACTAACTCTTTAGGAAGATAATTTTTATCTACATTAAAATACTTTGTTTCCTTTTCATTTGTGGTTACAAAGAAGCTTGCGCCAGCCCAAGAGGCATAATTATACCCTTGATAATAGTCTTCTTCACGGATACGTACATTTTCCGCCTTACATTCGACTACAATGAATGCAGCCTTACTTTCAAATTTATCTTTTTTTGATTTCCAGATAACAATGTCTGCACGTGCTTTTCCTTGACCGCGTTGAGAGTTGTTGACTTTGATTTCTTGTGCCATTTGGTCAAGAGAATATCCATAGTCCTCTACAAGAATTTTTATATATTCCTGACGCACTTTCTCCTCAGGAGTTTCAATGTGCCAAGAGTCGGTTAACGGACAAAAAATTTTCCCGCTTTCTCTTCTTATTTCTAAGATGTTCATAGTATGCCTCCGCTTTTTGCATAATTATTATTCTCTGCTTATCAATATATGTTTTCGGTAGACTTTTTTATCATTTCACTATATTCAATAAGCACTACATTACCCATATCTTCCGCCTTGCTGATACAGCCTTTAGTAAATCCTGATTTAGCAAACAGATAAAAATATTTGTTTTTGTAATTAAACAACTCGCTTCGTTCAATGAGTTTTTCAAGAACGGCGAGGTCAACCTTTTTGTTTGTCCATTTACATTCACCGAAAAGGGCGGTGTTTTTATCTTGGACACACATAATGTCGATTTCTTCCTGCTGTCTTGTTTTTTTGTTCGTACCCCACCAACGACTGATGTCGGTGAAATTAACAGGGCAATTATCATTAAGAAGCTCATTCCAAAGATATTGTTTTGAAATATCCTCGAAAACTGCTCCCATATAATCGGACAAATACGGTTCAATTCGTTTATAGGCAAGCTCGTCCGCACCTCTTGAAATAACGGATGTGTTTTCTGCTACGAAGCGATACCAAAAGCGAAACATATTATCTTCAATTGAGTAGATTGTTTTTCTGCCGGAGCTTTCTCCGTACGGTGTTTCTTTCTTCACAATTCCGAGAGAAATGAGGTTGCGAATATAGGTTGCACAAACGCTTGTGTCCTCGCCAACCTTGCTTGAAATCTCTGAAAGTTTTGTACCTCCAGTTGCAATAGCCGTAATAATTGCGTTATAAATCGCAGGCTCACGCACTTCCTGTTTGAGCAGATTTGTCGGTTCTTCAAAAAGGAATGATGACGGATTTAAAAATATCTTTTTGATATTTTCTTTTATTGATAAGCCGTCGTCAAGCTGAAGCAGGTACTGCGGAGTTCCACCGACAATTCCGTAGGCAAGTGCTTTATCTTCTGTCGAAAATTTCGGAAAATGCTTGCACGCTTCCAAAAATTCAAAAGGCTGTACTTTAAGCTGTGTGGTTCTTCTGCCGTAAAGCGGAGCCTTATATGCAAGCACGTGGTCTTCCATATAGGACATTGATGAACCGCAAAGAATTAAAAATAATTTTGAAGTATCTTTATGCTTATCAATCATAAGCTGTAGGGTAGAGGCGAGGCTCTTTGAAGCCTTTGCAACATACGGGTACTCGTCGATTACAAGGACGATTCGTTTCTCCTGTGCTAATTTAAAAACAAATTCCAAAGCGTCCTGAAAAGATGTAAATTCGCTACCCTGCGGCAAATCCGATTGGTAGCTCATTATACTTTGGCTGAAATTTTCGAGATTTTGTTTTGCATTGCTCTCAACGCCTGTAAAATAAATTACATCCTTATCTTTTACAAATTCATTTATGATTGCGGTTTTGCCGACACGACGGCGACCGTAGATTACAGTGAATTCAAATTTACTGTTATTATATTGATTCTGTAACGCTGTAAGCTCTCGTTCTCTTCCGATAAACATACGCATACCTCCGTTTAGTGAATTACGATTTACTATATTATACTCTCCAAAAAATCAATGTCAATATATCTTATGCAATTTACTAAACTATGTTTTAGTAAAATAAAATTTATTTGTTTTGTTGGCAGGTCTTAGGGTGTTACCTAACGAGATTTTACCGTTTTAGGACGATAGGAGTATAAATGGTCTGCTCGCTAAGATTCTGCAGCGTCTTATGGCAAATGAAAAGCGGGAGCTTGCCGTTAGGTTCACTCTCGCTTTTGGTTTTATTTTATCCGTATATTTTTCATTTTCGCTGATGAAAATTTTATAATCAAGTCATCAACGGCGTCCGTATATCTGCCTTCGCTTTGCAATTTATTTTTTAACGGATAAGATTTTGATAATTTCTGAATGTTCATATTGGGATATGTAAAGATGATATTGGGGTTCTCTCATACATAAATCACCTCGGCATTTACGAATTAAGAGGCACGATTCCGGATGTTATTCATCTTACGAATCCATAAAAATGTATTTCCTGTCTTAGTTGTCAACACATATGTTACACTTTGAGAAGTATTCCGATACAACTTGGTTTGGGCTCTTGAAATCAAGAACTGTCTTTGCTGTCTTATTATATCTAGCCTCATGCTTTGATACTTGTTTTCTTAGTTCTTTTTCACTTGTAAATACTTTTCTTCCATAGAGAATCTTTCCATCCTCCCTATGACTTCTTTCGACTTTACCGTTTTGCCAAGGTGAATATGGTCTTATCCTTCTTAACTCCATGTTCAATGCTTTTGCAGCTTTCTCAAATGCACTTTCACGCTCTGTACGATCACCATCATTTACAAATTCACTGCCATTATCAACTTGAATCATACGAATTGGAAAGCCCATTCTCTTTTCTAATTCCTGTAAATACTTACATGTTTCATATGTGCTCTTCTCTTTTACTATTTTTAGTACTCGTTTTCTGCTGTATTCATCTATTTATTTATTTCTGTAACATATGTCTTATCACATTACAAAAGAGCCGGTATAAAACCGACTCTTAAATCACTCTATATCGAGCTTAATTTTCATATGTGCAGTGCCAGAAGAATGTGAATCCAAGTGGAGTCTTGTAGAATCCCTTTACATCCTTGTCGAGCATATATGGATCTGTGTAGTGGTACAGAGGTGTGATACAACCTGTACTCATAAGTAGATCTTCTGCCTTGTGCATCATCTTGTAACGAACCTTGTCGTCTGATGTTGTCTTGATTGTATCGATCAGTACATCGAATGTCTGAGCCCATGTACCGTTCTTAACATTGATATCCTTACCGAGCTTTGTCAGATCAAGGTCATACATAGCTAGACCTGCGTGCTCCGCTCTACCGAACTGAATGTCGTTATTTCCTGAGTTGGTCTGCCATAGCTCGAGGAATGTTGTAGGATCGTTATAGTCTGCAACCCAACCGTTACGTGAAATTGTGAAATCTCCTGCCTTACGTGTTGTTAAGAATGTAGCCCACTCCTGGTTCTCAAGATTTAGCTTGATGCCTGCGTTGCCAAGTGCGGACTGGATGTATTCTCCTATTGCCTTGTGTGCATCGTCTGTGTTATATAGATATGTGAGTGTTGGGAAGTTTGTAAACTTGCCTGATTTCTCATCATACTTATAGTACTTCTTCAGGATTTCGATAGCCTTCTTGTAGTTCTTCTTAACTGCTTTTGGAGATGCATCATAGTAACCTTCATAATCCTTGCTTGTTCCCGCCTTTGATGCGAAGCTCTTTCCATCCGGCTCCTTCAATGCCTTAGCAACGAATGTAGAAGCAGGAATCTGATCAGCCTTACCGATTTCGTCTACGATGTACTGACGGTCGATCATTAGGCTGATTGCCTGACGAATCTCTGCCTGGGCCTTCTCAGCTTCAACTCCTGTCAGAGTTGAGTCCTCAGGAAGTATTCTCTTGTTGATATTCCATGCCATGTAATATGTACCAAGCTGATTTGCTACATGGAATTCATCCTTGTAGTTCTTCTTCAGGCTGTCCATTTCATTTGTTGGCATATTGTCAATCATCTGCCAATCACCGTTCTTGAAGTTCGTCAGCATGTTGTTTGCGTCATCTGACAGATAGAACTTGATTGTCTTCATTGTTATATTCTTCTTGTCGATGTAATTTTCGTTCTTTTCAAGTACAATCAAACTGTTGTGCTTCCACTCTTTTAGCTTATATGCACCGTTTGAAACGTACTTCTTAGGTGATGTTGCCCATGATTCATCACTTACAATATCCTCTCTTACAGGTAGATATGTAGGGAATGCAAGAAGCTCGTTCCAGTATGAAACCTTGTTCTTAACAACAACCTTAAGCGTGTTGTCATCAACTGCTGTAACATCAAGCTTAGCACCTTGTACAGGTTCCTTACCTTCGCCCGGCCAGATATCATCATATCCCTTGATTATCTGGAACATGTTTGAATAGTCAGCTGCGAGCTCTCTTGATGCCGCACGATTCCATGCGAATGCGAAGTCGTGCGCTGTAACAGGCTTACCATCAGACCACTTAGCACCCTTTCTTATCTTATATGTGTAAGTAAATGTGCCATCATCGTTCTTCACCGGATCAACCAGCTTCTCTGCCATATCAGCTTTTAGAACTACTTTGCCGTTCTTGTCAGTGTCCCACTTTGCAAGTCCTGAGAATAAATGCAAAGTCATTGTTCCGCCATCAACTGTTGAGTTTCTGGCCGGGTCCATTGTCTCCGGTTCTGAAGCTATGCAGACCGAGATCGTGTCAGCATCGTGCTTTGACTTTTTGTCGGATTTGCTACCGCAAGCTGCGAGTCCAAATACCATGACAAAAGCTAGAGCCGATACAAGGGCTTTTTTCATGTTTTGCTTCTTCATGATTCTTTCTCCTTTTCAATGAAATGTTTTATAGCAAGGACTTTGGTCCTAAGCCAACAAATGATTCACAGATTAGTTAATCTCCTTAACTCTGTGACATGCGACAAAATGTCCCTTCTCGACTTCCTGAAACTCAGGAACCTGCTCAGCACATATTGGCTTTGCATACTGACACCTTGTTCGGAATGGGCATCCTGAAGGTGCATTGAGAGGACTCGGAATATCGCCCTTAAGAACTATACGCTTATTTGCCCTGGCTATCTTTGGATCCGGTACCGGAACTGCCGAAAGCAAGGACTGTGAATATGGGTGGAGCGGTCTTGTGTAGATTGACTCTGCATCGGCAAGCTCTACCATCTTTCCTATATACATCACTGCGATTCTATCGCTTATATGTCTAACAACTAGCAGGTCATGTGCTATGAACAAATATGTTAGTCCCAGCTTGTCCTGAAGCTCATCAAACATATTAATTACCTGAGCCTGAATCGATACGTCCAGGGCTGAAACCGGTTCGTCACAGACGATAAAGTCAGGGTTTACAGCTAAAGATCTGGCAATACCTATACGCTGTCTCTGTCCACCTGAAAACTCATGAGCATATCTAGCCGCATGTTCACTGTTAAGTCCGACATGATCCATCAGCTCAAGAATCTTTTCTTCTCTTTCTTTCTTATTCTCATACAGATTATGTACGTCCAAAGGCTCTCCGATAATATCTGAAACTGTCATTCTAGGGTTCAGCGACGAATACGGATCCTGAAACACCATGGTTGCCTTTTCTCTGAACTTCTTAATGTCAGCCTTTGTCTTAATCGAATTGCCGTTATATATAACCTCTCCTGATGTAGGCTTGTAAAGGTGAAGTATCGTTCTACCCACAGTTGTCTTTCCGCAACCTGACTCACCAACAAGTCCAAGTGTTTCACCTTTATTTATATTGAAACTTACATCATCAACCGCCTTGAGTGGTTTTCTTTTGAACCATCCCATGTTTATGTCAAAGTACTGCTTTAGGTTCTTTACCTGAATAAGCGGCTGTTCTGTTTTGATATTATCACTCATTATCTGCACCGCCTTTCTCCTCAATTGGAGCTGTGGTCTCACCTAGGCTTACAGGCTCGCCATTCTCCAACTTCTCTTTGACATTCATCCAACATGATGCCTTATGTTCTGAGTTTATATCCATGCTCTCAGGCGCCTCTGAAATACAAATTTTCATCGCATTTTCACATCTCGGAGCGAATGGACATCCCTTCGGTAGATTCAAAAGGTCTATCGGTGTGCCCGAGATAGGCTGCAATTTCTGCCCGAGATTACTTACATTCGGTATTGAATTTAGGAGCCCCTTAGTGTATTCATGCTTAGGATTGTAGAAAATTTCCTCAGCAGTTCCTCTCTCACAGTACGAACCGGCATACATTACGACAACCTCGTCGCACATCTGAGCTACAACTCCAAGATCATGCGTAATCATTATAATTGCCATTCCCAGCTGCTCTTGCAGGTCCTTCATAAGCTCAAGAATCTGAGCCTGAATTGTAACGTCAAGAGCTGTTGTCGGTTCGTCAGCTATCAGAATATCCGGCTCACATGCCAGTGCCATAGCTATCATTACACGCTGACGCATTCCACCTGAGAACTCAAACGGATACTGTTTCATACGTTTCTCTGGATCATTTACATTTACGAGGTTGAGCATCTCAACCGCTCTCTCATAAGCCTGCTTCTTATCTCTATCAGTGTGTAGAAGTATAGCCTCCATCAGCTGATGCCCTACTGTATATGTTGGATTAAGTGAGGTCATAGGATCCTGGAATATAATTGAAATCTTATTACCTCTTATGTTCTTCATTACCTTTTCGCCGGCGCCTACAAGCTCCTGTCCGTCAAATTTGACCGACCCGCCGACAATCTTGCCTGCAGATGCCAAAATTTGGAGCACTGAGTAAACCGTTACCGACTTACCTGATCCGGACTCTCCAACGATTCCCAAAACTTTACCGCGTTCCAAATTGAAAGAAACACCGTTTACCGCTTTGACCTCGCCTGCATCTGTAAAAAAGGATGTATGTAAATCTTTTACTTCTAATAAAGCCATTTTATACTCCTCTCTTAAGCGTTTAGCTTAGGATCAAATGCGTCGCGCAATCCGTCACCGAATAGGTTTAGCGAAAGTACGATTAAAGAAATAACTATTGCCGGAATAATCAAATGCGACGGATATGATGAAATTCCGTTAAGAGCATCCGCAGCTAAAGAACCAAGTGAAGGCATTGGTGCGTTAACACCGAGTCCTAGGAACGAGAGGAAGCTCTCTGTGAATATAGCACTTGGAATCTGTAGTGCCGTCGATATTATGATAACGCTGATACAGTTAGGTATCAGATGTTTCTTGATAATCCAACCGGGCTTAGCTCCTGTTGCCTGAGCTGCAAGAACATACTCCTGCTCTCTTAGTGACAGAATCTGACCTCTGATAAGTCTTGCCATCGATACCCAATATAGCAAAGCGAATACGACGAAAAGACTGACGATATTGCTTCCGATTTTCTCAAGTATGGTACCATCTAAAACATTACCAAGCGCTACCTTCAGTACCGAGGCTAAGAGTATAACCATAAGCATATCAGGAAGCGAATATATTACATCTACCATTCTCATCAGAATCATGTCAACTTTGCCACCGACATATCCTGCGATAGAACCGATTGTCATACCGATTACTAAAACTATGATACTTGCAAAAAAACCTACTGCAAGTGAAATTCTTGTTCCATATACCACACGGATAAAGTAATCTCTTCCGCGTTCATCTGTACCGAATATATGAGGAAAGACCTTGTCTCCCTGGCTTATCTTCATCTTCTCAGTTCTGCCGTACTCCATAGGAGGAATATTGTTGTAGCTCGAATCTACCGGTTCTCCCTTCTTTACGCCTAACTGTGCATCATATGAATATGGCCAAAATACCGGAAGTACTAGAGCTGACAAGGTTATAACTACTATTATAATAAGACTGACAAGAGCAACCTTATTCTTAACAAGACGCTTAACACCATCCTTAAAGAATGTGGATGACTCACGCATCTGCACCATATATGCCTTTTCCTCAGGCGTAGCAGGTATGAAATTATTCATATCTACATGCATACTTAACTTATTTGTAATATTATCCATTGTGCCCTCTCTATTCTAAAGTGATACGTGGATCTGCAATCTTGTAAAGTATATCGCTGACAAGGTTCATTATTACAATGAGTGCAGCTAGTATAATCGTTGTACCCATAATCAAAGGGTAATCACGACCTGTTATACTATTTACGAATGCTCGTCCGATACCCGGCACTGCGAATATCTTCTCAACAACAAGTGACCCTGTAACGATATATGCCAGCATAGGTCCAAAGTATGTGATTACAGGGATAAGAGAGTTCTTAAGCGCATGTTTCAAAATGATATCACGGTTCGAAACACCCTTAGCCTTTGCTGTACGAATATAGTCTTGACCCAAAACATCAAGCATTGATGAACGCGTCAAACGTGTTATATATGCCATAGGATATAACATCAAAGTCACAACGGGAAGAATCAAGCCCCCCTCTGCATCTCCATTTGCCGGAAGCACTCCGAGTTTGATTGAAAACAGCATGAGTAAAAAAATACCCATTATGAACGACGGCATGGATACCATAGCCGTTGTCAAAACCATGATAAACTTATCCACCAGCTTGTTTCTCTTCAGCGCCGCCACGGCACCAAGCCCTACACCTAATATCAAAGCAAATATAGCTGCCGTAATACCTAGTTTTGCTGATACTGCAAATCCATCAGCAAGCACATCTATTACCTGACGTCCTCTCTGCTTTAGGGAAGGACCGAAGTCAAACTGAGTAACAATACCTTTCAGATATGTCGTGTACTGCTCCATAACAGGTTTATCAAGCCCGTATTTAGACTCTAATTGAGCTCTTACTTCTGCAGAAGTTGCCTTTTCTCCTATGAACGGACCGCCCGGAACTAATCTCATTACAAAAAAAGTAATAGTGATTACAACCCAAACGGTCACAATTGCGATTAATATTCTCTTCAGAATATAGAGCAAAGTCCTTGAATTCATTATTTCATCACCTTTTCCTTTTGGTTTGCTTATTTTTCACATCTTCTGGTTAACTTTTATAATAACCTATTTTGCCTTGATTCGCAATAAAAAACGTTCATTTATGAGCTTTCTCAACAAAAATTAATCACTTCTTCATCACATATTGCGCTCAAAACCGTTGAAAAAATAAAAGCGAATTTTATTCTACCACAAAACACTTTACTTTGCAAAAGTTTTTGTAAATACTTTGTGTTTTTTCCCAATTAATCTTATCTTTTGTTGTGTCTAACCGTTAATATTTAAGTGCAGATCTCTCAACTCTATTTTTCAGCGAGCGCAAACGACGGGTAAGCTTATTTGTATCCTCTATCCTTCTAATTACCGCATAAGCGTTATCCTCTTTATATAAAAGCACTGCCGAAAGCTTTCCCTGCATATCGTCACACAATTCCTTAACCTGTTGTAGATATTCCTCTTTTGACATATTGCTAAGTCCTGCAGGAAGTTCCTCTATATCAAAGCTGTACTCTATATCAAAGAGCTCAAATATCTTCTTTGATATGCGAAGTCTAAGCTCGTTCAGTCTCAAGGCAAACATCCCTACATGCTCCTCTGCACCTGCTATTTGTTCGTTCATGAAGTCCGAAAGCTCAGCAAAATTTTTATCAAGCTCCTCGTATGGCATGGACATTGCACTTCTGTAAAACTGAAGTTCCTTAAGTGCAGATCCGATTATATCTATCAGTTTCTTTCTCGTTGACTCCTGCATAATTTCCCTTATCGAGGCGCTCAAGTCCCTTAAGATAGCAGACTTTAACGCTTCTACACCCTCGCCGGTCTTGGCACTGACAGGCATTAGCTTTATCGCACTTGTTTCCATTATCTCGCTCAAAAGACCTGCACAGTACCCCGTATACGCCTCCAAATCCCCCGCGCTCACCGTATCAATTTTGTTTACGGCAAAGTAGAATTTTCCTGCGTATTCCTTGGTACTCTGCAAAAAATCTATCTCTATTTGATTTATCGGGCTATCTACTGAGAGTAAGAATATTACTGCATCGCTCTCCTTCATATAATCGTATGCGACCTCAGTATTGTTCTTATGAAAAGAACCGACTCCCGGTGTGTCAACATATGTGATTCCGTTCTTCAGAAAATCGGACTCGCTGTGTATGACAACTTCCTTTACCCCCAGTTTATTTTGAGCGTTCTCCTGCTCGCTTATATATGCAGAAAGATCATCTATCTCGACAGGCCTAACCTCACCATTTTCAAAACAAACCTCTGCGGACTGTCTCCCGTAGACGACTTTGGTTACTGCCGAGGTAATCGGGACTATTCCGACGGGCATGTAATTCTTCCCAAGTATACAGTTGCTTAAGGTACTCTTTCCCCTTTTGAACTGCCCTATGACGGAAATCGTCATGTTGCTATTGCTTAGCTTATCTACCAAAAGCTTGCATTGACGCCTCTGGATGCTGCACGCAGCTTCACCACCTGAAAAAAGTTCATCCGCCTCCTTAGCGAGCTCTAGAATATCTATAGCTTCAACCTTAAAATTATTCATCAAATATTTATCTCCTGTAAAATATCGTGACAAAAACACATGAATATAATACCATTTTTCATCTTACAAATAAATAATCCTTTACTTCAATTTAAGTGAGATTTATGCATATTTTTACAGCGAACCGATTTTGTGTTATGCTTTAGAAAATATTGTTCAGGAGGAAGTCATGCCGGAGCTACCAGAGGTCGAATCGATAAGAAGCATGCTCGAAAAACGAGTTTTAAATAAAAGAATATCAAAATCGGAAATCATTGATATAAAGGCTATCGCAAAACCTGAGCCCGCACTTTTCGGCAAGGCGCTTCTCGGCAGAAAAATCCTTAGCGTCGGCCGAAAAGCCAAGTATCTGATTTTTAAATTTGACGACACATCAAAACTGATAATCCACCTTCGCATGACGGGAAACCTGATTTACATTGACGGCTCTTCAAACCTAATCATCAAGTCGGACGAAAACGGGTTACCCAGGCATGCGCGCGTGATTTTTAACTTTGATGACGGCACCGGACTATTCTTCTGCGATCAGAGGAAATTCGGCAGACTTTGGTTTTATGGGAATGGAGAGAATTACACAAGTTGCGGTATAAATAGACTCGGGCCTGAACCTTTAAGTGCAGAATTCAGCGAAGATTATCTTTGCAAACAGCTTGCAAAAACTCAGAGGCAGGTCAAGACAGTTCTACTAGATCAAAGTGTGATTTCAGGAATTGGAAACATATACTCAGATGAAATACTCTTCAAGGCAGGCATTCTTCCTCAGACCAGAGCTTGTGATATAAGCGATGAACGCGCCCATTTATTACACGATGCAATAAATGAGGTTATTGCCCATGCAATTAAGGCAAACCGCAGCTCAATCGAAGCCTATATGCTTGGAGCAAGTGAGCAATATTCGGACCTTGAAGCTATGAATGTCTATCAAAAGGCAGGCAAGAAGTGTAAAATCTGTGGAGCCGAGATAGAAAAGTTAAAAATAGCGGGAAGAAGCTCCTGCTTTTGTCCTAACTGCCAGCACTAGATTTTGATTGCCCGTCTAATAATGGCATCTTACGTAAAATAAAGCCGCCACACCTTATGCGTTGGTGCAGCGGTTTTGCTCGTCTCAATTCGATTAAACTATCTATAAGCTATTTTAGCTTTGCGTTTGTCTTTGCGAGGAACTTTTCGCTATCGATGATGAAGCGCTCGTGCTTTGCTTCGCCGATAAGGCCTGCTTCGTCCATTGCTTTAATCTCAAATACCAGCTTTCTTCCATCGACCTCGATAAGCTCACTCTCGCATGTAACCTCCATGCCTACCGGAGTTGCTGCAAGGTGTGACACGGTCATAGACGTCCCGACTGTTCCCTGACCTTCCTCCAATTCTGCCTCAACCGATGTGTGAGCCGCCTCTTCCATCATAGCCACCATAGCCGGTGTTGCGAAAACATCCAGCCTTCCGCTTCCCATTGCCTTTGCTGTGAGATCGCCAGATACCGTCTTCTTTATCTGATTCTTTATTCCTACCTTCATTTTGCACTTTATTCCTTTCGAAAAACTTTATTTGATTATAACATCAAAATCAGAATATAAAAGTAATAAATTCTTTATAATTATGTTTATAGTTTTGTAATAAAAATGTACTATAGTTTTATTATAGTAAGTTTTACTTTTTAATATCGGATTAATATTGGAGATTTTGATGAGAAAGGAACATATCTCGGATATCAGCGGGCTCAGTGCTGAGAATTTGAACGATTTAAATAGACGAAGGCGCGTGACTTACATAGCTTCTACCGTTGGTTTTTTGATTTCAATCCTAACGGTATTTGCACTGACGGTTTACATACTCTCAGTATCATCTGTCTTCAGTGCCGCCTACTATTCAGAGGACATGAAAAACGTAAACTTTTCTGACATGCGTATGGGTAAGTATCTCGGTATTCCATGGATTATATTGATTCCTGCTCTCGTTCTTGTACCGATTACCTTTGTTCCCTCTGTGATGATGGCCGGTGAATTCGATTCAGACGGCAAAATAAAACTTAACTGGTTTGATAGGATTTTCTCAGATATTCAGCTAGCGTTTGCAGCAGTTGCAAGTGCCGGTATATTCATATCAGATGAACTTATTCGCATCTGGATCTACAGGAGCCATCTGCTGGATAAACCTATAGCTGCTGTGTTCAAACAGGCCTTTAACTCGGTTCCTAATAAGGACACGATCAAGAAATTTATTGAGGAAAACCTAAATTCATACGACGGCTCCGGCATATTTGTCGAACCACACTGGGTACAACTGGTTTTGAGCCTGACAATAGCTTTTGTGATATTCTTTTTAGACATCATGACCATTCATTCACTATCAAAGAAAATCAAGCGTGGAGAACTTCTAAAAAGAACCATCCTGGGATACGTGTTAAACCATGTATTTAGACTTGCCGGCGGAGAAAAATATCTCTTTGCCAAGATAATAGGAGTTTTAATTCTTTGTACCTTGCTTGCCGCAACCGGATGGGGCGCGTTCATCGTTCTCATTTTAATCTTCGCATTCGTTCCCGTGCAACTTAGAAAGTATGCTGAACTCAAGCGAGGCATTCGCGAGGTCAAAGCAGGAAACTACGACTACAACATCCCTATCTATTCTAACGGCGAGCTGGATAGACTCTCTATGGACATAAACTCGATAGCTGACGCTCAGGAAATCGTAGTTGCAAACGAGCTTCATAATCAAAGGCTTAAATCTGAGCTTATCTCACATGTTTCGCACGACCTTAGAACTCCTCTTACCTCCATGGTTTCATATCTCGATCTGCTTAGATTCGAGGGGCTTGATAGCGAGAAGGCGCCGGAGTATCTGAACATAATAACAGACAAGACAAATAGACTGTCAAAGCTTACCGACGACCTCTTTGAGGCAGCTAAGATTTCCAGCGGTGATATACCTGTTGAGCTTACAAAAATTGAGATGGTTTCTCTTGTAAAGCAAGCCATTGCTGAGGAAGCAGATTCATTTAATAACAACGATATAACGCCTATCATGAATACAGACCTGGAAAGCGCATTCGTCTACGCTGATGGACAGCAGCTTTGGAGGGTTATTGACAATCTCTTTACAAATGTCTGCAAGTATTCGGTTTCCGGAAGCAGAGCATACATAAATCTATATGAAGCCGATACCTACTATGTTGTAGAGATTAAAAATATTTCAAGTTCTCCGCTTAATATCAATCCTGACGAGCTTATGGAAAGATTTAGGCGCGGCGATATTTCCAGAAATACCGATGGAAGCGGTCTTGGACTCAGTATTGCTAAAGATCTCGTAAAACTCATGCACGGGAAATTCGAAATAGAGATAGATGGTGATCTATTTAAGGCAAGCGTCTACATGAAAAAAGCGTAGCTGCTGCAAGTGTAGATTCATAAAACAGTTAGAAATTAGATGACCCCCAAAAGTTAGAGTATTGGTCCAACTTCTGGGGGTCAGTTCATTGCGATGAGGTCTTACTTGCTAAATTGTTCCTATTCTCCATCCATAATGGTGTCGAACTCTTCAACTACCTTGGCAAATAATTCGTCGTCTTCGATGTCAACGAGTTCGAACTCGTCCTCTCCGACTTCATTGTATCCGTAAATATATACATCATCACTTCCATCTAGTGGAATAAGTGCGATGTAGTCCTTGCCGTCGTAATCAAAAATTCCCATCTCTTCACATTCAATAACTTCACCGTCATCAAATTCAAGCGTGATGATTGCGGCTTCGTCCTGAACGGTCTGCTTCTTATCTGACATTTTTACCTCCGGTTATTAACATCATCGGCGCCCGATTGACACCTCTGCTTAACTATATCACCAAACATATTTTAAAGCAACTGCATAAGGGCATTTATTCAACAAATTACTTATTTGCCTATTTGAAAAACTCGAGTACGTTTCTTGCGGCTTCCTGACTCATGCCGTCAACCTCGCTCAGTTCTGAGAGGCTTGCCTTTTTGATTGCGTCGATTGAACCAAAGTGTGCAAGAAGTGCATTTCTCCTCCTAGGACCTATGCCCTTAATCTCATCAAGAATAGAGCTTATCGTCTTCTTTCCTCTGAGATTTCTGTGATACTCTATCGCAAACCTGTGGACCTCTTCCTGAATTGTACCCGCGTAGGCAAATAGCAGCGGTCTATCCTTAAGGCTTATCTCACTTCCGTCCTCAAACATTATACCCCTTGTCCTGTGACTGTCATCCTTAACAAGGCCTATTACAGGGATATCAATCCGGAGCGCACGGAGAACTTTTTTTGCTGCGGTAACCTGGCCTCTACCACCGTCCATAAATATACAGTCCGGAAGCATCGCAAAGGCAGGGTCACCCTTTTGGGCTCTGCTGAAACGTCTATAAATCATCTCCTGAAGGCTACCATAGTCATCCGGTCCTTCAATAGTCTTTATCTTAAACCTGCGGTAATCCTTTCGGATTTTATTTGTTCCCTCAAAGACAACCATGGCTCCGACCGAGTCGATTCCATTGGTATTAGATATATCGTATGATTCAATACGATAACTCTCCCCCTTGGGTTCTATATCAATATTTCCCTCCAACAGAGCGGCACTTATTTCCTTTCTGAGCTCCTGCTGCTTTTCGGCCTTTGATTTATTCTTTTCACTTATTGTCTTGCTCATCTCAAGCCTATCGTGTTGTGCAAGTTTTAGCATGTTCAGCTTTTCACCGCGCTTTGGAACGCTTATTCTCACCTTATGACTTCCCTGAGATAGAAATTCCTCTATCAAAGAGGATTCCTCCGGGAGTTCCTCAACTATTATTTCGTGAGGAACCTCAGCCCATCTGCTATAATACTGTTTTATAAACTCAGCCGTCATCTCCCTACGGTTTTCGCTTATACCTTCCTGAACACGAAATGACTCCCTTCCCACGAGTTTCCCGTTTCTGACCGTAAACAAAGCGATGAAGGCATTCTCCAAATCCTTCACCGGAAGAACTATATCCATATCATTATTGCCTGCCATAGTAACTCTTTGAGTTTCTGACAGCTCCTCAGCTGCTGCGATGGCGTCACGATATCTTGCCGCATCCTCGAATCTCAACTCCTCAGAGGCCGCCTGCATCTTTTGCTTAAGGCTTTCGACAAGCTTTGATTTCCTACCTGAAAGAAAATCAAGAACTCCATCAATTGACTTGCGATACTCCTCTTCACTTATATTGCCTGTACAGATTCCCTTGCACTGCTCAATGTGATAGTTAAGACACGGCCTGAATCCCGGTGGAAAATCCTGTGCCGAGCAGCGCTTTAGTCCGTATACATTATTAAGTAGCTCTATAATCAAATTTACTGCACCGACATCACTGTACGGGCCGAAATACTTATTGCCGTCCCTTTTGATGATTCTCGTCTTCAGAACTCTTGGGTATTTCTCGCTAAGCGTTACGACAATGTATGGATACGTCTTATCATCTCGAAGAAGGACATTGTACTTAGGCATGTATTTTTTGATTAGATTGCACTCTAATATAAGAGCCTCCATTTCAGTCGCACATGTGATATAGTCAAACTCCGCTATATTCGACGTCAGTGCCCTGAGTTTTGCAGTAGACTTGCCGTAGCTTTGGAAATACTGACGAACTCTATTTCTCAGTGAAATAGCCTTCCCGACATAAATGACCTGCCCTAATTTGTCCTTATGCATATAAACTCCCGGGGTGTCCGGGAGTTTTTTTAGATTTTCTTTAATATCAAACATTTTATCGCCCTATTCTCTATCTATAGCGATTGTATCTATTATTCCGTTCGTGTTCCCTCATGAGCTCTTCCATTGCCAGCTGCTTGATTCGTTCCTTGCGTAATCTACGCTTGTGAGCCCTTGTTTTAGCCTTGTTAATAGCTCTTACTATCAAAAAGAATATAATGAAAAAGAATATAAAAACAACTATTATAGTCGTTTTATTTGAAATCCCTATGTATGAAGGAATCCATCCCGTGCCTACCGACTCCGTAGATATGAGTTCTACCTCATTTACCTGCTCATCTGAAACGTAGATACGGTAGCTTCCCATAACGTCTCCCTTTTTGACGGGAGCCTCGACGTCGCTCTTCAAAACGACCTCAGTCTTAATCAGATCCTTTGAACCCTGAGCCGGCAGATAAGCCATTGCTGAAGTTGCAGATTCCACCTCGACCCTCGTCTTCACACCGTGCTTAACGCGCGCCTTTCCCAGAACCTTACCCTTTGGGACAACCTCTATACCCTTAATCTTGTTCTTGGCATAAGCAACCATCTTCTCACAAATGGAATAGCGTGTATTCTTGCCCACCCCGAGAGAAACCATAATAAGCTCCATCCCGTTTTGATTGTAAACCATTGTTATAGAGCTCTTGTTATCACTGATATATCCCAGCTTACCTGATATATACCCCGATTTTGTTCCGGATAGAAGCTTGTTGCTATTTTTTATAGTACGAGCTTCACTCATCTCGTTCTTAGGTATCGTATATGCTTTGATTCCGGACACCTTTAGAATCGTCTTGTTCCCGAAGGCAACCTTAGCTATCTCAAGAAAGTCTGAAGCCGTAGTATACTCCATCGATATATCATCGATCAAACCATTAGATGTTGCAAACAGCGTATCCTTGCAACCTATATTCTTTGATGTCTCATTCATCAGCTTGACAAACTCATCCATGCTTCCTGAAACTGTCTCACCCAAGGCATACGCAGCACCGTTATCTGATAAGATCAGCATAGCATGAAGCAGCTGATCAACTGTGAGTATCTCGCCCTCTTTTAGCTTAATCCCCTTTTCCTTATTACTGAGCTTTGCCGCCTCTGCAGATATGGTAACCTTGGCATCCAGTGAAAGCTTCTGCGTAACCAAAATGGCCGTCATAAGCTTAGTCAAGCTGTAAGGAGAAAACTTTTTCTTCTCAGACTTAGCATATACCTTTTCTCCGGTATTCTTACAATAGATTATTGCAGAACCCGACTTGAGTTCAGGCTTACCGTCCTTGTCAACCTTTACCTCGCCTTTATCGACATTGTTATTCGTGCCCAATTGAGCTTCACCGGCTTTATTCAGTTCAGTTTCGCCGGCTTTCTGCTCCTCGTTCTGCTGATTCTCAGCCTGATTTTCTGCCGGTTTCTCTCCTGCTTCATTAGTCTGCTCGGCTTCGTTTTCGGCAGGCTGTGTCACCTCGTCCTCAGCGAAAGCAAAACAATATGTGAAAAGCATCATCAAAATGAGCAATACACTTAGGCATATCTTTGTTCTTTTGTTTCTACTCATGTATTCTCAATATCTCCATCATATTTATCCCTGTGCGTGTAGAGGCATGCTATAAAAGCTAATACTTTAGCTTTTCAAAAAGTATATCGGTGAGCTTAAACGCCTCATCTACATAGACTCCGGTAGCTGTAGCCGCACGCTCGTTAAACTGTTTGCTATCATCCTCTAAAAGTTCGTTTTTGCTATCGTAGATAACAAATGGCACCGGATCGCTGGAATGCGTGCGGATTGCCAAAGGAGTCCTATGGTCGGGTGCAATTAGAACTCTAAAGTCCTCACCTCTTTCTCTTAGGCCCTCAACTATAGGTTTTACTATCCTTGAATCTATGTTCTCTATGCATGCAATCTTATCCTCGAGCGAACCGGCGTGAGATGATTCATCAGGTCCTTCAACATGCACATAGACAAAGTCCTTTCCGTCATCAAAGAGTTTCAGTGCCGCCTGCGCCTTACCCTCGTAATTTGTATCAAGGCTTCCCGTTGCACCCGGAACTATAACCGTCCCAAGTCCTGCGTACATAGCAATACCTCTGATAAGGTCAATCGCACTGATAACACTACCTTTGACTGAGTATTTATCCTCGAAGTTTACAAGCTTAGGCCTTTTGCCCTGTCCCCATATCCAAATGGAGTTTGCCGGTGGAAGTCCCTTTTCCCTACGTTTTTGGTTAACCGGATGCTCGTTCATTATTTCGTAGCTTCTTCTCATCATGTCGATTAGGAAGTCCGCATCATCACCCTGAGGAAGCCAGTCTCCGACCCTCTTGTTTATATGATCATGTGGCGGTACAGTCTCGTAATCCGTTCTACCACCGTGTACAAGAAGGCAGTGTCTATACTGTGTTCCCGTATAATATTTTAGCATATCTGAGCCGAGCTCCTCGTTCAAAGCTTTGATAAGTTCAGCCGATTCCTCAGATGAAATGCAGCCCGCATCGTGGTTTACGATGGTCATATCCTCGTACTTGCCATCTCCATCTACGGTGATAAAATTGGTACGAAAGGCGACATCATCAGGTTGCATCTCTATCCCGATGCTGATGACCTCAAGTGGAGATCTACCTGCAAGATCTGTCCTTGCGTCGTAGCCCATGAGCCCTAAATTAGCTGCATCGCTTCCCGGCGGAATCCCCGGCGGAATAGTTCTGACCATCCCAACGAGTGCCCTACTGGCCAGCTTGTTAATATTCGGTATGTTAGATACTTCAAGCGGTGTCTTGCCCCCAAGTGACGCAATTTCGTCATCTCCTGAGCCGTCCGGCACTACAATCAGATATTTCATGCTTAATTAGCCTCCTTAAATTCTTTCATGAATTCTATCAAAGCTTCTACGCCCTCAACAGGCATGGCATTATATATGCTTGCACGCATTCCACCAAGTATTCTGTGACCTGAAAGGTTAATAAGTCCTTTCTCCTTCGCCTCTGCGATAAACTTCTTGTCAAGGGCCTCATCTCCCGTAACGAAAACAACGTTCATGAGAGAGCGATCCTCTTTGCGAACAGGGGCTTTATAGAAATCGCTTGAATCGATGTAGTCGTATAGCATATTTGCCTTCTTAACATTGATTTCGTGAATCTTTTTGATGCCGCCCAGTCGGTCAAGGTACTTAAATACCTCTCCTGCTATGTATATTGTAAAGCAAGGTGGAGTATTGTACATCGAACCCTTATCTGCATGTGTCTTGTAATCAAGGTAAATTGGAGTATTCTCAGGTGCAAAACCCAGAAGATCCTCCCTGATGATAACGATGGTGACTCCTGCAGGTGCAATGTTCTTCTGTGCTCCTGCGTAAATCAGTCCAAACTTGCTTACATCAACTTCCTCTGAAAGTATACAGCTTGACATATCTGCAACTAGAGGAATATCTCCCGTCTCCGGTATGTATGGAAAGTGTGAGCCAAAGATAGTGTTGTTAAGGCAGATATAAACATAATCTGCATCATCTCTAATATCGTCTCTATTTATCTTAGGAATGTATGTATAATTCTCATCCTTAGAACTTGCAATTACCTTGATATCACCGAATTTCTCAGCCTCCTCAGCAGCCTTCTTTGCCCAGTTTCCTGTTACTATGTAGTCGGCCTTCTTGGAGTTTCTCAAAAGGTTAATAGGAACCATTGAAAACTGCAGTGTTCCGCCGCCCTGAAGGAATAGGACCTTATAATTGTCGGGGATGTTCATAAGCTTTCTGAGATTGGCCTCAGCATCATCTATGATTTGCTGAAAATCCTTTGATCTGTGGCTCATCTCCATAACAGACTGTCCACAGCCCTTATAATTAGTCAAATTAGCTGCAGCATCCTCCATCACCTCAAGCGGCAATACGGATGGTCCCGCCGAGAAGTTAAAAACCCTTTTTCCCATGTTTATTTCTCCTTTAGCTTATATTATATAAATCGAGTTTTGATTCTAGTTATAAATCCTCCTTATTTTATCACTATATTGAAAGCTACGCAATGCGGTGCTATAATAATTTGAGTGACTTTAGTGCTATATTTCAGTGAAGCTTACAACAAAGCTTAAGGATTAAATATAAATGCTTAGGAGGCTATAAATGTATAAGATTTCAACGCTTAACAAAATTTCCCCGGCGGGGCTTGCTCGCTTTACAGACGCCTATGAGATAGCAGACGGTACAAACGGGATAGACGGTTCTGCCGGAGTTCTCGTACGCAGTCAGGCTATGCACGATATGAAGTTTGACGAGTCACTTCTATCCATCGCAAGAGCCGGTGCCGGTGTAAATAATATTCCTTTAGAATCATGTGCTGACCGGGGAATCGTAGTTTTCAATACCCCGGGTGCAAATGCTAATGCGGTTAAAGAGCTGGTTGTCGGAGCGCTGGTTCTGGCAGCAAGAAATTTGGATAAGGCCATCGCTTGGACAAACGCTTTTGCCGGAAATGAGAGCGATAACATCGGCAAGGAGGTCGAGAAGGGTAAAAGTAAGTTCGCAGGAAGCGAGCTTAAAGGAAAAACCATATCCGTCTTCGGTCTTGGTGCAATCGGAATTTTGGTATGCAATGCCGCAGTAGACCTAGGCATGAATGTAATAGGCTACGACCCTTACATTGGAGTACCCTCAGCACTTCGCCTTGACGCATCGGTTAAGATTGAGGCGAAACCTGAGGTAGCTTTGGCAAAGTCTGACTATGTCAGCCTTCACCTTCCATCGCTCCCAAGCACAAATGGAATGTTCAATGCTGAGCTTCTTTCAAACATTAAGCCGGGTGCTATTTTTCTTAACTTTTCAAGAGACAAGCTAATTGACGAATCCGCTATGATAGACGCCTTGGAATCAGGAAAGGTTTCTAAGTATATCACGGACTTTGCCACAAACGGCATTATCGGAAGAGAGGACGTTGTTTGCATGCCTCACCTCGGTGCATCCACAGAGGAAGCTGAAGACAACTGCGCTATGATGGCTGCAGAGGAAATCATGGATTACCTTGAGAATGGAAACATTAAGAACTCTGTTAACTTCCCGACTGTCAACCTTGGTCCCATCGGAAATCAGACCAGAGTTGCTATAATAACGAAAAACGAACCATACCCGGTAAAGCTTGCCGCTGCAATGTTCGCAGACAAAACTATCACTGCTATAGCAGGTGCTACACGTGGTGAATACGGATATGCACTGCTTGCAACGGATGACAATATTGCTGAGATTCCAAAGGTTCCTGAAGTTCTGCGCGTGCGCGTCTTGACGACAGACAGATAGAGTCCACTTTGACTATAACGATAAAACCGCTATACGCTGCTTAGAGCACGCATAGCGGTTTTTTAACATTTACTGATCCTTCATATCAGCCCAAACCTTGTTCAGGATGATTCCAAGAACAAACACCCAGGATATAAAGTATAACCAGAACATCAAAATTGACAAGCTTGCCATGGACCCATAAAGAATATTATTGGTCACTGCTCTGGTTGTATATCTCGAGTAGAATATCGTAACAACGAGCATTCCGACTGCACAGAATATAGTGCCCGGAACCACGCTCCTCGCCTTTAGTTTACACTTTGGTAACATATAGTAATTCAGAAATATTATAAAGAAGTACAGAGCCCCTGCAATAGGCCAACGAAGGAATGTCCAAATCCAGTCGACCTTGCTATTTATCTGCAGGCGAGTTGCTAGAAATTCCAGAACAAGTTCTCCGTATCCGAGAACGATTACAATGAATACCATAGCGATTACCGTGACTACAACAGCCATCATTGAACGCAATCTGTCAAGCCAAAAATTGCCGAATTCCTGTCCGTCCGAATAACTGTAATTCAGTACTCTAAGCAGTATGAACTGTATTCTCGATGCCGCCCAGATTGCCATCAAAATCAGAAAGAAATTGGTCGTCGTCTGCGGATGAAACTCAAATATTTTGTTTAAAAATGACATCGCCTCACTCGAAAAATTCTTCTCAAACCAATTTTGCATCAGGTCTATCGAGAGGTTGAAAACACCCAGAAGTTGTGTCAGCAGAACGATGCTTGGAAAAATTGACAATATGAAATAGAAGGCGATCTGCTCGGGGATTCCCTGATAGTATGGATCCTGATACTCTTTGATGCCCAGATATATCATTCGAAAAAACTTTTTCTTGATTGTCATATGCTCACTATTTTTATATCCCGCCTCTTTCACTCAGCAATCTCTCCATTTCTTCAAGAGCCTTTGCTCTATGGCTGATTTTGTTCTTTGTCTCTTCATTCATCTGTCCAAATGTCCTCTGATATCCGTTTGGGATAAATAGCGGATCATAGCCAAAGCCAAACTCCCCTTCTTCTCTATCTATTATGTGACCCGGACATTCGCCCCTTGCAACCAGTGTCTCCCCATCTGGGAAAACTACAGTTATAACGGAAACGAATTTAGCACGTCTATCGGTATATGTCACTCCATCGAGCATGCACAAAAGCTTTTCATTATTTTTCTTATCATTTGCATTGTCCCCTGCATATCTGGCTGAGTAAACGCCGGGCTCTCCATTTAAATACTCCACTTCTAATCCTGAGTCGTCAGCAATAGTTATCTCATTGGAGTACTTCATTATCTCATAGGCCTTTTTATAGGAGTTTTCCTCAAAGGTTTCACCGTCTTCTTCTATCTCAAAATCGGGTATTCCCGCTTCATCCCTTGAAATAACTTTCATACCGTACTTCTCAGTTATCGCAGTTATTTCCCTTATCTTATGCTCGTTTCTCGACGCAGCAATTATAGTTTTCATTCTTTCTCCATATCAAAAGTTATTTAAAAACGCTGACCATATCGCGACTGATGTCATCAAGCGAATAGGCTCCGCACATAGCCATCGTATCCTCAAGCTCGCTCTTAAGCTTTTCGGCAAACGCCTTTACAGCCTCACCTGCTCCGACATAGACCGAACTTACAAACGGTCTTGCCATAATTACGGCGTCTGCTCCAAGCGCAAGTGCCTTGAAAACATCAACACCCGTTCTTATACCTCCGTCGACAAAGATTTTCATTGAGCCGTTGGTAGCCTTAACTATGTCCTCTAAGACCTCTGCGGTTGCCGGACACTGATCGAGGACTCTACCTCCATGATTGCTAACTACTATTGCACTCGCTCCGGCTTCCTTTGCCTTTAGCGCCGCTTTAGGTGTCATTATACCCTTAACTATGAAAGGTACGTCAAGAAGCTTAACAACCTCTCTAAGTTGCTCGACTGACTTGCTGCCTGCCGGAGGTGTAAAATTCTTCAAAAATGGAAGTCCTGCAGCATCTATATCCATCGCTACCGCAAAGGCATTAGCCTCCTTGGTAAGTTCGATTTTTTTCTTAATCATCTCGATGTTCCAAGGTTTAATCGTTGGAATTCCACGCCCATCGGCTTCCTTCACGGCCTCGCAGCCTGAAACCATCTGATCGTCATCCATTCCATCACCCGTAAAAGCGGCAATTCCTGCCTCATTACATGCTTTAATCAAAACCTTGTTGAAGCTTCTGTCATCATATTCATCGCTATAGTGCATTTTTACGGCACCAATAGGTCCTGCAAATATCGGAGCGGAAAACTCTTTACCGAAAAGCTCAAAATCAGTACTTATCGGCTTTTTTTCAACGAGCGTATCCATATTTACGCGTACATCACGCCACTTTTCAAAGTTTCTAATTGCGACATCTCCGGTTCCCTTTGCTCCCGGACCCGGAATAGTATTCTTACATGCCTTTCCATCACAAACCTTACATAGCTTACATAAATTTCCCATGTATTTCTTCCTCCGATTCAAATTTAACAAACTTAGCCAGTTATGTCAAATTATGCACTGCAGCTATTCTTCAAATTCACCGTACTCGTCTTGCCATCATCTTAATTACAACTCCTAAGTAAAAACATGCTGTATCAAAACTTTTTCTTATAAATATTTTATGCTATAATACATATCATTACAATAAGAATATGAGGAGAACAATGTTAACCATCTTAATAAAAATTCTGGTCATCTTTGCAATGATTTTCGTCGGCTTATTTGCAAATAAGCACGGCATCCTGCCCTCCGAATCAAATAAATACCTCGTCGACCTTTTGATTCTTATTACATCCCCTGCGATGATTCTTCATGCTATGGCAACAGGAAAATTGAACCGCGAACTATTTAGCGATACGATTACAGTGCTTATAGGAGCTACTGTTTTCTTTATTGTCATGCCTTTAATCGCATATTTTTTGAGCAAGTTACTAAAGAATACTCCTTCTGCAGACATCGGTGTTCTCATGGTAGTTATGACTGCAGTAAACACTGGGTTCATGGGCTTTCCTATAACAAAAGCAATTTTCGGAGATTACATATTCTTCCTTATTGTAATTGCAAATATTCCTCTGAATATCTACCTATATTTGATTGCAATATTTCAGATGAACATCGGGCGTGACAGTAATTATGATCTTAAGCAGACAATCAAGTCAGCTCTTAACCCTTGTATAGTTGCTGCACTGATAGGTGTTGTTATACTGTTCGCAGGGATACACTTGCCAAATCCGGTCATTGATTTTCTTTCTTTGATTGGCGATGCAACAATCCCGCTTTCAATGATTATTGTCGGAATACAGCTTGCCGGAAGCAATGTTATGTCTATACTAAAGAACAAAGATCTTATCAAAGCTTCTTTGATAAACCTTATCTTCGTTCCGCTCATAACCTTCCTTGCAGTAAACTGGCTGCCAATCTCACCTGGAGCAAAGCTTACTCTCGTATTTTCATCATGTTTTCCTTGTGCAGTTGCCTCAGTCGGAGTTGCCGCAAAAGAAGGACACAATGCAGATCTCGTTGCAGAAGGAGTAGCGTTAACAACAACATTTTCACTGATAACCTTGCCTATTGCAGCAACGCTTTTGAGTAAAATATATGGAATTTAGCACAAATAAAAAAACGCACTATATACATGCGTTTTTTTATTGTGTGAATTGTAAAGCCAAAAGGAAAAATTATTTTCTACCGTTTGACGCATATAAAATATGCTATTGCGTTAACTCTTTTAGTAATTCTGCTAAAGCCGTAGCACTGCTACTGTGACAGTGTGCTACAGGAATACCCTCTTTTTTTGCTGCTGTTTTTGCAGCGTTAACCATCTTATGTGATACAGTTCCTGTAAAGCAAATGAGCATGTCCGGAGAACCGATTTTCTTCTTAATAGCGCCCTTCTCTTTTGTATAAACCTTAGCGCTACATCCGTACTCTCCGCAAATTTGCTCGTATCTATGGCTCATACATTCATTACCTCCAATTATTACGACACTCACCTCACGCCCTCCAATCGAGAATTAAAGTGATATATAATTCGAGTTAAATGTGACCAAAGCTATAAATCAGAGGTAGCTCCACTCATATTAAGCTCTCATCAGTTAGTTATAACTAACTGTATGATTATATTAGCAAAGACTAACTTAACTGTCAATACTTTTTTTAAAAAAAGAACAGAACCTTAAACATGGTTCTGCCCTTAAACATCTAGTTTTTGTTCTTAGTCTTCTATGAGAATCTTTGCTAGAGGCTCGATATCCTCACATTTATAGTCTTCTATTCTTCCCTCGTCGCATACCTTTGCAAGCTCAGGGTCAATGCGAAGCTTTGCGATATTCTTAATACCATGCTTTGCTGCAATCTCATCGATATGGCTGTCTCCAAAAATCTTATGCTCTCCTCCACAGTCAGGACATTTGAAGTATGACATATTTTCAACTAATCCAAGAATTGGAATGCTCATCATATCAGCCATCTTAGTTGCCTTTTCTACTATCATTCCAACCAGTTGCTGAGGTGATGCTACGACTACGATACCGTCAATCGGTAACGACTGGTATACTGTAAGTGCAACATCTCCTGTTCCGGGAGGCATGTCGACAAACATCACATCTACATCTCCCCAAATTACATCGCTCCAGAACTGAGTGATAACTCCGCCTAGAACCGGCCCTCTCCAAACAACAGGATCTGTCTTGTTCTCCAGTAGCAGGTTGACCGACATAACCTTGATACCTTCCTTGGTTATTACAGGGAACAGAGTCTTTCCGTCTCCCTCAGCGCGCTGCTCCAGCCCAAATGTATTAGGAATTGAGGGTCCGGTAATATCTCCGTCAAGGATTGCCACGCTCTTTCCTGCGCGTGCCGCTGCAACAGCAAGCATCGATGTAACCGATGACTTACCTACGCCACCCTTACCGCTAACTACTCCTATGACCTTTCTAACGTCACTATTAACATTCATTTCAGCGATTGGAATTCCTGTATCTCTATTTCCGCAGTCCTTTCCACATGAACCGCAATCACTATTACAACTTGACATAAAATTCTCCTTTCTGTCTATATCTACTCTATATTATCAACTATATTCCTAGAAAATGCCTAAGCTTTTGAATAGGAAAATCCAAAAAAACATTGTTATGCTCGAAAACAGGGATGAAACTATAAGAGAATTACCGGCCAATACCCCATCACAGTTCATATTCTCAGCCATTGTGTACGACGCTATCGCAGACGGTGAGGCAAATATAGCAATCAAAGTTACAAAGTCTGCCCCCCTAAACCCTATCAAAGCTGCTGCAGTAAGTGCAAGTGCCGGTACTACTATGAGCCTTCCGACTACAGCAAAAAACAGATTGCGACCACATTCTTTTATCTGTGAAAACTCAAACGATATACCAAGGATTACCAGTGTGAGAGGTGTTGCAACCGCCGCCATATCGGAAACCAGCTTTTCCAGAAATATCGGTAGCTTTATTCCCAGCACAACGCTTAAAATACCCAGTAACGCACCTTCGAGCATAGGATTCTTAGCAAGCTTGATCATCATATCCTTCAGATTCGCCTTGCCGCCACCATAATACTCCAATGTCAAAATTGCCACGATATTGTATATCGGTATGATTACCGCAATCATCAAAGCTGCCCCCGCAAGCTCTCCTGCACCGCTGATGCTCGAGACTATAGGAAGTCCCATAATGACAAAGTTGCTTCGATATATAGCCTGAATCAACGAGCCTCTGATCGGGTTGGAGCTCTCTACCCTGAGAACAAAGATTGTAGTCAAAATGTAAACGGTCAGCACCGCTATTATACCATAAAGCATAAGTCTATAGTTGACCGCTTTGTCTATGCCGTTGCTATATATACTGTTGAACATCAAAGCCGAAAAGAACACCTTAAAAGCGATTTTATTAAACTTGCGATTTTCATCCTTTGTAATTAGACCCGATTTTCTGACCAGCATTCCAATGCCGACCAAAATAAACATAGGTACCACAGCTTCAAAGGCAATTACAAAACTGTTTAACATCCGTCCAACCTATTCTAATACTGCTGACTGACAAATTCGCAAGACCTGCACTCCTCCCTTTCGGGATTTTCGGGGTCACAGTATAGTGGCTTCAGGCTCAAATTCTCATTGAGCTTGTCCCCCATCAAGGCTTTAAGTCCCGCTATCTGACAAAGTGTTCCGGCAAATGTAACCTGTTTGCCTTCCCTAAGGTCTCGCATAGTTTGTCTGTATACCTTCGGCATATCTCTGTGATAAAACTCATTATTATACTCGTAGAAGTCCTCCAATTTAGGAAGTTCGACCGGCATGTAAAGCGGACAGTAAAGTACGCAGTTATTACACTTGCTACACGCTCCTTCGTTAATCAAAGGAAACTTCTTTTCGCCGTCATATTCCATTTTGATTGCAGAATCTTTGCAGCCTACGATGCAAGCCGAACATCCGTTGCAATCCTTGATTCTATCCATTATTTGCATAATTTTAATTCCTAGATTTTCTCTTATATTATTTCATTTATACTGTTTTAACTCGTTTCAATCATATAGTTTCACATCAAAGTGAGATTATACGAATCGACCGTAAATCGATCTGATAGCCTCTGCATAGTCGGTTGCCGCTACAGCTATAAGAATGCTTATCTGCCCCTGGCCATGATCTATAAGCTTGACATCTATACGTCTTCCTGCAAGTGCTGAAAGAGTTTTGATGACGACTGTCGGTGAGCTGCCAAGCTCTCTACCGACAACGCCGATAACCGCTATATCCTTGGTTATATCGATTTTAATTCCACCTGCCATCTTGCGGATATTAGCCTCCATTTCAAAGAAGCTCAAATTCGTCTTCTCAAAGTTATCCTTAGGCACGAGAAGAATCAGCGAATCTATGCCCGCAATTATATTTGTAATCTTAACAGAGTTCTCGGTAAAGAAGTCCAAGATGCTTTGGCGAAGCTTGGTATCGTCGTTAAGTCCGGTCTTCTCAAGCTTTATTACTACAAAGCCACGCTTTCCTGAAATACCCGCAATTTCCATACTCTCTTTGTAGTACTTTTTATCCTTTACTACCAGGGTTCCTGTAGCATCAGGGTTCATCGTGTTCTTTATAATAATTGGAATTCCGAGTTTGACAACAGGTTCAACTACATCAGGGTGCATGACCGTAGCACCTAAATACGAAAGTTCTCTTAACTCCTTATATGTCATAATAGGAACTGTAACAGGGTTTCTAACAATGCCGGGGTCAGCCATCAAAATACCCGAAACATCGGTCCAGTTCTCATATAGATCTGCATGAAGAGCCGCTGCAACAAGCGATGCCGAAATATCCGACCCGCCTCTGCTGAAGGTCTCGATGCTTCCATCCTCTGCAAGACTTCCATAAAAACCGGGGATAACCGCCCTAGGAAGCTTGGCGCATCTATCTGATATTGCCTTGATCGTTTCCTTGAGAAGAAGCTTTCCATCATTATCAAAGAAAACTATATCCTTTGCATCGACAAACTGCCATGGCTCACCGAGATATGCCGCCATCAGTATTCCGTTCATGTACTCGCCTCGACTTGTAATATAAGCCCTCCCTTGTCCATTCTCGAAGATGTCATGCTCTATTTTGGTGAACTCTGCATCTACGTCCACCCCCGTACGGAGTTCCGCCTCTATCTCGACAAATCTTTCTTTTATCTCTGACAGAAGATTCCTAGCATGATCTATATCCAGATTTATGCCTCCTCCAACGCAGGCACTATCTGCGAGTTCAACAAGAAGATCCGTCACCTTGTTATCACGTGCATCGCGCTTACCCGGTGCAGAAACCACGACAAACTTGCGGTTTTTGTCCGCCTCGATTATTTCTTTTGCGGCTCTGAACCTGTCTGCGCCCGCAAGCGAGGTTCCACCAAACTTTGATACTGTGAGATCTGATTTTTCTAAATTAATTGCCTTGCTCGCCTCCTGCTGAATGCTATTGATATCATAAGGAGTCGACTGATACACGAAGTAGTTTAGCCAGTTTGAGAACAAAAGATTTGCGCAGGAACGCCAAACCACCTGAGGCTCCTTACTTGGGTCATCATCAGGGTAGTAGTTGCAAGGTACATTAGGATTTTTCCCCTGCTTTACATCTCTCTCATACTCTTTCTTAAGCGTGTCAGCATCATACTCTGAGTGACCCATTATGAAAATCTGCTTGTCATCGTTAGACTTTATAGCAAAAATTCCTGCCTCATCCGATTCAGCTACAACTTTGATGTCCTTACAGGCCTCGACAGCTTCTACATCGACATCTGTGTTTCTGGAATGAGGCACGTAGAAAATATCATCAAAGCCCCTGAACAGCATTCCTGTCTTATATCTCAAATGGTGCTTGTAAACACCTGAAAGTTTCTCTGCAAGCACGTGTTTCTTAATTCCGTAGTGATAGTAGAGACCGGCCTGTGCACCCCAGCAGATGTAAAATGTGCTGTGAACATGCGACTTTGACCATTCCATAATCTCGCAAAGCTCATCCCAATACTCGACTTCCTCAAATTCCATAAGCTCAACAGGTGCACCTGTGACTATCATACCGTCGTAGTAATTCTGCTTAACCTGCTCAAAACTCTTATAGAAGGCGAGCATATGCTCCTCAGGTGTGTTCTGCGATTTATGGCTCGCGGTTTGGAGTAACTCAAGTTCAACCTGAAGGGGTGAGTTTCCCAAAAGTCTTGTAAGCTGCGTCTCTGTATCTATCTTTGTTGGCATCAGATTGAGAATCAAAATTTGCAAAGGTCTGATGTCCTGAGTTATAGCACGGCTATCTGTCATTACAAATACGTTCTCGTTTGTTAGCGTTTCGACAGCCGGTAGATTGTTCGGAACTCTGATTGGCATCCTATACTCCTCCTGATTCAAATTTATGTATACATTTTATTATACCCTAAAATCAATATCTCTGCACAAAAATTCCCATAACAAAATCAAAGGAAATTCAAGCTAAGTAGAGAAAATAATGTGAAATCACTTGCATTGAACGATTTAATCATATATAATACTTTGCGTATATGCGAATTAAATTAGTATTGCTAAAGATTAAAGAATAGTGGGGTAAAAATTATGGCAAATATCAAATCCGCAAAAAAAAGAATCAAAGTTATAGACAAGAAGACCGCAAGAAACAGACGTGTTAAGGACCATGTCAAGGAAGCTCTTCGTCAGTTCGATGAGGCAGTTGTATCAGGCGACATGAACGTAGCAGCAGAGAAGCTTACTTTAGCAGAAAAGAAGCTTATGCAAGCAGCATCAAAGGGTTCCATCAATAAGCACGCAGCTTCAAGAAAAGTTTCCCGTATAACGAAGAGATTCAACGCTGCAAAGTCAGCAAAATAAGTCTCACCCGTCCCCACCAGTGTATAAGTTAAATACACATGCAATGAGCAAATGCGATGGATGTGTCTCCCATCGCCACGTAAATAACGCTTAAGCGTAGAATACAAAAAGACTTTAATCTCTGTGAGTTAAAGCCTTTTTTATTTTTTGTATTTCGAACTTATAGAGCCAATTTTGACATAGCCTGTCCTGAAAAATACTATGAAAAATACTTTTCTATGAAGTTTTTCAGCGACTCATTCTTTCCTGTGTCATTATCCCTCAGCTTGAGTTCATCCTTATCCAAGGACTTAATAAAAGCCTTCTTATCATCGCCACTCATACCGCTTATTTTCCTACTTCCGTACTGATCGCCAAATATGAAATAATATCCCGTTTCCTTATTGTACATCGCAAAGAATAGATAGATCTTGCCTATCTCAATCTTTATATCACCGTCATGTCTCATTTCATAGAAGCTTCTATTCTTATCAAAGTTCTCTTTGCCTGAAGCCTTCCTATTCTCTTCTTCATTTTTGACAGCTTCCTCCGGAGCATACTTCTCGTATTCCGCTACGGATATGACTCCCCCCGGTCTTGCATATTTGATGCTTTTGTTTTTAATTTCTCCCTTGATGCTCTTTATAACACTTATTTTACCGTATTCTTCGGGAACGGGCGAAAATTCTCCGCTTCCGACAGTCGTGCTACAGCCGTCTATACTATCCACCCTGCCTATAAATACATGTGTCGCATGCTTGCTGAGTTCCGTAACATTGCTGACATCAAAGGTATACTCCGGAATTACCTTAGTGTAGGTCAGATTCTTTTTGTCAATTTTTAGTTTGTCTATGTAGCTCTCGCTTGTTGTAATTGACTTATTCTTACTCTCATCCGTCTTTTTTTCACTTTTGCCACATCCCGAAAGTACAATCGGAATACAGAGCATCAGTGCTGCCAAACCGTATATCTTCTTCATCTACCTCACCTTCCTTCTGCACCAATCCGGATTAACATTGTATGCATTTTGTTTTTTATTATATACATAATTTTACCATATTTTTTTGTAAAGTAAATAATTTTAAAAATTATTTCAAAAATTCGACACAAATTTATATTCATTATTATATATGTTGTTTTAAGCTCATTAAATTCATTGCCAAGATAATACCTAACATGGTATCATTTAACTTGCGTAAACTATTTAAACCACTATGCACGCAGCATAGCAAAATAAATGAAAGAGGTAAACGGCACAAAGTAGCGGTGCCAATTTGGTGTTATGACAAAAGAAAAAAAATTTAAAAAGAGAAAACTTTGGCAGAAAATCATAATATGCTTACTTTTAATAATCCTAATCATAGTGCTGGGTTTTTCTGCACTAATAGGATATCTCACTTTGACAGAGTTCAACCCTGACAAGGAAGTGCCTCTAAAGCTCACAGGAAAGAGCCAAACCGAGGCAGTCTATAAGTCCAAAGAGCTGACAGCCGTTTCCTGGAATATCGGCTACGGCGCGCTCGGTTCAGATGCAGACTTCTTCATGGACGGCGGCAAGAGTGTAGACACGGCTGACAAGGCTGGAGTAAACAAGAATTTGAAAGGGATATCATCTGAACTGAATTCACTCAATCCGGATTTCATTCTACTTCAGGAAGTGGATACGGATGCGAAACGAAGTTCCTATATAAACGAGGCATCCAAGCTGCAAAGCGAGTTACTTAATCAGGATTATCAATCGAGCTTTGCCGAGAACTTCAAGGTCAAGTTTATTCCTTACCCTATACCTCCTATAGGAAAAGTTAACGCCGGAATCATGACCCTGAGCAAGAGCAAGATTTCGGAGGCGACCAGAGTTCAGCTGCCTTGCCCATTCAAGTGGCCTACGAGAGTTGCAAACCTCAAAAGATGCCTCAGTATCAACCGCTTACCTATAGAGGGTTCTGACAAGGAACTGGTCATCGTAAACCTGCATCTGGAGGCATATGACGACGGAGAGGGCAAAAAAGCACAGGCGGAGATGTTGCGAAAATACCTTCAGGCGGAGGCTGATAAGGGTAACTATGTTATAGCCGGCGGAGATTTTAATCAGACCTTCTCAGGAACTGACACATCCATAATCAAACAATTTAACGGAACATGGAAGCCACCTGTTCTAGACACGGATAAGTTTGACAAGTCGTGGCAGTTTTTGATGGATACAAAGACAGCAAGTTGCAGAAGCCTTGACAAGCCGCTTACAAGTCTAAACACTAACAAGTTCCAATTCTACATAATCGACGGATTCATCGTTTCATCAAATATTGAGGTCACATCGCTTGAAACAAAGCAGATGGGCTTTAAGAACACCGACCATAATCCGGTCGTTCTAAAATTTAAACTCAAATAAATCAAAAGAAAAGGGCTTCCCAAGTCACATGACCTAGGTAGCCCCTTATTTTTCATGAAGTAAAAGATTTAGAATGCCTACACGCTTACAATTTTAGCAGCAATCTCAGCTGCCGCCTTTTCGTCGCCCATCCAGCTTTCCTTGCCCTTTGAGCGCTCAAGATACCTTTCATCACCCTTGCCGAGCACCAAAACCATATCTCCTGCTTTTGCCATAGCTATGGCCTTTGATATAGCTTCATATCTATTGTCGATAAATTCGTAAGACTCCTTTGGTATTTCCAGAGCTATCTGCTTTGCAATATCGCAAGCAGCTTCGTCTCTGGGATCTTCTTCCGTCAAAATGATATAGTCACAGTTCTCACTCGCTATTCTTCCGAGAACATGTCGTTTCTCTTTGTCTCGCTTTCCTGCGGAGCCAAATACTGCATAAAGCCTGCCATCAGGATTTTTTACACTGCGTGCAAACTCAAATATCTTATCAAAACCATCAGGAGTGTGGGCATAGTCAATAATCAAATCTATACCGAGCTCATTTTGCACGTGCTCCATACGTCCATCTACCTGCTTTACGTCTACACATGCTTCTATTAACTTTTCCATATCAAAGCCCTGACAATGAAGTCCGGCAATAGCAGCAGTTAAGTTTGATATATTATATGCTGCTGTAATGTTTGTCCTTATGTGGTAGCTTTCGCCCTTAGGTTTTCCGCAGGCTTTTTCCGATAGAATCAGGTCGAATTCCGAACCGCTTGCACTCATGTATAAGTCCTTTATGCAGTAGTCGGCTTCAGCATTTACACCATAGCTTAGAACCTTACATTTACAAGCTTCTTTTAGCTTCTCAAAACTATCATCATCGAGGTTTAGTATCGCTGTAGCTTCCGGCTTAAGGCCTGTAAAAAGACTCTTTTTCGCCTCGAAATATGCTTCCATCGTCTTATGAAAATCGAGGTGATCCCATGAGAAATTCGTAAATATGGCCACATCAAAGTCAAGTCCTTCAGTTCTTCTAAGCGCAAGTCCGTGAGAGCTCACCTCCATTGAGACACTCTTCATGCCTGCTTTTTCCATCTTTGATAGATAGTCGTTTATCTCTATTGCATCCGGCGTTGTCAGGCTAGGCTTTTCGTCTACATCGCCGTACCTAACAGCGATGGTTCCCATGTACCCACAAGCTTTTCCCGAGGCCTTCTCGTGAAGATCTTTGATAATACATGTCGTCGTACTCTTTCCGTTTGTTCCGGTTACGCCGTACATTGTCATCTTCGCGCCGGGATTTCCATAGAAAACACTGCTGCATCTGCCTATTTCTCCAATTACGTCATCTCGATATATATAAGCGATGCCCTCGCGTTCTTCCTGCTTATCGCTGCAAACGATTGCAACCGCGCCCTTTTCAATGGCCATCGGAATATAGGCATGTCCATCAGCCTCAAGTCCCTTTACAGCAAAGAAAAGGGAGCCTTCGCTTGCCTTTCTCGAATCGATAACAAGGGAAGCAATATTCTGCTCCCCCTGCTCGCTACCCTTATATTCATTAAAAAGCTTTTCTAATTTCATCTTTCCCTACCTACTGTTCTCGTCATCCGCCAGTATAGGTGCATCGTATTCAAAAGCCGGCATAAGCTCAAGTTTGAACTTATTCATTTTGCGTTTTCTATCTATCAAAGCCTTGATTTCGGTATTATCGCAAACTCCGGTGCGCAGATATTTGTCCAATACCTCGTAGCTAAAACCAAGATTCTGCTCATCTGTAAGCCCCGAAAGCCCGTCGATTGGAACCTTGTCCACTAAAACCTCAGGAAGTCTAAGCTCCCTTCCGACAGCCTTAACCTCCTGAACCGTGAGTCTGGAAAGCGGGCTGAAGTCACCTGCCGCATCTCCGTAGCGAGTCGAATACCCTACCCAGTCCTCAGACAGGTTGCAAGTGTTTGCAACTCTTCCGTTAAGAGATTGAGAAACCGCATAAGTCGCCGCCATTCTCAATCTTGCAGGGAGGTTCGTTAAAGTCTGCTTGCTCACCTCTACGGGGAGCTTTTGCCTGAGCTCATCGGTGAGCCCATCAAAGGAATCCTTGATATTTATAACTGAGTATTCTATTCCAAGGTGGTTTACAAGAAGTATGGACATGTCAATATCTGCTTGAACGCCGTTTGGAAGTAAAACGCCAAACACCCTCTCCTTGCCAAGCGCCTCAACGCACAAAGCTGCAGTAACTGAACTGTCCTTTCCTCCACTTATTGCAACGACCGCTTTGCAGTCCTTACCGTTAGCATCAAAGAAATCCTTTATCCAATCAACAATTTCATCTTTTGTTTTTTGTGCATCAAATTCGTACATTGTTTCCTCCGCTGTCACCTATCTTGGAATATCTCCACCCGACAGGTGATTGTCATAGACAGCTCTATCTCCACCTATGAACTTAGGTCTTGTGCGAGCACATACGAGGTGTGCCTCTCCAATCTGCTTCACAGATATGCGCACAGGAACGGCAACAGCTCTCAGATGCATTCCAATCAAAGTGTCACCTATGTCCATTCCGGCATCTGCTTTGATGTACTCCACTGCAACCGGGTCCTTAAAATTCTTATAGCATGTTACCGAAAAAGATCCCCCTGCATGAAGCTGAGGAACAACATTTACGATTTCCTCATTTCCTCGCAAAGCCTTCCTCTCCACGATGATAGCACGGTTAAGATGCTCGCAGCATTGGGCAGCCAGGTAGATACCTCTTTCTTTAAGTACAGGGCAGATAGCCTCGTAAACCGCCTCTGCAGCATTGATGTCTGAACCTCTACCGATGCTTTCACCCTTTATTTCACTGGACGAACAGCCCACAACAAATATGTCGCCTTCCTTCAAATGCGTTTTCTCTAAAAACTCTTTGATAGCCTCCTCAGCTTGTTTCTTTATCTGTTCGTATTTCATCTCTATCTCCTACTCTACTGTAACACTCTTTGCCAGGTTCCTCGGCTTGTCTATGCTCTCGCCCTTTTCCTTAGCCACATAATACGCAAATATCTGTAGAGGTATTACGGAAAGAAGCGGTGAAACTTCATCATCACAGCTTGGAATGTAGACAACCTCTGAACTTGCATCCTTAATCTGCTCATTGCCGGCCTTGGCAATCGAAACGACATGTGCAAGACGAGCCTTAACTTCAATTATATTTGAATACATCTTCTCAAAGAGTCTATCCTGTGTCGCCATGGCAACAACAACTGTATCAGGTTCCATCAAAGCAATGGTCCCGTGCTTCAGCTCACCTGCAGCTATCGCAAATGAGTTTATATATGAAATTTCCTTGAGCTTGAGCGAGCCCTCGTAAGCAACTGCAGAGTCAAGTCCTCTTCCGATGAAGAATACCTGAGTCTTGTTGTAAAGCCTCTTTGCAAGCTTTTCAATGTATGGAGATTCCTCGAGTATTTCCTGAATCTTCTCCGGAATCTGCTGCAGTTCCCCAAGAATGAACTCGCGGTACTCTTCTGTTAGTGTTCCACGTATATCGCCAAGGTAAAGTGCAATCAAATACATGCAAACGAGCTGAGTTGTGTATGCCTTTGTTGAAGCAACCGCAATCTCAGGACCTGCCCATGTGTAGAATACATCGTCTGATTCTCTGGCAATCGAACTTCCTACTACGTTTACAACCGATAGAACCCTAGCACCTTTTTCCTTTGCCAATCGTAGTGACATCAAAGTATCCAGAGTTTCTCCCGACTGGCTTATTGCTATGAAAAGGGTATTTTCATCTATGAAAGGATCTCTATATCTGAATTCTGAAGCCACGTCGACCTCAACAGCGATTCCCGCCATCTTTTCAATTACATACTTACCCACAAGACCTGCGTGGTAAGCAGTTCCGCAAGCCACGATATATATTTTGTTGTACTTGTCGAGTTCTTCTTTTGTCAGATTGATTCCGTCAAGCTTAATCTTTCCATCCTCATCAATACGACGGTTTAGGGTCTCTGCAACAACCTTAGGCTGCTCATTAATCTCCTTTAGCATGAAGTGCTCGTATCCGCCCTTCTCGGCATCCTCAACGCTCCATGTAATCTTCATAGCCTCGCGCTTAACTTCCTTGCCGTCCTTATCCTTGATAGTTATTGAATCAGGAGTGCAAACTACCATCTCGTCGTTTTCTATCAAAAATATATCGTTTGTATACTTCAGCAAAGCCGGAATATCTGAAGCAATGAAGTTGCTCTTCCTACCAATGCCTGCAATCAAAGGCGCTTCCTTACGGTAAGCGACTATCTTGTTAGGGGTATCTTCTGCGATAACACCTATGGCATATGTTCCGCGCATTTCCTTTGTTGCGTCATAAACGGCTTTCTCAAGGTCTCCACCGTTTGAATTGTATTTAACTCCGACGAGCTGAGCTATTACCTCGCTATCAGTCTCAGACTTGAACTTTATTCCATGTTCTTTAATGAGAGCTTCTTTGAGCTCTACATAGTTTTCTACGATTCCGTTATGAACAAGGGCAACTCTGTCGCTCTGATCCATATGAGGATGAGAGTTTACATCAGATGGTGCTCCGTGCGTCGCCCACCTTGTGTGTCCGATACCGCATGTTCCGCTAGGAACTCTGCCGGCTATCATGTTCTCAAGATTTTCAATCTCTCCCTTGCACTTGTTAAGCTCTATACCCTTATCGCTTAGAACAGCTATTCCTGATGAGTCATATCCTCTATATTCTAATTTTTTTAGACCTTCTATGATTTTGCCGGCGGCTTCATCATATCCTACATAGCCTACTATTCCGCACATAATATATTCCTTCCTTATCTCCTAGGCGATCTTTTGATTTGCCCGGTACGACTTTTATTAGTGAAACTTCCTGCTAATCAGTGCTGCAAGATCCTCAGCTAATTCATTTATCACTTCCGTATCCTTGCCCTCAATCATGACTCTAACGAGAGGTTCTGTACCTGAAGGTCTTATGAGAACGCGTCCTTCTTCACCAATCTGTGCCTCCACATCAGCGATTTTCTGCTTAACCTCTTCGTCGTTCATGAAGATTTTCTTATTATCGTTGTTTACTCTTGCATTTACCAAAACCTGTGGGAAAAGCTCGATTTCCTCCGATAATTCCGAAGCCTTCTTTCCACTGGCAACCAGAGCCTTGACAAACTGGAGCGACGAAAGTGTACCGTCTCCGGTCGTCGTGTAATTCTTAAAGATTATGTGTCCTGACTGCTCTCCACCGATTACACTTCCTGTGTTTAGCATGGACTCCAGAACATATCTATCTCCAACACCGGTAACCTCTATTTCAGCGCCTATAACTTCCTTGACATATTTGTGAAAGCCGAGATTGCTCATTACAGTTGTTGTGACTTTGTTAACTCCTAGCTCACCGGCATCTTTGAGCATCTTTGCGCAGATACAGATTGTCCTATCTCCGTCAATTACATTGCCCTTCTCGTCGACTACTATGAGTCTGTCAGCATCTCCGTCATAGGCAAGTCCGAGGTCGGCCTGACAGCTTATAACCTCGCGCTGAAGTTTCTCAGGGTGAGTTGAGCCTATCGCCTCGTTTATGTTTATTCCGTTAGGTTCATCTCCGATGACCGTAATGTCTGCACCAAGCTTTCTATAAACCTTAGGTGCTGTTTCAAAGGCGGCTCCGTTTGCACAGTCAATCACCAGCTTGATTCCTTCCAAACTTATATCTATGGTCTCAAGGAGTGAATTGCAATAAAGCTCAATAGCTGACTCCTCAGCCTCCAAGCATCTGCCGATTTGATCACCTGTAACGTGGGCATTAGCATCGATACCCCTCATGATTATGTCCTCAATTTTTTCTTCTATTGAATCATCGAGTTTATAGCCTTGCCCGTTGAAAAACTTGATTCCGTTATATTCAAATGGATTATGCGATGCGGATATTACGATTCCTGCATCGGCACGATAGTATCTCGTCAGGTAGGCAACCGCAGGAGTCGGGATTACTCCAACTTTGATTACATTTCCACCGACTGCGAGTATTCCGGCTGCCAGAGCATTTTCGAGCATATCTCCCGAAAGTCTTGTGTCCTTGCCTATAACGATTACGGGCCTTTTGTTACCTTGACTCAATACAGCTGCACCTGCCTTACCCAGGTTAAATGCAAGCTCCGGTGTCAGTTCGGAATTTGCCACACCTCTCACACCGTCAGTGCCGAATAATCTACCCATATCTCTTCCTTCCTAGCTATTCCTAAAGCCTATTACTTGCTGCTCACCTTTACGTTTACGAACTGCGGGTCAAGTCCCACCGAAAAGTTCTTCGTGTCGCCATTTACGCTGATCTGAATCTGATTATCGCCTTTTTGCGCATTTGATACGTCTATTACAAGTTCAAAATCACTTGACTTGAGCTTGGCTACCGCTTCCTCATCTCCTGTAACCGTAAGAGTTACAAAGCTTAAATCCTGAATTTCATACTTGAGATTGCTTTGCTCTCCCGATATCTTAATCTCACTCTTGGCAATTTTTATCACCTTTTCGCCAAGCTGAGTTACTGTCACCTTGACCACAAGGTGACTGTTCTTTTCTGAAATTTTAACGCCCTCAGGAAGTGATGAAAATTCCAAATCTATATCCGTGTTCTTTGAGATATTCGAAATATCTACATCGTCTGCGCTTACGCTACTTATCGACTTGAGCACGTCGGACCTTCCGGCTATTATTACTTTCTTTGGTACAGTCGTTTTTCGCGTTGCTCCATCAGATGAGTAGTCGCTTATTGCAACATTTAGGGTTACAGTCTTTGTCTTTGATAGTATAGTGCTTACTGTTGTTGATTTCTTAGAAAGAGTTACGTTCTCGACTTTGTTTCCATCTTTGCTAACCGGGATTAACTTGCACGTGTTTGTGCTCTCCTCGTCTTTAACTCTTGATGCATCGACCGTACCCCTTGCATAACTTACAAGTTTAACTATCGACTCTGCACCGGTAACCTCCACCTCATTGTTCTGTACCGATACCGTCGTCCCTTCTTCGTCGTCTTTGAAGGAACCATTATAAACGATTTTTACAGGTACTGATTTACTAACCAGTGACTCTACCATAACTTTTATATTGTTAATACTCTTATTGTTTATGGTTATTCCGTTAGGTACTCTTACTGATATATGCACCTCGTTTTCGCCCTTTGATGCCGATGCCAAATCGACGGTCGCTGAAATGTCTCCGGGCTCCAAGTTGGCTATCGCTTTTCTTGATCCGCTAACCTCTATGTCCAGCATCTGTGATGTCATCGAGCTTACAGCAAGACCTCTATCCGAGAGAACCTCTGTATGAAGTGGCGTTATCGGTATATTCTTGATTTTCTTAACCGATGAAGGATCAAGCTCACCGACCACATATATCCAAAGTGCTATCGCAATAGCAATCGCTATTGCGACATTTAGACGTTTATTTCTTGTCATTCTGCTTGCCTCCTACCACATTCTTGAGAAATGATATAGGTCTCTTCTCATCATTTTCGTTCGAAAGGTACAGATTGATAAGCAGCTTTTCAAGCCCCTTACTATCCAGGAATCTAGTGAGCCTGCCACCCTGAGCAACTGAAATTACACCGTTCTCCTCGCTAACTATTATGGTCACCGCATCGGAATTCTCAGTTATTCCTATACCTGCCCTATGTCTTGTACCAAGGTCCTTATTCAGATCCTTGTTGTCTGTGAGAGGCAAAACACACCCCGCAGCATATATCCTATCTCCACGCACAATAGCCGCACCATCGTGAAGAGGTGCTCCCTTGTAGAAGATATTTCCTATCATTTGTGCCGATATTTCCGCATCTATAATCGTTCCCGTATCAGCGATATCTCCAAGCGAAACCTCGCGCTCAATAACAAGCAAAACGCCTGTCATATTTGCAGAGCACTCATCTGCGGCTTTGACAAATTCGTCTATCATTTTTTTGGATTTATCGCTATTTATCCGATTGAGTTTATTAGGCATAAATCTGCCGCGACCCATGTATTCGAGTCCACGTCTGAGTTCAGGTTGAAACAAAATAATCAAGGCTACGACTCCGATTGTCATAGTTCCTCTGAGAATCCAGTTGAGAGTGTATAGGTGTAAGGCATCGGAAACTAGAAATGCTGCTACTAAAACAAAGAGACCCTTGACGAGCTGTTGCGCTCTGGTTTCTCTGATAAAATCGAGCACTTTATATACAATTAAAGCTACGATCAGGATATCGAGTACATCTTTAATTCCAAACCCTGTCGTGAGGTTATTAATAAAATCCTTCATGCCTTTGTCCCCTTTGATATTTTATACAATTTTACTAAAAAACTTGCAAAAATTCAATAGTTTAGCCCAATAAAAAGACTATGCAACAATCGATTTTTTCGATTATGGCATAGTCTCCTAATAACTATTCACAGCAGAGCCATTCCAAATCAAACATCCGGATTCTGTCCGCAATTAATTTATTAAATTATCTATATAAAATCGCGAGGAATATCACTCCGATTTTATTACTTCGTATCAAGCAAGCCGTAGTTGCCATCTCTTCTCTTATAAACGACGTTTACCTTGTCGGTCTTGTCATTTATGAAAACGAAGAAGTCGTGATCAATCATCTCCATCTCGAGGGCGGCTTCTTTCTCATCCATTGGCACAAGATCTAAAACCTTGGTTTTAACAATGTGCTTATCTACGATGCTATCTTTCGCAAGATCAGGGATTGCTTCGAACTTGACAGATTTATTTTCATGATAGCGTTTTTGCAACTTGCCCTTCAGCCTTGACATCTGTGAAGCAAGCTTATCTGTAGCTTTATCGATGCCCTCGTAAATGTCATCGCAAACCTGCTCCGTTCTGAACCTTGCTCCTTTAGCATTTATATTAACCTCAATCTTGTCTTTGCCTCGTTCCTTTGAAATAACAATATTGACATCAATATCGTCGGAAAAATACTTGCCTAGTTTCTCAAACTTCTTATCAATAGTCTCCTCTAAATGCCTATAAGTGTTAAAGTTTTTTCCTGTAATTCTGATATTCATAAATGCCTCCTTTACTGCTTTGCTATAAGGATGTACAGTTATGCATCATAGCAAAGCTACGATTTTCTATATTATACCACCTTTTCCACAAAACTACCTTAGAAATTGTGAAAAGATTTTAATTTTTGTGTGAAAAAAGCAACAAAAAAACAGCATCTTATTTGCCTGACCTGGTCTTTGCCCCCACACTTGCCTTGACCGGAGTTTCTCCGAGGACTTACTTCTAAGCTATGCCATGATCACCGCAAGTTCTTCTCACGGCTTACGTGGATCCTTTCGCCCATAGCTGGCATGGATCTTCCTCCACAGACACAAACAAAATGCCGTATCTAATTTTTATCAAAATCTCAAGGCTTTGTCAACGAAAAGAGAGCAGCCCGGATGACCACCCCCTCTTCGTTGGACTTATTAAGATTACTTTTGCTTTGCTGACGTGATAAATTTATATAGAACTACCGCAATTGCTAAAATAGCAATTGCACCTATAAACTTTATGTACATAGGAAGATTATCCGATGTCTTTTCATCCTTGTTTTCGGCATCATGTTCTAGGACAGCCTTGCTCTCAGTATTCTTGTCAGACGCTTTCAATGCCGTTTTTGATTTGCTTTCATCTGCTTTCTTAACGATATCGGTATCGGCCTTCTTTTCAGGCGTCAATTTAGACTGTCTCGGCATCATCACCGTATTACCGGTCATATTGTTTCGAGCAGTTAAACTGCTATTTGTTCCGGTCTTTGAACTCTTCTTTGGAGTCTCTACAGCCTTATCCGTATTAGTTTTTTTCGCTTCGTCCGGCTTTGATGCCTCAGGCTTAGCAGGATTTGGCTTTTCAGGTTCGACAGGTTTTGATGGTTCTACCTCGCCCGGCTTCGGCTTTTCAGGTTCGGCCGGCTTTGATTCTTCCTTTGTACCTTGCTTAAAGCTTAACTCGAAGTTTTTCATCGCCTCCTCTAAATCGGCCTTTGCCTTGTCCACAGCCTCCTGTCTTACTTTCGTGTCTCCATCGACTGATTTCGCTGTATTTATCGCAGTGTCTAACGATTCTACAGCCGCAGATGTCGTCCACTTTTCCGATGGCACGATATCCTTACCGTCAACACTGATTTTGATGTTTTTCTTTGATGCCTCTGCGGATTTGATTGTATTTTTAAGTTTTGTTTTATCGACAACTATTTTTTCTTTTGTCTGATACACAAACTCAACTACATTATCTGTGCTTGTGACGGTCTTTCGTACATCCTCCTTAGGGCTGATATATCCTTCTATGAACGGTGCGTTGTTCTTGCTGAAGACATACTCTCTGCCATCTCTGAAATAATTATCACCGATAACAGCATTAGCTAATTTCTCCTGCTTAAAAATCTCTGTTGCAGTATTACCTGAATTTGTACCGTTTGAGCCTCTATAGCTGTTTAGGAAACTCTTGTCTCCTACCCCTAAACTTACCTTTCCGTAATCCTCGTATGTAGTGTTGAAGTTACATCCGTAAACCACCTCTTCTTTGCGAATACTCTCACCAAACTGATTTACATATTTGATTGTCACGGGAACCGGATTAACAACTCCACCCGTGTTGAATGCAGTTGCAATTCCACTCTTGTCAAATACTTGAACGTATCTGAGCTGACCCTTATATGCCTTTCCTTTAAGCTTCTCACTGAAATTCTTGTAGAAAACTCCGTTTGCAGTCTTAGGAAGTTCCTTAAGCGTGCTTGGAAGTATAACCTTCTCTATCAAATTGCATCCGAAGGCACCTCTGCCAAGCTTTTCAATACCTTCCGGAAGTGTCAGCGCTTTTATATTATTCATGCTGAACGCATCGTCTCCGACTTCCTTGACGCTGCTTGGTAAAACAAGCCCCTCAAGGCTTGCGGACATAAAAGCTGAATCACCTATTTTCTCAAGCTTAGATTTATCTTCAAAGCTCAGCTTAGTAAGCGTTTTATGACCTTTGAAAGCCTCAGCTTCTATGCTCTTTACACTCGCCGGAAGATGAAGCTCAGTAATTGTATTTTTTACATTTGATCCCCAAAGTGCATATTTGAACGCGTTCTTATCTATCTTTTCAACACTTACTCCGTCTATGCTCGCCGGGATTTCGAGAACTTGAGGGTTATCATATTTTTCTCCACCCTTGAATCCCTTTAATGTCTTCGTATCCTTATCAAAGTTCCATATCTCACTTTCATTTGAGTTCTCGTTTTTCTTTGTTAAAAGAACCTTGTGTTCTCCACGCTCCTTGGGAGTGAAAGCCTCAAAGAGGTCCTCATAGCCATCTGCCTTTGCACTTATGTAGTAGGTTTTATTCTTCTCCAAATTGTAGTCGTACTTAGCATCCAGGTTATATACGATTTTCTTTCTCGCCTGATCCTCGTAAACGTTTACAGCCAGATTACTCGTGCCCTTCAAAATTTCCTGATTGCTCTCCTTATCAAAAACTTTGACAGAAACCCTTACAGGTGCATTTTCGTGTTTTGGCGCCTTTAATATGATTTTGATATTCCTCTCCGCTATCGGATCCACCTTTCCCTGCTGAACGTGGGTGTTAATAGAGTTCTTTCTGAACAATGCAAGCCTTGCATTTACGACGATATCCTGTGTCTTAGGCCTTCTTTTAATTTTTATCACATTCCGGCTTCCGTTAGGAGCAGTCTTTGCATCAAGTACACTGCCCTCAAAGAAAACCGTCGCTCTGTGCTTATCAAATCTATTGAAGTTAAAGTTGAGACTCACAAAGTCCGCCTCATTACCGACAGACATCTTGTAGCCAATGGTATAGGTAGAACCGTCATCACTCTTCAATCTTCCGTACTCTTTCTCAGGATTCCACGTCCCCCCGTTTGTAATCAAGTAGCTGTTCCTACCCGCCATGAATTCATCCAGTGCCTTGTTAGCCTCGGATATCTCTGCCTCGGAATACTTCTCACCTGTAGCGTAAACAAATCGATTAGGCATACTTGCAGTCAAAACGAGCATAAGCGTTAGCAATACTACTGCAAACCTGGCAAAATTTCTTTTTCTTTCTATAAACACCTTTTCCTCCCATTTTTCATCCTACAAGCCCATTAAAAAAGCAACCTTACGAGGTTGCAAAATAGTCGGCATCATATATAAATCCGCGCAAATCCTTTTCCATCGCTCGTAGAATAAGACTTAAACAAACAACACAGGTAATCTGACTCTGAGAATACATGATTCTCATCACAGTGGCGGGACCGTTTGAGACTTTCACTCAATTCCCCTGAAATTGTTTTTAAAATTTACAGATAAATTATAACATTTATTCTTGGATGATTCAACAAAAAACGCTCCCCGGCTTGCCTGAGAGCGATATTTTATATATTATTATAACAGACTAACGGCTTGCAAAGGCAAGAAAGATAATCTCCTCTGCACCGCTACCTTCAAGTGCGCTAATACATTCTCTCGCCGTGCTTCCGGTTGTGTAAAAGTCATCTATCACAGCGACTTTGGTACCCTTACTGAATCCATCAAAATCCGAAGAAAGTACGATGCTATCTTTAATATTCTCTGCACGTTGTTCCTCGCTGAGACCTCGCATAGGCCTCGTCTGTCTCGTTCGCACAAGGTAATCAGCCACCTCACACGTAAGCTCCTTTGAGAGAAAATCAGCAATAAGCTTCGTCTGGTTGAAACCGCGTTGCTTCTCCTTGGCCTTAAACATGGGGACAGGCACTAGATAGTCTATCTCAAGACCGAGTGACAAAAGCTTATCTGCCATTATCTCAGCTATGACTCTGGCCACATGCTTCTTTCCCTTATACTTTAAATCAAAGATAAGGCTCCTCTCGTAGATTCCATAGCTCACGCACCTAATTAGACGCAGCCCTCCACGGTTGATGCCGCTTCCTGTGTCCCACCTGAAATGTTCCATGCAGTGGTCACATAGCGAATAAGTCCTGGTATCATCTATTATATTCCCACAACAGGCGCAGTATAGTCTCGGTGGAAACACCAACTCTGCCAGCTTATTAACCGTATGCCTAAGGCCGAGTCTTGCCTTCAAGTTTAACATATCTTCGTTTTCGGTTTTCCCCATCAAATCTCATTTCCCAAAGTTTCTGTGTTTGAGCCTATTATACTCCTTCCTATAAGGGCCCTAAGCCTATGCTTAAGTCCTGAAAATCTAAGCTTTATACGGTTGTTGTCAACCATAGCCTCCATACGCCTTTGCATTCCACATAGTATAACAACTTTCTTGCCTCTAGTCACCGCAGTGTAAATGAGGTTACGGGTCGCAAGCATAGGTGGAAACCACGATACGGGCATGACTACTATAGGGAATTCGCTACCTTGACTCTTATGAACCGTCATAGCATAGGCAAGCTCGACTTCATCAAGTTGTCCAAACTCATAGTTTACAAATCGATCCTCATCAAAAATAACTGTCATCTGTCCGGCATCGTTGTCGATATTGTGTATGTATCCAATATCTCCGTTAAAAACGCCCTGCCCCTCACTGAAGTCACGTCTCTTTTTCCAACCAATCCGGTAGTTGTTTCTGGTCTGCATGACCTTGTCGCCTTCTCTAAAAAGCCTATCTCCTATTTTCTTCTCAGTTTTCAGAGAATCCGGTGGATTTAGCATCTTTTGAAGCTGCGCATTGAGACTTGCTGTGCCAAGCGTACCCTTGCGCACAGGAGTCAGAACCTGTATATCTTTGATAGGGTCTATTCCATCGTAATAAGCAGAAAGCCTCGTTGTAGCAAGCTCGCTAATCAGACTGACAATGCTCTGCTCGTCGCCTCGTTCCATAAAGAAAAAATCCTTTTCCTTCTCGTTTATATAAGGGTATTCTCCCGAGTTTATCCTGTGAGCATTGACTATTATTAGACTTTCTTCAGCCTGTCTAAATATGAAGCTGAGCTTTGTCGTAAACACAAACTCGCTCTCAATCAGGTCGCGAAGAACATCGCCCGCACCTACCGGAGGAAGCTGATCGCAGTCACCTATCAAAATAAGTCTAGTCCCGGTCTGAAGCGCATCTGTGAGAGCCTTCATCAAAAGAAGATCTATCATCGAAGATTCATCGACTATCAAAACATCGTATTCGAGCTTATCGTCATCGCACTTTCCGAAGACCATCTCACCTGTCTCATCTGAAAAATAGTACTCTAAAAGCCTATGAATAGTGGAAGCATAGTGCCCACTGGTTTCAGTTATACGCTTTGCTGCTCGACCTGTCGGTGCAGCAATTGCAGTCTTGAGACCGCTCGCCTCAAAAATTCTGATAATAGCATTTATGATTGTTGTCTTACCCGTACCCGGACCACCGGTTATTACAGAAATACCGTGATTTACAGAATTGATTACTGCACTCTTTTGCTGATCCGAAAGTTCAATACCGCTACCTACTTCGCTATCTCTGATAAGGTTTTCTATATCGGTCGAAAGCGGTTTAAGTCTTGCCTCACTGAGTCTAAGCAGATTTCTGCAAACCTTCTGCTCAGCGCTAAAAAAGCTGTATAGATATATAACCTCCTGAGTATCAAGTCTGTCTATCTTGAGCGTGCCGTCAAAGGCCATCTCTATGAGGCTCTCTTCAATGAGTTCCTCAGATACATCGAGCAGTTCGCAAACCCGGTCGCAGAGTTCCGCTTTAGGCATATATGTATTGCCTTCTCCCGCAAAAAAGGAAAGAGCGTATTTGATTCCGCTCTTAATTCTTATATCGCTATCACGGCTCACACCCATCTTCTCTGCAATTAGGTCAGCCTTGCGAAAGCCAAATCCCCTAACCTCATCGATAAGCCTGTATGGGTTCTCCTCGATTATGTCGACTGAATATACGCCGAACTGCTTAAACAGCTTTAGCGCCTGAGCCGATGAAATTCCGTATTTTTGAAAGGCAAGAGAGATTTCAGCAAACTGTCTATGTGCAGAAAATGATTCCGTAATCTTCGCCAAAGTCTTTTCGCCGATTCCGTTCACCTCGATAAGCCTGTCCGGATTTTCCTCCATGACCGTAAGAGTATCTTCTCCAAATTTATCTATGATTGCAGCAGCAGTAGAAGGTCCAATTCCCTTGATTACTCCTGAAGACAAAAAATTAAATATAGCCCTTACGCCCTGAGGCAAGACCTCCTCAAACTCATCAAACGCAAACTGCTCACCATAAACCGGATGTGCCTTTTCGCTACCTATCAGTTTGAATCTGCTTCCCTTATTGCAGCTTGGCAAATTGCCAACCACCGTACAGTACTCATCCTCAAGCTCCAGAATGGCGACGGTATACCCGTTCTCTTCATTTCTAAAAATAATCTCGGCAATATTGCCTTCAATCATATGCATGCTATTAAATCACCGTTAATATTGTAATTATATATTCCCATCCTATATTGTAAACTACTCTTCTTTATTGATAAACAAAGGTCTATATACTCTTCTATTATCAAGCACTCTAATTCTTTCGCTAAAGCCACCCGGACCAACCCCGTCAAGTGCTTCTTCCATATCGAACATCCTCGCATCCATCACGTCCAGATAGTGAAGAATCTCCGCCTCAGGGAACATAGGTTTCTTAGGACTTCCGAACTCCGGTTCATAGTGATGGGTTAGAATCATATGCTCAAGTACAATTGCTTTTTCTTCATCTATGCCAAGTTCCTTGCAAAGCTCATCTATCATGGTAACTCCCTGAACTATATGTCCAAGTAGCTGCCCCTTCATAGAGTATCCCGAAGCTATTCCGTTTTCGCTTGCATCAATCTCATTGAGTTTTTCCATGTCGTGGATGATTACACCAGTAACCACAAGATCTTCATTTAGAAAATCGTAAATCTTGCAGAGCGCTTTACCGGACATAATCATTCTCTTCATATGCCAGAGAAGTCCTGCATACTCCGCATGGTGATTTCTCGATGCAGCAGGATAATACCAAAGTCTATCCTTGTTATCCTTAAGAAGTTTGCTCGTTATCCCTCTAAGGTCATCGTCCTTAATTTCATTAGCGCAGTCTGTTATGAACCTATACATATCCTCAGGTTGCTCCGGTGCAGCCTTTATAAAATCGGATAGCTCAAGTACATCAGCCTCTGTGGACTTGCGTATTCTGAGAACTCTCAGCTGCTTCATTCCGTTCCACTCGGTAACCTGTGCCTTTACCTTGACAATGTTACCCTCCTTAATCGCAGAAAGTGCAGGTTGCTCTCCTTCAGAGACATCCCATTTCTTGGCGCTGACCTCACCGGTGTTATCGGCAAGATGCAAATCAAGATACTGCTTGTTGTTAGATCCGACCTTGATTCCTATCGACTTGACCATAAAAAAATCGATTATCTCCATATTGCTCTTCAGCTCATTAATATAGTATTCTTTCATATCATCTACAAATGCCCTTGGGCATCCTATACCTCCAAATCTATCTTATTTTAATTATATACACTTCCTCATACAAAGTAAATAATATAAGCGCCAGTTTGGCTATGCATTCGCTCCATACTTTGTGGTATAATGTATTTAAATATTTATATTTTTCCAAAGTATTGAAGATATGCCTTTTGTATTTTGATATTTGCGAAAGGAGAAAACGTCATGAAGCAGGACTATACAAAGGCTCAGTCCGGACGCAGAAACATCTTGCTCGTTTCTGCACTTCTCTTTACCGCTTGGATGTGTCGCCTTCCGTTTCTCAGTATTTCCCCGTCACCGTATCTGAGCACTGCCCTAGGTCTTTTGCGTCCTTTTATTTATATCGGTCTGTGCGCAGGATGGAGTGCGTCTATTTCCGGTAAGATTATCAGCAGACAACTTCGATTTTATCTTAACGCCATGGCTGTTTGCTGCATAATTTGGCTGTTTCTTCGCACTGTAAAATTTGAACTTACAGTCAATGGAGATCTCCTGAATCTTATTCTCGTACACGGCTTCAATTTCTGCTTTATTCTGATTCCCACCTTCGGCTTTTTCGCATCTCTATATACGAGAAAAAGCGATCGGTACCGCATTCCTACACTTCTACTTATTTCTGTATCCGGAATTTCCGTGACTGCAATTATCTTTGTATCTACAAATCCGCTCCACAAAATGTTTTGGGAAAGCATAGGAGAACCCTATACGCGCGGCCACGGATATAAGTTTGTCATGATGTGGATTATATTCCTCACAGTAATGACACTTCTCATCATTACCACACGTGCCAAGGTTCCGGGTAGAAAAAGACCGGCGCTACTGCCGCTTCTCGTGCTTCTTGTCATCGCCGCCTATTTTGGTATGCACTTTTTCTTCCCGAATGCTTGGAAGTTTTTGTTCGGCGATTACACGAGTTTTACCTGTATCGCTGCTATAGGACTGATACAAGCTTGTATTACGGCCGGCATGATCCCCGTCAACACAGGCTATGCAAAGGTGTTTGAGGCTTCGAACAAGGACATGCTCATCACAGACGACGACTGGTCTGTCTGCTACGCCTCGGCCGGTGCCAGAATCCCGAATTTGGAAGCACTTAAAAACACCGAAGCCGGCACATTTACAATAGATCAAAACACAATACTCAAGGGGTGCCGTCTCCATCCCGGTCATTTCGTTTGGAGTGAGGACATTTCCGCACTCACCAAAAGTTTGGAAGAGCTTGTACGAAACAAAAATGAGCTTTCCGCCCGCAATGAGCTTGATAAGGAAAACAGCAAAACAGAGCTTGCCATTTCTAAAGCACAGGAGAAGAACCGCCTATATGATCTTTCGCAGGCAGCAACTGCAAAGCAGAACAAACTGCTACATGAAACACTAGCCCGGTATGGCGAAGAAACTGATGCGACAACCAGGCGTTATCTCCTTGCCAAAGCCGCCGTGCTCGGTTCATATATAAAGAGAAAGGGCAACATGATATTTGCCGGTGATAAAGACGGAAGTGTTAAAGCATCGGAGCTGAGATTATCTTTTTCAGAATCACTTAATAATCTTGAACTTATGCGAACGGAGTGTTATATTGACTTTTCATTGGGTGAAAAAGAATCTCTTTCCCTAAACACTGCTTTCCTCTTCTATGACAGCTTTGAAGCAGTACTTGAAGCTCTATTGCCTGATATACGTTTTGCTTTTGTACAAATCAAAGAATCGAGCGGTATTATGAACGCCGTTTACAGATTTGCTTCAGCAAATGTACTGAAGTCATCTGAGCTCCCGAATGAAGCACAGCTGGAACATGATGGCGATTCATGGATTGTGACTCTTTCTCTGCCGAAAGGTGGTGATGTAAAATGACGATGTTATACGAATGCAGCTATTCTTCCCGCGTATCTTATCTGGTTTTTTTGCTTCTAACCATCCTGATACTTGTCCTTCTGTTGATGCGTCTCATAAGAAAGAAGCGCCGGTTTAAGCAGGCTGTCGCCGGAGCTATGGCTCTGCTCTTCTGCTTCGCTTTATATGTTGTTTTACAGAATGATCATATCATGCAACTGAATACAATAAGCCGGGAAGAACATAGGATAACGTTACCTATCATTCCTCTTTTGATTATAACTGCAATTATCTTTGTCGGCAGTGCTTATGCCCTACTGCAGGACTGTATGCTGGAAAGAAAAACCATAACGGAAAATAGTATTAAGGAGGCTTTGGATGAGATGCCGATGGGTCTTGTCTGCTTCCGACATAATGGACAATCCATGCTTTGTAACCAGCTTATGTTTGAAATTTCCATCCTCATGTTCGGTAAAGTTTTTCTGACCTATGATGATTTTCAAAGGATGCTTACGCAGCGATCAGATTTGAAGGAAAGAGACGATGTGTACCGCCTCTCGAACGCCTCCGCCTGGCGTTTTTCCGAAGAAGAACTTGTCACAGCGGACGGAGAGCATTTTACAGCAATATACTTCTCTGAGGTCACAGAACTGATAGATCGTGAGAAGAAACTGGAAGTGCAGAATAAAGAATTAAGAAAATTATCGGTTGAAATCCGAAAGTTACGAGAAAATGTCTATCAACTCGCCAAGGAAGAAGAAATGCTTGCAATCAAAACCAAATGGCATGATGTGATGGGTGAAGGTCTAACGGCAATCCGAAGAACCTTACTCTCACCCTATCCACAGCAAGACATAAACATAATACTTAAAAGATGGATTAAGACCGTGGCTGCGATCCGTAGAGATAATGAGGATCCTGACCAAGGGCGCGACGCGACCGGCGACCTCTTTCGAGATGCTGCCGCTTTAAACATAGAGCTCATCCTTAGCGGGGAAATGCCCGAGACAATGAAAACAAAGCAGGTATTTTTTCTGGCGATTCGAAACTGTCTTCTAAATGCAGCACAGCACGCAAAAGCGACAAAATTGTATGCTGATACTAAGAAAACGAAACATAATGAGATTCTCTACATTCATAACAACGGCATTGCACCAAAGAGCGAAATTGTTCCACGTGGCGGTCTTATCAACGTAATAAACTATGCAGAACGCATCGGTGGCAAGGTAGAGATACGATCATTACCCCGTTTTGAACTTATAATTACAATGCCCGGAAAGGAGGATGATATAAAATGACAAAGGTACTTATAGTTGAGGATCAGCGAATCCACCGTGAATATATGGAAACTCTGCTTTCACAAGAGGGACACTATGAACTTCTTCCTTCAGTTACGGCAGCGGATGTTGCCGTTCAACTTTGCAAGACAAATCCCGTGCAACTGGTTTTGATGGATATTGCGGTAAATGGCATGATGGATGGAATTGAGGCTACTGCAAAACTCAAAGATATGAGTCCAAATATCAAAATCATTATCGTTACCTCCATGCTGGATACGGAATGCCTTGTTAATGCAAAGGAGGCAGGTGCCGATAGTATATGGTACAAGGATGCCTCAAAGGAAGCCCTGATGGATGTTATCGATCGCACCATGCAAGGAGAGCATATCTTTCCGGATAACTCGCCCGCGGTACATATCGGCTTTGCCCGAAGTGATAAATTCACCAAGACGGAATGCGATATTTTGCGAGAGATTGTAAACGGACTAAGCAGCAGACAAATCTCCGAAAAGCTCGACATCTCGGGAAGAACGGTGGATTGGCACATCAAAAACCTGTTGGAAAAGACAGGGCTTCCAAATAGGACTGCACTGGCTATCAGGGCAGCAAAGGGAAACCTCTTTGTAATCAAAGACAAACCCGAACAGGACGAGAAGGACATGAAATAAAAACTAACATATGTAAAAGTGCGATGACTATTTTTCGTCATCGCACTTTTCATATACTTAATAAAGCTATTATAGTTTCTCTACCTTATATCCTATCCCCCAAACGACCTTGAGGTATTTAGGATTCTTAGGGTTGATCTCTATCTTCTCACGTATTCTACGAATATGTACAGCTACGGTATTCTCCGGATTATAGGCTGATTCATTCCAAACGCTCTCGTAGATTTGCTCAATCGAAAAAACCTTACCTGCGTTCTGAGTCAGCAGTTTTAGAATTCCGAATTCAGTTGGAGTTACAGGAATCAGTTCCCCGTCAACAGTGATTTTCTTCTCATTGTCATCAACTTCAAGCCCTCCGCTGGTGTAGATACCTTCCTTGCCCTCGGCATCCATGCTACCAAGCCTTGTAAACCTTCTCAGGTGTGACTTGACTCTAGCTATTAACTCAAGCGGATTGAACGGCTTTGTAATGTAGTCGTCCGCACCAACATTTAGGCCGATTATCTTGTCATAGTCCTCACTCTTAGCTGAAAGCATGATGATAGGGATATTGTTTTCCTCACGAATCTTCATCGTTGCCTGGATTCCATCGAGATTTGGCATCATTACATCCATCAAAATCAGATGAATCCGGTTCTTCTTGACGATATTCAGTGCTTCCATTCCATCGTATGCTTTAAATACGTTGTAGCCTTCGTTACGTAGATATATCTCTAAAGCACCCGCTATTTCCTTGTCGTCATCGCATACAAGAATATTTACCATCACTACCTCCAGTTCTGTAAAATACATACCCTACTATACCATAAATCAGCTATTAAGTAAATTATTCCTTGCGCTTAAAGGTCTTAGGCGCAAGCCTTTTCATCATAGAAAATGACACAAGCATATATATGAGCACCACCGCACAAATTAGTAAGTATAGCCACATAGGAACACTTTTTATCTGCATCATTACAAGGCTGAATGCGTAGATAAAGGTATTAGATATCGAATATAGTGGGCTTTTTATCTTTGATTGGTCAGTATATGGCTGAAGCATGTAGTACATAGTCAGATAGTGCACTGAATAAAACAGTGTCAATATCACAAGCATTACCACAAGCAGTAAAATCGATTTTATTCTCACCGAGGACAATATTCCTCCAATTACAATCCCGGAAATAAGAGGAAGTGTAATTAAACCATTCATCAAAAAGCTTGATTTCAACCTGATAAAATAGCTGCTTAAAATCGCCCCCGGTCTTCTGTACCACTTGTAACAAAGCATATACTTATCTATGTTATTAAAAAGTGCCTTTGTATAATTCTCCTTAAAAGCTACAACATAAATAATAAATATCCATATACCAATTGGTCCTACAAGGTCAGCCATTAGATTCTTCCCTGTAAGCTTACTAAAGATTCCTAAAGCTACCGGAAGTACAAAAGCTATAATTGCAAACCTGACAGCTCTCTTAAAAAATAGTTTTCTATGCCTTTGCATGAACATCGCATCCAGATATGCATAGCCACTCTTCTTAGAAGCACTTTTTCTCTCATGCATATCTAGTTCATCTTCTTTGAGTACCATGGCCTTGGCGTTTGCTCCCACTTTGATTTCTGCAACCGCTTCAAGTTCCTTAAACTCTCGTCTTACAAGCTCCGTATAGTCATCAAATCGCTTTATAAGCAAAAGTCCGATTACCGCAATCAAAAGGTATACCGGAATAGCTACAGGGCTTACAATATATGTGATGTAAATCTGCTCAATTCTTCTTATACCTGCAAAGAAAATCTGCAAATATGCTCCTGCAAAGCAAAGAACTGTCACCGTCATGTATTTCACCACTTGCGCTGCAGTCTTGTCATTAATCCACATGTTAAAAGGTAGAAGTTCCAAGCCATCGATAAAGATTCTCATTGAAATCATACCAATCAAAAGAATTGGCACATTAACAAGCCCTAGTCCAATTATTTTCGCACCTATTAGCATAGGAACAAACATAGTCAACACCTTTGATATATATCCTACTATGGTCTGGGAAATGTAATAACTTTTTGGGTTTAATTTCAAGTATCTGAGCAGCATCATAGTTCTATCATTGGCATTAGGCTTAAGCTCGTGCATGAATACTCCACCGGCTAAATAATTCATGAAGAAGAATATCGTCAGACAGCAAAGCAAAACATCTTTGTCGCTGATATTGATATTATTGCTTTTTGCAGAGAGCAATGGTACATAGAAGAATATTCCCAGGTATATAACTGTACCAAACACCGACTTAAAAAAATTTAGTATTACTGCAAATACTTTTATAGCATCCTTTGTCCCGTATGCCGCATAGAGTGTCTCGCTTATTATGTTTTTAATCAGCGGAATCCTTCTCAGAAAATAGATTAAATTATTACACAAAACCGCCGAATTTACACTCATGATAGTTTTATAGGTTTGTTTCAATCCCATATTAAACCTCGCTACCATCTTGAGGCCCGTCATCTATAAGACTCGAAATTATAGCTTGTTCGTAGTCTACAGAGTTCTTATCAAGCGATGTCAACTCTTTAAGTTTACCGTCCTTAAGAAGCACAATCTCATCGCACATGTCCTTCGCAAGCTGCATGATGTGAGTCGAAAGAATTATTATATGATCAGACTTGAAACTTAGTAAAATGTTCTTGATTTCCTCCGCAACAACAACATCAAGCGAGGTCAAAGGCTCGTCGAGAAGCATAATTTTCGGCTTTGATATGAGAAGAGTCATAATGTGAAGCTTGCTCTTCATTCCTGACGAATAACCCTTTATTATCCTGTTTGCATCCTTTGTGTCAAAACTTAAGCATGCAAAAAGCTCAGGAATATTAATATCATTTCCCTTAGCATGCACATCGCAATAGAACTTGATAAATTCATAGCCTGTAAGAAATTCGGGAAGCATAGGTTGCGCATAAATCAGCTCTACATCATCGCTCTTAAGTATACGTTGCTTATCGCAATCTTTTATCAAAGCTTGCCCCCTCACATCCTTATATTCTCCATATATCGAATTGAAGAGCGTCGTCTTTCCGGCACCGTTTCTTCCGAGAAGTCCATAAATTTTCCCTTGCTCAAACTCGCAACTACAGCCCCTCAAAACAATCTTTTCTCCAAAATTCTTTTCTATATTATTTAAAATTAGTTTCATTTTGTATTCCCTTTGAATAATACTACTTAAAAGATTATATTCATATATTAGCATATGGACCTGCCTTGAACAATTTATGTTTGTCCAATATAAATTGTTTTAATATCTTAGTTCAAAATTTCTAATATATTTTGTATAATTATTTGTGTAAATTACTGAAATATTCTCCTGTTTGACACATTTTAGTGATAGAATATGCAATATAGTAAAATTCGGAGGTGAGTATGGTTTTTTCAAAATACGCGATGTTTCTTAAAGTAATCGAATTAGGTAGTATGTCCAAGGCGGCGGCTGAGTGCAACTACTCCCAGTCTGCAGTAAGTCAGATTATCAGTTCTTTGGAAAAGGAACTACAACTCACCTTGCTAAACCGCAGTCAGACAGGCATCTGGCTAACCTCCGACGGTAAATACATGCTTCCATATATTGAGGCGCTTAGCAATGCAGAGCAGAATATATACACGCAGGCATCCAAGCTCAAAGGTATAGAATCCGGTCGCATAGTCCTCGGTACATTTTCCAGCGTTTCCTGCCACATACTCATGCCTATAATTAAAGCTTTTAAGGATACATATCCTAACATAAATATAGAAATCCGCGAAGGGGACAACATGGCAATTGAATCCTGGCTTGCGAAGGGGACTATCGACTTCGGTTTTATTGACTCCCCTACACTTCCGGGCTTTGAGTCAATTCATGTCTGCCGGGACCCTTTTGTTGCCGTCATGAGCGAAGAAGGAGTCTATGCAAATAGAAAAGATATTCCGGTTGAAATATTCGAGGAAACTCCTATGATAATAGTAGATGAGGGTACCCCAAAGGAAGCCGCCGGCATTCTAAGGCAAATAAACATTAGCCCTAATATCGTGCACTCGAGCAAGGATAATTCCCTAATACTTTCTATGATTGAGAACAGACTTTGCCTAGGATATATGGGAAGGCTGGTGCTCACAAAGACGCCTTACAAGGTAATCAACAAGCCAACCGTTCCTCAGTTCTACAGGGATATAGTACTAACCATCAAAGATAGAAACGCGGCATCGTTTGCAAGCCAAAAATTCCTCGAATTCTTTGAAGAAAACCTCGACTCCGTTCTTGCTGAAATAGGATACGCTGATGGCAAAAGCGACGAGTACAATGAATAAATTGATATAATCAGCCACTTTACTTTTAAGCGGGACATAAAAAAGTACACCTCCAAAAGTTAGTTTTGCGTTTAACTTTTGGGGTGCACTTCACTATTGAAGTCCCTTTTGCTTAGCTATATTACTATAGAATTGTTACGACAACGTTACCTTCTGCCTCGAGCACCATCGTATAAAAGGTAATCAGTCCATTATAGCAGTCCTCGATTTCATCAAGAAGCTCATCGGCCAATTCTTCATCATCCTTATCCCAGATGTTAGGGTAAAGTCCTGCCTCTTTGCAAGCTTCCATATCAAACTTACCTAGTGCCTCTTCCATATCAAAGTTCTTAAGTGCAGACAGAATCTCAGCCACCCTATCCTTTTCGGTAACAGCAACATAATCATCTAAATCCTCTGCCGGTAACACACCTAAAATTGCTTCGCTGAGCGGGTTCTCAGCCTGCGGTTCATCTGTACTCACACCGGTTAAAACAAAGTGTAGTACATCCCACATCTTATCGATATCGATAAGCACATCTTCTTCCTCAGCAAGATCCTCCAGATCCTCGAGCAGTTCCTCCGGATCCAGGTCCGGGTTCATTATCTTTTCCAATTCTTGATCATTTACAAGCTGATAATTAGCTCTCAATCCCATCTTAAATTCTCCTTATTTAAATATGCAATAACTAACCAAATTATAGCTATAGTATATTTCTCCGTCAAGGCTTCCCATAGACTTTTGCTATATCAAAACTAAAACATCAGATACCGCAGCATACTAATATCGTTGGCAGTCCGTTTGCTCTATCCTCTTTTCCGGTTTTCTTATCGAAGAAACCGATATTGTCAAATCCTTCAAAGTTTACGTGATCACGAAGTTCCTTACCCGCCATGAGATTGTGGATTTTAAACATCAATTCCTCTAAGCTAAAGCTGATTCCATCATCAGGTTTTAGGTGAGCCATTATCTCTACCTGCTGCATCTCATTATCACGCGCTTCTTCTATGAGCTCTCCTTTACTAAAAATCATTTCATTCTCATTAAGCTGATCTATGCTCTTTATCCATGCCCTATAGACTACAAGCAGCTCATCTGCATTTATAGGCATATTTATGTCTTGCGCATGCCAGTCTTCGCCGAAGCTTTCTATCATGGCATCATCGAATTCCACAGCAAAGGCATATCGAGAATATTTGTGCTGATCAAAGATCCAGTTTACACCATAGTGACCCGCTATCTTCTTTGATACCCTTGTGGTATATTGCCACCTCTTTTCATACTCAGCATCATACTCGTCAGACTTGTCAAGCTTTGATTTTTTATAATTTACATATTCTGCATAAATCTTAGGAAACTCGGTTTTGTGTTTCATGAGAAATCCCTCGATACCACTGCATTCTATAGGCTCTATACACCAGTCTATGACTTCTTTGTCCTTGGCAATATCAACCGCCTTATCAAACATTTCAAGTGCTTTCAGCATATACTTTTCAGTATTTGGGAATCGCCTGTAGGTATAGATATATCCGTATCTATAGTACCAGATTGCATCTCTGTCTGATTCCGGAATAAGGTCCATGATTCCAATGGCTTTCTTAAACTTTCTATCATTGTTGTACACACGTGCCAGCGCTCCAAGAAGCCTGCTACTTAAGTTTTCACTTCCTATGGCACTTAGATACTCGACTACTCGTTTTGTCTCAAACTCATCGTTTAGCCTTTCTATAAAGAAAGCCTTTTCATCTTCACTCAAAGCCTTAAACTCATCAATCGTTACCATGCTTAGGTATTTTCGAAGACTTTTTATAAAGGTCTCAAAGTTTTCTGCAAGCAAAGTTCTCTTATAATTATTCTCCCGGTCTATCAAAACCACCTTAGGCTCTCCCTTTGATCCGCAATCGCTGTAATCAAGGAATACCATCTCATGACCGTCGTTTATGGTGAAAGCAATAGGAAGTCCTATATCCGGGTATCCCCACTTCTCATATATCATCTTTGCCCCACTATCTCCGCAGATGGAATACTCAAGTTTAGGATCCACTCCGTAAATAGCGGTTAAATAAACCGGGATAAACTCACCATCCTCTTCATAGTAGCAAAGAGCATAAAAAGGCGCGCCTCCGTTTTGGCTCCTCAGCAATTCTATATATGAGACGGGAAGCTTATATCCGAATTCGTCCTCAACACGTTTTATATCTTCTTCTTTTAGCTTTCCACCCTTGAAGTAAATTAACTTATAGCTATCATTATACCAAAATGCATTCCAATCAAAATTATCAAAAGCCTTCATTCATCCTCCTCAAAACTTTATCCATTCGAGTTTATCTATGTCTTTAAGCCTTAGCGAATTGCCATCAAAGCTATTCTTTAGTTTGATGCCTCTATGTTTAAGCTCTATATCCGTATACCAGCTTCCAAGGCTTGCATAGCTTCCGCTATGTATATTGATTATCATGCTCGTGATAGGCGACCACGTCCCCGTTTCAACAGTTTCTGTAATCAGATAGTAGGCATCTAGAAAAACTAAATTTCTTCCATATAGACAAAAAGGTAAATCTTTGTTCAGCATTGGAAGTCTTGCCGAATATATTCTATCGCCATGCGGCGGCTCGGTTTTGAAACGCAACTCAATTTCACTGCCATAGTATGCGAAAAGGATTTCATCCTCACCTACATAGACTGCTTTACCCTCTTCAGGAATGCGTAGTTCCATAACTTTCTCCTTGGTTATTTATAATCCCAAATTGACTTCCTAAAGAAATAAATGTATAATTTCTTTAGATAAAGGAGGTTTACTATGCCAAATATAAAATCAAGCACAGACTTACGAAATAATTATAACGAGATTTCTTCATACTGCCGTGAAACAGGTGAACCCATTTATATTACCAAAAATGGTCGAGGCGATTTAGCCGTTATGAACATAGATTCATTCAACAAACTTATGGATAGGTATGAATTATATCGCCTTTTAGAACAGAGTGAATTTGATTTCGCTAACGGTAACACAATTGACTTTAATAAATCCATAGAAAAACTCAGAGCGGAGCTGAAAGATGGATCATTATAAAATAATCGTGTCCGAAAAATACCATAATGATTTAAGGAATATAATTTCCTATGTATCCGGAGATTTAGATTCACCATATACTGCAGAACATTTACTTGATAGAATTGAAGCTTCAGTGGAAGGACTTTCAACTTTTCCATATAGGTTTTCACTAATCAATGACCCATACCTTCGCTATAGAGGCTTCCGAAAATGTATAGTTAAAAGATATATTATATTCTATCAAATCATTGAGGATGAAAAGCTCGTTTATATTCACAGGATATTACACTCAAGGCAAAGTTTACTAAATATTATTTAGCCATTGCCAAAATCTCTTCCTCGCTCATTCCAACGAGCTCTTTAGTCCAAAGCCCGACGATGTCAGACATTATGCCGTCGCATACATATGCATCGTCTCCACTTCCAAATCTACAGGTGAATAACGGCTCTCTTGTCGCAGATTTATAGAATTCCATCGCAAGCTCAGCGAAGCTATTTGGATTGAAATCTATCGACATTTCTTTTGCCAAAGAAGCTCTGCTCTCATCCCAGCTAAAGCCCTCTTTCTGACAATCTTCCCTTCTCTTTTCGATATATTTTGCGCAGAAAGTCTTAATTAACTCATCATTACAGTAAAAATATCTGCAGTTAAAATCAGAGATACAGCCTGCACAAACAAGGAACTCAAGCAGCTTATCTAGGCTTTCGGAAACCCTGCCCACACTTCCTTCACTGCTTATGAGTCCGATGCTTCCATCCTCGAGGAATACAAATTCGCCACCGCTTCCGTCCTTCGCAAAAGCTCTTGCCTCCATGGAATAAACCTCTCCATTGCCTGAGAACTCGATATCCTTATCCTGATCGTAGAAATAAATATCACAGTCACACATCAGTCTATGGTTTAGCTCCGCATTATTTCTTATCAAATTTATAAGTTCTTCTTTATTTGGTTTCTTTTCGTTCATTTACTATCTCCCAACAAAACTCATACTAAGCCTCAAGCATTAGCATCCAAGCAGCTAATTAAACAGCTATTTAAACAGTTTCCTCAAAAAAGCAAAAGCCTTATCGTTATACGGTGGAGCAATCTGCTTGATATTGAACTTAGCCTTGTTCCTATAAACACCTCGCCTATGTGAGAAGTTATCTATGCTATATTTACCGTGGTAGGATCCGATTCCCGAATGTCCTACACCGCCAAAAGGCAGGCTCCCGATGGACACATGTTTAACAGTATCGTTAATCGTTATATTTCCACAGGAAATGCGATTTTTTACGCTGTCTATATAGGATTTATCCTTAGAAAAAATGTACATTGCAAGTGGCTTTTCTCCATCCCTAACCATATCAACTGCCTTATCCAAATTTTCGTATGCGATTATCGGAAGTATAGGTCCGAAGATTTCATCTGCCATGGCAGCGCTTTCGCGTACACGAACATCACCAAGCTTGCCTAAATCGAGAAGGCTCGGTGCTATATACCTTTGATCTACATCAAAGTCACCTCCGAAGACTATATAGTCCTTATCCTTTTCTAATATCCCCGCAAGTCTTCCTGCCTGCTTCTCATTTATTATGCGACCGTAGTCCGGGTTTTCCTTGATATTTTCGCCGTAGTGCTCATGTATTACGGCTTTGAGCTCATCTATCAAAGCGAGCTTTCTGCTCTCATGAACCAGCACGTAGTCAGGCGCTATGCAGGTCTGCCCGTTATTCAGAAACTTTCCCCAGGCTATACGCTTTGCTACAAGCTTGATGTCAAAGCTTTCGTCAATGAATACGGGGCTCTTTCCACCAAGTTCAAGCGTGACAGGAGTAAGGTTCTTTGCAGCAGCTTCCATGACAATTTTTCCTACGCGAACACTTCCCGTGAAGAATATATAGTCAAAGCGCAGGCTCAGCAGTTTGGTAATCACATCCACACCGCCACATACAGTTGCGACGTAGCTTTCGTTAAAAGCCTCCCTTAAGATATCCGATATAACCTTCTCGGTCTCAGGTGCAAGCTCGCTTGGCTTTACTACTGCCGTGTTTCCTGATGCAATCGCTCCAATAAGCGGTTCCATCGCAAGCTGAAAAGGATAGTTAAAAGGAACTATTATAAGCACGCTCCCATAAGGCTCATACTCTATATAGCTCTCGCCGTACTGGATTATTGGCGTGTTAACGCTCTTTGATTTAGTCCACTTTGATAGATTCTTTATGAATAAGTCCAGGCTGCCGTATATCCCGCCAACTTCGCTAAAAAAGCCCTCCTGCTCAGGCTTTCCCAGATCCTCCTTTAGGGCATCAAGCACCTTCTGCTCATAGATTTTGATAGCCTTCTTAAGGCGTTTTAACTTTGATATTTTAAACTCTATATCCCTAGTTTCACCGGTTCTGAAGTAGTCCTTTTGTTTCTGAAGAAGCTTATCTAATCTAGTGTTAATATCTTCCATATATATCTCCCATATTGCTATATGATGATAGCCTTTGTTCTATCTCTTTTCGGAATACCATCATGAAAAATTATTTTGCCGTTAATTGCATTTTGGCGAGCCGTAAGCACCAGCGGAACAATCAGAGCTTTGATGGCATAAGCCACTATAAATGCACTTAGCATTCCTATACTTTTGATATCATAGTGCTTAAATAGTCCCCCGTAAAGTAACACTGCGTTTAGCAACATATTGAATAGAGTGGCCATACTTGCCATCAAAATATTACTACGAACCTGCGGTTTCATTAGTTTTATCAAAAAGATACTGAGCAGCGAAATGTTGTAGATGCATATCGGTCTCATCTCTTTTCTATAGATAATAAGGCTCTTTCTATTGTATAGCGATTTAGGAAATCCCAATCCGGCAGCTTCATTTATCCATACGTGAGCCACTGCATCAATGTCTTCCCATGGCACGGTGATGTTTATCTTTTTGATGTATATACCCGATTTTCCGATTGAGAACTTCCAACTTACAAAATGCAAAAAAATACTTATGACTATCAGAATAACAAATCCCCGGTACGCATACTGATACGGGCTCATGCTTATTTTGAATTCTCCGAAGCCGAATTCTACCATATTATTGCCTACTTCGTGGTATGCGATTACATAAAAAGTTGAAAGTGCAAACATCAAAATGAATATGAAGTACCTGTAATAAATACTATGAAATTTGATTTCCTTTTCCATTTAAGTATTCCCTTTGTATAAATTATTACGTCTAAAACTGCAGCTTTCGACAGATACATTCTCTAATTTTATTCATAATAGGAAACATCATAGCCCAGCTTCTTTAGAGCCTCGATTTGCTTTCTTCTATGTTCTAATGTACCGTTTGTAAACTCAAGGTCTCCAAGGATTTCACTTTCCGGCCAGTTATCATACACTCTGTCCAAATAATTAGGTATGAGTTCGTATCTCGGCATTATAACGGATATAAATCCTTGCTTGAGGTATTTGATGTACTTTTTTCTATCTATTATCTCGGTATTTCCGCTTCTGTTATGTGAAACGCAAGCTTCTACAGATTCTTCTATATTCCAAGGGAGAAAATTAACAAGGTAAGGAGGCCTGCTCCATCTCTCGCTATCCGTCTTATCGGGAGACGGTATAAGTTTCACCCAAAATCCCCTTTTTACTGCAAAGCTTCCGGTACAAATATAAAGCCTGTACCCTAGCTTCGAAAACTTCTCTTCGCTTATTTCTCCTTCAAAAGGCTCAAATATCCCATATGTGTCCTGTGTCAAAAGCCTGGCGTAGTAAGTTCTTTCTTCACCGTCTATTTTATAAATTGCACCCGGCTCGTATCTTGCCATTTCTACATCCTTATCTTTTGCGCTAAAGAATAAATCTCATCCATATCACGCATCTCACTTGTTCCCAGAGGGTTACGAGTCATCACTCCCGTTATCTTCCTAAACTCCTTAGCCCTGGCTCTTAATTTGATATTTCCACTGTCGGTATATATATTCAGGTTAATGGATTTTGCATTTACACCGTCCATTTTGATACTAAGCTTGCAATCCCTGATAATACCGGATAGAATCCTATCGTTTCCAAGCCAAATCCTTATGCTATTGTTATAAAGCTCTACCGTGTATTTTCTTATTAGGCCTTCCTGTACTTTTTTGGTTAGAAGGAAGGCTCCTGCCATACATATTAAGAAAATCAAATATAGCCAAATCGGGTTTTCTTTTATGAAATTATCCGGTCCAAGATAAAATAAAGCGAGGTTCACCCCGAGTATCGGCAGCATTAACATTGCCGGAAAGACGATGCCGATGATTATATCCGAATTTGATGTTGTTGCTTTGAAATCATATCTTTCCATATTTTTCGTCCAATTAACTCATAATTACTTTGATGACTTTGCTATGGGATAAAGGTCACGACAACTTGATATATGTCCTTTGTATATTTGGATTCCACAAAGAGAACTCTTGTATTTTTGTAGATAACGCCCTCCGCCTTTTCTTGTGCGGTCTTTGGCTTGGATATCTTTAGAACCTTGTATGGATCAGTCCATTCTCTACGCTCGTCATAAACCAGTTCTATCGACTTATCTTTGATAAATATCTTACCGGAACCCGATATTACCATCTTGTATAAAGTGGCATCGTATAGCGAGCACGGTGAATCAGTCATATTCTTTACCTGAAACTCTATACTTGCGCCTCTTTCATAGTCATCTGTCTTTTCCAAAAGATAAGTTTGGCTGAGCTCTCCCGGTTGTAAAACTATGCTGCTCAGATCAGCCCCTGTCGGATTATCAAGTTTCATAACCTTGTATAGACAGTCCTCAAAAGTATCGCTTCCCATCAAAAATGTACGTCCCGAACTTGCACTGAGTTTTACTCCGTTTGGATTCACAGCATGTGTTTGAACCTTTGGTGCAAGATCTGCATATAGCTCATCAAAACTCATCATAGTGACCTGTCCCTTCTCTGCCCTGCCAATATCTATATACTTAGTTTCTTTACCAACATCGCCCTTGAATCTGATTCCATGGATATCAAACCTTAGAGGTAAGTTCTCTACATCAATCAAAGCACTATACTTCTCACGCACTGTGTTAATAAAAGCAACAAATCTGTCATATGAAGTTTTTAGTTCATCAATCGATTTTATATGGGCAGAATAGACTAGTTCCGGATCCAAATACTCAATGTGGTCCTTTCCCATATCCGTCGAAGATTGGAAAGTCTTAATCACATGCTCAGTAAATACTTCATCAAAATCATCCCATACAAACGAGTCCATAAATGGCTGATGTGAGACCGTAATATTGAACTTTAAACCCGGATATTTCTTGAGCCTGACAATATAATAGCGCTTATTCTTTGGATTTTGCTCCAAGGTATACTCATTTTTCCCATACACATTGTCGAGATACCTATCAATTCTCGCCTTATCCTCTTTAGGATCTGAGCATGCTGCCAAGAGCATAATAGCAATTCCGATAACGAACAAAACGATGTATTTTTTCATAGATATAACCATCCCAATTAAGCTTAACTTTCGCAATAAATAGATGCTAATATTATACCATATTTTGATGAGCTTCATAGCTTTGAGTTTTCGATTGCAGCCGGCTTTGAATCATCAAAAAAAGATAGAAACTGAGGCAAAAACTCGGCTTCTATCTTTCTTTTTCGCTGAATTATGGATTTATTTTGCTACATAATCCTCGTGATCGTACTCTGCTCTCATCTCCGGTGTAAGTTTATCCATGAAGTCTCTTCTTCCAAGCTTAAGGATGATTGATACAGTCATAACAACAAACATTACGAAGCAGTAAATTGTCATAGGCATAATCTGCACGCCTGTGAGTGGTGCACCGGAATCCTTAGCAAAACCTAGCGTGTAAACAACCGCCGGTGTCCATGGTAAGCAGTAAGCCAAGGTGTTTGATTGTGCGTCCATGAGGTTCGCAGTTCTGTAAGGTGAAATGCCGTGCTGCTTTGATAGCGGCTTAGCAAACGAAGCCCCTACTGCCAAAATTGCAGGTGCATTCAGTCCCATGATACCCGATAAAATGATAACCATTGCGGAAATTACAAACTCTGCTCCTGTAGCTGTCTTTGCGATTTTTCCAAGTCCATTAAGGATTACAAGGTCGCCCTCTCCCTGTCTCATAATGTTTATAGATCCAAAGAGCAGTAGTGCCAAAACTATAACCTGAATCATGCCGGCAATACCATCATAGAGAACGCCTCCAACCACACGCTCAAGACCCTCACCACTAACCGAGAATACCGCAGGGATCGTCGAATCGGAATCAATATGAATCAAATCAATAAGTCCCGCGGGAACTGCAAATACAATAGCAATGATTATACCTATGGATGTCGCGATTATAATATCGCCCGACTTTATCGCAATATATATTGTTATAGCTACAGGTATGAGCATGATTAGCGTCAAAGGATTGTAGCTGGCATTCTCTGAAACTCCATTCTTATCAGGTCCGAGCACCATGCTTACTATTATGAATATCGGAATTGAAATCGCACATGAAATAATACTATACTTGAGTCTTGATCTTACAACACCCGGTACATCAACACCCTGAGTTGCTGCAGAACAAATAGTTGTATCTGAAATAGGTGCAAGATTATCACCAAATGCCGCACCTGAAATAATTGCACCCGCAAGCAGTGGGTGATTGCATCCTAGCGCAACGCCTGCCGGATAAAGCACACCCATACCTGCTGCAATAGTTCCAAAGCCCGTTCCTGAAGCTGTTGCAAACACTGCAGAAGCAAGGAAAGTGATTATCAAAAACATCGTAAGACCAACACCTGCATTTGCAGCCACGCCTGCTATTCCTGCAGCAAGTCCTGAAACCCTCAAGACTCTCGAGAATACACCGGCAAAGATCCAACAAACAATAGGCACTAAGCATTCTTCACTCGCCATGCCTGAGATAACAACCTGTGAATACTGCTTTTTGTCCTTTGATAGAAAGAAAGGAATCAAAAGCGCTAAGAAAGCCGGCACCCAAAGCGCACCATCAGAAATTGATCCCCAAACAAATGTTGTGATAATTATCGTGATGATAAAAATCACGAATGGCAAAAGAGAAACTCCGGCGCCACCATAGAATTCTAGACGTTTCTTTCCTGTTTCCATATAAAACCCTCCAAAGATATATGAATATAAACTTAATTTCGTAATATATACTTAGCAATTAGTGTGCCAAAATATATATTAAAACAAAATGCAAAATACTCATGTTTTTGGGTCTTTTGTTAAGTGCAATCAAATTTAATCAAAAACTTGCCATGTATTTATTTTCTCAAGTGGAAAAAAATTGCCCACCAAATTCTCACGGTATACGATTAATTAGTTCCGCTCATACTACCTCTTTATGCCGAGTTCCTGAATCTTGTTGAATAACTGACGTCTGCTAAGTCCTATATTATTTGCAGTGGCGGTTATATTCCAGTTCGTTCGAACAAGAGCCTGTTTTAAATATTCTCTTTCAAAGTCCTGCTTTGCATCCTTATACTTTTTATTAGTTGTATAGACAAGCTCGCTTTCGGATTTGCTGTAATCCTCATGCCATGAATCTATACTGAGCTTATTTCCGGGACCTGCAAGGATAAATAACCTTTCTATTATATTTTTCAGCTCCCTTATATTCCCTGGGTAATCATAGTTTTTAAGAAACTCACAAGTCTTTTCATCTATACCGCTCACTGTTTTCCCACTTTCGGCTATGTACTTACGTATAAAATATTCCACTAACTCAGGTATATCTTCACGTCTCTCCCTCAGCGGCGGTACATGAATTTCAAATGTATTTATTCTATACCACAGATCCTCTCTAAACTTACTATCTCTTATCTGTTCCTTAATATTCTTATTCGTTGCCGAAATCACCCTGAAATCAACATTTATCGCCTTGTTAGATCCTATTCTCTCTATTTGTCGATTTTCAAGTACCCTCAGAAGTTTTATCTGTATGGATAACTCCATATCACCGATTTCATCGAGAAATACAGTACCACCCGCACACTGCTCCAGCTTTCCTATGCGAAGCTCATTTGCACCTGTAAACGCTCCTTTTTCATGACCGAAAAGCTCTGATTCAATCAAATTCGTCGGCAAACTCTGGCAGTTTATCGGTAAGAACTTCTTTCCGCTTCTGTTGCTAAGCTTGTGAATCTGCTGTGCTATTATCTCTTTGCCACAACCACTTTCTCCTGTGATTATCACATTTGCATTTGACTTTGCAATAGTCCTCGCAAGACCCCATAACTTTTTAATTTTAGGACTGCTCCCTTCGACAAAATCCGTAGCCGTATTGCTCTCAAATACCGCATGTGCATGTCTTGCTTTTATCACAAGCCATGCCTTCTCAACCTCTTTGATTAGCTCCTCAGGATCGTGACTCTTAATAAAATATCCAAATGCGCCCATTTTAATCGTTTCTACGGCAGTTTCGACACTTCCGTAGCCGGTCACCATGATTACCTCAACTTCATCATGATATTGATGTTTAATTTGTTTCAAAAACTCTACGCCATCTATTCCCTCCATCATTATATCTGTAACAACTATATGAAAGTACTCGCTTCGTGCCATTTCGAGAGCTTCACTTCCTGACGACGCTTTTTTACAGCTATATCCATCTGTGGTAAATAGATAGTCAAGCGTTTCTCGGTAATCCTTTTCATCGTCTACAATTAAAATATTGCACATCTTTTTGTCCATATTGTTCACCTGCTACCCCCTTGCATTTTTTCATCCGGAATCAGAAGTGTAAAAGTAGTTCCAACCCCTTGCGTTGAATCAACCGAAATGCTTCCACCCAGTTTCCCAATTTCACTATATGTAACGAAGAGCCCAAGTCCGGTTCCTTTTCCCGGTGGCTTTGTCGTAAAAAAGGGATTATACAGATTTGCTAAATCTTCTCTCGCAATACCAACACCGTTATCCTTACAGGAAATCGTAATGTTCTTACCGTCCCTCTCAGTGACAATCCGTATCTCTCCCCAGTCATTATCTATAGCATCTATAGCATTTTGAATTAAGTTCATCAAAATATGTTTAAGCGCCTCAACACTGCTGTTTACAGTTAAGTCCTGATTGCACTCCAGTCTGACATTTATTTTCTTCTTACGTATCTCGTCATCATTGAGTTCTATAATGGATTCAATAAAAGGTTTTATTTTAATGCAGGCTGTATCCCCATCGCCCATGCGCCAGAAGTTCATAACATTGTCGATTATACCACCTGCGTGATTAACGCTTTCATCTATATAGTTTAATGCAATTCTTGTTCCCTCATCGATAGCTTTATTTCGTCTCAATATGTAGCTTTGAGTCCTTATAATCCCTAAAGGATTCCTAAGTTCATGAGCCATACCGGCAGCAAGCTGTCCTACTGCTATCATCTTTGATGACTGTAAAAGTTGATTATTCTTTATTACATCCAGCGTTATGTCTTTAATTGTCAGCATAATGTTTTTGGCTATTACATCCTCTGTACCAACACCGAAAATATTTATCTCCAAAACCTCATTTCCACAGTTTACACGTAGCTTTTTGCTATCTGTTTCCTTTATATCCTTATATTCATCTTCACTAAGTTCAACCCCTAGCTTCTCTAAATATTCATTGCATGGCATTCCCTGAATATTTACATCGACAAGTTTAATCATCTTTACAGCTTGAGGATTAAAGCTAACGATGTTATAGTGAGAGTCTATCACTATGACACCCTCAGGCATCTCATTTAACATCAAATCAAGCTCGTTCTTTCTCTGCTCGAGCTGTCTAGTGCGCTGTTTTACTTTGTGCCTGAGACTTTTGTTTTCAATCAGCTTAAAAGCTACTGCCAGGAGTGCTAAGGCAACCCCAATCGCAATATATTTTATTATAATTTCAAAACCTGTGTTATCCTGTTTTAACGGTGTGGAAATACCAAACCACTTCTGCTGAATACTTTCAGTCTGTCCCTTGCTTCTAATTTTTTTGATCGCTGCATTGAGCGGTTTTACAAGTTCCGCTTTAGACTTTGGGACAGCCAAAAAAACCTCTTCCTCGTACAGAGTCGTATTTACAGAGGCTATTTTGTCCCGCACATTCTTTTTGTCCGCATAATATAACACTACCGGTTCGTCTCCTATAGCCGCATCGACCTGCCCTGAAAGAAGTAAATCCATCCCTTTTCCGACGTTGTCAACGTATACAAGTTTTGCATTCGGATAATTTTTCTGCATGTACCAATTAGCATAATCACCCTTTTCAGTCGCTACGGTTAAATGGTTTATGTCACTCAGCGTATACTCATTTGACTTTCTGCTCACCAACATTGTCCTGAGTGTGTAAAGCGAATCGGTAAATGCAAATTCTTTTTCCCTTTCCGAATTTGAAAACATGTCGCACATATCCGTCTTGCCGGTCCTAAGATTTTGCAAAGCTTCATCCCATTTATACGGCTTGCATTTTATCTCTACTCCAAGTTCCACGGAAATCAGATTCATAAAGTCTACAACAACACCCTTATACTGCCCGTCACCATCTACGAATCTGAGCGGGGGTGCACTTTCATTTGCACCGTATATCAGCACACCATCATGAGCATACTTTTCGACAATCTCGTGCATCTTTGTCTCTTGAAAGGCGCTATAATATCTATATCCTAAAGCTATGGTTACCACAAGTGCAAAAACGCCTAGAAATATCCATTTGATTGTTTTAAATTCTTCTTTAAATTTCAGCAAAATAATATCCGTCCTTGTATTGGAAAAACTTTACAGTGTATTTTCATGCACATGATAGAGTGATATATACATACCCTGCCATATATACAGTTTGCCTTAGAAATTGTAATCGTGCAATGGCTTTATAACAAATATCGGTAATCTTGTTAATTACTTAGAAATTTTTATAGGAATCTGTTTAATATATATGCAGATATGTTATATTGTAAAGCTATAGTAATAATAACATCAAAAGTAACGTAGCATCGCAAGAACCCTCTAAAATAGAGGGAGTTTCTATAACTAACATATTTTTGTTGACAAATATATATACCTACCGTATAATATGTATTGTTGTTGACGCAATATATTAGGTATTCCGAGATAGCTCAATGGTGGAGCAACCGGCTGTTAACCGGTAGGCTGTGGGTTCGAGCCCCACTCTCGGAGCCATTTTTTCGCCGGTGTGGCGGAATTGGCAGACGCCCGGGACTTAAAATCCCGTGATCCTCACCGATCGTACCGGTTCGACCCCGGTCACCGGCACCACTTTCGGTAAGTGTCAGAACAGCTTAATATCGCGGGGTAGAGCAGTTGGTAGCTCGTCGGGCTCATAACCCGGAGGTCGTAGGTTCAAGTCCTTCCCCCGCAACCACGCAAATTATATCCCTAGTCAAATGGCTAGGGATTTTCTATGATTATATTTGTATAGATAGCCCTATCTTACGGCCTTAATGCAGTAATAGGTACCACATAAACCCCATCTGGTCTACGGTAAGCCGCATTTGTTAAACCGCAAATTACACATAAAGCAGTAGGTGGTTTTCCTTTTGGATCTTCGTTGAAACTCTTTGCAATATCTAATAAATTATTTGCAGCTATGTCGATTTGATTTGCACCTAGTTTGATTTCAAAAGCGCACCAATCCCCATTATCAAGCTCTACTACTGCATCTATTTCCTTGTTTTTGTAATCTTGATAATGGAATAATTTAGCATTAAAACTCTCCGCATATATCTTAAGGTCATGCTCTACTAATGACTCAAACAAAAAACCTGTTGTTTCTAGGTCTCCTATTAACATTTCCGGCTTTGTAATCCCCATCAATGAGCAAGCTATGGACTGGTCACAAAAATGTCTTTTTTCTCTTTGTTTCACTCTAGTAGATGATCTAACAGATGGTGAAAATGGTGGTTGATTATCAATTAAAAACAGTCTATTGAAAACATCCAAATAATCACTAATGGTGTTTTCATCTAATATTTCAGCATCTACATCCGCAATATCCCTTTTTAGTACAGCTTTTGATGCAGTTGTACTTTCATTCCTTGCTAGGGTTCTAAGGAGTCGCATCATTTTTTCGTAATCACGTTTTTTATAATCTAACCTTGAAGCATCATCCTTTACTATGGCTTCTATATATTGATTTGGGAGTAGTGCAGCATATTCAAGTGTCAGACCAATATTTTCTGGCCAACCACCGCGTATTATCAAATCACAAATAGCTTCTATTTTTATCTCTCCCGTACTAGTATCCTCTGCTTTGTTTCTACAGATGTCCTCTAATGATATTCGGCCACTTGAATATCCAGACTCAAATAGTGACATGGTACCCATGCGTATACGAGAAATCCGTCCTGCACCACTATGCATAATACCTTTTCGCTTAGGTGTAGACGATCCCGTGAGTATATAGCACCCCTTTTTTCTACTCTCATCTGTTTTAGCTCTTACAGCATCCCAAATTTGTGGTACTTCTTGCCACTCATCTATTAGACGTGGTTGTTCCCCCTCAAGTATCAATGTTGGATTTATCTCTGCTAGCCTGCGGTTTTGAAAATTTCCATCAGGGTTTCCAAGTTTAAATTCACTTGCAGCAGCATTCTCTGATGACCATGTTTTCCCACACCATTTTGGTCCTTCTACTACAATTGCACCGAATGCTCGCAGATGCATATCAATTTTCCTATCGATTATTCTTTTTTTATATTCTTTTTTTTCCATAGCTTTGTACTCATTTATTTATATTGTCTCAAAATATCTTTATTATGATTGTATCCTATTCAGTGATATTTGTGAAGTTCATTCAGTGATATTTCTTATTTTTGTTCAGTGATATTTGTGAAGTTCATTCAGTGATATTTGATTTAGTTGATATAACGCAAGCCATCTAATAAAGCTTCTTTAAACAGCGGCATTATCTATATGTATGAAGAGCCAATCCCTATTGATTCAGATAATCGCTTTATTCTAAGCAATTTGATTTGAACAAATCCAAACAGGTTCAGAAGTGATTTTTAATTCGGATTAAAGATTGTAAGCTTATTTCGTTTTAGATAGTATCTGTATGCAAGACCCGAAACTACGGTATCAAATGCGTTACCACAGCCAAACATTATAGCTATTCCTATAAGTGTCGGACTCCAAATACCATTTAGATACAGTATGAAGAAAGTGCCGTAGTAAAGTGAATTTGTTACCACAGACTCGAACAACATGTAGTTTGTTTTACCCCTTCCATAGAATGTCGAGTCAAATACATTTTGAATTGCATAGAGTACATAGAATCCAAACAGAACCATGACGAGAGAGAATAATTTATCTACATCATCAAATCGCAAAATATACTGCATAAATGGTTTATATACCGGGATTAAAATCACCCACAGTGCACATACAAATCCTGTAATAGTAAAATATCCCAAGGTATTATTCCGTATTGCATTTTCATCTTTAGCCGTTTCCTGCTTAATCAATTCACCAAGCTGTGTTATTGGCAGCAGCATCCATCCCCAAATGAAGTTGTTTGCCACCCAATATATGCCCTGCTCACCAACCATGTTAACCATTCGTGAAACCATCAAAATATATGCTATATTTCTTACAAACGATTCCACACCGGAAACTCCACCAATTTTTACGAATTCCTTTGCCCAAGTAAATGACATTTTATCTTTATTTAGAATACTATAACCCTGTTTTGCAAGTATAACAATTACTGTAACAAACAACAATCCGTTAACGATAATATTTGAATATGCAATTCCATTGACACCCAAATTTGCGGAGAATGGCAATGTCGAAACAAGGAATGTGTCGAAAATAAGGCATAAGACAAGCTTTGTTACGGTTAAAATGTATATCAACTTATCTTTTCCAAGCGAAACAAGCGCAACTGAGCTGAAGCTTAGTAAAATACCGAAAATATTAGCGATACTTTCAATTCTTACATACTTTGCCGATTCAAAAATTATATCCTTAGATGTTGCCATAGCCGTCAACATTTGTTCTGCAAATAAAATTATAGCAATGGCTAATATGGAATATATAAAAAACGAAATTAAAAGCCCTGTTTTTAATCTGTTTGTAAACCGCTTTCTATCCTTGACTACTTTTCCGACAAAGTAGAATAAGGGGAGTATTATTGCTTCATTGACAATCTCATATATTAAATTTATCCATGAAAGCTGACCTGCTATGGAGTATGACCACTCACCCGGAAAACTTCCTAAAAAAAACGTGCGCACTGTCGTGTAGATCGTAGGACAAAAACCCATTATTATCAGCGCGACAAAAAGACGCAAATTTATATGTCTTAGCGACATTTCTATTCGTTTCATATAATCATCCTAACTTTTAAATATCGATCAAATTTACCTAATACTATGTAAAAATGCATACAAAAAGCAGCTCTAAGGCTGCTCATATTACCCTATAGTGAATCATTATGGATTAATGTGCTCATATATGCGCCCTTCTTAAAGAATGATGTGCTTACGCCCCATGCGATTGCTGAGCAAGCCAGTTCGCCTGCGTGCTTTGCTTTGATGCTTCTAATGTCTAGAACTATTCCATGTGGGTATAGCTCTGCCGCTAGGTGCTGCTTTAGGCTGTCAGCACTACCCGACTCTACAGCTTTAATTGCACGCTTTGGATGTGAATCCCACCACTCATCCGGTTTACAGAATGAGCCGTCTGCTCTCATCTCGCCTGATGATAGACTCTGTGCACAGATTTCTCTAATTCTCTCCAGCATTTCATCATCGATTATGCCATCTTTAATTGAATATGCGTAGCATGCACAAGCTACGCCATCATCGTCGAGTTCTTTGATTAGGTATAGGTTGGAAACGCCTCTCTCTGCGTACTTCTTCCACTTTGCCGCTACCTTCTTGAGGCGTGGGTCTGTGTATAACGATGAGTTCCCACTCTCTAATGCTAACTCAAGCTCTGCCAAATTTACATCTTTCTTTTCCCAGTTGTCGATAAAGTTAATTCTTAAATCACTCATTTGCTTTCCATCCCTCGTAATCTTCTTGCCAGCTGGCTAGTGTATCATCATCAAACACGAGCATCGTGTCCCTGAACGGCTTTACATTTATTTCTGCAAAGAAAGGTCCTTTTTTGCTGTGGTATGCAGACATAGATTTTCTCGATTTGATTGAGAATTGCACATTGTAGATTCCAGGTGTAACGAGAATAGATGGCCTTATGCGTTCTTCCGAAAAATATGCATCTACCCACTTTTCGCCGTCATCACACACCTTAACATCGTAAAAATCTCCGTATCCATTGTTTATCTTTAGATAAACTTTGGATAAAATCTTGTCGCTTCTCATGCTTTTGATGGCCTCGAAGGATTTCTTATACCTCCACTGCTTATAGCCCAGCCTAATCATGCTCAGGAAGAACAGAACTGTGAAAACCGCAAAGATTATCCACGGCTTTTCTTGTATAAAGCTTAAAATCTTATCCACTCCAAGTTTCCTTTCTTGCTCAATACTTGTATTTTATAGTGAATTTGCCTCAGTGTCAAACTCCGGGCTAGGAGTAGTTTTTGTTCTTTTCTTAGTTGTCAACACATATGTTACACTTTGAGAAGTATTCCGATACAACTTGGT
>ERZ772971.33-NODE-33-length-85265-cov-9.466377_pt1 | contig 85265 bp, 69 predicted proteins | sample MGYA00511943_ERZ772971 | MGnify/ENA primary metagenome ERZ772971 (study PRJEB29015, sample SAMEA2737929) | human oral metagenome | biome: human oral; feature: human-associated habitat; material: dental | place: China | collected 2144 ... | reverse complement strand
AACCTATGACCCCCTGCTTGTAAGGCAGGTGCTCTCCCAGCTGAGCTAAACGCCCTAAATTGCTTCCATCGTTGTCCGACGCACTCATTTATTATAGAGTGTTGCCTTAACCTTGTCAAGAGTTTTTTCTCTTGCGTGTTAATTCGGATGATTCCTTGGATAACTCAGCTATATGAATTTACCATATTTTATAGTGCTTGTCAATAATAAATACGACATTAATTGAATTTTAATTCATTGTATATTGAGCCAATCAAACAAATGGTCAGCTACTATTTCTCAATCGGTATTGATTTGATTTTATCTTCGCAAATGTCAATCAAAGCTTTGCCCCTGCTGATATTGTCTATCGCTTCCTTTAATTCTTCAATTTTTTCAGGATCTGTGTCTATTTCTACTGATACCATGTCTTGAAATTCAGTTGATACTATCTCTGTATAAAATGGAAAGCTAAGTTTAACGAGTTTATTGTATGATGCATAGTCCAGTCTTACTTTGATGCTCGTAATATTATATACCTCACAGAGTACTGATTTCTTAATAGCTTCAAGCGTACTATCGGTGTAAGCTCTGACCAGACCGCCCGTGCCTAGTTTTTTGCCGCCGAAATAACGCGTAACCACTACAACCGTGTTGGTTATTCCTTTCTCCTCTAAAACCTTTAAAATCGGCGTTCCTGCCGTTCCCTGTGGCTCTCCATCATCAGTAGCCCACTTTAGTTCCAGCTTCGGGCCTATAACAAAGGCAGATACATTGTGAGTGGCATCCTTATATTCAGCTTTTATCATCTGAATATAAGCCTCAGCCTCTTCTCTGCTATTCGCATGTGATATATGTGAAATGAACTTTGATCTTTCGATATTAAGTTCAGCCTTCGCTATCTCTTTGATAGTTTTATACTCTGCTTGCATTTAAAATAAGTTCCTTATAGTAGAAAGACCGCAGATTAAAACCTGCGGTCCTTGAAATATCTAGTAAATTAAATTTCTACCTTCTCGATTTCTTCTCTCAAGAACTCGTTTGTAATTTTGATTCTTGTTCCCTTCATTCCAAGAGATCTTGACTCAATTACGCCGGCACTCTCAAGTTTGCGAAGAGCGTTGACTATTACTGAGCGGGTAATTCCTGACATATCAGCAATCTTACTTGCAACAAGAAGTCCTTCATTTCCGTTAAGTTCTTGGAAAATCTTGATAACTGCCTCAAGCTCTGAATATGACAATGTCTCAAGCGCTACACTAACCGCAGCCTTTAATCTGTTGTCTTCCTCTTCCTCAAGAGCTATTCCTCTCGTCACCTCAATGCCAACTACTGTTGCACCGTATTCGCAGATAGCCAAATCCTCGTCTGTGAATGCTTCGCTTGCTCTAACATATAGAAGTGTAGCAACTCTCTTACCACCAAAGATAACCGGTACGATTGTGTGATACTTCTCTGATAGTGAATAGCTCTGTCCGTAGATGCTCTTGATTGCATCCTTTGTTAGATTCTCACAAGCCTCTTTGCGCTCAAGGAATTTGTCATTAAACTCCTTAGGTAGCTCGAAGTGTCCTCCTTCTACCTTTACAAGTGGTGCTTCTTCTCCATCGTCAAATTTTGCTGCCAGCACCTTTCCTCTCTTGTTCAGGATATATACATTTGCATTTAGCATGTCGTACAATATATTGCATAGTTCGTCAAAAGATACAAATCCTGATGTACTCTCTGATAGTACATTGTTGAGCCTTCTTACTTTCGATAATAAATTAGCTTTCATTTTTGAATCACCTTTTCCTTTTCATTCAAAATTCTATTACATTATAATATTTATAGTATATATTTATCAATATCATCTTTATGAACTGTATCATTAAACTTACTTATGACATAATTCTTATCTATCACAATTGGCTCACCATTAGTTTCCGGAATATCGAATGAAATGTCCTCCAAAAGTTTCTCCATGACAGTATAAAGTCGTCTTGCTCCTATATTTTCTGCCTGTTCATTCATAAGATACGACATTTCTGCTATTTCGTCAATAGCATCTTCTGAAAATTCCAATTTTATTTTCTCTGTTGCCATTAATTCTTGGTTTTGTTTAATGATGGCATTTTCAGGTACAGTTAGAATTTTTCTGAAGATTTCCGTGGTCAAATTTTCTAACTCTACTCTAATTGGGAAACGGCCTTGAAGTTCCGGAATCAGGTCAGTTGGCTTTGATACATGAAAAGCGCCTGCTCCGATGAACAAAATGTGATCTGTTTTAACCGGCCCATACTTTGTATTTACTACACTTCCCTCTACGATTGGAAGTATATCCCTCTGAACGCCTTCCCTTGAAACAGACGCTCCGCTTGTAAATTCAGCTCCGGACGCAATCTTATCGATTTCATCGATAAAGATAATCCCATTCTGTTCAGCATTTTCGATAGCATCATCTGTGACCTGTTCCATATCGAGCAGGTTCTGAGCTTCCTGCTCTCTGAGAATCTTGCGTGCTTCACTGATTCGTACATGCTTTGTTCTTGTCTTATTAGGCATCATATCGCCAAAGATATTTCCAATTGCAATGCTCATACCCTCATTGCTCATGTCAAGTTGATTACCCTTTGGTGTATCAATAACCTCGATATCTACGTACTGGTCCTCAAGAAGTCCCTGTCTAAGCTGCTGCCTTACCTGTTCTCTAGCCATGGCAACATCTGTAGTAGCTTCCTGCTCGGGTTCCTCTTCCTTTTTCTGCCCATATGCGCTATTCATAAGCATCTCAAAAGGATTCTGAGCTTGCTTTGGCGCTTCTTTCTTTTTTTTACCGGGAACCATGGCTTCAACGATCTTATCTTCGGCAATCTTATCTGCGATGTCGTATTTTTCCTTCAATCTTGACTGCTTTGTAATCCTAATTGAACTCTCAACCAGATCTCTCACCATGGAATCTACATCTCTTCCTACATATCCGACCTCGGTAAATTTTGTTGCCTCTACCTTTACAAAAGGAGCATCCATAAGTTTAGCAAGTCTTCTTGCAATCTCCGTCTTGCCGCATCCTGTAGGTCCTATCATCAAAATATTTTTCGGTGTAATTTCCTCTCTCATTTCTTCTGAAAGAAGATTTCTTCTATATCTATTTCTCAACGCAATTGCTACAGAACGCTTTGCCTTATCCTGTCCGATTATATACTTATCAAGCTCTGCTACGATTTCCTTTGGAGTCATTTGTTGAAATTTATTTGTCATAATAACCTCCTAAAGTTTCTCAACACTAATATTATCATTAGTGTAAACACAAATCGAAGAAGCAATCTTCAGCGATTCCTCAACAATCTCCGCCGCACCCATGTCCGTGTGATTGAACAGAGCGTTTGCTGCTGAATAAGCAAAGTTGCCGCCGGAGCCTATAGCCACAAAATCCTGATCAGGTGCTATAACTTCACCTGTACCTGATATAACTAACATATCATCCTTATCAATGACAATCATCAAAGCCTCAAGATTGCGCATACCTCTGTCAGAACGCCACATCTGAGCAAGGTCAACAGCTGCTCTTTTTAGGTTTCCGCCGTGCTCCTCCAACTTTTTTTCAAACTTCTCAGTAAGTGAAAATGCATCTGCAACAGAACCTGCAAATCCTGTCAAAACTTGATTGTTATATATTTTCTTTACCTTCTTGGCACCGTTCTTCATTATCGCTGTTTGGCCCATAGTAACCTGTCCATCTCCACCGATGGCTATGTCATCAGAACCTCTTCTTACTGCGCAAATTGTCGTTGCGTGGAATTCGACCATGTCAATATCCTCCTATTGTTATTATTCTGTATACCCACATTTCTCGTTTGAACAAACAAAATTTTTATTCTTTGTCTTTTTTTCTAATAATATGCTGTTACATTCAGGACATTTTTTGTTTGTAGGCTTGTTCCAAAATACAGTTTTGCACTCAGGGTATCCGCTGCATCCATAAAAAAGCCTACCTCTCTTACTTCTGCGTGCTACAATATCTTTACCACAATTTGGACACTTTACACCGATTGTCTTAACAATTGGTTTTGTGTTCTTGCATTCCGGATATCCACTACAGGCAATAAAGTCTCCGAATCTTCCCGCCTTTATCACCATAGGTCTTCCGCAAATCTCACATATCTCATCTGTCGGAATATCTTCAACTACAATTTTTTCTATTGCCTTATCTGCGATATCCAGTTCTTTCTTAAAAGGGCCATAGAATTCGGAAATCAAATCCTTCCACTTCTGTCCCCCTACCTCTACATCATCCAGACTATTTTCCATATTAGCTGTAAATCCTGCGTCCACGATATCCTTGAAATACTCTTCCATTAAATCATTGACGAGGAAACCCAGTTCTGTAGGTTTAAGAGCCTTCTTTTCTCTTGCTACATATTTACGCTCTGTTAAAGTGCTGACTATAGGTGCGTATGTGCTTGGACGTCCTATATCCTTGTCCTCAAGTTCTTTTACAAGGCTTGCTTCTGTATATCTTGCAGGTGGCTGAGTGAAGGATTGCTCACCCTTAAGGCTTTCTGCCTTGAGCTTCTCATCCTTTTCTAAGCTTGGAAGAAGCTTCGCTCCCTCATCATCAGCAGTATTATATAACTTTCTAAAACCATCGAAAATTAGTTCAGATCCATTTGCCTTAAATCCGTATATTCCATTTACGATGCTAACCTGCATGCTGTTCGACTTTGCCTGTGACATCTGGCTGGCCATGAATCTGTTCCAAATTAGATTATATAGCTTAAACTGATCCGTCGTGAGCGAATCCTTGATAAGTGCCGGTTCAAGCTCTATAATTGCAGGTCTGATAGCTTCGTGTGCATCCTGAATATCCTTTTTCTTATTTGAGAATACATTGTTTGCACTGTATTCAACACCAAACTTTGATACTATGAACTCCTTTGCTGTCTGTTTTGCTGCATCAGAAATACGCACAGAGTCCGTTCTGAGATAAGTAATAAGACCGGTAGTTCCTCTACCCTTTACGTCTACGCCCTCATATAACTGCTGCGCTATCATCATAGTTTTCTTTGCGTTAAAATTCAGTTTGTTTCCCGCATCTTGCTGTAGGCTACTGGTCGTAAAAGGTGGATAAGGCTTCTGCATTCTTATCTTTTCCTTTACATCCGATACTACAAACTCACCTGAATTTAATTCCTTTATTATGTTGTCATTTTGATCCTTATTTTCAACTGTTAGCTTCTTGCCATTTTTCTCTATGAGCTTTGCTTGAAACTTCTTGCCCTTCTTAAATTCAGCTATGATGTTCCAAAATTCCTTAGGCTCAAACCTTTCTATCTCGCGCTCTCTATCGCAAATTATCTTAAGAGCTGCAGACTGCACACGTCCGGCTGAAAGTCCCTTTCTAACCTTCCTCCAGAGCAGAGGACTTATCTGATATCCGACAAGTCTATCCAAAACACGTCTTGCCTGCTGTGCATCCACAAGTCCCATATTGATCTTGCGCGGATGTTTAATCGCTTCCTTTATAGTGTCTTTTGTTATTTCATTAAATTCTATCCTGCATGCTTCCTCTGTATCTAAACCCAAGAGGTATGCCAAATGCCAAGATATAGCCTCTCCCTCTCTATCAGGGTCGGTTGCAAGATAGACCTTACTCGCCTTGGCAGCCTCCTTCTTGAGGCTCTTGATGAGATCACCCTTTCCTCTTATCGAAATATACTGAGGCTCAAAGTTATCATCTATATCTATTCCAAGCTTACTCTTTGGCAAATCTCTTACATGTCCAACCGAAGCAATTACGTTATACTTGCTGCCTAAATATTTTCCTATCGTTTTTGCCTTGGATGGGGATTCCACGATTACTAGAGTCTTATTACTCTTTGAACTCGATGATTTGCCTTTACTCTTTTTTGATTTGACAGCTGCCATTTAACTCTCCTAAAACTTTACCTATCTTTTCTAAATATATTACAATTATCACAATAAACTATGTTTACAAATTCCTATTGTATATTTTTTTTTATAAATTTGCAATGCTTACTTTTCCCATTTCGCAAAAAATAAGTCCTTTCATTTCAAGAATTGTAATTATAGCATTGATTTCTGCTAAATCCATGTTCGTTATGTGACGAATTTGTTCAATTGAGAGTTCTACACTACTTCTAATCACCTCAAGAACCCTTGATTCTGTCTTACTCAGGAAAAGTTTATCTGATTTTTTGCTTATTTTACTTAATCCAAGGTCAGCAAATAGTTCATCAAAATTGATAAGTGGTACAGCACCATCTCTTATAAGCTTGTTTGTTCCCAGACTGCCCGGATTTGTGATATTCCCTGGTACTGAATATACCTCCTTACCTTGTTCCTGTGCACATTCTGCTGTAATTAACGAACCGCTACGCGCACCTGCTTCAACAATAACAACTGCATCAGAAATGGCACTTATTATTCGATTTCTTATAGGAAATGTATATCTTTGAGCCCTTGTTCCATCCTCATACTCACTGATAAGAAAGCCTGTTCCTGCTATTCTTTTCTGCATATCTTGATTTCTCTTCGGATAAAAAACATCAACTCCATTTGCAAGAACTGCAATTGTTTGCCCTCCACTTTCTAAACAAGCCATATGGGCTTCTGAATCTATGCCTAAAGCCAGCCCACTCACAACTGTTGTTCCATACTCTACCGCACATTTAGCCAGTGCCCTCGCACAACTCCTGCCGTACGCTGAAGCCTTTCTGCTTCCTACAATAGCAATCGCAGGTTTATTTAGTAGCGACAAGTTTCCTCTGTAGTATAGGGGCTTACAATCCGGCAGACATTCCTTAATTTTACCGGGATAATTTTTGTCATTTTCTTTTATTATATTTGTCATCTACCACCTTTGTCTGAACTGTATAGCTTCTGAAATATGCTTAAGTTTGATTTCCTTGCTCTCATCTAAGTCAGCTATAGTCCTTGATATCTTTCTGATTTTTACCATGCTTCTAGGAGTTAGCTTAAGTGTCTTATATGCGTTTTTTATAAAGGCCTCTCCATCACTGTCAAAGCTACAGTATTTAACAATTTTGCTGTCAAAAATACTAGAGTTTAGTTTGAATTCTTCTCTTGCATAACGCTTTGACTGGAGTTTTCGTACCTTTAACACCTTTCTTCTCATCTCTGCGCTACCCATCCCGTCACTGACTGTGAGTTCATCAAAATCAGGCTCGTTTATACATATGTGAATATCTATTCTATCGCTTATCGGCCCTGAAAGTCTCGCCTTATATGCAGATATTTCTCCCGGCGTGCAGGTACATTCCTTCTTACGGCTATAAAGATAACCGCATTTACATGGATTTGCACACGAAATCAAAAGAAAATCAGCAGGGTAAACAAAGCCTTCCCCTCGCTTGTTCAGACATACGCATTTTCTGTCCAACGGTACCCTGAGAGAATCCACTGCAATCCTGTTCATTTCGTTTATCTCCTCTAAAAAAAGTACACCTCTATGAGCCAAGGTTATTTCACCGGGAGTTGGCGGATATCCGGAACCCAAAAGGCTTGGAATGCTTATATTTACCGAAGGTCTTCTAAACGGTGGCGTGTCGGTAAATTTACCATCTGTCATCTCCCTTGAAATAGAGTGAATAAGGCTCGATTCAATAATTTCATCCCGTTCTAAAGGTGGCATTATGCCGGGCACTCTCTCAGCAAGCATGCTCTTTCCGACGCCCGGACTTCCTATCATCAAAATTGGATGTCCTCCTGATACGGCGATTAAAATAGCCCTCTTCGCTGTCTCTTGACCTTTGATATCTCTAAAATCCTTGCTAAATCTATCGCTACTTGCGAATTTACTTTTAGCTTGAAGCTTCTCAACTTTTTTCTTTTTGTTTATAAAGTCTACTACCTCACTAAGCTTTCCAAATGCATAGATATTTAAACCATCTATCAATTCAGCCTCATGTATGTTTGCACTTGGAATAATTACATTTTTAAAATTCTTATTCTTTGCCTCAAGTAAAATTGCCAGAACGCCTTTGCATGGATTTAACTTACCATCTAAAGAGAGTTCACCAACAAAACAGGTATTTTCAAGGTCTCCATCAAATAGCTGACCGCTGGCTGCAAGAAGAGATATAGCCATAGCAAGCTCAAGCTGACTACCTCTCTTAGGTATATCCGCAGGCGCAAGATTTATTGTTATCCTAGACATTGGATAATTTAAACCGGAACTTTCTATAGCAGATCTAACCCTGAGAATTGCTTCCTTAACTATGGTATTTCCATATCCGATTACATTGCAATGTGGTATACCCCTGGAAATACTGCTCTCAACCTCTATCATTATCGCCTTAAGCCCATGGACTATCATACCGTAGGCCTTCATCATCACAGCACCCCCTCTAAGTGGTTCAGTTTCACTTCTATTACATCAAAAGAATATCTATAATACTCAAACTTGTTCTCTTTGATAAATACCTGTGCAAGCCTTAATATCTTAGATATCTTCTCTCTATCTACAGCTTCTGCCGGCTTTCCAAACCTATCAGTTGAGCGAGTCTTAACTTCAATAAAATGAAGCGTTCCTTTGCGAAGTGCAACTACATCTATCTCACCGAACTTACTTCTATAGTTTCTTGCTAAAATTTCAAATTGCTTATTCTCCAAATAGGTGCAAGCCAGCTCCTCACCCAAATTCCCAAATTTTTGCTTATACAATGTTCCTCCATAAAAATGTAATATATTTCCAATTTATCATTGCACGCTATAAATGTCAAATTTTCCCATATATAATTCTGCTTTGAACACAAAAAAACCCGAGTCCATTTTGAACTCGAGTTTTTTGATTCGTTTTAGTATCGCAAACTCTAGGAAGCACCGAGAACTCCGCCTATGATAACTCCGAGATATGTACCGATTACATAGCCGAAGGTACCTACGAGCATTACAGGTCCTACCAGCTTGCTCCAACCCTGTGATATTGCCATTCCTGCAGCAGTTGTCGGTCCACCGATATTTGCATTTGATGCGAGGATACAATCTTCCAAGTTGAATTTTAAAAGTTTTCCTCCTGTAAAACAGAATATCATGTTTACAATTACCATTATAGCTGTAAATAGCAGTAACGCAGGTGTATTTGTTATGATTTCAACGATTGACGCAGGAACGCCGATTACGAACAGGAACATGTATATGAAATAAGTACCGATTTCCTGTGCACCGTTCATCTTTTCAACCTGTTTTTCACCGTAGGTGGCAACTATCATCGAAAGTGTCGTAATCCATACATACTGCGATCCGAAGAAAATGTTGCACATCTTTAGAACTGCGTTATCTGTAGGAATTGCCCCTGCAATAGCGTGCGAAATTATATTAGAAAGAAATACTATTGTAACAGCATATGCTATGTTGAAAGCGATATCCTTTAGAGAAATATCCTTACGGCTCCAGTATGCTGCCGCCTGCGTCTTTGAATCATCCAATCCATTTTTCTCAACCCCATCGATATGTGGATGAGCAAAGTGCTTGCGAAAGAAATTAAGTCCTGCAAACATAATTAGAGCGAAGAAGTAAAGCGCCATCAATAGATTGTCGGCAACAGTTGCTGCTCCGATAGTTTGCCCCGTCACCTTAAACTGTGATGCAAGCGCCGCAAAATTCACACCGCCACCTATGTATGAGCCTGTCATCATAGCAGCAACCCCTGATGCCTCCGGAATGTAGTTATGTAGAAGCGTGTAAGCAAGCAATGCACCTACACATGTTCCCACAGCTCCGATTATGAATACAACCATCATACGGCCTGTTTCTTTCCAAATTTTCTTCATGTTACATTGAAGAAGTAATAAAGGAATTCCTATTGGAACTGCATATCCCCATATGATATCGTCGTATAAAGTGCTGTGAATAGGAATAATTCCTAGATTCGATAGCACAAGCGCAATAATAAGTGCGATAATCGCTCCTGAAATTTTAGAAGCCCATGCGTATTTCTGCTCCAGAAAAATTGCGGTAGCAACTGAAGCAACAAGGATAAACAATAAAGTCCATGTATCATCTGCAGCCACTAAAGTATCTCTACCCAAAGCATTCTTAAAAAATGAACTTAACATAATCAGGTCTCCTTTCTGATATTAGAATGAATAATTAAAATTATTATATATCTTATCGTTTAAATTAACAATGATATTTAATATTCAAAAATTCCCTTGTATAGTGCGGCTTTGCCTTGGATATCGGCCCAGTTTTTATCACCGTATTCATAGTGCCACCACTCAGATGGCAGATTGCTAAAGCCAACTTCTATCATCAGATTGTACAGAAATCTTCGGTTATCTCGTATAGTCTTTGCCTTAGAATCATTTTCCACATCTATCGTCTCGTAGTAGCCTGCTCTCGTCTTTTCTGTGAATGCATCAAAATCAGTTCCAAAATCAAGATATTTTCCATTTGGACCAATTATAGTCAAATCAATTGCCCCGCCTGTCGTATGAGCCGGTGGAAGCTCCTCATCCGGAATTGGATCAGCTATAAACTTTGCAATCTCATTTTCCTGTTCTTTCTCCGTCAAATTTTCAAGATGGAACTCTTTGATTATTTTGCTGCTATATGAAGTAAACAATTCCTTTTGTAGAGCAAATGGTCTCCATGCATCCCAAATCACAAATTTATATCCCTCAGGAAGAAGTTCAGCAGCCCTATATAGCATTTCCACAACTTCCTTTCTTGCCATGCAACGCTTATCTGCATTTTTAAATCCTAGACTCGGATATTGCATGTCGATTAAAAGCTTATTGTTCGGCTTAATATCGATCAGTGGCGAATTGATAAATGCCTTCCTTTCACAATTTCCGGGATCCTTGATTATCGGGATGGCTTTCCTAAGATATTTATTCATGTTATGCCTCCTTAAAACCGTCATATTTTAATTACTTATAAATATTGAAACAGATGTCATCAGTATCACGAAATAAAGATTATGCATATTTAAAATTATAAGTAACTATGTATATTATATCACTATATAAATCCATATACCAGATATAATCCGAAAATTCATATATAATTTTAATATTAGCTATCAAAATGCATTCTCAACATTTGCAAATAAAAAGCCTCCTTGTCATATTTGGCAAAGAAGCTGTGTTTACATATTGGATTCGCTTATAACCCGGATTTTAGCGCATATTTTTCGATAACATATGCAACTCCATCTTCTTCATTTGATAGAGTCGTAATATCTGCTGCATCCTTAACGAAGTCGTCCGCATTTCCCATGGCAACTCCTAGTCCTGCATGCTCTATCATTGATATATCGTTTCTGCTATCCCCACATACCATAAGATTTCCCTTATGTAGTCCAAAGTTCTGAAGAAGAAATTCCAATGCGTCAGCCTTGCTGGTGCTTGCCCCTCCTATCTCATTATTTAATGGAAATGATGATGTTACCGTTATTCCCTCAATCTCGGCAAGTCTCTTTTCACATTCACGTTTTTTATCATTATTAGGATAGTTCACACTGATATTTTCGATGTGATTATCCCAATCAATCATATGGGTAAATATATCATCAATGGGATTTCTAGTTGCCATCACATAGCCCCTGCTTCTTGTCAAAATATCTCCGGAAACAATGGCATCGTATTCATTTCGGCTTATATAAGCCTTACCGTTAGCAAACATTTCTGCTCTTGCATTCTGTGATTTTAGAACATCTATGACCTCTCTAACTTTTTGAGGACTTATGAAATTCTTATACACGACAGAACGGTCGCTGAGTTTCAGGACTCTAGCTCCATTTGATGTAATTACATACTCCAGTCCATCTACTTCTGCAATGTTTCGGGGTAATGAAAACTCAGCTCTACCCGTTGCAATTACAACGTGTATACCGCAATCATGTGCCCTTTTGAAAGCCTGCCTTGTCCTTTCTGAAAACTCACCCTTGTCGTTTAGCGCTGTGCCATCAAGGTCAAGCCCTATCATCTTAATTTCCATCTCCTGCTCCTTGCATTATAGCGAGATACTCAGTGTTGTATTTCCTCACCTGCTTCATTGTTGCACTGACATCGTGTCCGGGATAAATCGTTATAGAGTTATCCCACTTGCTTATAACATTTCTAATACTGTCTTCCATCTCGCTCTGGCTTCCACAATTTAAATCCGTGCGTCCTAAATCAATATCAAAAATTGTATCGCCCGTAAAGCAAGCCTTACTCTCCTCACACATTATACAAATCGAACCATGGCTATGACCCGGAGTGTGGATAATTTTTATAATCTCACCCTCTAAATCCAGCTCTTCACCACCATATAAGAGTCTATCGATATGTCCCTTATATTCTTGTACATCCTGAGCATGCATATATGTAGGTATATCAAATCTAGCCTTGATTCCCGGCACTGCACCGACATGATCATAGTGCATATGCGTCAAAAGTATTCCCTTTGGTTTCAAATTCTTCTTCTCAATATCTTTTATAATCTTTGCTGCATTATATCCCGGATCTATTATAAAACATTCGCCACCTTCACTATGGTATATTATATAGCAATTACTCTCTAGGCTTCCCTGTACAATCCTCTCTATCTTCATATCTCACCTCATCAAAGTATATAAAAAATCGCAGAAAGCGTAGCCTCCTGCGATTGTAAATTCATTTGCGATTAAGCTTCTTCGCCAGCTTCAGTAACTTCAACAGCTTCAGCAGCTTCCGTTTCTTCATTGGCTTCAGCTTCTTCTACAGCCTCCGGAACCGGAATAGCCGCCTTAATGCTTAGGCTGATACGCTTTCTATCTACATCGATATCAAGAATCTTTGTATCAACAATCTGTCCAAGCTGAAGTTCTTCAGCAATATCAGAAACTCTCTTGTGAGCAACCTCTGAAATGTGAACAAGTCCATCCAGTCCGGGTTCTAGTTCAACGAATGCGCCATATTCCTTAATCTGAACTACCTTACCGCTTACAATCTCACCTACATGGTACTTATCGTTGATAACGCTCCATGGCTCCGGTGTGATCTGCTTTAGTCCAAGTGAAATCTTTCCCTTCTCTTGGTTCATTGAAAGCACCTTAACCTGAACCGTCTGTCCTGTCTCGAGTACTTCCTGTGGGTGCTTTAGCTTACCCCATGAAATCTCTGAGATATGGAGTAGTCCGTCGATTCCGCCGATATCTACGAATGCACCGTAATCAGTGAATCTCATTACTGTACCTTCAACGATATCACCTACGCTGATGCTATCCCAAATGCCTGATATTAGCTTCTGCTTCTCAGCAAGAAGAATAGCCTTATGTGAGAATAGTGCTCTGTTTCTCTTAGCATCAACTCTTGTTACAAGAACATCAAATGTCTGTCCAATGAATTCATCTGCATTCTCAACGTATCTATCTGAGAGTTGAGACATAGGAATAAATCCTGTAACTTCCTTATATGCTGCGATTACGCCGCCATTTACGGCTCTTAGCACCTTAACTGTTATTACCGTCTTATTCTCATGAGCTTCGTTGATCTCTGCCCAATGCTTGCTTATTTCTAATTTCTTCTTGGACAGTAGGATACTTCCGTCACCGTCATCAGTCTTTACGACCTTTGCCTGGATCTCGTCGCCCGGCTGAAATAGATCAGTCAGTTTTTCTCCTTCCTCAAGTGTGACTTCTTCTACGGGAAGAATTCCGTCTTTCTTGCAGCCTAGGTTTACAATCACTTCTCTATCAGAAACCTGATGTACCTTTCCGTCTACAATTTCGCCGTTATGTGGGAGTCTCAAAGATGCATCAATTTCATCCATGAAATCCGCCATTGTGGTTTTTTCTGTTTCGCTCATGTTGGCAATAACCTCCTTAATTACGCTTTCAGGTGTTGAAGCACCCGCCGCAACTCCTATTTTATTATATTTTTGAATTTCTTTCAATGGTAAATCACTAATATTTTCGGCAAAAAACGAATTACTGCAATGTTTTTTTGCAATTTCATATAATTTTTTTGTATTTGAACTCTGCTTATCACCAATAATCACCATAGCATCTACTTCCTTTGCCAGTCTTTGGCATGCATCCTGTCTAAGACTTGTAGCATTGCAAATGGTATTTTTGATTTCTAAATCACAGTTTTTCGACTCTAAAGCTTTGACTATCGACTCAAAGAGTTCTTTTCTTATCGTCGTCTGACATACCACAAGATATGTACCGCTTTCCAGAACCTCGACATCATCAGGACTGTTTATGATATATGCTGAGTTCTCGCACCAACCGCTTGTTGCAATTACCTCTTGATGTTTGGAATCACCTATGATTATTATATTCTTGCCCTCTTTATAAGCATTGTTTACTATCGTGTGTATCTTTGAGACGAAAGGACATGTTGTATCTACATAGTTCAAATTCAGTTCATCCATCTTATCATAGAAAACCTTAGGCTCACCGTGAGACCTTACAATTATCGTATCACCCTCTTTTGCTTCATCCGGTGTATTGATTATACTAACACCATCTTCCTCAAGCTGATTAGTGACAATTTTATTGTGTATCAAAGGTCCACATGTATATAGACTTCCCCGCTTACCGCCGGCCTTATTTTTTTTTATCTGTTCCTGCGTTGTCTCCAGAGCCTTCTTAACTCCAAAGCAAAACCCTGAATTATCTGCTCTAATTATCTCCATATTTTTTTCTTAATTCATCTAAAAACTTCTTAAAATTAGCTTCCGAGCCATTCTCAGACGGCTCATAGTACCTGATGTTCTCTGCGTGAAGATTGTCCGGCAAATACTGTTGCTTTACATATCCTCCAAAATCGTGCGGATATTTATAATCCTTGCCTATTCCCTTATCTCTTGCACCCTTATAGTGAGAATCCCTGAGATGATCAGGAATCATATCGATTTCCTTGTGCTTGATATCGCTCATCGCCTTGTAATAGGCCATTACCGAGCGATTGGATTTAGGTGAAGATGCAAGCAAAATCACCGCCTCAGCCAGGTTTATAGCGGCTTCCGGAAATCCGACCATGAGCGCAGCGCTTACACAGGCATGGGTTATACTTATAGCTGAAGGATATGCCATACCAATATCTTCGCTAGCTATAACAAGAAGTCTTCTTCCTATCATCTGTATATCGGCACCACCATCTACAAGTCTGGCAAGGTAGTATATTGCCGCATCAGGGTCACTCCCTCTTATAGACTTTTGCAAAGCTGAAAGCAGGTCATACTTATCGTCTCCACGATCATAAAATCCTATTTTTCTCTGCATTGCCTCTGATATATCTTCGGCACTTACAGGTTTACCATCTTGATGATTCTCAAAAACAAAGCCAAGTGTATCAAGTGCAACACGTGCATCTCCATTTGACAACTCGGCCAAAATGTCTATTGCCTTATCATCGTACTTGATATTAAGATTTCCCAATCCACGCTCCTTATCGTTTGCAGCACGCAAAAGAAGCGTTTTGATTACCTCTTTATCAAGACGCTTGAACTCGTAAATATTTCTAACCCTGCTTAATACCGCATTGTTTATAGCAAAATACGGATTTTCGGTTGTGCTTGCTATGAACTTGATTACGCCCTCTTCTAAAGCCTTTAGGAGAGAATCTTGCTGAAGTTTGTTCCAACGGTGAAACTCGTCTATATAGATATAGCTTGATTTTGACTCTAAGCCATAGAATCTAAGACGCGCTCTATCTAATATCTCCTTTAGCTCCTTTGTTCCCGTCGTGCTTGCGTTAATCTCATGAAAATCACTATCTAGCTCTGTAGCAATAATTCTGGCAAGAGTGGTCTTACCCGTACCCGAAGGTCCGTGGAATATCGCCGATCCGAAGGTTTTATTCTTTATTGAATTGTATAGTAGCGAACCTTTGTATAAAAAGTGCTGCTGACCCATGAATTCATCTAAATTCTGTGGTCTCATCTTCGTTGAAATTGGAATCATAGCTTAATCGTACACGAAATCGTGCTATAAAGCAATAGTGCGACTTATTTTACCATGTCTGCTCCTCCAAATACTTCTCTTAAACGCATTTATTTTCGATGTGAAATCCTCTACAGTCTCAGACTCACAAATTGAGCTTTTTAAAGACTTTAATTCAGAGACAACTCCTTTGCCGATATAAGCATCAAGCTCGTTCAATATCGTATTTAGACTCTCTATAATGAGTTTACTTAGACTATTCATATCATCCAAGTGCTCGGTACTTGGAATAAATAAAAGCTTAAACTTCTTTTTACTTTCACTATAGTAGACATAATCCAGGCTAATCCTGTACTCAAACGGAAATACGTATCTATACATGGATTCGTTTATACCCTCTAACAGCTGTATCAACATGTCTGCTATATCCCACGCCTCCAGCGAAGAAATATTTATGTATTCTTTTAGATTCGTGTAACCCTCTACATTAATGAAATACTCCTTTACTTTTAGCTCCCTTTCTTGCCTAATGAACTGGAACTTCATTGGCAAAAAAATACTATGTATTCCTGATGATAGTATCAAAGCTCTATAATAATCAATGTCTATAATTGGCTTTATCAAAATATTATTCTTCACCTTATCCTCCGCATAATGAACAGGCAGAATACCCTCTGCTAATTGCCTCGCGCTTTTGTATCTTCTCGTAGTACTTATCTACACAGGAGCAATCTCCACGATGGTAGACTTCACCACTATTGAAAAAACAAAATACTGCCTGGTTTCCCTTATATCCCTTCTTCTTACATTTGTCGCATTGCTTGAAACGTGATTTAATAGCCGGCGTCATATACACCTTTTCGCACGCAGGATTAAGGCAACGACAGCTTTTATTGTGGTATTTACTCCCTGATTCCGGGAATATATAAACATCTTTAGAATCCTCTTTTTTATTAAAGCAATCCTTATCGCTATCCTCATCTAAGCTGGCCCCGGTAAAAGCTCTTGATCTTATCTTCATATTCATATCAAGGCTTTTAATAGCTAGTGGAACACGCTTAGAAAAGTTTGCATCTATGCTGACAGTTATGAGATCCTTACATTTGCCGTCACTATGCCTATATCTATATTTAGTCACCTGAATTGGGTCTATAAAGTGACACTCATTGTTAAGCCTATTATTAAGTCTCACTTGACCAAGTAGCTTATCATTATAGAAGTGAGCACGTATATCGCTGGACCTTAGTTCATCACAGGCCGCATATACCACATTTTCCCATTCAGCCATCACGGGTATCAATGATAGCAGTAGTATTATCGCAATTATAAAAGGTGGAAACACTATACATGCCTCTAGAATATATGCACCTTTTTTGTTGTTTATCTTTGATTTCTTTCGCTTTGATAAAGTCAGTCTAGTATTCTGCACTGAACACATGTGTCCTCCCATTTACATCCATGCTGTAATCAATACCCGTGTAATGACTTGAAATACTGAAGTTACCATAGTAGCAGTATTTCATATTTATCTCTATCAAATCCATCACCCTAAGAATCCTATTATCCTTATTTGTCAAAAATATCATAGCTTGAAGATATTCGTTATATGTGTTACCTTTTTCGTTATTTTTATCTATATATTCAGGATTAGGATTTGTTATTATCGATTTTAAATTGACTGCCCATGAGTTCTCATCCTTCATCAAAGGTAGCTTTTTCCCATGAACAAGTAGCCTGTAGTCGTTAACACTTTCTGCATACGCCCAAGCCGCTATAAGAGCCTGCTGGGTTGCAGGAGCAGCTGCCGGAGTTGATATCAACTCCGCTATTGTCAGCGCAAGTTCTCTCATCTGTGGATTCTTGTTTATGTATGCTATATTAAGCGCTTCTCTTATCGCTATTATCCTGTGTTTAGCACTTTTTAAATTATCCGCATCGGATGACTTGCCGGCAAGTATGTACTCCAGTTCATATTTAAAGAAACTATCGTCCTCTTCACTTTGTGAAACTGCACTCTGAAAGTGGTTCTTAATATACTTCATTTGCAAAAGTTCATCCTTACTACCTTTCAGGATATCTTTAATATCATCTATTTCTTTTATCTCGTCTATAAAGTTGCTAAGTGAAAAGCTGCTCAGTCTTCCCTTTGACGGAAGTCCTGCCACTATAGCATCGTTTGAAATTGTTCTATCTGACGGGGCATAAACATCCAGCTCAATGTCTTTAAACTTCTTTTGTTTTTCGAATATTGCTGCCTTATTAACTTGTTTTTTAAAATTATCAAGATCTGCAAGGGAATATTTATATAGACTGCTGTTGCACCCTTCACAGTCTATATATCTCTTCCCAGCGAAGGTAATTTCACTAAGCCGGTTAAGCTTATCATCGACTTCGGAATGCGACTTAGCTCTATATGCGAAAATTCCATATCGCTCATACAGCTTGTCGGTGTATTCACCCAGAATTGATTTTGCCCAAAGGTATCCTAAGCTGTCTACACTTGAACTTATAGCCTTAACCCTAGCACCTCCAATAAAAAGCATGGTTAATGATATAATTGAAACCGAAAAAATCATAATGAATACGCTTACCATACCGCGCTTGTTTCTTACCATCTCAGTTTTTTAACCCCTTTACAAACTTCCCTGCTCTAACCAAATCTGCTTCATTTATAAAATATATATCTGCATAGATATCCTTACTTAGCAAAACCCTTGCCGCTCCACTTATTGAGGATGGGTCTTCTACTTTATACTTTTCTTTTTTAAACAGTGAAGAACTAGTCTTTGCTTTGTCAAGTGATGCTTTATGCAGCTTCATCTGTCTATCGGTATGACTGTAAAAAAATATCATTGCATATATCATACTTACAATCAAAAGTACCAATAGCGGAAGCACGATTGAAGCTTCTACATACTCACCTCCCTTTTTATTCCTTAACATCTCACATTCCCCCTAAGCGTTCAAATCTGCAAAAGTTGTATTTATAAACTCCGTAATTTGCGATCTGAAAATAATGCCCAGCGAAATTGCTAATGCTATCAAAATAGCTACCTGTACCATCTCCATTCCCTTTTTGTTCTTTAACATCTTGTCCCCCTAATTTAGAATTGTACTACAGCAGGTGCAGCTGTGATGATTATCAACGATAGTAGCTGTAAGGCTAAAGGTAGAGATAGTTTGAGCTCTGCAAGCTTAGCATTTTCCTCAGCGATTTTTATCCTTCTCTGCCAAAGATATTCCCCCTCTCTTGAAAGCTTCTCTCCCAGCTCTGTGCCTTTATATTTACTATCAGCAATCATTGCTGTAATACGCGTAAGTTCTTTTATTTTTAGTAATTTAGCCTTTTCTCCAAGTATGTCCATCTCGTCTCTTCCGCTAATCAGAGCTAACTCCTTTGCCTCTCTTATCAGCTTCGATAGCTCGTTTGGATAACTCTTGCTATATCCATCTATAAGCTTGCTCATCGCATCTTCATACACCATGCCGCAATTTAAGAATAGTTCAAGCTTAGTTCCAAAGGCAGGAAGATTTCGAATTATGTTGTTCTTTTTTCGCTGAGTATCTCTTTTCCCCTTATCTTTTTCACTCCTATATGCAAAAATCATTACCATTGGCGTGGCTGCAATTGCAAGGACATAGTTTGTCTGTTTTGATTTCATGCTCCAATTAAGTCTCGTTCCATCGTCTAACTGTTTAGGTAATCTTATCATCTTGTTTACCTTTGTCTTTTTTCTTATATTTCTTATGACATCTGAAAGCTTAAGTTCAAGGCTCTTATCGATTGCCTTACTTTTCTTTGATTTTTTATTATCCGCCTTAAGATATAATGTCCGAGAAACTTTCTCGCTACCGTTTACTGCAGAGACTTTTATCTCCTCGCCCTCATCATTCCTATTGAGAGTTATTCCTCTTATGTCATCTTTACTTCCACATATACTTACAGACTTGCTACCGGCAAATGTCATAGACATAATGCTTATTCCTATTGAAATAGCAAGAACGGAAATCAGAAGTTTTCTCTTTCTCAGGCAAAATTTGGTGAATTCAAAACCACAAATCTGTGACTTGATTTTATCTATTTTAAACTTCAATTCTAGTTATCCTTTCTGTTATGGCAATTGCTGTAATCGATATGGAAAGCGCTGCAAGCATCATCAATCTTCCTCCTACACCATCGTACATAGGTTTAATGTATCCGGGAGAACAAAGCCTAAGCAAAAGTATTATTATCACCGGTATAATTGCTATTATCCTGCCTTCTACGAGCTTTTGCTTAGCCAGCAGCTTGATATTATTTTCCATCTTAATCTTTTCTCCTATTGTCTTGGCCGCTGTTTCTATTGCTACTATCATGTCACCACCACTTGATGTACAGCCTCTATATACCTCTGAAAATAGCTGTAAATCTTCTATCATGCTCCTTGAAGCAAGATCTTCCCAGAGTAAAACGGGATCGCATGCCGTAGTTTCCAACTTGGTAATCATAGCCTCAAGCTCACCAAGCATTATTGAGTCATCGTTAAATACTTCTCTAAGTTTTTTGCATCCATCCTTCATTGCTGACTGCATACCGGAACCTATAGAAAATGATGCACTGAAACTGTATAGCAATTCCTTGAACTCATTCCTAAGTTTTGTCTTGCGTTTTACCACTATGTAGCCAATATATCTTTGTGATAGAAAGCCATAAGCTATTGGGCTTATTACTACCGTAATAAATGAGTTTATGTATAGAAACCCCGCTATTAATAAGAATCCGGCTGATATTGCTATCAAAGCAATCCTTTCCTTATTGTTCAGCTTGTACTCGTTGTAATCCTGTATCATATATTCCTCTTAACCTGAGCTTTATGTCATCACTGAGCATGTTCTCAGTTCTTACAATTCTCATATCATCAGACAGTTCATAAAGTGGATTAAGCACATATTCGCCATCCCTATATCCTGTCAACTCATTTATCTCTATAATCTTTCTCTTTCCGCTAGGAAGTCTCTCCATATGTATCAAAATATCTATCGCTTCACATATCTGCATCCTTATTGCATCTACCGGGATTTCAACAGCTGAAAGATACATTGCCTCGATTCGTCTGAGCATTCCACAAGATGAATTGCCGTGCCCTGTAGAAAAACCGCAGTGCCCTGTGTTAAGAGCCTGAAGCATGTCGAGAACCTCGCCACCTCTAACCTCTCCGACTACTATTCGGTCCGGTCTCATTCTCAAGCTGGATTTAATGAGATCGGCCATGTTTATCGCGCCCTTTCCTGCACTGTTTGCGTTCCTACACTCCAGCCTAACTATGTTTGCAATATTATTAAGATTGAGTTCTAATGAATCTTCAATTACAATCACTCTTTCGCTATCCGGAATATATTCACTGATAGCATTAAGCAATGTTGTCTTGCCTGATGAAGTACCACCGCTAACAAATATGTTAAGACCGCCTCTAACCATGGTCTTTATATCCTCTGCACACTCAGCGCTAAGCCCCCCTCCCTTTGCCATTTCATCAAGAGAAATCTTACTGTTACCAAATTTTCTTATGCTCAAGCTTGGGCCTCCTATTGCGATATTCTTCATAACAGCATTGACTCTCGACCCGTCCTCAAGTCTAGCATCAAGTATTGGTTTAAATTCATTGATTTCTCTATGAACAGATGCCGCTATTCTTCTGATAACATGCTCCAATTCTTCTGTACTATCAAAACAATCATCGACCTTTTCTATATGTGAATCAATCTCTATGAATATGGTATCGAAACTGTTTACCATTATCTCGTTAACATTCCGATTCGATAGATAGCTGAGACTACCTATATCACCCCTGAGCCTTCCAAAGATGCGGTTTATCAAAAATACTATACTATCTATCGGTAAATCTTTAGCATCTTCTAAAACGATTTTCTCTATGCATGAAAGAGCACGCTCGTCATCATCTATTCTCTGCTCCATCAATACCTTAGTTGCCTTAGATAAAAGCTTTTCGTACTGTTCTCTATCAAAATTAGTATTCATATTACCTATGCCCTAAGGATTTCCTCCAAAATGCTTTCAATCTCAAAACCATATTCCCGGTCAAAATTCTTAATTGAAAACTCCTTACAATATGGAAGATGAAATACTTTTGCCTCATCACTATTCTTACAATTAATATCTATGCTGAGATGATGACTAATGCCTTTGGGTTTTATATACTCAGATAAAAAATCACTGTTTATATAAAAAGTGTTATCTGAGTCCTCCGCAATTTCTATAGCCTGCCTGCTAAGGTTTGTTCCAATATCGATAATCAAATATTCATAACCTCGTTCATGAAGCCTAATTCTCAGTTCATCTATCAGGGATATATCAAAGTCATCCAGTCTTCTGTTTAGTAAAGTCATCTTGAAATAATTTATACCATGACTCTGTTCTATATATGCCTCGATATCTAAATCCTGTCTTTGCTTAAGTGCATACATTAGCTTGACAGCTGAGGATTCATCAAACCCTGAAGCCATATTCAATTCCCCTAAGTCACCCTTAAGAAGCTCAAAAATTCGATAGTTAGCATGGCAAAGATTCAGGTAGATAGTTTTAAAACCAAATCTTGTTCCCATGATATAGCTGGTTGCTAAAGCACAACTGCTCGTACCGCAGTAACTTCTCTCCGAAACAAAACTCATAGTCTTGCATCGCTCCTGTTCCACCTTATTCCCAGCTACTTCATATCCAAAGATAGTTTTCATTTTTTCTATAATTAGCACAGCACTTGAAAATAAATACATTACGCAGTTATCTGCTGAGAGATTCTCATCTGTCTCCTTAAAACTAAGCTGTACATATCTTCGGAAGTTAGTTCGATCACATGGATCAAAAGACATAACTATGCATTCCATCAAATCCTGCTCTTGCGGTTCTCCGATGTATACATCCACCCCATCGCAAAGACAAAAGCTCTTTGCTAATCTACCTGCAAAATCCATGTCACTATGTTTAACATACAGCTTAAGTTTTCCCATATTTTTCCATCTCCCTTGTTGAAAGTCTAACTGCTTCCCCATAGACGGTCAATACCATTTTTTAGTAAAATCTTAGTCCTAATGTTTTAAACTTGATATTCCGTATTTCGCAATAAAAAAAGTGCAGGCCTCAAAGTATTACTACTTATCGCTTACACTTCTATGATACAAAAGCTCCGCTATTAATGTAGTGGAGCTTTGATTAAATATTTATATCTTATTACAAATACCAGCTGTCTAATCCTGCTTAATCAATTCCTTGACTGATGTTGCAAGTCCTGCAATACCGGATATCTCTGAAGGAATAATAATCTTTGTTGCCTGTCCATCTGCCGCTTTTACGAATGAATCCAGACTCTTAAGGGCTATTACCTCCTGATTTGGCTGTGCTTCTACGAGCATTTTTATACCATCTGCCGTAGCCTGCTGTACCATTTTGATTGCCTGTGCTTCACCTTCAGCAGCGCAAATTGCAGCCTGCTTCTTGGCTTCAGCTTCCAAAATCGTTGCCTGTTTTTGTGCCTCCGCCTCAAGTATAGTAGCTTGTTTGTTACCCTCAGCTGTGAGGACTGCAGACTTCTTTTCACCCTCTGCTCTGATAATCGCTTCACGACGTTCACGCTCAGCTCTCATCTGCTTTTCCATAGCCCTCTGGATATCTCCGGGAGGCGTAATATTCTTTACTTCTACACGGTTAATTTTGATTCCCCAAGGATCTGTAGCTTCGTCCAAAACCACTCTAATCTTGGAGTTGATTGTCTCTCTACTTGTAAGAGATTCATCAAGCTCGAGGTCACCGATAATGTTTCTCAAAGTTGTAGCTGTCAGATTTTCAATTGCGTCCATTGGGCTTTCTACACCATAAGCATATAGCTTAGGATCTGTAATTTGGAAGTAGATAACCGTATCGATTTCCATAGTTACATTATCCTTGGTGATTACCGGCTGTGGTGGGAAGTCTATAACCTTTTCCTTCAATGAAACCTTTCTTGCAATTTTATCGATTAGAGGAATCTTGAAGTGAAGTCCTACCTGCCATGTCTGATGATAAGCACCTAGTCTTTCGATTACATACGACTTTGCCTGAGGCACGATTCTTACATTACTTGCGATTATTGCTACCGCAATCACAATGAATATAAGTCCGATTAAAACTTTTAGTAATTCTTCCATTGCAAACTCCTATTTAACTATCTCTCTTACAATAACTTTAACACCTTTTATCTCAAGAATTTCAACGTCTGCTCCCGCTTTGATAACATCGTCATCGTTTTGGGGCATCGCACTCCATTCCTGTGTGCCTACTCTTACGCGTCCTGCACCGTCAAAATTGATATCTGACATGGCTTTACCGCGCTCTCCTATCAAGGTCATCGTATTCGTCTTGTTATTTCCGATTCCCAGTTTTTTTATAAAAATTTTCCTCGTGAATGCAAGAAGCACTATTGAAACACATAGGAATATGATGAACTGAAGCCAAAACTCCGCACCCAGTATTCCGGATACCAAAGCGGCTACGCTTCCACCGGCAAACCAAATAGTTGTAAGCCCTAGTGTTATTGCCTCTATAATTGCAAACACGAGTGCAAGCACAAGCCAAAATACAACCTGGCATACGGTTGATTCAAATATAAAGTTCATACTCACCTCCGCAAGCTATGCCTGAATACCTCTTTCGCTGAGTTCCTTCTCAATCTGTTCAATCTCAAGTGGTCTCTTTGTCTTCTGAGTTGTCGTCTTAATCGTTGGCCTATCTGATAGGAAGAAGCGCTTAACCATCTTATACGAAGGCATGCTCTCGTTAATCCTGTCAAGGTCGGCGTCGAACTGCTTTTCGAGCTGTTCAAGCGTCAGATTATTCTCTTTTAGATATTCTTTATTATATACTACTTTCATCCATAAAACTACATCGTTTTGACGGTTTCTGGAGAACAACATACATTCATCTACATAAGGCAGAAGGCCGACGAGATTCTCAATCTCTTCAGGGAAAACATTCTTGCCATTCTTCATTACTATTACGTTCTTCTTACGTCCCATAAGCCACAGGAAGTCGTCATCGTCAAAGCGAGCTAGGTCACCTGTATGGAACCATCCGTCAACGATAACTTCATTTGTTGCAGCCTCATCATTGTAGTAACCCATCATCACGTTTTCACCGCGAACTACAAGTTCACCTATTCCGTTCTCGTCAGGATTATCGATTCTGCCCTCAACAAAAGGCATAAGCTTTCCGACAGAACCGTGTCTTAGGTTAAATTGAGATTCGCTGGCAATTGTGGGTGCGGTTTCAGTAAGCCCATAACCCTGAACCGTGAGTATACCAAAGTCATTCATACCCTTTGCTACTACCGGATCGAGTGCCGCAGCACCATTTATGATAAACCTGATGTTTCCACCGAGCTGATCAATTATTGATTTAAATACCTTACGTCTGATATTAATACCGAATTTCTCTGATATAGCACAGATTTTGAGCGCCTTTTCTATCTTGCCGCCCATACCTTGCTTCTCTGCAGCTTTGATAATCTTTCTATACATGTTCTCAAGAAGGAGAGGAACTGTCATCAAAACAGAAACCTGATATTCCTTCATGTTTATTAAAATATATTTAAGTCCATCAAAGAAGGCATTCTTCATGCCCTGTGATATGAAGGTAATCATGCCCATCATTCCATATATATGATGAAGTGGCAGAATCATCAAATTTACATCGTCCGGGAAAAATTCTTCTTCGAGGTTCATGCTGTAGTTTACAGACATAATATTGCTGTGCGAAAGCATAACCGCTTTTGATGCAGAGGTCGTTCCTGACGTGAATAAAAGGAATGACATAGCCTCAGGATCAATAGGAGCTTCGGTATACTCGGTATATCCGGATTCTACAAGCTCCTTACCTCTATCTAGAAGCTCGTGTATGCATAATCCTCCCTCAGGGGCAAAATCCATACCGATAGCAAGTTTAAGCGAAGTGTTCCCCTCGTCCATAATTTCCTTGACGACTTTGTAGCTCTTCTTATCGCAGAAGATAGCTGTGCATTCACTTCTCTGCAAAAGACCGATAAGCTCGTCCTTCTGAAGAAGCTTATCCAATGGAACAACTACACCAAGTCCACATGCAGTTGCATAATACGATAGGCACCAGTGATAGCTGTTGTCACCTAAAACTGCAAGTCTTGAGTTATTATAACCCAGCTCCCAAAGAGCCGAACCCAGATAGTTCATCTCATTAAGAAGCATCTTATATGTTGTATTTATATAGCTTACTTCTTTGTTACTTCCCTTAACCTTTGTTACATAAGCAACTCTATCTGTATATTTTTCTGCAGAGGTTTTAAGCAAATCCCTAAGAGTCTCAAATCTTTGGAATTTCCTCTCCAAGCGTTTCTTTCTATTCATTTTCATTATTGGCTTTCTCCTTATGAAGATTTAAAATATTCCATTCTGTTTAAGATTATCATCATTAAACACCTATGTCAAATTGACTACATATCTTCAATGTGATAAAGTTACTATAGTTTATTTAAAAATCAAAAGAAGAGAAACGAGGCGTTTTATAATATGAAAAGAGTTTTTTCCGGAGTACAACCTACAGGAAATATCCACTTGGGGAACTATCTGGGTGCACTTCGTCAGTTTGTTGAATTACAGAATAATCACGAATGTCTTTACTGCATAGTCGATCAGCACGCAATAACTGTAAATCAGGACCCTAAGGAATTAAGAGAACACATACTCGACGTTGCAGCTTTATACCTTGCAATCGGAGTTGATCCGAAGCGTTCAATCGTGTTTGTTCAATCAGATGTTCCGGCTCACACGGAACTGTCTTGGATTTTGACATGTAATTCCTACACCGGAGAGCTCTACCGTATGACACAATTTAAGTCAAAGAGCCACAATAAAGAATCTGCACCGGCAGGACTTTTGATGTATCCGGTTCTCATGGCCGCAGACATTCTTTTATATGATACAGATATTGTGCCTGTCGGAAATGACCAAAAACAGCATATAGAGCTTTGCAGAAACATCGCAACAAGAATTAACAACACGAGAAAGAAGACCTTTGTAATTCCTGACGGAAGGTTTATGAAGGAAGGAGCTAGAGTTATGGCCCTAGACGACCCTACCCAAAAGATGAGCAAATCTGCACCAAATATTCATAGCCGTATTTCCCTGCTGGATGACCCTAATAAGATTAAAAAGTCGATAATGAAGGCCACAACAGACTCTGACGGAAACATCAAATTCGACATAGAGAATAAGCCGGGTGTCAGCAACCTTCTCAACATATACAGCGTGCTTTCAGGCGAGTCCATTGCTGATATAGAAGCAAAATATGAAGGCAAAGGTTATGGAGATTTCAAAAAGGATCTCGTGGAAATCACGGTAAGTACCCTCGCACCTATCAAAGAGAGATATGAGGAGATCAGGCATTCTGATGAGCTGATTGAGATTCTGAAAGATGGAGCCGAAAGAGCAAATGCCATTGCAGAGAGAACCATGAAAAGAGTCAAGGATAACTTCGGCCTCGGACTAAAAAAATAGCTTTTTAACCAAAGATAATATACTTAAAAACCTCTATATTGCTGTAATTAGCGCCATAGAGGTTTTTCGCTATTTTTATTACTTTTCCTTAGTGTGCTTTGTCACATGCACCGATTTTATATCGTAATGACCGTTATTTTCCTCAGGATGTCCGAAGTGGAAGATTGTCATAGTGTCACCTTTCTTGAGTTCGATTTTTTGACTGGTCTTCACATAAAATATGTCCTTGGAGCTATATTCTTCTTCATCACCATTATAATTGCATTTTAGGATGGTCTCTCCACCCTTGTTCTCCTGTGATATGTACTTCACCTCTGTCTGGTGAAGCAGTTGAGCAAAAATGAAAAGTCCCAGTGAGATTGAAAACACTACAATCGCTGTTGCTATTCTTACCTTTGTTCCTCTATCCATTGCGTTCTCCCTAAATTCTATGGTGCGCTCAGAGGGAATCGAACCCTCGCCACCACATTCGGAGTGTGGTACTCTATCCACTAAGCTATGAGCGCAAGCCTTTACTCCGTGCAAAATAAACGTTCGAATCTATATTACCACAGCTAAAGGCAATTTAAAATATTAAACCTCATAAATCTTGTGTTCAACATTTCCAAATATATCTAGAATATTTATTGAAATTGCAGTTTTATCCATCTTAAAGCTGCAGAAGCTTCTCTGAAGTCTTCCATCCTCACTCACCTCAATAACCTCGGGTCTGTGCACACTTCCGTCGTAGTCAAAATCTATACTCCATGCAAGAATGAGACTCAAAGGATCCTCATCTATAAGAGCTTTTATCTTTTCGATTTCTTCTTCGTCAAGTTTGCTTTCCGCGCGATTAAGCTTTATGCCGCCAAGTTCCACCTTTATATCATAAATTCCTGATATCTCGTCTCTGTCTGAACTGATGTTCACCTTTGATTTTAGAGATGAAGCTTGAGGTTTTCTGGTATCAAGTATGGTAAAGCTGGTATTTTCTTTAAAAAGTCTTGCCGTTGATGTTGCAATAGCAAGCTTTCCGATGTCGGCTATTACAAAACGTCTATCGAGTTTTGATGCAGCAGCTCCAACAGTTCCGCTTCCGCAAAAAAAATCTGCAACTATATCCCCCTCATCGGTGAAAGCTTCGATGAGTCTATTTATAAGCTGCTCCGGTTTTTGTGTTGCATAGCCCGTGCGCTCAGCTGATGTACGCCCGACCATGTCTATATTCCATACATCCTTCATATTTACCATGGTGTACCAACCGATATCATCCTGAAACTCCTCGACCCCCTTGAATCTGTATGGTTTAAAACCTCTGTTATATGACTTCTCCTTTTGTGGTCTGAACTTGAATTTCTTGGTCTTTGAATATATCAAAATATTATCGTGCTTGCGGGAAAATCTTTTGTTTGTACTTCCACCCGACTTATAGTTCCAAATTATCTCATTAACGAAGTTCTCGCTTCCAAAAATCTCGTCGAGCAAAACCCTTGCATAGTGAGATGCATGCCAGTCCAGATGTAGACAAAGCACTCCATCATCGCTCAAAAGTTCCCTCATCAAAAGAAGTCTTGATGCGAGCATTTTGAGATACTCAGACATACCATATGACCAACTGTCCTTATATGCTTTATGCTTAAAGCTTTTTTCTCCCGCCTGAAGAACAGCATCGTAATCTGCCATTGAAAAAAAAGGTGGGTCGACGTATATCAAGTTTATATTTTGATTGAATCTGTCATCTGCTATAAGACTTCTGATTATTGCCCTATTGTCACCTTGAATAATTAGGTTGTCGCTTGGGCTCTCGCTTAGAAGTCCGTGAGATTTGATTTCAGCTCTCAAGTAAAGTTCCTTAGGTGAAGACTTCATACTTCTTTGATACATCTGCTTTGCCGACCTGTATATTCTACTGATCTTAGCTAATAGTCCCATAGGATTCCCCCTGATCTAAAATTAAAGCACTTTGCATATCACGCCACCGCCGTAAACTATATCTCCATCGTACATTACAGCGGACTGACCAACTGTTATTGCCCTCTGTGGCTCATCAAATATTACCCTAACCCTGCTATCAGAAATCGGGATAACTCTTGCTTTGTTTTCCTTTTGGCTGTATCTCACCTTTACGAAAAGAGTTATTTCATCGCTAGGTGGTTCACAGGCTATCCAATTGAAGTCAAAGACCTCAAACTCTTTTTTGAACAGATCTTCATTTCTACCGAGAATCACTTTATTATCAGTAATATTCTTTTCACAAACATACATAGGCTCTTTGAGTGCAAGACCTAAACCCTTACGCTGACCTATCGTATAATTGATTATTCCCTTATGCTCGCCGAGAAGCTTGCCATCCATACCAACAAACTCACCGTATGGATAATTCTTTCCCCTATACCTGCTTATAAAACCAGCATAATCTCCATCCGGCACAAAGCAGATATCCTGACTGTCACGCTTTCTTGCATTGATAAAACCGTGTTTTTCGGCTATTCTTCTCACTTCTTCTTTATCTTCTATCTCACCTAGTGGAAAAATAGTGTAAGCCAGTTGCTCCTGAGTTATCGAGTAAAGCACATAACTTTGGTCCTTTTTCTTATCGACTGCCTTAAGAAGCAGATATCTTCCCGTTTCTTCATCAAAGCGTACTCGTGCGTAATGGCCTGTTACGACATAGTCCTGACCGAGTTCCTTAGCCCTCTGAAAAAGTCTTTTGAACTTGATGTACCTGTTGCAATCTATACATGGATTTGGAGTCATTCCTTCCTCGTAGGCTTTTACAAAACGCTCTATGACCTCACGCTCAAAATCATCCTCAAAATTGAACACATAGTATTTTATTCCAAGCTTATTTGCAACATTTCTTGCGTCCTCGACATCATCGAGGCTACAGCATGTATTACACGCATTTCCCCTTATCATTTCATTATCATAGAGCTTCATAGTCACACCTATGGTCTCATATCCCATGTTCTTTACGAGGTATGCTGAGACACTGCTGTCCACGCCTCCGCTCATAGCAATCATCGCTTTCTTATTTTCCTTATTACATATTAATGGTGTTATCTGATCCATGAGCTTCCTCTCTAAGCTTGCTTGACATCCTGTTAAGAAATTGTGCTGTCATGCCCCATATCACTATGTCGTCATACTCGTAAATCGGTATTCTCATAGTGCCTCTCCTCCACTCGTAATCCGAAGGTATTCCTACTTTATCGTATGGAAATTCTCTTATATTTGTCTCATATCTTTCCCTATAAAATTCCGGCTCATTTTCGACAAAATATGAAAGAGGAATCAAGTACAGTTCTTCTACCTCATCTCTTTCAATCTTTATTCTTTCATAGCTTTCCTCGCTTATCTCCGCTATGAAAGAATAAATGGTGAAATCGGCCTGACCATATAGCGTGTCGCCCTGCGCAAGAACCTTGATTTCGCCGGTGGTGATGCCGATTTCTTCATTGCACTCGCGCAGCGCCGCCGCCTGCGGCGGCTCCCCGGCATCAATCCGCCCGCCGGGGAAACATATTTCGCCCGGCTGCGAAATATGCGCGGCGCGCTTCTCCAAAAGCACATGCATCTTAGCCTCCCGCTCAACGAGAGGAATTAAAACGGAGTAAAAGCGATGCTCTTTAACAACTGCCTCGCTTTTATATTCCCTAAAAAATTTCCTAAAATCATCTGAACTAAACATATATTCTCCACGCGATAAATATCTAAATCGCTTTATATTCTCAATTCATAATGTACACATAAGTGATGTATGATTAATAATCATTAGTATATCATATTTTGATATATATGTTGCAAAAAACAGGCTTTAATCATATGGTTTCATTTATGCATATATATTCCACAAAAAATACCCCGAGAGAGTCAAATTGCCCCTCGGGATATTCTTAATACTTACTACATAAAACAACGCTGGTTTAATATCGATAACTTACCATGTCAAATCATTGAATGAATATGAACCATCTTTTTTTATTACGAAACCTTTTAAGTCTTTTGTATGCGCCATGAATTGTTTCTCTGTGTAGATAGGGATTATATCTATATTATCAAACATTTCTTTCTGTAGCTTACCGATTTTCTTAGTTCTTTCTTTAGAATCAATTGTTGAAGCCACATCATAAACTCTATCTTTCTGACCATTCAATACACTCGGTGCATTTTGATCATAATAACATCTGTTCAGAATCAATATCGGCTCTGCCCAAGCAAGACCCTCTCTGGCTATATCATAATCATCACTTTTTACTTGTTCGTGAACATAGTTCCAATCAATCAAATTCAAGTTTAGTTTGATTCCGTATTCTGCCATTTGTCCCTGTAGTCCTTCGGCAATAATTCTCGATACATCTGCAGATGATGCATAGTAATTCAGTTCGAGAATTTGACCATCCTTAGTCAGATACCCATCTTTGTTTTTCTCCTTCCAACCGGCATCCTTAAGTAACTTTTGAGCACGCTTTACATCATTTACATAATTCTTTTTGAAGTAAGTCTTTGCTTCTTTTGAAAAATTCTGCATGGTATCATAAACAATTGAGTATGCAGGCACTGCCTGTCCATCTGTTAATTCGCACAGCTTTTCTCTGTTAATTAAGAGCGCAATTGCAAGTCTTAAATTCTTATCCTGTAGTAAACCCTTGTTGGTATTTATTTCAAAATAATCGCACTCCGGATAAGTAACATCCTCAACTTTTATAGAATCACTATCTTTAAGCTGATTTTTACTGTCGTTATCTATATGACAAATCATGTCTACAGAACCATCTTTTAGGGATTCAAGCGCGGTATAGCTTTCAACATTGAATTTAATCTTAATTTTTTTGAAGTTAGCTTTTCCTTGATTTTTAACTAGCTTTGATGCTGTTTTATATTTATCATTTCTTACTAACTTAACCTCTGAACCCGAAACGTATTTATCAAGTGAATACATACCATAAGGATGGCATCCCCACATGAGTTCTTCATTGCTCATCTTATCTAGCTCATCTTTATCAATTATGCACATAAAATCTCCGCAGAAATTGTAAAGCATGTCTGATTTGAATGAAGTTAGGTGCAATGTTACTTTTCTTCCTTTAACCTCCATGGACTCAATATTTTTATATCCGTCTGCATATGGGCTTACTTCTTGACCATGTTTAATCGATGCAACTATATCTTCAGGTTCAACTTGTTCACCGGTGGAATAATACATGCCTTCAGGTACATTAAAGGTTGCTGTTTTACCATCTTCGCTAACTTTCCAATCCGTGCATACGCCATCTGATATTTCATTTTTGTCCACATCCCACTCAAACAGTGATTCTCCTACACATTGCTGTAGGTTTGCAGAGCTGTCCAGTTGATATGAATCTAAACCATACCATTCTGAATCAATAACATTTAGTGTGTCGCCACTTGTCTTTTTTGCTTTGTCCTTACCACCACATCCGGCAAGTCCGATTGCCAGACTTAATGTAAGTAGGATAATCATAGCAATACTTAATGTCTTCTTTTTCATCATACTATTCCTTTCTTTAAATTTTTAATTAGGTTTATACATTGAAGCATGAAACTTGATGTTCATTGCTTACAAACACAGGTTTAGGTTCCTCAAGTCTGCATTTATCTGTTGCAAATTCACACCGGTCACAAAATCTGCATCCTGAACCTATCTTTATTAAGCTTCCCGGATCGCCTTTTAAAATGTGCTTTTCTCTATCTCTCAGATTTGGATTCAGTATAGGCGCAGAATCCATAAGACTCTTGGTATATGGGTGCATTGGGTTTTCTGATACATCCTCCGTACCTCCAAACTCGACTAATTTACCTAAATACATTACCGCGATTTTATCACTTATATACTTAATTACATTTAGATCATGCGTAATAACCAGATAAGTCAACTCCATCTCTTCCTGCAAGTCTAGTAATAAGTTTAAAATCTGTGCTTGAACAGATACATCCAAAGCACTTGTAGGTTCATCTAAAATCATTATCTTAGGATTAAGCGCCAATGCTCTTGCAATTGCAATCCTTTGTAACTGTCCACCTGATAATTGGTGAGGATAGCTGTCCAAATACCTTTGATCCAACTTGACCATATTAAGCACATCTTTAGCTTTTTGTTTTGCTTCTCTTTTGGGGATTCCGTGTATGATCATAGGCCTCATTATTGAGCTTTCAACAGTTTGGCGTGGATTCAGATTAGCGGCAGGATCTTGAAATACTACTGCAACTTCTTGGTGCAGTCTCTTCATATCCGCTTTAGTTGCATTTCTTAAATTTATTCCATCGATATTGACATTTCCACCTGACATTTTTGCAAGTCTTAGCATTACTCTTGCCAAAGTCGTTTTTCCACTTCCGGATTCACCTACCAAACCTACAATCTCGCCTTTATTTATTTTTAGACTTATATCATCAACGGCTTTTATATATTGTTTCTTACGTTTTATAATGCCCTTCGATATCTCAAAATACTTCTTTATTCCTTCAACTTCAATCATGGGTTCAGGAGCACGTATAATATCTTTATCTGCATTCATATCTATACCTCCTTTAATTCAAAGCATCTGTAGCTATGTCCATTCTCCAGCACCACTAGAGGAGGTTCTTGGTTTCTGCACCTGTCCGTAGAATATGGGCATCGATTTGCAAACCTGCACTCCTCTTTTTTTTCTGTTATTCTCGGTACACTACCTTCAATAGTTGTCAAGCGTCCACGATTTTTAGTAATTCTCGGTAATGCTTGCATAAGCAACTTGGTGTATGGATGAATAGGATTTTTAAATATTTCGTAAACATCACCCATCTCGATAATCTCACCGGCATACATTACACCTATCTTATCTGCAATTTCTGCAACAAGACCAAAATTATGTGTTATCAACATTATTGCTGTATTATAGTTGTTTTTTAAATGTTTTAGTATATCTAGAATCTGAGCCTCTATGGTAACATCGAGAGCTGTTGTAGGTTCATCCGCTATCAAAAGTTCCGGATTCCTCGACAACATCATAGCAATCATTACACGCTGTCGCATGCCTCCGGAAAGTTCATGTGGAAAACTATTTGCACGTTCCTCAGCATCCGGCATTTTTACTTGCTTAAATAAATCGATAACTCTATTCCAAGCATCGACCTTATTCACTTTATCGAGCATAATAGCTTCTTGAACCTGGTTCCCAACCTTGAAAACCGGATTAAGAGAATCAAGAGGGTTTTGAAAAATCATACCAATTTCTTTTCCGCGAACTTGCTCAATTTTTTTTGAGCTCATCTTAACAAGATTTTCACCCTTAAACATCGCCTCGCCTGAAATCACAGCATTTTTTGCAGGAAGCAACTGTAGTAAACTGTGAGCAATTGTTGATTTACCACATCCTGATTCACCTACTAATGCAAAGATCTCTCCTTTGTTAATTGTGATATTTATTTTATTTACTGCGGACAGATATCCATCTTTAACTTTATAATCAATAGATAGGTCGTTTATTTTTAGTAATTGTTCACTCATGTTGCACCTCCTATTGCGATTTCATATGTGGATCGAGTATATCTCTCAATCCCTCACCCAGCAAATTGAACCCCAAAGTCGTATATACTAATGCGAGACCGGGAAATACACTAAGCCAAGGTGCTCTGCTAATATATTGCATCCCTTTCGATAGAGCCAGTCCCCAGTCAGGTGATGGTGCCTGAGATCCTAATCCCAAGAATGATAATGTTGTAGTTGACATTATAGTTCCGGGCAAATTCATTGAAACCATAACTATCAATGATGGAACAACATTTGGAAAGATATACCGAAACATCAATGACATGGAACTTTCACCAAAGGTTCTTCCGGTTTCAATAAATGCCATTGTCTTTAAAGACATTGTCTTAGCTCTAACAGGTCTTGCATAGCTTGCCCAACTCACAAGAGAAATTGCAATTACTGTATTTGTAAGACCTTTTCCCAAAATAGTTACAACCGCAAGGGCTAAAATTGTTCCCGGAATACACCATGTTAAATCTGTTAAGAAAGAAAAGCTTCTATCAATCCATTTTCCAAAGAATCCGCAAATCATTCCTATTGTTACACCAAGCACCAATTGTATAATTGCTCCTAAGAATGCGACCCACAGCGCAACTCTCGTACCAAATACCGTTCTGGAAAAAACATCTCTTCCAAGTTCATCGGTACCGAATAAAAACTTTGCACTCGGATGAACCATCCTTCCGCCTACGGCTTGTTTTGTGTAACTATATGGTGATATTTCATTGGCAAATATAGCTATTAAACATACACTTAATATCATTATTAGACCAATCATAAAGTTTCTGTTTCTAAGACAGTCCTGTATTGTCTCTTTTATACGCGAGTTTTTCATCAGTTGTCACCTCCGCTCATAGAAACTCTAATTCTTGGATCAAGAAAACCGGTTATGATATCGCTAAACAAGTTACAAATCACCGTAAGAATCGCAATAATCAGTAGGACTGCCTGTACAACCGGTATATCTTGCACAACAATTGAATTTAGGAGAAGCGATCCCATACCCGGAAGTCCGAATACTTTTTCTGTTATTACCGCACCGCTAATCATCCATGGAAGCGACATGAATAACAGAGTGACAACTATTACCAAAGCATTTCTTAATACATGTTTATACAGAACAACTTTTCTTGGTAGCCCCTTCGCATATGCTGTCGTTACATATTTTTCATTCAACACTTCTAAAACTTCAGCTTTTGTGATTCTCAATGTGCTTCCTAATCCTGTTAGGGTTATTGTTATGACCGGAAGTACATAATGTGCTGCTGTTTCATACCCGCTTATAGGTAAAACATGTAGCTTTACTCCGAATATTACTATAAGTAAAGTACCTAACCAAAATGATGGTACAGCTGTAAATATAAGTGATAAATTCACAGTGGCTTTATCCACAAGGCTATCTTTATGTATTGCACAATACAATCCTAGCGGTAATGCAATAATCATTTCTAACAAAAGTGACCATCCACATAGTTTTAAACTATATGGAATTCTATCGCTCATTAAATCCCACACTGCCGCTTTATATCTCGTTGATGTTCCAAAATCCAGATGGAGAACTTTGACCACCCAATTTTTATACTGCACAAGAAATGGCTGATCATATCCAAGTTCATGTGCAATCTGAGCTTTTCTCTCAGCTGATACTTTATCATTTATTGCCATATCAACAGGATCTCCCGGCATAGCATACATTAAACAAAATACCAAGAAAGATACGGCAAATACAAGTAATACTCCTACTAAAATTCTCTTGATTACATAGTCTCGCATAATGTTCACTCCTATACCTCTAATTGAAGCTTTCTAATCATTATGATTATTCATTTTCATGATAGTCCACAAATTTATAGATGTCAACGGAAAAATAGCAAGTTTTCGAATTATGAGAAATTGACAGTGAATATTTTTTGATATATATTTAAGCTACAAAAAACGGAGGTAAACCACATATGAATAGAAAAGACATTTTAACCGCCCACCTAAATAAAATTTTTGAAGAAAAGAGTTTCCCCGGCGTAAGCGTTTGTATTCGCGGACCCGAGGGAATCATATATGAACACGGCTTTGGTCACATCGATATGGCAAAGAGCAGAAAGATAAACAAAGATACGATAATGGGAATTGCATCTATGAGCAAATCCATGACTGCACTAGCCTGCGCAATGCTTCAGACTGAAGGAAAACTAAACTTCTCAGATCCCGTGACCGACTACTTTCCTCAGTTTCGTATTCCCGGAACTCCGAGAGAGAGCGTTACATTAAGACATCTAGCCATGCACACAGCCGGAGTTCCACCTATCGCACCACTTGAGTGGTCGATTGTAATGAACACTCCCGGAAGAGACACAGAATACGAAAGAGAGCTTAGAAAAAGTGCACCTAACAAGATGGATACGATTGAAGATATCATCGACTTCATCGCAAATAGCGGAGCATATGAACCGCTGGGTGCTCCAGGCGAGTACATGAGCTATTCTAACGATGCATATGCCATTCTCTCCTATGTAGTCGATAAGGCTGCAGGACAGAGTCTTGAGAGCTTTCTTGATGAGCGTATTTTTAAGCCTCTTGGCATGACAAGGACAGTGCTTGACCTTGATGGAAGTGAGGCTAATAGACTTGGAAGTGACGGTAACATCACCGAACTGTTTGAAAAGGATGAGTACGGTAATCTCTACTCTGATAGAGAATGGTCTGTTTTGCCCCCTTTTAGAGGCTGTGCCTGCGTTAAATCTACAGCAGATGATATGGCTAAATACTACCTGATGATTGCTCAGAACGGTATTTTCAAAGGAAAGAGGATAATACCTGCAGAGGCTGTCGAAATCCTGATTGGAAGAGAGTTTCCGGAAAGACAAAGACCTTTCTACTGTTTCGGCCTAAATAAGAGACTGATGGCCGGACGTGTACTTTGCGAACATGCCGGAGGGCTACATGGAGTTTCAACAAACGGAGGTCTTATTAGATCTGAAGATGAACTTTCCGGCTACGGACTTGCAGTTTTATGTAACGAGAGCGAAGTATCGACGGAGGATATGTTCTACGCTTGCTATAATCTAGTTTTAGGACTGGATATAGATTTAATACACCGCTGGTTCATACCTTCGGGCAAGAAATTCCTCGACCCTGAGATGATAGTTGGAAAATACATATGCCGAGAGGCAAATCCTGTATATAATATTGTTACACTTACAGATGATTTTGAGCTTCATGCTGAGTATCAGGGCGAGCCACTCGAGCTTCATTTATGTTACGGCACTCTGTTCAGTGCGAGAACTAAGGAGGACCCAGATACGAATTACACGTCCATGGAATTCCTTGTTAGAGACGGCAAAGCCTGGGGAGTCAGATGCGGAACTCGCATATATCAAAGATTTGAAGAATAGCCTAATTCGGCTTTATTCAGTCATCAGCATTAAGTTTGTTAAATGCATTCATGCAAATGAAGATTTAGAAACAATTATGCAATATTACAAAAAACTAAGAGGAGGTGAAACCTCCCCTTTTAATTTCTGCTAAACTTTTGGTATACTAGTTCAAAACCTCGTAATCTGCGAAATTTACACCAATCATCTCTTCTTTCTCTGCACTTAAACTTACAACGAAGTCCATTCCGTAATCCTTAGAGATGTTCTTCAGTCTTGTTAAGAACTCAGGTAAATCGCCGAGTGAGAAGTCAGCATGCTTGAGTATGCTGTCTATGTAAATAGTCTTAATATCATGATCAGAACTTATGATTCCATATAAAAATCCGATGTATTCGTCGCTATTTGTTACATGCTCATAATCCTCCATGCAAACGACTCTAATCTTATACTTAAGATCATACATCAGACGGGCATTCTTGTTGATAAAAATGATGTTGCCATCACTCTTTTCAGCTTCAGTATTTGCAAGCTCAATCATCATTTTGGTCTTTCCTGTTCCCTTGTGACCAATCAATAGTTTAACCATAATGCAGTCCTCCTAACATTTTGTTATCGCTATTATACACTATGTATCATTAGTATTCAATGACAATTTTGTAAAACAATTTTGTTAATTTAATAATATATTTCATGTAATCAAAGTGAGCCATTATACTTTCCTATGTTGCCCCTGAATACATTTAGATATTAGCCTTCATTACTTGTTCAAAAACCTTAGAGCTGACTTTCTAGCCTTTTCTATCTTATCCTCGTCCACATCCTCTACTGCAAATGAGCTGAGCCAACTTTTTCCATATAAAGTCTGTACCGATTCCAACATAAGACCGCAAGCATAAATGTCCTTTTCATCTGTTAATGCCTTTGTGAATGCTGCCTTTGATGTATCACAAATTTCTTCCTTGGACACCCCATGAAATGACATTTGCATAAGACTTGAAGCTGACCAAGCTCTACAAAGTGGATCCTCATCACTGAGCATTCTGCTCGTCAAAAATTCTATCTCCTTTGATGAAGCTACAAAGCCAAGGGCAATGATTAATTTTCTTCTTAAAATTTCATTATCTGTCTGCACACTGGATACGATAATAGGAACAAGTCTTTCACAAAAGCCTTCATAGAAATTCCTATGCCTCGATTTTGATAAAATCTCGGCTATCATATATGCTGTAAAAACCCTGATTTCTTCACTCTCAGCTTCAGCAATCTTCTGAAATAAAAATTCCAGCCCCTCCACATCGTGCCTATCAAAGCTATTTTCTAGATAAAGCCTTCTTCCTGACTTCCATGAATCACAAATCAGCTTGTAGTGGTAATCAATCTCATCGCTTGCTCCTAGAGCCGCGATGAATTTAATTCTCTCTACGTCCGGGAAGTCCTTAATAGCTAATTCATTATATGCTTTTTCTAAACCTTCTCTTATATCACTCATTATTAAGTCTCAACTGTCCGCAAGCGGCATCTATATCATCACCGAGCTCTCGTCTTATAGTTGTAGTAATTCCGGCATTTTCTAACACCTTTTGAAACTCAATAGCCTTGCTCCTTCTAACTGTAACAAATCCGTTATCCTTGACCTCGTTAAGAGGAATCAGATTGACATGGCAAAGCTTTCCCTTGAGAAGCCCGGCCAGTTTCCGAGCACTATGCACGCTGTCATTAACCCCACTCACAAGTGTGTACTCATAGCTTATTCTTCGCTTTGTCTTTTCGGTGTATTCATCGCAAGCTGCAAGTACCGCTGCTATGTTATAGCGGTTGTTTACCGGCATGATAGCGCTTCTATCCTCATCACTGGATGCGTGAAGTGAAATTGCAAGATTAACTTGATTAAAGTCTTCTGAAAATCTGATAATCATAGGCACTATTCCGCAAGTTGAAACAGTTATGTTTCTCATACCGATGCCAAGACCCTTTGGCTCGTTCACTATCTTGAGAAATTTTGATAGGTTCTCGTAATTATCAAATGGTTCTCCGCTGCCCATGACGACGATGTGACCGATTTTTTCACCGGTATCCTCTTCCACTGCCATAATCTGTGAAATCATCTCCCCGGCACTTAAATTTCTTGCCAGTCCCTTAATTGTAGACGCACAAAATCTGCAACCCATCCGGCAACCTGCCTGCGATGAAACACAGATTGAGTTTCCAAACTTGTACTTCATGAATACGCACTCTATTGTATTTCCATCTGAAAGCTCAAGCAAGTACTTTCGCGTGCCGTCAAGCTTTGATTTTTGGACAGTTCGTATATTAAGTTTTTCGAGGTATGCCTTATCTTCGAGCTCGTAGCGTAAAGCTTCCGGAAGATTACTCATCTCCCGAAAGCTTTTCTTACCCTTATATATCCAGTCAAATATCTGAGTGCCTCTAAAAGCAGGCTCGCCCAAACTACTGGTGAAGTCCTTAAGCTCATCTAAGGTCATACTCCTCAAATCAACTCGTTCAGACATCCTATTTCCTCACTACGCAGATTCCAGTCTTGTGACCGTTGATGTCAAAGCATTCCTCCGCCTTCGCAAATTCAACTGTATCTGCCAGAGTTTCATCCTTGATGTAATCAGCGAACTCCTTAACAGCCTCGCAAACATCTTCGTCAGCATCGAGAACAATATCAATTCTATCCATCATTTCAAAGTCATTCTGCTTACGCAATTGCTGTACCTTTGATACAACTTCTCTTGCCAGTCCTTCCTTAACGAGCTCCGGTGTAAGGACCGTATCAAGGATTGTAAATATGTTGTTCTCCATAGCTACTGCAAATCCGTCCTTTGCGCTTATTCTTACATCAACAAAGTCCTTAGGAACATTTACAGTTTCTCCGGCTACAGTCATCTGAGCTTCGCCCTTTGCATCAAGCTCAGCCACGAATGACGCAGCATCAAGCTTTGCCAGTTCAGCTCCAAACTGCTTGATATTTTTTCCCAGAACCGGTCCGGCTAGCTTGAAGTTTGGCTTTAGAGATAGGTTCATATACTCGCCCAGCTCATCAGCAAACACAACACTCTTAACGTTAAGCTCTTCCATTATTAAGTCTGTAAGATCAGCAACAAGTGGCTTATACTTTCCATCTACGAGTATCTCACCGAGTGGCTGTCTAACCTTGATTCTCTCCTTCTCACGAGCACCACGGCCAAGAGTTACGAAGCTTCTTACAAGTTCCATGCGCTCCTCAACCTTGTTATCTATGAGGGCTTCATTGCACTCAGGAAGATATGCTGTATGAACAGTTTCCGCGCCTGTTAGCTTTGTATATATTTCGTCTGAAATGAACGGTGCAAACGGAGCAATCAAAAGTGATACGCCTACCAATACCTCAAAGCTCGTTGCATATACGCTCATCTTATCCTCTGTCATCTCACTTCCGTAGAATCTTCTTCTAGCACGTCTTATGTACCAGTTTGAGAAGTCTTCGCTGACAAAGTCGGTAAGCGCCCTAACAGTCTTCATATGATCATAGTTATCCATGTGCTCTCTAACTTCTTTTACAAGCTTGTTATATCTTGAGAGTATCCATCTATCAAGCTCAGGTCTCTTATCATATGTAATCTCCAGTTTTCCAACATCAAGTCCGTCCTGATTTGAATATAGCACAAAGAAGTTATATACATTCTTAAGTGTTCCAAAGAACTTGCTTACAACGTCCTTAAGCCCATCTTCGTCAAACTTTGTTGGAGTCCAAGCCGGTGATACCGAGAGTAGATACCATCTTGTAGCATCTGCTCCATACTTATCAAAGAGCTCAAACGGTGAAACTGTGTTCCCCTTTGATTTGCTCATCTTCTTGCCGTTCTTATCAAGGATGAGGTCATTAACAAGTACATTCTTATATGGTGCCTTACCCATGATAAATGTGGAGATAGCCATTAGAGAATAGAACCAACCTCTCGTCTGGTCTATACCTTCACAGATGAAGTCAGCCGGAAAGAGCTTCTCCTCAAATTGCTCCTTGTTCTCAAACGGATAGTGCCACTGTGCAAATGGCATTGCTCCTGAGTCAAACCAGCAGTCCATAACCTCTGCAATTCTTGTCATGGTCTTGCCGCAGTGCGAGCATTTTAGGTGCACATCATCAACATACGGACGATGGAGTTCTATGCTCTCGTCGATATTTTCAACAGCCTTCTCAACAAGCTCCGCGCGGCTTCCTACGCATTCCAGATGACCACATTCACACTTCCAGATTGGAATTGGAGTTCCCCAGTATCTGGATCTTGAAATTGCCCAGTCCTTAACATCGGCAAGCCAGTTACCGAATCTCTTTTCACCTACGAAAGGAGGATACCAATTCACTGTATTGTTATTCGCAACCAGCTGATCCTTAAGCTCGCTCATCTTGATATACCAACTCTGTCTAGCATAGTAAACTAGAGGAGTTCCGCATCTCCAGCAGTGTGGATAGTTATGCTCTATCTTCTGCTTAGCAAATACTTTATCGTCCAGATACTTGATTATTTCTACATCAAGTCCGTCCTCCATTATGAAGTGACCCTTCCATGGAGTCTCTGTATAGCAACCCTGCTCATCAACCGGTTGAAGGAACGCAGCATTATACTTCTTGCCACACTGATAGTCATCTTCACCAAATGCAGGAGCTGTATGCACTATACCTGTACCATCCTCGATAGATACATAGTCCATGCATGTAACAAAGAAAGCCTTGTCACCTTCCTTAACCTTGCAGAAAGGCATGAGCTGTTCATACTCCATGTACTCAAGGTCCTTTCCCTTCATGTGCTCTACTACCTCATAATTACCCTCACCTAAAACTCTGTCTGCAAGCGCCTCTACCAGATAGAAGTAATTGCCTTCTTCTTTTCCGCTTATCATCTTAACTTTGACATAATCAAAGTCAGGGCCTACTGTCAGCATTGTATTTGCTGCAAGCGTCCATGCGGTTGTCGTCCATGCGAGGAAGTACTCGTTATCAGTCCCCTTCTTCTTGAACTTGACGATTAGCGTGTTTACCTTTACTTCCTTATATCCCTGAGCCACCTCATGTGAAGCAAGTCCAGTTCCACATCTTGGGCAATATGGAAGTATCTTGTGTCCCTCGTAGATGAGTCCCTTATCAAAGAACTTCTTTAGGATCCACCATCCGCTCTCGATATAGTCATTTTTGAGTGTGATATATGGGTCATCAAGGTCAACCAAATATGCCATTCTCTCTGTCATCTCTCTCCACTTATCTGTGTAAGTAAAAACAGACTCACGGCACTTTTCGTTAAACTCCTTGATTCCGTACTTCTCTATATCCTGCTTACCGTTCATATTAAGTTGCTTCTCGACTTCGATTTCAACAGGAAGTCCGTGCGTATCCCAACCGGCCTTACGATTTACCTGGTAACCCTTCATCGTCCAGTATCTACATACTGAATCCTTAAGTGTTCTTGCCATTACATGGTGTATTCCCGGCATTCCATTAGCCGTTGGAGGTCCCTCGTAAAATACATACTCCGGTTTCCCCTCACGTTCTGTTACGCACTTCTTAAGTAAATCCTCTCTCTTCCACTTCTCTACCTGTTTCTGCTGAACCTCAGCTACAGGCAGTTCGGATAATCTCTCAAACATACTTTTCTCCTTCAAAAAAATAATCCCTATACAGAAAAACTGCATAGGGACGATTATCAAACCGCGGTACCACCCTAGTTGCTTACCTCTAACAAGGTGCCTCTCATTAAAGTGTCAGGCTCCGGAGTGATATTCGAATTTAGGTTCACCACAGATCTCTCAGCATACGATCTACTCTCTGTAAGGTTATTAGCCTAAACCTACTTTGTCTCCTTCATCGCCTAAATATTAAGCTTTGGCCGAGCTCAAACTCGACTATATGCTATATTAACATCTCGCAGATAAGAATTCAAGTTATTTTTGTAAAAAATCCTAATATATTATAAGATTATTTGTATACCATTTATAAGTACAGTAAGCAAGAAAAAGGTGATGTTGCAGAATAGGTAATTCTATTCTGCTCATCACCTTAAGTTTCTTATTTATTTTGCTCTCTCAAGGTTAATACGGTTCTGCTTGTCGATTTCGTAAACTCTTACCTTTACTTCATCTCCAACATTCATAACATCTTCAACCTTCTCTACGCGGTGGTCTGCCATCTTTGAGATGTGAAGAAGTCCTTCCTTGCCCGGAAGAATCTCGATGAATGCACCAAAGGTCATAATCTTCGTTACCTTACCCTCGTATGTCTCTCCAACCTCAGCATCCTTAGTTAGAAGCTCAATCTCGTGCTTAGCAGCCTCTGCTCCGGCCATATCCGAGCTGTAGATGCTTATCAGTCCTGATGCATCCTCAGCTATATCAATCTTAACACCGGTCTCCTCGATGATTTTGTTGATTGTCTTTCCGCCGGGTCCGATGACTATTCTAATCTTGTCAGGGTCTATCATCATAGTGATGCTTCTTGGAGCATACTTGGACATCTCCTTGCGTGGCTCAGGAATCTCCTCGAGCATCACATCCAGGATATGAGCTCTTCCTTCCTTAGCCTGTGCCAGAGCCTTTGATAGAATATCTCTTGAAAGTCCGTGAATCTTGATATCCATCTGAATAGCGGTTACTCCAACCTCTGTACCTGTCACCTTGAAGTCCATATCTCCGAGGAAGTCCTCCATCCCCTGAATATCACTTAGGATAGCAATTTTCTGGCTTCCGTCCTCTTCTGTTCTTGATATAAGTCCCATAGCGATACCCGAAACAGGTCTCTTAATTGGAACACCGGCATCCATAAGAGCTAGAGTTGACCCACAGGTTGAACCCATCGAGCTTGAACCGTTTGATGAAAGTACATCAGAAACGACTCTCAGTGCATACGGAAATTCCTCAACCGGTGGAATTACCGGAAGAAGTGCTCTCTCAGCAAGTGCTCCGTGCCCTATCTCTCTTCTTCCCGGACTTCTTGGTGATCTAGCCTCACCTGTGCAGTATCCCGGGAAGTTATAGTGATGCATATATCTCTTCTCTGTCTGCTCCGTGATACCGTCAATCATCTGAGCTTCGCTTGCAGGTGCAAGTGTACATGTTGACATTACCTGTGTTTGACCTCTTGTGAAAAGTCCGCTTCCGTGTACCCTTGGAAGAAGTCCGGTCTCACACCATACAGGTCTAATCTCCGTAGTCTTGCGATTGTCAGGTCTTATGCCTTCGTCAAGAATCATATTTCTTACGGATTCCTTGGTTATGTTGTATAGAACAGCTGCGATATCCTTCTCGTTATCAGGATAGATCTCAGCAAAGTGTTCCTTTGTTTCTACTTCTACGGCATCCATATTATCTAGACGCTCAAGCTTATCAAATGTATGGATAGCTTCCTGCATTCTACCTGTTGCATAATCTCTTACTGCAGTATCAATATCCTCTGGAACTTGATTAATTACAAGCTCCTTCTTAGGCTTTCCTACTTCTGATACAATCTCATCGATGAATTCGACGAGCTTCTTAATCTCATCATGACCGAAAAAGATTGCATCGAGCATTACATCCTCAGGTACCTCATCAGCTCCGGCCTCAACCATCATGATAGCTTCCTTAGTTCCTGCAACTGTTAAGTTGATGTCTGACTGTTCTCTCTGCTCAAGTGTAGGATTGATGATAAATCTTCCGTCAACTCTTCCAACTCTTACTGCAGCGATTGGTCCTTCCCATGGAATGTCAGATGTTGCAATAGCAACCGATGCCCCTACCATAGCCATGATATCAGTCTCGCAGTCAAGATCAACTGACATTACCGTTGCAACAACTACTACGTCGTTGTGGTATCCCTTAGGGAAAAGTGGACGAAGAGGTCTATCCATAAGTCTTGAACTTAGGATTGCCTTCTCGCTAGGTCTTCCCTCTCTTCTTATAAAGCCTCCGGGAATCTTACCTGAAGCATACATCTTCTCTTCGTAGTCGCATGAAAGAGGTAAAAAGTCGATATCCTCTCTAGCTTCCTTAGAAGCGCAGACTGTAACACTGACAACGGACTCTCCGTACTTAACCATGACCTGTCCGTTCGCCTGTTCACAAATCTTTCCGAGCTCAAACTCTAAAAGTCTTCCTCCAACTGCGGTCTTAAATGTTCTATAATCTGTAAATCTTGCCATCAATAAACAACTCCTTCCTGTTTATCCTATTCCAAGGCAATAACTTCCGGCATACCAGTCCTTTTAATCTGATTTGCCTAAAAAAAGCGAGGTCTCTGACCTCGCTAACATACTTAGTATAACTACTTTCTCAAGCCTAGACGAGCAATAAGATTTCTATATCTTTCTATATCTACGTTCTTGAGGTAGTTAAGAAGGTTTCTTCTCTGACCGACCATCTTAAGTAGTCCGCGTCTTGAGTGGTGATCCTTCTTATGAACCTTAAGGTGCTCGTTCAAATCGTTAATTCTTGCTGTTAAAACAGCTACCTGAACTTCCGGAGAACCTGTATCTCCTTCTTTAGTTGCATATTCGCTGATGATTGCAGCTTTCTGATCCTTAGTTATCATGTCTTTTCTCCTTTTTATTAAATACGCTTTTGTCGAGAATGCGTTGGAGTGTCGCAAAACCAAACAAAAGTAAATTACTTAACAATGTTATCACGATATTTGATATATTGCAAGCTATTTATTTCACCTCGGCTTATTAGCTGTAATAGCGGAAAACACCCTTAACCTTGCCTAGAATCTTAACATCTCTAACAATTATCGGGCTCATATCGTCGTTCTCCGGTTGGAGTCTGATGTGGTCCTTCTCCTTATAGAAGGTCTTTACTGTAGCTTCACTTTCGAAACCATCTACCATAGCAACAACAATCTCACCATTGCGAGCCGTCTGCCTCTGCTCTACTAATATGAGATCTCCATCGAAAATACCGGCATTAATCATACTCTCTCCCTTAACCTTGAGCATGAAATTATTACCGGATACGTATCTGGCGGGAACCGGGAAGCAGTCATCTACATGCTGTTCAGCAGTTATAGGTGTACCTGCTGCTATTGTTCCAACAACCGGTACGTTTATTATTTCTTCGTTAACCGGCTCAAGTTCCGGTTCCTTGATAGCCTTATGCGTTTCTCTTCCTACTATTACGAGAGTTCTGGGCTTAGCCGGATCTTTCTTAACATAACCCTGCTGTGCAAGACTCTCCAAATCATTATGCACTGTTGATGTAGACTTAATATCTAAGGCTGCTCCTATCTCTCTAACCGTAGGTGCATATCCCTTCTCATCGAATTCCTTGCGCATAAAATCAAGGATTCTCATCTGTCTTGCCTTTGCTTTTTCCTTTGCTTTGGACATATCAAACTCTCCTTTTTATCTATCTTATTGATAATATCACATTTAAGCCAAAAAGTAAACATCAGTTCTTTATTTTTACAAACAAATATTTACTCTGTTCTTTTTATACTCACCTTATTTTCACAAAAATAATAGCAAAATTATGGTATAATATGGCGATTAGTCTTGATTGAGAGGAGGATTCTATGGCAAGACGCATGACTACCAATGTATTTTCAAAGAAAGTACTTTTCATCCGATACATTCTTACACTTCTATCCGTATTTATATTCATATTCACAATTACTTTATCACCTATATACTCAAAAAGCATACAAAAGCTACCAATAAGCACTAAGACCATAGACGGAAGACCGACAACCGGCAGTTCTCTGGCAGTAGCTAATAGCAAGGGGTACTCTATAGACCAAAGATACTCCCCGGCAGGAAGCATTATCACTGAGATTAAAACAGGGCAAATCCTATGGGATGAAAACAGCACGAGAAAGTGGACTCCGGCAAGCATGTCCAAGCTCATGACTGTAGCGCTTACATACGATGCTATCAAAAAAGGAAAACTGTCCATCAATACAGCCGTGCCCGTTAAGGAAAGGCATGCGAGGATTGCAGCAAATTCGAGTCTAAGCAATAATAATATGCAGGTCGGTGCTTCATATACTGTGGGAGAACTAATAGAACTAATAGCAGTCCCCTCTTCAGCTGCAGCCACCTACATGTTAATGGACCTTTTGACACCTGATATCGACACCTTTGTCAAAATGATGAATAAGAAGGCTAAAGAGCTTGGAATGGTCAACACGAGGTATGTTAATCCTATCGGTGTACTAAATGTCCTCCTCGGAAAAGACGGACCGTCAGGCGACCCATATGCCGATAACTATACAACTGCACATGATTACGCCTGTCTTTGTACCTATCTCGTAACAAACTATCCCGACCTATTGAAACATACAAAAAATGCAAATCTTGTATCAAAACCGGGAACTATCTATGAAGAGCATTTCGAGGGCCACAACTATTCCCTAGCCGGAGAAAAATATGCCTTTCCCGGAGCAGACGGCATCAAAACCGGTTCTGCCAGAAAGGGATATAACTACAGTCTAACAGCTAAGCAAGGTAATACACGCATGATAGAGATTATCCTCGGCGTAAGCGTTTGGGAGGATGAGCTGGCAGAATCTATGAGACACCCTATTGGAAACTCGATACTGGAGGATGCCTTTGCCAAGTATGAATACCGCAAGCTTCTATCTGCCGGTACCTATTCTGTTAAAGGTAAGATAATAAGAGTAAAAAAAGACTTCTACGACTGTGTACCAAAAGATTATAAACCGAAATTCATGTGCGACTTCAAGACCAAAACGCTTAAACTCAATATATCAAACAGAAAATATATCAATGGCTTTACCGAGCCAAGTGCTAAGTTTACGATTCTCGAAGACAATGCGAAATCCGGTGTTTCATCGTCAAATGGCAGTTTTATCTCGTTCATGAAGAAAATATTTATATTTATAATAATACTGATTTGCCTCCTGTTTATACGTAGCTACATAAGCTATAAGAACAGAGCATCAAAACGCAAATACGAAAGACGACGTTAAAACCCTTGACTTAAAAACCATGATCACAACAAATAGGAGCCGGAATTTTACTTCCGACTCCTATTTGGATTAGTTGAGGTTTGGCTCTTTTCACCTTTAATTTGGTTCCTTAGTCTTCTTTGTCTTTTGGTTGTTGTAAATGCTCACGCCACATATTGAAGTAAGCGACAAAATCATAAATGCAAGCCATAGAACCAGATCTTTGCTATCGCCTGTATTCGGAGTATTATCAGTCGAAACAGGCTTTGCTTGTTTTTCATTCCCCTTATTTGGGTCTTTGTCCTTATTCTGCTCTTGCTCTTGATCATGATTTACAAGAGCCGTCTTGATTGTCAAAGACGCTCTAGCTTCACCGTCGTCAAACTTCATTGTTATGGTATGCATACCTGCATCGAGTTTTTCGAGAGCTGAAGGTTTAAGCGTTACGATTGTACTTCCCGCCTTTGCCGTATAGTCTGTATCGAGAGTCAAAGGCGTTCCATCAATCTCTACGGATTTGAAATGGTTGAAACAGCTATCGTCATCCCTGCTTCTCTTTGCCGTTAATACAGGTGCATCGCTGCTTCCCTTTGTCCAAACGACTCCTCCTCCGATGATCGTATATGTTACATCAGGTATAGGCTCTTCATATTTTATGAATTCCGCGCTGACTTTCACATCGGACTCAGGCATTATGAACTTATCATCGGTAAGTTCAATTTCATTGTCATCTGAATCCTTAACGCTGAGTACACTAAGCTCATATCCGCTATCTGGTGATACAGTCAAAGTTATCTCCTCACCCGGGCTTATATCACTTAGTTTGCTTGCCGCAACCATACCATGTTCTGCTGCATTTACCGTAACGGAATATTTTGTTCCAAGTGCCGGTATAATAGCGGTGTCCTTTACTCCACATCCTGAGCATACACGAATTTTCTTTCCCTTTTGACCAATCTTAGGATGTATTGTGATTGTCCACTCACCGAATGTGTGATCGAGCTTATCTATCTTTTCACCCTTATCCATTCTTGAGTTACAGCCCTTGCAGTATTCGTCTCCGGTATATCCCTGACTTGAACATGTCGCCGGTTTGGCATTTCTGATTTCGAGCTGAGATTTATCCTCTACACATATATGTATTTTCTTTGTAGCTGTTCCTTTTTCTAAAATTTCACCGCAATCAGGGCACACCTTATTTCCTGTATAGCCTGCACCCTTTTGGTTACAGTAAACTACTCTTACACTCGAACTGTCGAATACCGGTTCACCGTGTCCTTTCGCCGGAATAGTCTTACCTTTTTCGAGTACCTCCATGCATTTTTCACAGAGAGTATCGTCTTCCTTACCTTTTGCAGTACAGGTAGGGGCAATTGCACCGCTGTGTATTCTACCGGTTCCCTCGTGATTGCAATCGGTAAATACGGCTTCGATTTCTACCATATAATCACTCCAAAGATTGTCAGCAGTCTTAGGAATGTCAACAACTGTAAAGGTCGTCTCACTCGAGTAGTTATCGTTTAAGCTGACGCCTCCTTTTATAACATTCCAGTGGTCGAACTTTTTACCTATAAGGCTGCCTACAGGTTCAGACGATTTTATCGTCAGAGTTTGCCCCGTCTTTCCTGATAATGTTTCCTTTCCTTCATATAACGCTTTGCCGTTTGCTACTACAACCGGATATGTATCTTTGATAACCTTACGGAAAACAGGATGCGAACAAACGAGACATTCGCTGTTAAATATCATATCACCTGAAGCATCATCCGAAACATATCTCCATGTGCTGTATTGATGCAGTTCGAACTTCCTATAATTATCACAACTCTTGCATGCAAACCAGTGAGCAGCAATCGTTACACCGAAGACAGCTTTGCCGTCTACTATATACTCACCACTTACTGTAGTATCAGGATCATAAGGTATCGATGTACCGTTTTTGTCGTAATACTTCCATGTGCCGGCATTTGCACCCATCAAGTTATAAATTTCCTCTTTGGTGTACACTTCATGATTGTGAGGTAATTTATCAATTTTCTGTGTCTGCTCATGTCCACAGAAGGTACAGCTTCTCGTCTCTGTTCCGTATTCAGCTTCAGTCGGTGCTTTAGTTTCAGTCCATGCTCCGTATGTATGCTTCTCAGGATTAGTTTTTCCGAGCATTTTTCCACAGCTACATTCAGTCCAGTGATAGACATCGTCATTATTTATTATGTTGTATTCGTGCACATGACCCGGTTCAAGTTTATCGATAATGTGATATTGTTTATACTTGCAGACCGAGCATATCCTTGTCTTATAACCTTCCAGCTCATCTGTAGCCTCGCGTTCAATCTTCCATTTTCCGAAAGAATGCGGTGCTTCCGTACCCGGCTTGATATCCTCTTCACAGCCATGGCATTTCATAGCATGTTTATCGGATATAAGTGCGGATGGGCCATCCGGAATGTCAATATATCCACCCTTATATATCGGTAAAGGAATATATAGATGAGTCGCACTGAGTGTTACCCTCTTTGTAGTTGCTGTACGTCCTTTCGAATCCGTAATTACGCAATAGTATTGCTGTGGAAAGATACATACAGAAGTTGGTCCTGCTTCTATTGCCACTTTTAAATTCGGTGTATCAGAACCTGAGATAAAATCACCGAAATCCTCCAGTTTTCGATCTTTACTCTTTCCCACACGATACCATTGATATGTGAGCGGTCCGTCATTGTGGTTCGATATTGAAGCACGAACAGTAAACTCCGCAATCTCAAGATCATACTCCCATGTACTTATATTAGGTATTGGAGCCTCGAAATTCTTAGGTTGCCGCATTATATACGGACCGTCAATCTTCTTGCCGCATATCGTACAGTGCCCGCTTTTATCATATGTATGTTCGTGTTCCGGACCCGTATAATCACTTCCCGGCGGTACTACGGCTGTTCCGCAGTTTTTACACGCATCGCCGCCTTCTTCGAGACAATTACCGCATTTTTTACAGTGATGATCGTCCCAGTCTCCCGATTCCGGGCATACATCATGTTCGCAGTGTTCCCTACAGTTTTCGCAACGCTTGCAGAACTCACAGAGCTCATCTTCTTCAAAACAGTCTCCGCATTCACTGCATACATGATCGTCCCAGTCCGGATCATCAGGGCAAATTCCATGCTTACAATGGTAGGTTTCTGCACAGTTCTCGCAGCGTCCACAGTAATTACAAGGATCTTCTCCTGAACACTTACTGCATTCAGGACAAAGATGATCTTCATAATCGGACGACTCAACGCACAGTTCATGTATACAGCCTTCCTCTTCACTCTTCTTTATACAGCATTCCCTGCATAAACCACAGTCGGGACATTCAGCATCGGAATCACAGATGAAACACTTATCACACTCTATGCATTTATTATCATCCACGCACTGAAGACAGTGTGAACCTTCTCCGGCTTCAGGGCACCATTCTCCATTGCTGACATGTTCATCACATTCACTGCAGTGCCAACCGGCAGCTTTACAACAATCAACACACACTGCATAGTCCGGTACTATATCCTGAGAGCCTTCGCATAGTTCGGCATCACCTTCGGTACAGCGACCACACCCGATGCAGTGAGGCATATCTGCATAGCATTCGGCACAAAGATGACAGTATTCACAGTAATTATCTTCTGCTCCATACATGCAGTTTCCGCATCCTTCACATATTAAACTCTCTCCTGTGCAATGAGGGTCGGGATCTCCCGGATGATTTTCCGAACACTGTTCTTCGGTTAGCAAACAAGCGCCGCATTCCTTACAGTGATATTCTCCAAAATATGAAGAAATGCAATCATCACATACATTACAACCCGGACATATAGTTCCTTCAAGACCACAGTTAACACAGTGGTCGGGTCTGTCATCAGTTGCACAAGCATAGCAAAGTCCACAATCCGGACAGAAATAATCGTCTCCATACGCCGCACGGCATACGCCACATTCCGGACAATGATTTTTCTCGTAACAATCCGAATTTGTGCATTCATTCGAACATCCACCGCAGTCAGGGCACATGTAATCATCCCAATGGTAGTGTCCACAGTATGGACAGTCCTGACCATCATCATGTCCCGCAAAGACCGATATAGGAAAGACTCCTTCGATTAAAATAACACAAAGTAAGAGAGTTAACATTTTTTTCAGTTTTTGCTTCATAGCATTTCACCTCTCCTAATAATTGATACATTGCTTTATTCTTATACATCGCTTCAAAATCTCATAAGCTTGTGCTTTTACATTTCAAAAACCTCCTTCAAACTACTTATTCTCGAGAGGAGGCTTATCTTCGGTAAGATTTCCCTTCCTCCGAAAAACGTCTTTTTATATTTTCTCTAAGTATATTTATATAAATATACTTATATTAACTATATAATATCAAAATTCTGCACATTTTACCCCCGTAAAAATACGGGGAATTTTGAAAAAATTAAATTATTTTTTTTAAAATACAAAAAACCTCCTTAACGTTTATCCGATAAAGAGGTTTAATATCAATATGAAATTGTTTTTAATTCAATATAAAGTTTATGTATTAAATTTTGAATGTCTGGAACTTCTCCTCTGTTCCGTCGTCCTCTCCAAATTCATAGTCATTCCCCGGCAGTATCGCATTTGCAAGTATACCTACTATTGCAGCAATAGCCAGACCTGAAAGCGTTATGCCGACACCTTTTATTGAGAAGCTGACTCCACCCACAGAGTTAAATCCTAATGCACAAACGAGTATCAAGGCTGCTATAATTGTATTTCTTGACTTTGTAAAGTCAACCTGGTTCTCAACTACGTTTCTTATGCCGATAGCTGAAATCATTCCATAAAGGATAAATGAAACTCCACCGATCGTCGAAGCCGGGATGCTCTCAATCAAGAAGCTTACCTTAGGTATAAATGAGAGTCCTACAGCAAAGACAGCTGCTATTCTTATTACTCTGGGATCATAGATTTTTGTTAGAGCAAGTACTCCTGTGTTTTCACCGTAAGTTGTGTTGGCAGGTCCTCCAAATGCTGATGCCAGGCATGTTGCAAGTCCATCTCCGAGCAGAGTTCTGTGAAGACCCGGGTCAGCAATGTAGTTTCTCTTTGTTGTAGCACCGATTGCTGTTATATCACCTATGTGCTCCATCATTGTAGCAAGAGCTATAGGCATGATTGTAAGTATGGATGATACGTCAAACTTCATCATCTGAATTGGTGGTAATCCTATCCATGATCTTGATGCAGCTGCACTGAAATCGATTTCTCCCATACAAGCTGCTACCGTGTACGATGCTGCCACTCCGAGAATGATAGGGATGATTTTGAGCATTCCCTTACCCCAGATATTAAAGATAATGATAGTTGCAACTGCGACTAATGCAACTACCCAGTTTGTCTTGCAGTTAGCTATAGCTGAAGGTGCAAGAATTAAACCGATAGCAATGATTATAGGTCCTGTTACAACCGGTGGGAAGAACCTCATTACACGTTTTACACCAAAGCCCTTTATCAAAGCCGACATAACTATATATACAAGCCCCGCACAGAAAACACCTCCGCATGCATATGGAAGCATCTCCTTATTCGGCGCACCGTTTACCATGGGTGCTACAGCACCGTATCCGCCTAGGAATGCAAATGATGAACCTAGAAAGGCAGGAACCTTTCCCTTTGTCAGGAAGTGAAAAAGCAAAGTTCCAAGACCTGCCATCAGAAGCGTTGTACTTACACTAAGACCCGTCAAAATTGGAACGAGAATTGTCGCTCCGAACATTGCAAAAGTGTGTTGAAGTCCCAAAATAAGCATTTTAGGCAAACCAAGCTGCCTGGCATCGTAAATGCCATTTTCATTAACATTTTTGTCTGACATATATTTCTCCTTCTGAATAATAAATAGCTTATAGAACACCTATTAACGATTATATATGTTTACAACGGGCTTTGTTCCCGTCTCATCAAAGTCAATTCGTATTGTCTCAACATGTGACGTAGGAATGTTCTTTCCAACGTAATCGGCTCTTATAGGTAACTCTCTGTGTCCCCTGTCAATCAAAACTGCAAGCTGTATAGTTCCCGCCCTTCCATAATCTGAAAGTGCATCAAAGGCCGCCCTGGCAGTTCTTCCTGTATAAAGCACATCGTCGACTAAAACAACGTGCTTCCCATTGATGTCACACGGAATTATGGATTCATTTTCTGTAAGAACATTGACGTCCTGAGGCTCAATATCGTCTCTATGACCGCTTATATCGAGCACGCCCGTTGGGATATTGCACTGTTCAATGGTTTTTAAAAACTCACTGAGCTGATTTGCAATAGGCACACCGCCCTTGGCAATTCCAACAATTACAACATTATCAGCACCGTTATTTCTCTCGATAATTTGATGTGCAATTCTGCGAAGTGCCCTCATGATTTCATCTGTTGTCATTAACTGTGATTTAAATTTCATGCTTTTACCCTTACTTTGGAAACAAAAAAATCCTGTCAAGACATGCTGACAAGATGCTCAAAAATCGTATGATCTATCACTACCTTATCGGCATCTCTGTACCGACTTAAAGATGTTCTTTTCACATAAAATAATATAATATCTATAGACTTATGTCAAGCAGGTGTATATAATAATTCGTATCCGAATAAGCAAGAAAAAGGAGAATCACAATGGATTTAAGCTATGTGAAATCCCTTTCGTTTCCACTCCCTGAAGAGCTCGAGAAATTAAAGGGTGCAGGATATTTTGACGAGTTTAAAGAAAGAGCAAAGTATCACCTTAATAGAGAAAACCTTCCTGATGAAGTTAAGAAGAGAATTATTTTAGAGATGCATAATTCAGAAGTAAAGCTAAGAGAGTATACTCTCACAGAGGATGTACTTATAGAGCAGATAGCTGAGTATGCACCGGGGTTTTCACGTGATGATTTCAAAAAGCTTTCAGGAGACACGGACTATATCTTCGTTAATGGTGAGAAACGATATGTGGATTTCAGCGTTTCCTCCCTATTCATCACTAGTGAGCTTCTGACTAATTGGCCGGGAAGCACCTACCCTGATGACAAGAGTCCTGAGGTATCTGAATCCAGAGACCATATGAGAAGCACCGGCTCAGCTGAAGTAGATATAGATGTTGAATTTATCGCTGATATAAATCCTGATGTTGCAAAGGGTAATAAGCTTTCCGTTCACCTTCCTTATCCTTCTCCGCAAGGCCTCGGCATGAGTAATATCGAGTTCATCAGCTCATCAAAATCTTGCGATATTGCGCCCGAGGATGCTTTACAGAGGACTGTTCATTTCAGCGCAGACGGTAGTATGGATAATTCATTTAAGGTTCGATGCAGAGCTAAAATGAAACAAACTTATATGAGCTTTGATGATATAATTTCGGCAGGAAATGATACAACAGATGCTAGAGAAGCTGAGCTATTAAATGAGATTCGTCAAAGCGATTTGTGTGAGAAATATCCTCACTATGTTTTTACACCTTTTATAAAATCACTTTCCGATTTGATTATCGGAGATCAAACAGATAAAACGCTCATTGTAAAGAAGATATACGACTTTATCACACATAGGTATAGATATGCCTATGTTCGTGACTATGCTGCTATAGATGCACTTAGCGAATATTTTGCACTCAGAGGTAGAGGCGACTGCGGGCTTCAGGCATCCCTTCTCATAACACTCTGCAGGTACAACGGAATTCCTGCAAGATGGCAATCCGGAATTGTAACCGATGGAGAATGTGGCGGTGCACACGACTGGGCAGCTGTATACTTTAGAGGCGTCGGCTTTAGGCCTGTGGATCCATCATTCGGTGGAGGTGCTGTCAGAAGAGGCTCTGAAGATGATTGTGAGTTCTACTGTGGAAACATAGACCCATATAGACTTGTCTTCAACACTGATATTCAGGAGGAGTTTACTGTAACAAAGAAACACTACCGCTATGATCCTTATGACAATCAATACGGAGAGGTTGAAACAGAAGAATCCATGGTCAATCGTCAAGATGTAAAGCTGTACCGTATAATTCATTCAAAGAAAATCAAATAGAAAACCACATGAAATAGAGCAATCCGTACAAATGGATTGCTCTATTTATATTCTTAAAGAGAGAGATATTATACAATTTGCTTCGGTTCGTTCATTATTTTGAAAAACCAAACCGTTTGTTTATCTATTTTTTCTTCTAAGAACCTGTACCGTAAACAATACACCTGAAGCTAAAGTCAAAAGCATCACAAATAACATCAGATTTGTATAATCTCCGGTGTTAGGATTTTTTGGCTTACCCGGGCGCTGATTAGGATTAACCGGTTTTGGAGTAAATTTATTGTTGAAGTTTATTTCACCCGAAGTTATTGTTGCTTTAAGAACACCCTGAGCATTCTTGCTGACTACAATAGTAACTGGTACCTTGCTGTTATCATATGTAATGCCCTGTTTTCCATCATTAACTTCAGTAAAGTAGAACTCATATGTGCCTTCGCTGTCGAAAGTCAAATCTTTCTTAAACTTACCCTGTGCATCATTGCTAACCGCACTACCAACCTTGGCATTGCCATCTTTTTCAAGTAGCTGGAAGTGGAACTCTCCATTCTGCAAAGCTCTTCCTGAAAGCTTCTTTTTACCTTCTATTGTAATCGTTACAGAGTCCGGAGTAAATTTATTGCGAAATACTATATTACCTGAAGTTATCTTTGTAACAAAATCACCTTGTGCATTCTTACTAACTACGATAGTAACTGGTACCTTGCTGTCATCATATGTAATGCCATGCTTTCCTTCGTTAACTTCCGCAAAGTAGAACTCATATGTACCTTCCTGTTTGAAAGTCATATGCTTTGTAAATTTACCCTGCGCATCATTGCTAACCGCACTACCAACCTTGGCATTGCTAGCTTTTTCAAATAGCTGGAAGTGGAACTCGCCATTTTGCAGAGTTCTTCCGTCGAGTTCCTTCTTACCTTCTATCGTTATTCCCGGCAACTTCGCATTATACATATTGATAACTTGTCCTTTTCCGGTGTTCTTCACATCTACTGCTCGTGAATTGGCAACCGTAAAGTGAGTTGCATCATTATGATGAGTTGCATCAGTCTTTGTAGGTAAATATCCGTCGGGGTTAGCCCTTTCAACAAAACGATATTTCTGTCCGCCGGTCAGATTTTTAATTTCCGAAACACCATTAACCGGAGTCACCGTACCATCCGCATTTAAAGTTCCCGACTTTATCATTGCAGCAGTAACAGCTACCTTTTTCCAAGTGGTTCCACCATCGGTAGATTTCTGCAGTTCAAATTTGAAACCCTCAGATAGCTTCTCGCCCGTATAGCGGTCAGACTTTACAAGCTTGATTGAAAGCGGATCGCTGTTCGCCTCACTACCCGCACCGCTCGGTGCCATAATTGCTTGAGTATCATATGACTTCTCACCAGTCTGTGCCGTTGTGAGTTTCATCGTATTTTGTACCGCAGTATTTTCTTTAACTGTTTTATATTTCGCATTAACTTTTATCATTAAATTCTGAATTGCTTTCCCATTATACAGATTGTTAATCTTCTGAACAGTGGCATCGGATAAATCTCCAAAAGCATCAGGCCATTTTGTCTTTAAGTAACTACCTACACCACCGGCAGCCGCTACAGCCGGTATATCATTATATGTTGCACCACTCGGATCATTCATATCGTACCATTTCATCATGAAAGTATAGCTACCTTCATGGTTCTTGTACATGCAATATTGACCCTTCTGCAAATCAGCTTTGACTTGATCTTTTGTCTTGCCCCCTTGCTCAACCTTGGTAAGTAGTCCATTTGACATTGAATGATACCAGCCTTCTATAACTTTATCGTTACCATCAAGACCAGAGCCAAGTGGGAGAACCCGTGCAACAGTCGGTTCTGCCACACAGTTTTCATATGTACTTTCAAGATAAATTCCAGTAGCAGAATTCGGTCTATATTGTCCATTATTTTGCAATAGATGTGGTGCAAAATAATCATAAGTTCGATTCAAGATTGGATCACGTGTAGAGAAAAAGTCATTAAAGATTGTATATGACCAAATAATGTTATGGTTTGATGTATCATCTACTGATGCGGTAGCATAAAAAAAGCTATTAGGAACAGTATCTGATTTTATATAACGCGTTTCCGCTGCTACTGCGAGAGTATCTTTTCCGAGTTTACCGTTAAGAACATATTTCTCACCTAAAATTCTGCTTCTTTGTCGCGAAGAACTGAAGTTAATCATCTTGCCCGTACTCATTGTCGTTGTGAAGCTTTTTACATTATGGTCTCTAATATAGTCGCCACCAAAAGTTATAGTGAATGCTCTATCTTCATATTTCCATGTACCGAGAGTATGTTCTCCTGTATCATCAGTTACCTTAAGAGGAAGTGCAACTTCTGAGAAATTGAACATCGTTCCACCGTACTCGGCAGGAATGGTCAATTTATCTCCTTCCTGCAAAGCGCGGTTCGCATTGCTGTACCGGAATTTCATTTCCAATACTACATTAGCTGATTGCTGATTTTGATTTAACGCATATCCAAAACCGGCAGGATTATTTTTCCATGTAGCATAATCTGCATCAGATGATTTTCTGTAATCAATCTCCTTATTGCCATGTGTAATATCAATGATTTTAAAACTGTTAATCGCCACATCATCAAGGCTTGGTCCGCTACTTGGTGCATTCTTAAGCTCGTATGCAAGTGCAAGCTTTTGGTTGTTTAAATTACCGACGAGGACCTTGCGTTCGTTACCCGTGCCAAGTCCCTGCTCGTCAGAAGCCTGTGCAACTGAGTCGCTCTTAAGCGGAGCAGTTGTAAATGAAGTTACAACATTATTTTTAATATAATCGCCGGAAAACTTAAGCTTGAATACACCGTTTTCATATTTGTATGTTCCGAGAATATTTCCATTCTTGTCTTCAAGCTGTTTTTCGGCAAAGGTTTTAGTAGCAAAGCTTCCGTAAGAAGCCTTAATTGAAAGGGTGTCCCCTTCATTGATTTTCTCTGTGCCCTTATATGATGCAACGAGCTGTAGCTTAATCTGGCTGTTCTTCTGGTTTTGGCATACAGCACTGTTGAAATTACTAGCATCGTTAATGTAGAGATTATATTTCGCCGCGTCAGCATCTGTGACGTAATCAACCTCCGTATTTGCATTAGCTTCATCAATAATCTTAAATGAATCCACCTGCACCTTATCGGCACTTAACTCCGTCCCTGCAAAGACGGCATTGCTAAATGGTAACATACCTACAAGCATAAACATGGTTATGCATATAGATAAAATGCGACCACAGCGTTTTTTGAATTTCACACGCATGTCATTTTACCTCCTTAAAAATAAAAAAACGCATACATTATGAGTATTATATGTTTATAATAACACAATTTGATTATTTATGTTACATTAGATTTAAATATCAAAGCTTTTTGTGAAAGTAACGGAAATCTTTGTCATACAATAAAAATACATTTACCATAAACTATTTATCGGACATGCCATGAATTGCATTATCAGAAACTTTCCCATTCCCTGCCGAGTCTTACTTAATCCTTTGAGTTTTATCTAATTCTCTGAGTTTAACTTTATAAGAAATATCAATCCTCCATCATTCTTCTCAATCATATACTCTATTCCGTAGTTCGATAGAATGTTACCTACCACATATAAACCTATACCGTTTCCGTTTTCCTTATCAAGACTGAATCCGACCTCAAAAACTCTATCGAGTTTAATATTATCAAGATTATCGCAGCTGTTTTCAAAAAATATATAGTCGTCTTTGATACCGATATTTACATATCCACCTTCTATGTTATATTTTGTCGCATTGCTCATGAGATTTGATAGTACAATTTTGAGTGCAGTTCTTCCTATATAAAGCTTCTCCTCCCCTAGCTCTATATTTATCTCAAGATGGTTTTGCTCGATTTGGGCAGCATATTTATTCTCAATGTCGATAAGAGCATCCTTTACGCAGAGATATTCCTCATCATTGCTGAGCTGATCATAACTAGAAATAAACAACAGCTGCGAGATACTGCGGTTGAGCTCATCTACAATATCGATGCAATTTGATATATATAGGTCCTTGTTCTTATACTTCCCTATATTGTACTTCATATTTTCAAGAATTATCTTGAGTGATGCAAGTGGAGTCTTAAGTTCATGCGAACGTCCTCTGAAGAAGTCATATTTGAGCTTTTCCAATCTCACTATCTCTTCATTCTTTTCTTCGAGATCGTCTATAAGCCCGAGCATAGTTTCGTACAGATAGTTAATTTGATTCTTGAGCTGCCCTATTTCGTCGCCTGAATTGATTTTGAGACGTGCATCTCTATCCAGTGCAGCCATCCTCTCGGCTACGCCAACTATTTCGTGCACATTTTTGCTTATGGATCTCGCGTAGGCGTATGAAACAACCAGAGAAAACATCACCGAAACAATGATTGAGTAAGGCAGAAAACTTAGGCTGAGCCGCTTTGCATCCTCTTGCATGTTTTCGGACGAAACAAAGTGTACACTTATCATCTTACCGTTCTTAAGGCGTATTTTTCTTTCCTCAAGAATTACCGAGTTGTTTTCACTCTTGTAATCCACGCCGATATCTTCTCCAACCTTGACATTGTTATTGCCGTCAACTTCCTTAACAAAGGCCTTTATTTCGCTGTTATTCGAATAGAATTCCAGTGCTTGCTTTACAAAGCTTATATCCTTTCCCTTGCTGTTTGACGCGATTTCATCGGCCTTTCTCGTGATTTCCTTCTTTCTGGTTTCCAAGTAAGTTTTGGGAAATACAAAGAACACTGAAAGGTGAATCAGTATAATCAAAATATCGATGATGATAAATGTCTGTAAAAAAATTTTAGGAAATATCTTTAGTCTCTTCATTTTCTCTCTAACTTGTAACCAACATTTCTTATCGTAACAATACAATCCAGGCCGAGCTTTTTCCTCAGCTCTTTTATATACACATCTATAACTCTATCAAAGGGAATTTCATCGCTGAGCTTCCATACGCTGTCGATTATCTGCATTCTTGTCAGAGCCTGCCCTTCATTGTTAAGTAAGCACTTTAATATCTCAAGTTCTTTAGCTTTTATATCGACAAATTCTCCTTTGTACTTTGCAGTATAACCTATAAAGTCAACCTCTGCATCTTTATATTGGAACTTATCGGTTTCGGCAAAATGGCGCTTAATCAGCGATTCAATCCTTGCCCTCAGGACAGGAAGCGAAAAGGGTTTCTCGATATATCCATCGGCTAAATTAGAAAAGGCATCTATCTTGTATTCCTCATCACTGAATGCTGTGAGCATCAAAACAGGCACCTTGCTTCGCATTCTGATTTCCTTGAGAACCTCAAGCCCGCTCAAAAAAGGGATTTGAATATCCAAGATAACCACGGCGACATCGTTCTTGTCGAATTCGACCAAAGCTTTTTTTCCATCCTCAGCATCGATCATCTCATATCCGAACTCCGACATATATTCGCAGATACCCTCTCTTATCATCTTGTCATCTTCGACAACCAATATCTTCATTCTGTTTCCTCATTGCTATATTTATTACAAATTCTCACCTAAATTATAATACAAAACGACGAACATCGATAGCAAAACACATCGACATTCGTCATTTTTGTTATTTATCATTTACTACTTTATGTCTGTAAGCAGATCCTTAGGCTTCTTTCTGAGTATGTTAAACGATGAAATCAGAAGTGAAATACCAAGTATGATAACCATAAATACAACAACCTGGGTAAATATGCTCATTCCTACTTCTATGTCAAGGCTTGTAAGAGTCTTGTTAAAGCCGTCGACCTCGGCACCTCCGCCAAGCTGAGTTCCTGATGACTCGCTCGCAAGCTTCTTCGATATATCTCCTGTAACCTTTTTCAGGATGCTGTTACCCATAGCCTTTCCAAGGTAAGAAGCCGCAAAATATGAACCTATGAATGCAGGTATCGATATGAATACGAGCTCTGAAGCAAACTGTAACAGTATCTTGCCCTTGGATATACCCATCGACAGCATTACAGCTATTTCCTTCTTTCTTGCATTTATCCATAGGAATAGAAGCAGTGAAACTACAATTCCGGCAAAGATAAGTGCACCTATAAATAGCTTATTAGCAAGAGAGTATACTCCTGAAATTGATTGCTGTAAAGCAGGATAGTTTGACGAACTCTTTACAAGATTGTAACTCTGCCAGTCTATGTCAAGTTCCTCAACCTTCTCCATAACCTTGTCCAAATCCTTATCACCCTTCACAAAGAAAGTTGCATCCAGATAAACAGCTGTATCCTCAGTATTTCCATATACCTTAGCTGCAGTATGAAGGTCTGTAATCAAAGTATTCTCATATAGCTCCTGTGGTGAGCTTACGCCACCCTCATTATGTCCATCGAAGAGACCCTTTATCTCTACCTCGACTGTCTCATTTGCTTTCTTTTCATTGTCCGCATCAAAAAGATTTGACTTCAGTTTTATCTTATCACCGACCTTCAGCTTATTCTTAGCTGCAAGATCCTTGTGCATTAAAATTTTGTTTTTATCATTAGGTGTAAGGTGCTTACCCGCTACCAGCTTATATGCTCCGGATACGAATTTTGTTTCACGCTTAGAATCGTTTACACCTGTCAGCATAACCGTTCTTTTGAAATTCTTTATCCTCTCAGGAGAAAGATTAGCAGTGGACTCTGCAGTTTCGACGAGATCGTATCCGTCAAGGTCTGCAACACTTCCGATTCTCTTTACATATCCGTCAATTTCCTTCATGCTGGAGATTTTTTTGATATCCTGACCTCTAACATTACCACCGCCTCGTGGGGTACCTTGATTTACGGATCTGTTAATCTCCATGGAAAAGCTGTTTGTTATATTCTTGAATGTCTCATTAGAAGCCTTGTCCGTCGCTGCTTTGATTGACAAACCTATCATTGATAATGTAGACATCGATAGGATTACAAGCAAGATGACAATGGTCCTAAGTAACTTTCTTCTTACGTATCTAAAACCGTTTTTAATCACGACTATCCTCCAAATTCAATTATTTTACCTTTAGCTTTTTATTGCTAATCTCTAATACTACATCGGCTGCATCCGCAATGTCCTTGCTATGGGTAACGACTATCACGCATTTGTTTCTCTCCTTAGCAAGCCTCTTGAATATATCTATGATTTCCTTGGAGCTGCCTGCATCCAGATTTCCTGTAGGCTCGTCGGCGAGTATCACAGGAGCCTCGGAAACCAGCGCTCTTGCGATAGCAACTCTCTGCTGCTGACCGCCCGATAGCTTAAGTACATTTCGCTTTATCTGGCTTCTGTCAAGACCGAGTTCGAGCAAAATATCCTCGCTCGCATGTTTGTTTACAAGCCTTATATTCTCCATTGGCGTGAGGTATTCTATTAGATTATAGTTTTGGAATACTAGCGATATGTGATCCTTTCTGTGATTGCTGTATCCCGTTTTCTCGATATTTTCTCCCCTGAAAAGTATCTCTCCGCTTTGCGGCGTATCGAGGCCTGCCAAAAGCGAGAGAAATGTGGACTTGCCGGCACCGGACTTTCCGATAATCGCATAGAAAACTCCCTCTTCAAATCCTTGATTTATAGAAGATAAAACTTTTTCCTTCGAATTTGCATAGTTGTAACTTATATTCTTTGCTTCTAAAACACTCATCATTTTCTCCTAACTAATTTTTGATAAAATTTCCTTCGGCTTCTTCACTAAGATTGTTGACGATGCTACGACAACAGATATAAAGATAATAAGTATCAGTACTCCATAGCACTGCAATAGACTTATGATATTGTCAAGCCCGAATCCCTGCTGAACCAAGCTGCCTTGGATAAATGAACCCTCATCGGGAAGTATCGCACCCACAAGTTGGTTTATCAAAAGGCTTCCCGAAAGTAGGGATATCAGAATTGCAGGTACCGATATGAATACAAGCTCAAGTACAAACTGCAAGACTATCCTAAACTTGCTCACTCCTATCGAGAGCAGTATACCTATCTCGTACGTTCTCTCTCTTATCCATAAGATCAGAATTAGCGAAAGAACCACTATTGCACCTAGAACTATCAAACCTGAAGTCAATCTTATGATGTGCTTCATATTTCCGATGGCTCCCGATGTCTGGTCAAAGGCTTTAGAATCCTTTACTATTTCATACTTTGACCAATCGATATCAAGTGCCTTGATCTTACTTATAATCTTGTCCATATCCTGAGGGTTCTTTACATATAACCTTAAGTTACTTGCGATTTCCTTATTCTCACTCAATCCCAAGGCTCTTTGGCTTCCGTAATAATCTGTAAACAGCATGTTCTCGCTAAGATCCGACGATAGCCCTGTATATTGCTCCGTTGTCTTACCGCTAAATATACCTATTATTTCGAACTTCTTCTGATTAGATGAAGCTTTGCTGTAATTTCCATCTGAAATCAAATTGAGATCTATTTTATCGTGTAGCTTCCAATTGTTCTTTTTGGCAAGTTCCTTGTGCACCAGTACCTTGTACTTATCACCTTTTCGTATGCCTCGCCCCTCATCTATCATGAATGCGTTGCTGCGGAAGAGCAGGTTTTTCTTGCTTTCCGTAACTGCGTGAACTGCTACAAGATTTTTTAAATCCTGAGGTACATCGTCCCTTTGCACTTTCTGATCACCGGCAAAGACATTTCCGCTTGTAAGCTTAGCCGTGCCGTTATACTCTGTTGTTATTTCATCTATGTCCTTTATGGATTTTAGTGCTTTCAAATCCTCCTTTTTGAAAAGATCCTTAGCATTCTTCTTAGCTATGGATATTGAAGAATTTGACAATCTATAAATGGAACGCTCTACTCCATCTATTGATTTCGCAACATAAAAACATGAATAAAGAGATGACAGTACCAAAGTTATAAGAATAAATGCGATTATACTTCTGTTTCTCTTTCTGCAAATATATGCTAAAGCATTTTTAGTCAAGTTTCCCTCCACTTCTTTGCAATATCAAAGCTTTTAAACCCTCTTAGATTACTCAAAATCCGTTGCTTACAGCCCGATATCACAAGTAATTAATGTCTATCATGCTTTTTATATTAATTTGCATTTATGAAACCATTATGAAATGAAATTAAAAAGTTTTATTCCGTCCTCAAAGCCTCTACCGGATTCTTTCTCGCTGCAATTTTCGATGGTATAAATCCGGCAATAAGTGTCAACGCGACGCTTAGGAGAATTAGCGTGCATGCCGCTTTCGGACTTACACTTGCCTCAAAGCCTTTTATATTCAATGAATTTGCTACCAGTCTATTTATTGGAATGGTTAGAGCACTGGCCACAGCTACTCCCAAAACTCCTGATATTAGTCCCAGAATTCCCGCCTCTGCATTGAAGATACGAGAAACATCCCTCTTACGGCTTCCCAGCGCACGAAGTATACCGATTTCCTTCGTCCTCTCAACAACCGATACATATATCAATATGCCTATCATCACTGATGATACCAGAAGCGAAATCGCAGAGAATGCTATTAAAACGAAAGTTATTGAGTTAATTATATCTCCGAAAGCCTTTGTAATCGTCTTAGCCATATCTGTATATGATATTGCATATCTTTCGTAGTTCTTACTGCTCTTTCCATACTTCTTCTCGAGCTCTTTGTTGAATTTCCCTATGGTATTTACAATTTTCTCCCTGTCCTTAAACGACTCTGCGTAGAAGTTTATACTCTTAGGCGTACTGTCACCGCCAAGCTGCTGCATGATTCCCTGATACGCTTCATCCGTCAAAGCTTCACCGCTACCACCAATCACACTCTTTCCCTTGCTGTTTTTCTGTGCTTTAACTATATCCGAACTCTCCTCCGACTTTAGAATATTGTCCAGAAACGCCTTGTTATAACCTATCAAACCGTTAAATGGAGTTTTGGAGCTGTCCTTACACCTCATAACCGCTGTTATTTCAAGAGTTTGTCCTTCATTATACAAATTCTCCGTAACTTCATTAGGAATGAATACATCTCCGAACTGACGGAAATACTGATTATTCGTCAGAACTTTAAATTTCATGCCGATGAGTTCATCCGGTTTAATGCTCTTTCTTCCGCCATATCCGAGTAGTGAAAGTTGTTTTTCACTCAAAGTTCCGTCAGCTCCTACAAACAAAACGGCTTCGTTTACGCTCGGATACTTGAACTTTCCGGTTTTACTCGCTAAAAGTTCATAGTCCTTAGTAATAGTCTTTTCATCCGTCGGAAGTACAGCAAAGTTGTTAATCGTATTCACTATGGTTCTGATTTCATTTTCTTGGACCGAATGAAACTGTCCGTTTTGATCCTTGATTAAAGCCTTGATAGAATATCCCGTGCTGTAGTCTATGCTCTTATAATACTTGCTCGCCTTCTTTTTCATATAGGATATAAAGCTACCGTCCTCTCCCAGTGCATCCTCGGTATATCTGTTTAAATGCGTCTTTCCCATATCGGAAAGTTTGATTTCCTTACTGCTCTTCTTTTTGTCGGGCCCGGTTTTTATAATTATTTTAGAGTCCACCGCGGAGATTGTAACAGGTACAGTCGAGATGGTATCCTCCTGAGTCGTCTTGATATAACCGTTCATCCCTGATGAAATAGCCATAACCGTCGCTATACTTATTATTCCTATGCTGGCTGCAATCGTTGTCAATGCAGTTCTCACCTTCTTCGTCAGCAAGTTCTTAAAGCTTGAGTTTATCGCCTGTGCAAGCGACATAGATGTCTTTGCGCACTTGTACTCGCTGCCCGAATCCCTTACCGAGTTAGCTGCAGTATCCTCAATAACTACACCATCAGACAAGCGGACAATACGGTCGCTATATTTTTCGGCTATCTCCGCATTATGGGTAACCATAATTACAAGCTTGTCCTTACTAATCTCTTTAATCAAATCCATAATCTGTGCACTTGTACTGCTGTCGAGCGCTCCCGTAGGTTCGTCAGCTAGGATTATCTTAGGATCTGTCACTAAAGCACGTGCAATCGCCACCCTTTGCATCTGACCTCCGGACAGCTGATTAGGTTTCTTGTTTATGTGTTCTTCAAGCCCTACATTCTTGAGGACTTCAATTGCCCTCTTTTTGCTTTCCCTATTTGAAATACCGGATATGGATAAAGCGAGTTTAACGTTTTCGAGCACCGAAAGATGACTGATTAGGTTGTAACTCTGAAAGACAAAACCTATAGTACCGTTTCTATAGCTGTCCCAGTCCTTATCGGCAAATGATTTTGTCGATGTACCGTCTACTATCATATCGCCTTCGTCATATCCATCAAGGCCACCAATCAAATTGAGAAGCGTTGTCTTTCCGCTCCCGCTCGCACCGAGTATAGAAACAAACTCGTGTCCGCCAAATGATATGGAAACATTGTCCAGTGCCTTTTGCACACCTACACCGCTATTATATATCTTTGTTATATTTTTTAACTCCAGCATATTGCCTCCTATGTTTCAAGTCCTCAGTCAATTTGTTAACTTAAACTTAAAGTAATGTAAATATTATACCCTTAATAAAGACACATTCATATATCAAGATGCTTTTATATAAAAAACCGCTGCGAAATAGTAATTTACTACTTTCCGCAACGATTAGTTATATGAGTATCAAAATATTTATGTCTTTTATCCCAACAGCATGTCCACAACAGGTACAACTACTACAAAAAGAAGTGTACTTAGTGTTACAACATTTGTTGAAAATTCTACATCTCCATCGCCTTGATGTGCAAGGATTGGCAAAACTGCAAGTGCAGGCGCTGCAGACTGAATTACAAAGGTTTTGTATTCTGCTGTAGCCATTCCCTTTGCTGTCAACGAAAGAATTGCAATCATTAGAGCAGGTCCAAGTATAAATCTTCCAATTAAGGTAATAATGGTATCTCTATCTAGGCTTATCGTCTTTAGTCCTGCCTTTGAAAGAACTATACCTATGTACAGTAGAGATAGCGGAGTGACTAGATTTCCTATATATGTAAGTGTACTCGTTGCAAAGCTAGGTACCGGAATTTTAATAACCAAAAAAACTAGCGCAATCAGAAATCCTACAAGTGGCGCAGGAAGAAGTTTTTTCCAGTCGAACTTGCTAGTGCCAGTTTTCTTACCTGTCTTGCTGTCACTTGTCATCAGATAGACACCTAGTGTCCATGTCGAAACCGTATTTGTTATATAGTAAATCAAGAAATAAGGAAGCGCCTCGTTTCCAAATAGTGCAATATTTAGGGGCAAACCGATAAATATTGTATTTGCATTTACAAATGTGTTAATCATCGTGCCCCTACGTCCTGGTCTAACATTGAACATTTTTACAGTGATGAAAGCTACTATGTAACCTACTATGAATGCTCCAAAGGTATAGATTAAGCCGCCTGAAAGGCTTATTAACTTATCTAGCGTCAAATACTTCATAACTGAAACAAAAATTGAAGCAGGAAGTGCCACATTCATAATTAAGCGTGATAGATTGGCTCTGAAGCTTTCCTCAAACCATCCACGGTTCTGAAGAACATATCCTAAGACAATTATAACTATGATTGGAATTATACTCTCTATGGAGGTTATTAATATATTCATAAAAATCCCTTCTTTAGGTATTTTATACCAAAAAAATCAAACCAGTATGCCAAGCAATATCTTTTCTTGGCATACTTTAGACAATATATAAATATTAACGATACTTAGGATACCACTTTAGTTCACGTACAGCCTTAGCCATATCTTTTTCCTCAGAGCACGCAAGTCCCTGCTCTTGCGCCTTCTTAGCAACAGCCTCAGCTACCTTAATTGAAACCTCTGCAACATATTTAAAAGGTGGCAATACAGGAGCACCCGGTTTTTTCATATCTATGATTCCACTTAGTGCACGAGCTGCTGATCCAATCATCTCATCCGTCAAAAGACTAGCCTCTGATGCTAGCATTCCAAGTCCTAGACCTGGATATATCAAAGCATTATTAGCCTGACCGATAACATAATCAACACCTTTGTATGAAACAGTATCCGCAGGTATACCTGTAGCAACGAATGCTTTTCCATCTGACCATTTGATGATATCTTCGGCTCTTGCTTCAGCAAGCTTTGTTGGATTTGAAAGTGGAAAAATCATTGGATGTGCTGAGTTTTCACACATCGCCTCAACGATTTCTTTTGTAAATGCATTTGGATTTGTCGATGTTCCTACTAAAATTGTAGCCTTAACGGTCTTAACTACTTCTAGGAGGTTTATCATCTTTTCCGGATTAGCAAAGTCAGAACGCTTCTTTGCAAAAGGCTTTTGCTCAGGTGTTAGGTCATCCATATCGTCAAATAGAAGACCCTGCTTATCTACCATGAAGAAACGCTTGTAAGCTTCCTCCTCTGAAAGTCCTTCATTTACCATCTCTCTATGTACACGCGATGCAATGCCTGCACCAGCTGTACCACCACCGTAGCATACATAGATCTGATCTGTTAGCTTCTCTCCTGAAATTTCCAATGAACCATATATGCCTCCTAGAGTTACTATACCTGTTCCCTGAATATCGTCGTTAAAAGTAGGTATCTTTTTGCGATATTTCTCTAGGATATTAGCTGCATTTGAGCGTCCAAAATCCTCCCAATGTAGATAAAGCTTAGGGAAGAGTCTTTTTGCAGTCTGTACAAACTTGTCAATGAAATCATAGTATCTTTCACCTGTAACACGCTCATGACGATTTCCTAAATAATTAGGATTATCAAGAAGCGCCTTGCGATTTGTTCCAGCATCTATCACTAGAGGTAGTACCGTAGCAGGATCAATTCCAGCTGCTCCAGAATAAACCATAAGCTTACCTACTGAAATATCTACACCATTTGTTCCCCAATCACCGATTCCTAGGATTTCCTCAGCATCTGTAACAACAATTAGACGAATATTGCGATCTCCTGCAGCATTTTTTAAAGTTTCTTCGATATTCTCAGGATGATTTATGTCCAGATATCCTGCATACTGAGGATCTACAAAAATGTCACTGTAGTTTTCTATAGTGTCAGCAATTGTTGGATCGTATACAATAGGATTAAACTCCTCTAGGTGCTGAGAAAACAGATAGTAGAAAAGCGTACGATTAGTATTAAATACTTCCATTAGAAATAGACGTTTTTCCAAATCAGTCGTCTTTCTTTCCATGTGGGCATATGTCTGTGCTGCCTGCTCTTCTATAGTCTGAACATATGGCGGAAGTAGTCCAATTAGACCAAGTTCTCTACGTTCCTCCATAGTGAACGCTGTACCTTTGTTTAGAAATGGGTTGTTTAGAATTTCGCGTGCCTTCATAATGATACCTCCAATTATTTAATTACATCTTGATAAACGACTCGTTTTGTCGTAGTCATTTTATCAGCAAATATAAACTTTACGACACAATTATATTGTATTATACACAATCCAATTTTTTTTTAACATTAGGGTTATGAAATATTATCTATGTATTATAAAATGTATCATAATATGATATTATTTATGTGAAAACATAATGTTTGTTAACTGAAAGGAGTCTATGCTATGCTTTACGGACATGATAAGGTTAATATTTTGATGCAGCCTTCACAGATTACATATCTCAAAAATGTCTCTGATGATCTAGGTATAAACCTCTATCTCAAGAGAGATGATATAACGCCCCTCGGTACCGGCGGGAACAAGCTTCGCAAGCTCGAATATCTCGTAAAGGATGCTTTGGATAAGGGTGCAACCATGCTTCTTACTACCGGCGGTGCACAGACCAATCACGGCAGACTTACCGCAGCTTCAGCCGCTCACTTCGGACTGAAATCAGCCATAGTAGCCGTTGATGAATATCCAGGTGAGATTTCTGCTAATCTGATACTAGATGGCATCATGAACTGCAATGTCTACCTCGTTCACAACGATGGCACAAGAACAAAGCAGGAAGTCGCTGAAGAAGCCTTCGCGAAAATCACTAAGGAATGGGAAAACAAAGGCGAAAAGGTTTACTTCATCTGCACCGGCGGTTCAAACAATATCGGCATGCTCGGTTACTACGACTGCGCACTTGAATTGGACAAGCAGCTTAAGGAAATGAACTTGGAAGACCCACGCGTAATTACAACCGTTGGTAGCATGGGTACATATATGGGACTCTTTGCTGCTCAGAAAAATGAGAAACTCGGATTTAGACTTACAGGTATTGCAATAGAGCCATTCCCTGATGGAATTGAAAAAACAGCTATCGAATACTACAACAGCTGTAAGGAAGAGTTTGGAATGAAGTTTGACGCTAAGGAAACTGATTTTGACCTTAGCTGCGACTATCACAGAGGTGCATACAATAATCCATGCAGGGAAGTTCGTGAAGCAATCTACTACCTGGGGAGCAAGGAAGGTATCGTAATGGATCCATGCTATACAGGTAAGACTTTTGCAGGAATTCTGGAGATGGTAGAAAAGGGTGAGATATCAAAGGGAGAAAACGTAGTTATGATTCACACCGGCGGAATCCCCGGTATTTATACCAAGCATCACCGCGTTGAATTTGAAAAAGAGTTGAAAAAATATATTCACATAATGTAGAAACAAACCGCCTGCGGAAGAAGGCTCTCGCTGAGCCTAATTCCGAGGCGGTTATTTAATGCTTGGGCTATAGGACAAAAAGTGGGCTATAGGACAAAAAGTGTGTGTAACTAATCCCAGTACACCGGATAATTGTAGATTAATTTGACTTAAACTTCTTCCAGTACTTATTATACATATCGTCATACTTGGTGCCGAGGTCCATGAGCGATTCACATTTTGATATGATACTCTCATCCGGGAAGATGTATTTCTCGTTATCAGTATCCTTTGATACCTCATCTATGACCGCCTTATTAGGAATGGTATATGTCAGGTATTTGTAGTTTTTTAGCGCAGTCTTCTTGCGCATCATAAAATCAATCCACTTCTCAGCATTCTTCTTGTGTTCAGCATTTGCAGGTATTGCCCACATGTCGAGAAACTCCTCGCTTCCCTCCTTCGGTACAACGAAATCTAAATTGCTGTTCTCCTCCCTTGAATAAATAACCTCCCCATTCCAGACAACGGCAATATCCGTAGATCCTCCGATGGCAAGGTCTCTTGCCACATCGTTTGAGTATTTGTAGACCAGATGTCTTTGATTTTGTAGGAACTTCGTTGCCTTCTTGAGCTCAGTCTCTTTCCTAGTGTTTATCGAGTATCCCTTAGCCTTTAGCGCAATAGCAAAGTTATCTCGCACGCTGTCAGGCATGACAATTTGCTGGTCGTACTTCTTATTAAGAAGGTCATTCCAAGAATTAATCTCACCCTTAGCAATCTTCTTTGTGTTATACATGATGCCGAGCACTCCCCATGTATGTGGAATCGCATACTCATTGTTCTTGTCAAACTTTGATGCAAGCTTCATATACCTTTGATCAATATTTTCGTAGTTTGGTAGCTTTGCATAGTCGAGCTTGGCTAGAAGTTTCTTTTTTAGAAGTTTTTGAATCATGTAGTCCGATGCGCATATTACATCGTACTTTACTGTTCCTTTTGTCATAACCGGGTACATTTCTTCATTTGTATCGAAATTATCAAGAACAACCTTAATTCCGGTTTCCTTCTCGAACTCGTCTATCAAAGCGGGGTCAAAGTAGTCACCTAAGCTGTAAACCTTGAGAACTTTGGGGTTTCTTGCCCCCTTATCACTATTCCCTACGCAGGCGGTAAGCCCTAGGCAGAGTGCGATAATTAGAAGCATTGAAACTATTTTTTTCTTCATCTGCCCTTGCCCTCCTTTATACCTGAAAGAATGTTTGTTATCACCAGTATGACAAGCACCAGCAAAAATATCACCGTCGAAAGTGCAAAAAGCGTCGGCTTGATTCCGACCTTAACCTGGCTGTATATCAAGGTTGAAATCGTGTTTATACCTGCACCTCTTGTGAAGTGCGTTATAACAAAATCGTCTACCGACATCGTAAAAGCAAGCAAAAATCCCGAAAAGATTCCCGGCCAAATCTCAGGCAATACTATCTTATAGAAAGCGTACTGCGGACTTGCTCCAAGGTCCAGCGCCGCCTCGTAGGCATTTGGACTTAACTGCTTTATCTTAGGCAAAACCGAAAGTATTACATAAGGTATGCAAAATGTGATATGCGATAGCAAAACCGTCGTCCATGAAAGGTCGATTTTGAACGCCAGGAATGTCATCATCAAAGATATTCCGATCACTATATCCGCATTCAGTAGCGGGATATTGTTTAGCCCCATCAAAAGGTTCTGCGACTTCTTTCTCATTTTGCTCATGCCAAGGCAGGCAAAGGTTCCTATAAAGGTTGAAACCACAGCCGCCACAAAGGCAATCGAGAAAGTATTTCTGATGGCCTCGATTATCTGTTCGTTTTCCAGCATGGCTCTGTACCATTTGAGCGAAAAGCCCGACCAAACCGCCATAGTCTTAGCCTTGTTAAACGAAAATACGGCTAGTGTCAAAATCGGCAGGTATAGGAACATGACGATAAGCGCAATGTAAACCTTACTTCCAATCTTTCTCATATCAAAGCACCATCCCCATCCTTATCGAGCCTTGACATCAGCTCCATAGTAATCAAAATGAATACCATCATTACAAGCGATAGCCCCGAACCGAGATTCCAGTTTGAAGTCGTTGTAAACTCCTGCTCGATTATATTACCTATCAAATATATCTTACCTCCGCCCAGCATGTTTGAAATGGCAAATGTCGTAAGCGCAGGCACGAAAACCATGGTTATACCGCTTGCTATTCCCGGAACGGAAAGTGGAATAATGACATCCTTGAATACCTTGGCCTTTGTCGCACCAAGGTCATAGGCCGCCTCGATAACTGCATTTTCAATCTTAATCATGGAGTTATATATAGGTAATATCATAAAAGGCAGATAGTCGTAGACCATGCCTAAAACAACCGCCACCGGCGTGTTTATAATCTGAAGCCCGGGCATACCTATATTCTCAAAGAAGTTATTGATCAGACCGCCTCTTTCAAGAAGCACCTGCCAGGCCATAGTTCTGAGCAGGAAGTTCATCCACATAGGCAGGATAAAAATGAACACCAAAAACCCCTTGCTGCTGAGCTTGCTGTTTCTGAGAATCAAAGCGAGCGGCAAAGAGATTATTAAACATATTAGACTGCTGATAAAAGCGAGTAGTAGCGACATCCAAAGCGCCTTGGCATGCTCAGGTGCGAGAATGCTAGTCACATTTTCGACTGTAAAAGCCCCGCTCCTATCTGTAAATCCATAGAAAGCTATAACAATTCCCGGAACAATAGTGCCGATAAATATCCAAGCTATGAATGGAATTGCAAAAGGCTTTTTATACATCTATCTCTATTGCCTCCTCTTCCTTGGTCTGAGGTTTGTGCATGATCTGTATATTGAAGGGAATTACATCAATACTCACATGCTCGCCTACTGCAAAGCTGGTCGTATTCTGAGCTAGCCAAGTAAATCCACCTGCCTCAATCTCCATCTCGTAGTAAACACCTATAAAGATATTGTGTGTAACAACTCCATCTATCTTACCCTTGCCGGGCTCTCTGATGATAATATCCTCAGGTCTTATCATTACATCGACTGGCTTGTTCTTTCCAAATCCGGTATCTACACAATCAAAGACAGTCTCACCTATCTTTACAAACCTATCCTCGAGCATCACAGCATCTATGATATTGCTGTCACCTATAAAGTCAGCAACAAATGCATTTTCAGGCTCATTATATATCTCCTCCGGTGTTCCCATCTGCTGTATATATCCACCGTTCATAACGATAACCTTGTCGCTCATAGTAAGAGCTTCCTCCTGGTCATGAGTTACATATAGGAATGTAATTCCCAGTTCGTTCTTCAGTCTAATCAGCTCATACTGCATGTCCTGTCTGAGCTTAAGGTCAAGCGCTCCAAGCGGTTCGTCCAATAGCAGAACCTTAGGCTCGTTAACTATCGCCCTTGCAATCGCAATTCTCTGCTGCTGACCGCCCGAGAGTGAATCAATTTTTCTTTTTTCGTATCCGCTTAGGTTTACGAGATTTAGCGCATACTTTATTTTATCTTTGATGTACTGATCGCTCTTGCCTTTAATCTTTAGTCCAAAGGCAATATTATCTCCTACATTCATATGTGGGAACAAGGCATACTTCTGAAAAACTGTGTTTATATGTCTCTTATTTGGTGCAAGATCCGTTATGTCTTTTCCCTCAAAGAATACCCTTCCCTCATCAGGCGTCTCAAAGCCACCTACTATTCTGAGCGTCGTAGTCTTTCCGCAACCTGAAGGTCCTAGCAGCGTGATAAACTCATTCTCATTCACATTCAAATTAAAGTCATCTAACACCGTCGTATCGCCAAATGCTTTGCTTATGTTCTTAAGTTCTATTAATGATTGCATTTCCCCTCCTAAAAGCTTGGCGGCGTGCTAACCCATATCAAAATTGCCCCACTCTTTGATGTTAAATAATGTGTTTTGTCGGATTTGTAATAAAAGCTTTCTCCGGCCTTTGCCTCGTACTTCTTATTGCCTAAATGTATGCATATACTTCCCTTTATAATATATCCGAACTCCTCCCCCTCATGCGGATTATCCGGATATGTTCTTCCATTAGGCTCTATCTTTAGCCTTATCGGCTCCATTTCGTTCTTCTGAGCATTGGGAATTATCCACTCAATTATATTGCCATCTGCAGCATCGTCCTTTTCAAAATAATCCTCTTCTCCAAAGACTATCTGCTCATCTTTTTCGCTTGCAAAGAAATCGGATACGCTTATTCCAAGGCACTGCAAAATGTCCTCAAGTGTCGAAATCGATGGTGACGTCAAATCACGCTCAATCTGCGAAATAAACCCCTTGGATAGCTCAGCCCTATCCGCAAGTTCCTCCTGAGTAAGTCCATTTCTTATTCTAAGTTCCTTAATCTTTTCACCTATTTGAATAGACATCAAGCATATCCTTTCTAAACAATTTGTTTAGTATTGCTAAACCAACAAGAAAAATTATATCCTATTTTGGCTAAAAGTCAAGCAAATAAAATGGATGCTTCTAGAAAATTTAAAAGCATCCGAGCATTTAAGATTAGTCAAAAATTCTACCACTTGACTTAAATAATGTATTTCCCTAACTTGTCCTTAATATACCTTTCGACATCTTCTCTATCGGTATCCAGTGCGACTGCAAATTCACTATAGATTAAGTCCTCTGCACGTTTCATATACCTCTTGTCTATCTGCCCCAGGTGTTTCTTATTCCTATCTGCGACCATTGATTTAATATAGATAGACTTGGTCATAGCTAGTAAATCAGCACAGCAGTGATTTTCTAAGATACTCTGATAATGCTGAGATAACTGCTGCGAGCTCTTGCACTTGTAGTCATCAATCTCAAGCTCATCTAAATTATTCAGAAGCTCTGAGGCACTCTCGGCTGAAATTACCGCTCTGATAGGAACCTTCTCATTGTCGATAGGTGTATAGATGACACCGCTCTGAAAAACCGGTTCTAAGAGGTAGTAGATACGCTTGTCATCCTTGTCAACAAAACTTGGTCTGCCAATCTCCTTCACGCGACAAACGCCGGTAGAACCGTACATTACCAATTCGTTTTCCTTGAACATCTGTAACTCTCCTCTTGCCATATTTAACTTACAATATAAGTATACACCATCTGTGTAAAAAATGTAAGGGGGAAAGTAATCATAACCACCGGCTTAGCCGGTGGTTTGTACTGCCCCTATAAGGGGCTTTTGCCAGCAACATCTCAAGATGTACTGAATTGTTCACCAACCGCACTTCTTTTTCTACAAGCCCTAAAGGGCTATTTATTTCCTGTGAAAGGATCTATATACTCTTTTAGACTTATCTGGTCCTCTGCTATATCTTCCTGAAGTTGTGTACGTATGTACTCCTCTATTCTTTTCTTATTCTTCCCTACTGTATCAACAAAATAGCCTCGACACCAAAAATGTCTATTCCCATATTTATATTTTAAATTTGCATGTTTGTCGAAAATCATCAATGAACTTTTCCCTTTGAGATATCCAACAATTTGGGACACACTGTATTTTGGTGGTATCTCTACAAGCATATGTATATGATCAGGACAACATTCTGCTTCGATTATATATATTCCTTTTCTTTCACAGAGAAGCCTTAATATTTTCCCTATGTATACTCTTATCTTTCCATAAATTACTTTTCTTCTGTACTTTGGTGCAAACACTATGTGATACTTACAATTCCACCCTTGTGTCAAGTATTGGATACATATTTTTTTCAAATTTCCAATCCATTTTCCACTTCTATTTTAACTGCAACACCGGATTTTTCAAGAGATTATTGATGAGGTCGGTATAAATCATCTGATCGACCACTTCCGTTATGCTTGTGATTCTTTGCCCTGCATCTTTGGAAGACGCTCCACAATGATAGATTCGTTGATGTTCGGTATTCCAGTCGATAATGATGTATCTGTCATGAAACTCTCCACTGGATTTTTGGAATGTTATCTTTCTAAATGGGTATTCTTGGCAGAAATCCTGATATTCAAGGGTATGAAGTCCTTTGCCGATGTTATCGCTGAATATAATGACTTCTACCGATGAAGGAACATCTTTTAGCAAGACCAAAGTTTTCACTCCGATATAGTTATCGACGATATAGATACTCTTTTTCGCTATGCTATAAATGTCTTTATAAGCAAGATTTGCTTCGATCGGCTGTCCGTTCAAGAGTAAAAATCCATATTTGAGCTGTGGATTGCTAAGGTCAAGAATCAGCTCCGACAGCTCCGATTTATGCACCACATTATTTAAGGTATCCACCACTTCTGCTACCTGATCTTCCACATCTCTTAAATCTCGTCTTAAATCCTGCATTTCCACGACATTACTTGTAATCTGCATCGAAAGCTGCAAAAACTCTCTTTTCCCAATCAACCCTTGATTTTCTACGATGTAGTCTTTCATTTGCTTGAAAGTGCGAATCAAGGCTTTACTCTGCTTGACTGCAAGCTCTCCTTTGAGAACTGTCATCAGCATATAGATTCCCTGCTCGGTAAAAGCATGAGGATTGTACTTAATATTACTACCTCTTCCTGCACTCTTGTTCAAGGTCGCATTTTGCGACCTTGAAAGTTCAGATACTTCCTCATCCGTTAATTGAAACATAAAGTCTTCATCAAATTTCTCAATATTTCTTTTAACCTGCTCATTAAATCGCTTTGTTTCATATCCATAGATTTCGGCTAATTCAAAGTCAAGCATAACCTTTTGTCCCCTAATAATATAAATCTTTTTTACAAGGGATTCATGACTTACAAGCATAATTTCGTCTTTTTTATCCATCTTTTCCATTCCCTTTCTCAAATTTCCAAATAATCTCCACCTTGTCTTTACCATAAACATAAATCCTGTCTATGACTTCGTTGATCCAGTCTAAAACAAGCTCTCCTTTTGTAACCGCTTCTCTTAGCTTATCAACATTAAGGTTATGTCCTGAAGATGTATTTTCTTTTATCTTGTCCGTAATGATGGCTATTTCCTGTTCTGTATTTTTAAGTTTTTTGCTTAAATCTTCTTTCTTTGATAAATATGCTTCCTTATCTATTTCGTCCTGTTTATGCCTTTCATAAAGCTGCATTTTGGAAACCTGAATCTTTTGCTTTTCCGCTTCCAGTCTTTTCTTCCTGTAAAGCAGGCTTTCACAAATGCTTTCCATAACTTTATGCTCAATCTTTCTTGTCTGTTCTTTTTCAAGAAAGCTCTCTGTATAAAGTTTAATCTCTTCTGAAACAATATCTTCCAGTGTTTCTGCTTTTATCTTCCCTTTCATGCAGCCACAGTCTTTTGCTTTGTACCGATAGGGACAGCAATATCCATCTGTTTTTCCATAATTAACTGTATAAGTCATTTTATGATAGCACTTACCACAATAGACTTTGTCTTGAAGAATATGAAAATGCTTCCGCTCTCTACTGATTAGTTTTGCATTGCTGTTTAGCATATCCTGAACCTTACCAAAATCTTCTTTAGAGATAATAGCTTCGTGCATATCTTCTCTAATTATCCAGTCTTTGCTATCAACCCATTTTCTATTATCAGAACCAACTTCCTGTACCCTTGTCTTTCCACCAACAACAGCTCCTGTATAAACTCTTTGTGTTAAAACATATCTAATAATCTGTCCTGTCCATACTCCACTTCCTCTTTTAAGCCCTATATGTTTTGTCGGCGTCAGAACACCTCTATGATTAAAATCTTTAGAAATGGAAAGCATACTTTCTCCACTCAGGTATCTTTCAAAGACTTCTTCAATGATGTTTCTCACTCTATCATCGACAAGTAGCTGATGATGGTCTTTTTCATCTTTTACATACCCATACGGTGCTTTTGAACCGAAATAATACCCTCTATCCTGTCTTACTCTTACTGATGAACTGATTTTTTGTGAAATGTCCTTGGAATAGTAGTCGTAGACAAGATTCTTAAAAGGAATTTCTAAACTGCTGATTCCATTCTCATTGTTATTACTGTCATAATTGTCATTCACAGAGATGAAACGAACCTGCATAAAAGGGAATATCTGCTCAATATATGCTCCGGATTCAATATAATCTCTTGCAAATCGTGATAAATCCTTTACAAGAATAGTTCTTATCTCATTTTTCTTCATAAGACCTATCATCTTTTGAAATGCAGGACGATTAAAATTTGTTCCGGTATAGCCATCATCAATATGTTCTCTTATCTTCACTCCAGTAAATTCTTCTCTTGAACTGATATAGTTCTTTAAGATTTCTCTTTGGGAAGTAATGCTGTTACTTTCGTCTTTTAAATCGTCATCTTCTAAGGAAAGTCTTAAATAAAAATCTACTGTATTCATATCAGCTCCTCCTTGTCTTTCTACCGAGTTTTTCAGTAATCACAGGAGTTTCTTCAAAATTAAATTTGATTTCTATTGTGTTATCTTTCCCTATAAAGATCTTATCAATGATGCTATCTACAAAGTCTTTATCCCATTTCTTTGTTTTACCTTTAAAAAGTGCTGTAAGGTACTTATGCCTTTCTTCAAGTTCAAATACTTCTTTTTCAAAGATAGCAACTTGTCTTTCTTTTAGGATTTCGAGTTCTGCTTTCTTTTTACCCAGAAGTCCTTTTTCCCTTTCAAAATCTTCTTTACTCCACTTGCCCAAAACATATTTTTCATAATACTCACTTTGAAGTCTGCTAAAGCCTAAAATTTTTCTTTCAATTTCAGTTATTTCTTTTTCCTTTTTCTTATCCATCTCTATTTTAAGATTGTCATAAGCATTCAGATAAGCCTTATAACTTTTACTGTTACTTAAAAGAATAGCTTCAAAGGCTGCTTTAACAGTTTTTTCAAGAGTAGCCTCTGTAATAGATGTTCCGCATTTTTCTGTTGTAAATTCTCTGAACCGATTACAGCTAAAATAAAATACAGTTTTATTACCGCTTTTTTGCATGTGTACGCTCATTTTTCTCTTACAAATTCCACAATATAGTTTTCCTCTAAATACTGTATCATCCTTAGCATTCTTATTTTCTTTTCTGCTATTTTTAATGGAATTAGATTTTGAGGAAATTTTCTCCTGTACCTTTTCAAATGTATCAAGCGAGATAATTGCTTCATGGGCATCTTCTGTTATTGTCCAATGTTCTTCGTCAAGCCTTTCTCTCTTTTTCCCTTCAAATAAATGCTTTTGATTTCTGCCTTGAATGAGTGTTCCTGTATATACACGATTTTTAAGCACTTGTAATATTGTTGTCGGAATCCAAGCTCTTATAAGCTCATTTTCATCAGCTTTAGCTTTTCCAAACTTCCTATAATCAGTTGCTATATATACTTTCTTTTCAAACAGTAACTTTGAAATATCAAGTGTACTAAATCCCTTCAAATACGCATCAAAAATTTCTTTTACGATGGAAGCTGTATTTTCATCAACATATAACCGTCTTACTCCATCTTCATCTTTTCTTGCTGTATAGCCATAAGGAGCCGCACCACAGATGAATCCGCCTTGTTTGATCCTCATCTGATGAGAGCTTGATACTTTCTTTGAAATGTCTTTTGCATAAGTTTCATTTACAATATTCTTCAAGATTACCTCAAGAGATTTATTGGGATCTTCCATGTGAAAGGTATCCAGATTGTCATTAACCGCAATAAATCTTACTCCAAGAAACGGAAATATCTTTTCAATGAAGTTTCCAAGCTCCGTATAATTTCTTCCAAAGCGGGATAGGTCTTTTACAATAATGCAGTTGACTTTTCCCGTCCTTACTTCTCCCACAAGTTTTTCAAAGTCAGGTCTTTCAAATTCTGTCCCTGTCTTTGCGATGTCTTTATATATTCCAACCAAATTATGACCATCATTTTTCTTTATATAACTTTCACAAAGAGCAATTTGATTTTCAATGGAATCACTCGGCTTTTCTTTTTTATCTCTTGATATTCTTGTGTAAATCGCTGTTTGAAAACTGTTTCCGCTTTCTTTGCTTAACAGAGCTTCTTCCGCTTTTGCCCGCCTGTTCGCTGTCCTTGCCATCTACACCACCTCCTTCATCAGCTCGGAGGATTGCTTTGTGTAGTCGCTTAACTTATCCAGTATATCTGTAGTTTCATCATAGTTAAAATGGATTTCTATCCTTTTTTCTTCCAAAACATAGATTTTATCGACAAGTCTTACAAGAAGCCCTCTTTCTAAGGTGCTTATATTCCTGTACTTTTTAATATCTGACAGGAAGTTTTTGTTTCCCAAACTCTTTTGATAGAGTCTTGAAATTTCTTTATTCTGCTTTTCTAAAATCAGTTCGCTTTCTACGATACGGTTTGTATAAAACTCTCTCATACCGTAAAATTCTTCTTCAGAAATGATTCCTTCTTTTAAGTCCTGATACAGAGCCGATTTTAAAAGTTCAAACTTTGCCTTGCTTTTCTTGGTATACTCCTGTCTTTTATCTATTTTCTGAAAAAGCTCATAAGATACTTCCATTTCTCTTATCTCTTCTGAAATGCTTTCATACTTCCCAAGAGAGTTGATATAATGGCAAATCATCTCAAGTACGCTTAGCTTTAATTCTTCCTGTTTGATTGAATGCCTGCTGCACTCTTTTCCTTTGTTGTACTGGGAGCAGATATAGTAAATAGTGGGAGTTTTCCCTCTCTTATCGACTTTCTTTGTCATCTGAGCATTACAGTCCTTGCAAAATAAAAGACCTGAAAACAAATCCGCCTTCTCTCCGACATTTTTTGCCTTTATATCACATTTCAAAAGTTTTTGGGCAATTTCAAAGTCATAAATATCAATAATAGCTTCATGATTGTCCTCGATTTCAATCCAATCGCTTCTATCCTTGGAAACCACCTTATCCAGCTTATAGTTTATCTTTTCCCGTTTTCCCTGTTGCAGTGTTCCGATATAGATTTCATTGGTTAAAATACGATTAACTGCCGGCGTATCCCATTTGGCAACCGCCTTTGTGCTGAAGCCTGTCTTATACCTTATTCCCTTTGCCTTTTTATGCTCCATCGGTGATGGGATTCCATTATCGTTTAAGTGTTTGGCAATAGAGTAGGAGCTGTACCCCTCAAGCTTCATTGAAAAGATTTTACGCACCACATATTCCGCTTCTTTATCAATTACTATTTTGTGCTTATCTTCCTTATCTTTTTCATAGCCGTAAGGAGCATAGTTTGATATAAACTGTCCCTGTTTTCTCTTTACCTTGCAGACACTTCTGACCTTTGCGGAAGTATCCCTACAATAATTGTCATTGATGAAGCTTTTAAACGGAATGACCAAGTTCTTTTCCGTTTCACTGGCTGTATAGCTGTCATAATTATCATTTAGGGCAATAAATCTTATATCAAGAGAGGGAAATACTCTTTGCAGGTATCTTCCGCTATCAATATAATCTCTGCCAAATCTGGATAAGTCTTTTACAACAATGCAGTTAATTCTCCCTGTGATGACATCTTCCATCATTTTCTTAAATGCCGGTCTTTCAAAGTTTATACCTGAATATCCGTCATCGACATATTCTTCTATCAGCTCCATATCCTCATTTTTATCAATGAAGTCATTAATCTGAAGTCTTTGGTTGGAAATGCTGTTGCTTTCCACCTTAAAGCCTTTATCATATTTTTCATCATCTTGTGATAATCTGAGATACATGGCAACTTTGAGAACATCTGTATCTAAATTATTTTTAGACATAACAAAACCTCCAAACTTTCATATTCTTTTTTAAGGAGAAATATGATAACTTGGAGTCTTTCAGCTCTTATGAAGTTGTATCCCTATTTGGTTAGTATTATACCATAGATTTGTAAAAAAGTCTGCCCCTTTTATCATATTTTTAATCAAGCAGCATTGCTTTCTTTTTTAGATATGACAGAAAACAATCCTCCAAACTTCTTCCATTCTCTGCATAGCTACATTTAACAATGACATTTCCGACTTTCATAAAGTACATGGAAAGCGGCTCTGCATTTTTCTTATCTTTTATATCTTCGATATCAGGGACAATTTTCCTGTCTATCTCTTCCGCTGACATGTTTTTATATCTTGCTAATTCTTCTACATTCATTAGAAAACTCCTTTCCCTGTTGTTTTCTTTTTTAAGTTTTATGACATTGGTAGGTGTCTTGGCTGACAACATAGGAATCTCACCTCCGCCCCTTATTCAAGACGAGCCGGCATAAACTGTTGAAGTATCATTATCACCGCCTGTATCAACGAACAGACTGCCACATCTGTTTTTTATGTAATCTTATTTGTCGCTCACTTTCTTATTTCCTTGGTTTAACCAGTATTCATAAAACTGAAATCTCTCAGCAGAAAGGTCTTGGCGTAAGTCATAATTCTCCACAAGCAGATAAAGTCCTACCTTGGTCTATTCAGTTGTCAAAGAACAATATTTGAAAGGGATTGTTTTCTCTACATTTTCCTATTTGCCATAAGCAGGCG
>ERZ772971.31-NODE-31-length-88200-cov-6.628862_pt1 | contig 88200 bp, 87 predicted proteins | sample MGYA00511943_ERZ772971 | MGnify/ENA primary metagenome ERZ772971 (study PRJEB29015, sample SAMEA2737929) | human oral metagenome | biome: human oral; feature: human-associated habitat; material: dental | place: China | collected 2144 ... | reverse complement strand
TCAAGGCAAGTTTGTCATCATGCTCCACATCGTGCCGACCAAGCAGCGCCTGGACGTCCACCTATCCACGGCATTTGACCCGTCGATTTCGCGCAGCCTCTGGCAAAAATACATCAAAGCCGGCTACGTCTCAATCAACCAGCGCGTGGTGACGACGCCAAAGTTTGAGGTCGACGAGACCGACGAGATTGCCGTCAAGCTGCCAGAGCAGGAGCAGGCCAGCGCAGAACTGCCGATATTATACGAAGACGATGACGTGATGGTGGTGAATAAGCCCAGCGGACTCCTAACCCACGCCAAAGGTGGACTGTCGACCGAACCAACCGTGGCGGAAATTATTCGCCCCAAGACTTCGTTTGCCTCGGACACCGACCGACCGGGCATCGTACATCGGCTCGACCGCGACACCTCAGGCGTGCTGATCATCGCCAAAACTGCTGAAGCCGCCGCCCACTTACAACGACAATTCGCCCAGCGCACCACCAAAAAAACCTACCTCGCGGTGACCGACGGCGTACCGAAATTAGCCGCCGCAAAAATTGACCTACCGATTGGCCGCAATCCGTCAGCACCCAGCATCTTCCGCGTTGACCCGAACGGCAAAGCCGCCCAGACAACCTACCGCGTACTGGCAGCAACCGACACCCAAGCGCTGATTGAACTGAAACCCACCACTGGCCGCACCCATCAACTCCGCGTCCATATGGCATACCTAAACACACCAATTCTCGGCGACCGCGTCTACGGTAAGCCAAACGCCAGCCGTCTGATGCTCCACGCCCACAAACTGGAAATTACATTGCCGTCTGGTGAGCGAAAGATGTTTGAGGCGGCCATTCCAGAGGAATTTCGACAATTGTTCCCGAAGATTACCGCAACCCAGGACGAGACGAGCGAGGCCACTCATGACTAACCCGCGCCCGCCGCGTATGCCGATGCTAGCGCATCGCGACCGCGCTCCACTACGCCAACTCGCCGAGCGACTGCCACAGGCGCTGATCATCAACGCCGAGCGTGGGCTGGACGGCACGGGCACCGCCGAATATCTGGCGAAGCTCACACCATCGGAGGTGATTCAGCTGCAGCCAGTGGAGACAAAAACTACGATTACGACCGAGCAAGTCCGCACCATGATCGCTATGCTGCGCACCCACGCCACGGTTCGCCGCGTCATCATTATCAATCCAGCCGACCAGATGGGCGAGACCGCCCAGAATGCGCTTCTCAAATCCTTGGAGGAGCCAAACGTCAACACACATTTTTTGCTGGTGACCGCGAACGAACAGCAGCTCCTGGCCACCATTCGTTCGCGCTGTCAAGTGCTAACCTTGCACCGCACTTCGCAGGTGCAGGACGAAACGCTACTTGACAGCACCTCGCTCACCGCCAGCGAGCGTCGCCAAATCCTGTTCCTGGCCGCCGGCCGGCCACTGCTCATCCGTCAATTAGCGCGCACGCCAAAACTGCTGTCCGAATATCAAGCCATCGCCGCTGACGCCAAATGCATCCTCGCCGCACCAGGCTCGTATGAAGCACTGCGCACGCTGCCGCCCTATTTCACCAATCGCACCAAAGCCCTCCAGCTGATCGACATCCTGCTCACCATGGTAGCATTTCAGATGAAAACTCAGCCGAGCCCCGCACACCAGTCCCTCCTTGACCGGATCATCACTGCCGAAACGCGGCTGACACATAATGGCAATGTACGGCTGGCGCTGATCAATATTGTGGTATAATGGATGTATATGTCTGGATTATTGGTTATCCTGCTGGTTATGGTGTGGGCAGTTTGGTATCAGCCGTCAGTCGGCGAAGCACAAAACTTACCAGTTAAATTGTCAGAGAAACTTGACAAGCTCTGGGCTATCGCTCAGGAGTCGCTGCGTGAAAACAAGTATCTACGTGCCGAAAAGGCACTCCTAACCATCCTACGTGTCGATGAAAAGAACGCCACAGCATACAATCGCCTGGGGATTTTATATGCCAAGCAGCGTGCCTACAAGGACGCCATCGAGTGCTTTGAAATCGCCCAGAGCCTCGAGCCGAGCGCCTCGAGCCTGCATAATGTCGGCCTCATTTACTACGAGACACAAGATTATGTCAAGGCGGCGCTGGCGTTTGAGCAGGCGCTTGATATGGAGGCCAGTCATGCCGCCCGGCACATCGCCTACGCCAAGGTTCAGGAGAAATTAGGCAACACGAAGAAAATGCTGGCGGCGCTAGAAAAGGCCGCCGAGCTCGAACCGACGCCGCACACGCTGAACACACTCGCCCAAGCCTACGACAGCGCCAAGCAGCCCGAACTGGCCGCTAAGCTTCGCGAGCGCGCCGCGGCTATGCTCACGCCTGACAAGCCAGCCACCACGCCACACCGTTCACAGCACCCAGCCCACCCTCAGCAGCCACGCCAGCCGCGGCAACCACGAAAAGTAATTATGTAGACCTTGTCTTGGGTGACAAAACTTGCTACAATCATTCAAGATGCCGATTTAGCTCAGTTGGTTAGAGCAGCTGTTTTGTAAACAGCAGGTCCTGGGTTCGAATCCCTGAATCGGCTCCATTTGCATGGCCCTCGCACCAAGCGTGTAAGAACGTGCGGGCGCCGCGGTGCAGCAAGTTCCATGCCGGAATCGTGTAGTGGCAATCACAGGAGACTGTAAATCTCCCGCCGTAAGGCTTCGTAGGTTCGAGTCCTACTTCCGGCACCAAATCGTTACTTCAGAGAGAGCGTCCGTTGGCGCTCTTTTATTGACTTTACTCATAAACAATGCTATAATTTCGAGCATGTTAGAGCTTATCAAACGAGGGCTGATTACTTGGAATGAGCAGAAAAATCAGCGCCTCAAGTTGCAGCAAGCCTACGTCGCCCTAGCAGTTATTAGCCTAGCTATCGGCGGCGGGTTAGTACTGATCAGTAATTCGGCCGCACACCTGGCTGCCTCAATCGCCGGTATCGGCGGCGTGGTCTTCTTGGTTAATAGTGTCGCTTGGACAGTGCTGGACGCCATCATTGCACCGCGCTTGCCGCGGCCAGCCAAGCCGACCCGAGCGCGCGCCACAAAATCCACCCGTACTTCACGCTGAGTTGCTCACAGCCGCTCGACATGCTATTATCAAATCATGAAACGATTTCCATTTGCTAAAACACTCAAAGCACTCTATAAACCATTACCGCGCATGCCCAAGCAATCACGCCAAGCGGTCGCCGACAACCTCTGGATTGTCGCCGCGATGTTGGCGGTGGTAGCTGCCTTGTCGCTAAGTTCAGCCCTGTCATTACTATCACAAGCTGATCACATCTCGCTCTTTGGCGTCGCCATATTTGTACCAAATATCGCCATCATCCGCTTGCAGCAGATCATCACCCTGATCTTTGCGATCACCGAAATTGTCCTCTTTGGGCTGGCTATCTCACCGCTACGACGCAAGCAAACCCGAGGCTGGCTCTTTACTACCGCCGGCATTGTCGTTACGTTCCTTGCCACCGTCGTCACCTTTATCCTCAGCTTCTTCACCCATTACTACGACGTTACGAGCGGAGTTGTTGCTATCGCCTTGGTCGCCGCTATGGGCTACGTACTTAGCGAAGTCGAATCTGAATTTGACTCAGCCAAAGCAGATAAGCCAACAACCCCTAAAGCTACTGATACACCAGACCAGGCTAAGACGGAAGCCAAAGCAAAGGCTAAGAAATAGTCTCGACTCGCCATCATCTTTGCACGACCATGCGAGTATGATACAATAACAACTATTACTGCGCCGTTTTTAGACGTAGTGATATGCCGCGATAGCTCAGTTGGTAGAGCGCATCCATGGTAAGGATGAGGTCTCGGGTTCAAGCCCCGATCGTGGCTCCATGATGGCCCTTCAAAAATGACGGCACTCTCTTGCCGTCATTTTGTTATTAATTGACGCGAGACATACCTTGACACCTCAGTTGACTTGACACTTCAGCGACTATTTGCGCTATACTAACTACATGGTCAATGACATCTTGACAAAGCTAACAGAGCTCGCCAAGGGCAATGAGGCGTATGCTGAGTTTAATAAGCGCATTGTCAATACCAAGATGCCGGTCATCGGCGTGCGCGTACCGGATTTGCGGCGATTGGCGAGGGAACTGGCGCCCGACATGAGCGCAGCGGACATCAGCAAATTACTATCGGAGAAGAACCGGTCGTTTGACTACGTGCTGCTGTGCGGATTGTTGATCACGCACGCTCGGCTTGATGATCAGGCGGCGATTGAACTGACTCGAAACTATTTGCCGCGCGTTGATTCGTGGGCGCACATTGATGTGTTCATCGAAAAAAGCGGCGCTTTGCTGGTAAAATGTGGTGGGATTTTGCGCTGGAATGCTTGCAGAGCGAAGCCGAGTTTACGGTGCGCTATGGCGTAGTTTCTTTGATGACTAATTTCCTGGATGAAGCACATATTGATCAGGTTTTCGCGGCGCTGCGAGACATTAAGCACGATGGCTATTACGTCAAAATGGCGCTGGCTTGGCTGTATGCGACGGCAGCAGTACACTTCTTTGAGCTGACGCTGGCTGAACTAGAAAACGAGCATATCGACGCCTGGACGCGCAACAAAGCTTACCAAAAAATGCGCGAATCGCGGCGATTCACACCCGAACAGCAACGTATCATTATGCAACAAAAAGGAGGACACCAGTGACCAGCAAACCAACCATTTCAGCAGCAGAAATTACCAAGGCGCTGGACTTTCGCCACGCCTGCAAAAAATTTGATGCTGATAAAAAGATCTCTGACCAAGATATGGAGCTGATCCTTGAGGCAATTCGCCTCACGCCAACCTCGTATGGTTTTGAGCAATTCGACGTCATTGTCGCCCAAGATCAGCAGCTGCGCCAGGATCTGAAAAAATGCGCACCGATTAACAAGCCGCGCTTTGATGCCAGCCATTTCCTCATTTTTACCGCCAAGACAGCCGAGGCGCTTGATGGCCATATCGATCATATGCTCCGCAACGTGAAACAAATGAATCTGGTCGAGCGCACTGCTTATAAAACGTTCTGGAAGCAGTGGGCCAAGAAAGATTTCAAGCTGATGGACACGCCCGACGGGCTGCACCAGTGGTCGGCGCATCAGGCGTATATCGCCCTCGGCTTTGCCATGCTGGTGGCAGCCCAGCGGGGGATTGACTCGTGCCCAATTGAAGGATTTTCGATTGATCAGGCGACAGAGATACTGACAACCCACCAGCTCATCGACCCAGCCAAAGATCTGCCGGTTCTCATGCTAGCGCTCGGCTACGCCAGCCGGAGTGACCAGCCGCACCCGCGCAGCCGCCGGCCGCTTGATGAGATGGTACGTTGGTATTAGCCCGGGGGCAAGAGCAATTTTCCTTAACAAGCGCCCTAGCGTTTCCCAATTATCTGTGCTATAATCGGTCAAGATTGTAAATAAACGTAACGAGTAAAGAGATGGCAAAGAAGAATACGAAGCGAAAGTTGATTGGTTTGGTCAGTGATTTGAGCGGTCACCGCACGTACTACACCACGGTCAACACCCAAAACCGCACCACCAAAGGGCAGGGCAAATTGACACTCCGAAAATACGACCCAGTAGCCCGCCAGCACGCAACCTACACCGAGACCAAGAAAAACCTCGGCCGCAACGAAGTCAAACCACGCAAGGGCTAATGACATCGAGCGAGAATCACCCCTTAGCCGGGGGTGATTTTTTATTTGCGACACAAATGACCAAATCAGCAGGCCGACTTAATTCCCATGTGCTAATCTACCGCTGCGCCACGATCATATCAAGCAGCGTATTGATATATTCGGCCGAAGCCACCACCGACGACGCGTTAGGCTCACTTACCGCGCCAGTTTTGGTAATGCACCGCTCACGAATCAAGTCAACAATTCGCTCTGCTCGCGCCATCTCTCCCGTCTCGATGTAGTATTGCGCCAGCCACAGGCTAGCAACCACACTGCTGTCTAGATCATCCGCCCGTCGCTTAAACAGACCATCAACTGCCGCTAATGTCCGCGTCGCCTCACTAACCAGTTGCTTGGTCTGCTCAGTCTCACCCTCAACGCCAAACATATAGGCGGCATACACCGCATCCATCGTCACCCAGTCAGCGCCACGTCCCGCCAGCTGCAGACTAATATCATCAGCGCACGTTCGCCACCGCACTGCATTGGTTTGGTCGTCATGCTGCTGCGCTAGTTCGCTCGCTTGCTCCAACGCCGCCCGCGACAGCCGCCAAACGAACGCCGCGTCATCGTCCGCCGCCAGATTATCCCAATTATCCGTCACAAATATCGCTACCTTGGCGGCCACCGACTGATATAATTGCCGTGAACGTTCCGCGCCAACTCGCGACGTGGCAAATTGACAGAAGATAAATAGTACCGCCGCCGCGTCCCTCAAGCGCATTGGCGGCCGGTCTTGACTCCACGCGGCATCAGTCGCAGCCGGCTCGCTATCCGTATAATATGCTGGCGCGAAGTAACCATCAGCCTCAAATATTCGCTGACAAGCCTCGAAAAACATCGCCGCCTCATTACCATACCCCAGCCGAATCAGCGGCCACAGCGCGAACGCTGCGTCGTGCAGACGACAATTGCCGGCTGAACCATCAGTCAGTATCAGCCCGTGCTCATCCGCGTGAGCTCGCAGTGTCAACAGGGAATTAATAAAGGCCTTACGGTGTGGTAGCGGTAATTTCTGGGCCGCGCGAAAACCGGGGCTCAGCCACTTGTGCCAAAAATCCGTTGTCCGCGCCAAGCTCCGCACCAAGCCGACACTGCGCGTCTTTTCGTGCAGCCCCAACGCTTCCTTGATCGACGTCCCCGCCGCCAACCAGTAGGTGCAGCGATCCGACGCTAGCGCCGCCAGCCGCAGCGAACAGCCCAGCACCGAGTCAGTCATACCATATTCATGCGGACAGCCCGCCAACTCGCCGTCCTCCGCGTCACGCCACGCTCCGTCCAGCCCAGCACCAAATCGCCCGACCGTCCACCGATCGAAATCACGCCCATCAAATGTCCGCAGACCAACAGCAAACGCCCGCCACCCGCGATAATGTAGCAGCGCCCGCGAGGCCTCGACATACTGCGCCGTATCAATCGCTTGACCATCATCGTATAGCCGAAACGCCTGATGCAAAGACAACCGCACCTGGCGCGTCTCAGTCCGCAGGTTGACCACGTGAATATTACGACCAAATACATTAACCTTACTATCGACAAAATCATCGCACTCCAGCACCAACCCCAATCGTTCATGCTTGAGCACCGTATGCGCCACCAGCGCTCCCTGCGGTAGCCGCAGCGTCACTTGCCAGGATCCATCATCAATCCACGAAAACTCACCGTCCACCCACACGCCGAGACGATGCACGGCGTGACGGTTCTGGACTTCGCGGCCAACATGCGGGAACGACAGGGAGCTTACTCGACCAAATTGATCAAGCTCAACCGCCAACCTGCCATTTGCCAGCAATACCGCCATCAAAACCTCTCGTACCGATGCGCGCTCAGCCGCCAGCGCACATCGCGAATTGCGTTAACATAATAGAGGAAGGCCTCATACGGCGAGTCATACGGACTGAAATAGGCGTGGACGTCGCCGTCAGTAAACCACTTGGTGCACATATAATAGAAATGATCAGACGACTGCAACCGCCGCCAATCGGCGATCAGCTGCTCATCGCCGCTCCTCAGCACATCAGCCTCAAGTTCATATAGGTACCGCAGCGCCTCCTTCTGTAAATCATTGCCATTCCACGCCGTCAAATCACGCTCACTGTCTGCCCAAGTCACCGTCTCTGGCATACTGATCTCACCAACTGGCCGATGGGCTGCCAGCGCTTCCGACACCGTATAAAACGTATTACCACTAACCCCAAGCCACGAAGCAACAAACTGATCAAAAAAGCTAAAAATGCCGCTATCCGACCACTGATGCTCACCAAAGGTTTCATAATCCATGAACAAATTAACCAGCGGTGCCTCGGCCGTCGCCTCCATCAGCCACGTCCGATATTTTTCTGCTGTCAGCGGCCAGCCCGCCCACGACCGATTACTAAACCGAAAGGCGATATCGTCACTCAGGCGATAATTCTTGAGCAGCAGTCCAATCTTGTCCGTGCCGACCGGCCGATACACATAATTCGGACTGCGCCAATCCAGCACCTCATCCCAACCCTCGGCCAACACACCACTAAAGCCAGCCGCCTCCGCCCACTTGGCGAGGTCGTTGTTATACGCCAGCTCGGTATTTGCGAGCACCCTGGTCTCGACGCCAAACAGCTGACGTAGCTTCTGCCGGTGACGACGAATCTGCTCCTCGAACTCCTGCCGTGAATAAAAGAATGCTAGGCTGTGATGATATGGGCTTGATAACAATTCGACCTTGCCGGTGTCGACCAGGCGCTTAAAGCTCTCAATCACCGCCGGGTTAAAGCGCTCCGCTTGCTCGAGGAACACACCGCTGATGCTCAGCGACAGCTTGAAATCATGATGCCGCCTGAGCAGTTCCTCCAACAGGGCATTCATCCGTAGATACGACTTCTCAGCAACTTTGTGAAAAATCAGCTCGTTGTTTTGGGCCGGATCATTCGTCTCGAAATAATCATGCCGCGTCGCCACATCAAAAATACTATACCGCCGCACCCGCCATGGCTGATGTACGTGGAGATAGAGGGTGATGCCCCGGCTCATGCCCATCTCCTTTCGGCCGACGCTTGATACAGCGCGACACACCGCTCGGCTGCATCCCGCCACGACAGCCGAGCGTACTCATCCTTGACATTGCGCTTTAAGGCCGACTGCAAGCCTGGCGAGCGCGCAATATTGACGATCTCGTCCGCCAGCTTATCAACATCCCAATAGTCAAACCGCATGATGTTATGGAGTACCTCGCCAACACCCGACTGCTTGCTGATGAGCAGCGCCGTATCATGATGCGCTGCCTCCAGCGCTGTCAGCCCAAACGGTTCTGACACCGAACTCATGATAAATATATCGATCAAATAGTAGGCATCGCGCCACTGCTTACCACGAACAAAACCAGTGAAAATCACCCGGTCACTCACACCCAGCCGCGCGGCTAAGGCCACCAATTCATCCCGCTGCTCACCATCGCCCGATAGCAAAAAGGCGATCTTGTCGTAGCGCTCTAACGCTCTGGCCGCTGCCCGCACAAAGTAGGTCAGTCCTTTCTGTACCGTCAGCCGTGTCAACGTACCAACGATGGTATAGCCATCGGTCTTGAGATCCTCAAGGTATTTGTATGTCGCCGTGTCATACTCATGTGGCGGCAGGTCAGCCAGGTCGATCGCATTATACACTACCTCAACTTTATCTGGCGGTATGTGATAATTCTTGACAATCATGTCCTTGGTAATACGGCTAACCGCGATAATTCGATCCGCCATCATCAGCCCCTGCTGCTCAATCTCATGCACCAATGGATTGCCCGAATGCTCACCCGAGCGGTCAAACTCAGTGGCGTGCACATGAACAATCAGTGGTGCACCCGACACTTCCTTAGCGATCACGCCAGCCTCCATCGTCAACCAGTCATGAGCATGAATGGCATCTGGTGGACGTGACTGAGCAAGCCGCCTGACAAACTTGCCGTAGCGACATTGCAGTCGGCGCATCGGTCCAAGTCCGTACTCATCGCTATCCTCAGTATCTGGCGTGACACCATGATCGTACGCCCCGCAGTCTCGACAGCCCGGTGGTAGCGGCGAGGCCGCGTGAATGTTCATATGGGTAATATTCGGATGCTCGGCCGTGTAGGGCACAACAAAATCAATATCAATACCATGCGCTGCCAGCGCCTTTGACATCTGGTAACACGCCACACCAAGGCCGCCACAATTGTGCGGAGGAAGCTCCCACCCTAGCATCAAAATTCTCATCTTATTTACAGTATAGACCGCCGCTTATGCTTTTTCAAGCGCATCTGGCAATTTTTCACGAGATCAAGGTATTATTTTCACAAGAGACGAATTGATATGCGCCGTCAATTCTACAGCAAGCCATCAAAAAACGACTTTCATCAAGTCGTCACACCATAAATCGTGGCAGGGGCAGTAGGAATCGAACCTACCTCTGCGGTTTTGGAGACCGCCATTCTAGCCGATGAACTATGCCCCTATCGTCTCGCTGAGCGGGTTAGCGTATCTATTATAACAGAAAAAAATATTCTGCAAACTGACCCGAGCTAACCATTTTGAAAAAATATGATATAAGTTATTGACAAACTAATGCTTGTGTGATAATATTGGGGAAACAACCAGTGAGGAGGATGTTATGAAATTAAGTACAAAGCTTAAGATCGTGGCGCTGTCGCTGGTCGCTGCTTTCGGAGCAGGACTAGTCTACTACGCCAACGCAGAAACAATTGACAATACCCGCGACTGTGACAAGTACGCCGTGGTGTATTGTGGTACCATGTCGGTACAAGAGATGCGCGAACGTTATTTCAACAAAGGCGTATCAACAATTTATGGCGCGTTCGGTATTTCCTACGAGATGCTGAGCGGCAACTACGCCAATGGCGCAGTCTACCGTAACGGCGAGGTTCGCCTCGATAACGGCACCGTTGTCGCCACCAACGCTCGGACCGCCATCCGCAATATCAGCGGCGGCACACCGATCTCAGGCACCAACGCCAAGGTCGTCCCAGCCAGCCGTATGGGTAGCGCACAGCGGGCGTTTATCCGACTTGATGAGCAGGGCCGCTTTAAGTTCGCCATCATGACACCATGTGGTAACCCAGTTGTCGCCACCAACGTTGTCGTGCCACCAAAACCGAAACCACAGCCAGTGGCTACTTGTAAAGCACTTGACCAGCCAGTCATTAACCGTCAGACTAACACGGTCGCCCTGAAGGCTCATGCAACAGTCGAGAACGGCGCAACTGTCAAGTCATACACCTTTAGCATCACCGATGCTTCAGGCAAGGAAGTCTTCTCACGCAGCAACACTACTTCAGCGCTGACCAGCGAGACCAGCGCTACCATCAAGGAAGCGGGCACTTACACCGCTCGCGTCACAGTCACGACCAGCCTTGGTGATCGCACCAGCAACGACTGTGTCAAGCAGTTCACCATCCAGCCAGAAACGCCGAAGGCCAACCCTGGCATCAAAATTGAGAAAAAGGTTGATGGCGTCAAGCACAAGACCGTCCAAGTTGGTAACGAATTCCCATACCAAGTAACCGTCACTAACACCGGTAACGTTGACCTGAAGAACGCTGTTGTCACCGACAATGCGCCACAAGGTGTTACCTTCCTGAAAGCATCTGAGGGCACGCTCCAGAACAATACCTGGAAAGCAACAATTGCTGAACTCAAGCAGGGTGCATCAAAGACCTTTACTATCACGGCAACCATCAAAGAACAAGTTACTGGCAAGGTCGTCAACACCGCCTGCGTTGATACCCCAGAGATTCCTGGCGACAAAGACGGCTGTGACAATGCCACGGTTGATGTACCAGAAAAAGTCGAGGCCTGCAACGTTCAAACTGGCGTCATCGAAAAAGTCGAAAAGGGCAAAGAGAACACGCCACCATACACCACTGATCTGAGCAAGTGTGAAAAGATCAAGGTCTGTGACGTCACTACCAAGACCATCCGCGAAGTTACCAAGAAAGAAGCTGAAGACACCAAGCGATTCGTCGGTATCGACAGCGAAGAGTGTAATCCAAAGCCAACCACCCCAACCCCACCAACACCAACCGCACTACCACGAACTGGTATGACTGACATGGTACTCGGCGGCCTGGGTCTCGGTGCACTGGTTACCTCAGCCCTAGCATACGTCGCCAGCCGACGCCAACTGTAAGAGACTGACCGCTCCGAGAATCTATATTCTGAAGCGCGAGGTTTCAGGCGAGAATCCCCCTTGGATAAGGGGGATTTTTTGTGTATACTAACATATATGAAACCTTTGCAACTTTCTTCTCCTCACATCATTGCCATGGTGGGCGTGCCGGGGGCGGGCAAGTCGCAATTTGCGGCTGAGTTTTCTGAGATGTTTCACGCGCCGCATCTGGACTCTGGTATCTTAGCGGCATTATCCGATGATGAGACGGCCGTCAATTATGCGAGCGGCACCCTACTCAAAGAACTGATGAAGACCCATCAAACCATCGTGTTTGAAGGGGCAACGGAGAAGCGAGCCTGGCGGGTTGAGCTCGCCAAGACAGCCCGCGCTGCTGGTTATAAGATTCTCTTTGTCTGGGTACAGACTGACCTGGCGACCGCCAAGATGCGCTGGCTCAAGGCCAACGATAACGACGAGGCAACATTCGACGCTAAGATCAAACAATTCTCATCGCCGCACCCCAGCGAGCCATGCGTCGTCATCAGTGGTCGTCACACCTATAACACCCAAGCGCGCACCTTGCTCAAGCGCTTGGCTGACGTGCGCCCGAATACTACAGCCGCTCCAACCCAACCACAGGCTGCCCAGGCTGATACCTCCAAACGCCGTCCGCAACGTCCGGCACTCAGCCGCGTTCGCGTTAGCTAGGAGCTACACATGCCAACCATTACTGATGCTGAGTTTGGCGATATCACGGTGAGGCGCTCGCACTTGGCACGTCAGGTGTCACTGAAAGTCGCGCCAAACGGGCAGCTGCGGATCAGCTTGCCGACGTACACACCGCTGCTCGCCGCAAAAATGCTCATCAAGTCATCCCGGCCGCGTATTCGCGAGCTCCTGAGCGAGCATCAACAAGGTCACTACTACACGCACGACCAGTCAGTTGGTAAAAGCCATCACCTGATCATCGAGACCCAACCCGCGCTCACCGAACCCATTATCAAGCGCTCTGGCACCCGCATCCTCGTCAAGCTACCGCCCAGCATCGACATTGCTACTCCAGCCATCCAGCAGCGTATTCGTGAAGTCGTCATCACGGCGCTACGCAAAGAAGCCAGAAGCTACCTGCCGCGGCGACTGAAATTCCTGGCCGAGGAACATGGCTTTTCCTATCAAACCATCAAGCTGACGCACGCCTCCAGCCGCTGGGGTAGTTGCTCGTCGCGCGGCACGATTAGCCTGAACATCGCGCTGATGAACCTGCCGTTTGAACTGCTTGATTATGTGCTGATACATGAGCTGGCTCACACCCGCCAAATGAATCACTCCGACGCCTTTTGGCGAGAGGTTGCAGCCATCGACCCAGCTTACAAAACGCACCGAGCGGCACTGAAAAGCCATACACCACACGTGTAGCATGTGCTATACTAAAATCATATGAAACAAGGGATGGGTAGGTGGCGCATGGGGCGCAGTCAGCAATGCGGACGCGATGGGATGAAAGCCGCGCCAGAGCATAGCCAGATGATGACATTGGTAAACAGCTTGACTGACGCGGTGCTAAGCACTGACGCTCGCGGCGTGATCACGATTTATAATGCGGCGATGATCGGCCTACTGGACACCAACGCTACACTCCATGGCCACCACATTAACGAGATATTTCAATTACAGACGCTCGGTAGAACGCCAATCAATGTATTTGAAGAACTGAGCAAGTCGCCGTCAATCCGCACCCGTGACGACCTGATCATGCCGCTCAGCGATGGCGATCATTTGCGACTGGAGGCGACCTTTGCGCCGATTTTGGGCGGCAGCTCCAGCACTGACGGTTATGTGCTGATTCTGCGTGACGTCACCAAGATAAAAAGCCTCGAACAGGAGCGTGATGAGTTTATCAGTGTCGTCAGCCACGAACTGCGCACACCGGTAGCCATTGCCGAGGGAGCGCTTGATAACGCTCGACTGCTCGCCGAGAAAGGCTACACCCAAAAGGTGCATGAAGCACTAGTGGCAGCGCACGATCAAGTGATGTTCCTCGCTAAAATGATCAATGACCTTGGCACCCTATCGCGCGCTGAACGTGGGGCGGCGGACGAGACGGAGACGATTAATTTGATGGAGCTGGCTAGCACGTTACACAGTGAGTTTGCGCCGCGAGCGGCCGAGAAGGGGCTACGGTTCGACCTCGACGTGAGTGCGCAGATTGGCGTGATCAAGGTTTCGCGGCTGTACTTGACTGAGCTACTGCAAAACTTCATCATCAATGCCATTAAGTATACGCCCCAAGGTGGAGTAACACTGCGGATGCACCGGCGTAACGGCGTCGTACAATTTGCGGTAATTGATACCGGGATAGGCATCGGCAAGACTGACCAGAAAAAGATTTTCCAGCGGTTTTACCGAGCCGAGGATTATCGCACCCGCGAGACCAGCGGCACCGGACTGGGACTGTACGTTGCGGGCAAATTGGCGCACAAACTCGGCTGCACTATCTCTGTCAAAAGCCGGCTCAATCATGGCTCAACCTTTAGCTTTGAGCTGGCCGACCCGCCCACGTCCGCATGAGACCGCCCTTGCAATCACAGCCCGGACACGCTACAATAGACTTGACAGTCTGCTAAGAAGCAGACTTTTAAATTGGGAGAAACTATGGCACAAAAAAACGCAGCAGGATCAAAGACGAGGGTTCGCCGCATCACCGCGAAAGATGAGGGGACGAAGCAGCCGTCACCAAGTAAACCAAAAGCAACCGCACCCACCAAAAAAACCACCAGTAAGACCACCAAAAAAACGGTGACAGCGGCCACCACATCACCAAAACAACCAAAAACCACGTCCAAAAAATCATTGAAAAAGTCGGGCGACGTTGGTTATTTCAAGGGTGCGTGGCAGGAGCTCAAGTTGGTGCGCTGGCCGACTCGTTCAGCAACCTGGAGCATGACGGCGGCAGTGCTGGTGTTTACGTTGATCTTTGTGGTGCTGATCTTGCTGCTTGACGCCGGCTTTAACTGGGGCTTTAATCAAATTTTGAAATAGGAAAGGGAAATTATGTCATCAAATCGCTACGATTCAACTCGCTCGTGGTACGCCATTCACACGTACTCGGGCTATGAGGAAAAGGTTGCTGAATCCATCCGCCAGCGCATCAACGGCGTCGACATGGCCGACAAAATCTTCGACGTCATGGTGCCGAAAGAAAAGCAAATTCAGATCAAAAACGGCAAGCGCAAGGTTGTCGATGCCAAGATCTTTCAGGGCTACGTGCTGGTCGAAATGAAGCTGACCGACGAAACCTGGTACATTGTCCGCAACACGCCGGGCGTAACTGGCTTCGTTGGTGCCGACACTACGCCAACACCGGTGTCGGACAAAGAAATTACCAAGATCAAAAAGCGTATGGGCGTTGAAGAACCAAAGCATCAAATTGACTTCTCGGTTGGCGAAGTGGTCTCCATCATTGACGGACCATTCAAGGGCTTTGATGGGTCAATCGCAGAAATTGACGCTATCAAGGGCAAGATCAAGGTCATGGTCAGCATGTTTGGCCGCGATACGCCGGTCGAGCTGGACGCGCTGCAGGTCAAGAAAGTCTAGCCGCCTGATCATCTGGCCGCGCGGCGATACACCGGTCGAGCTACCAGACATCTTTGGCTTCAACTATCTCGCTACTTTTGGCGAGGTAGTGTTGCGTGGCAAAGAGGACCAGCGCCACCGTAATTACCCCGAGCAGTACCGCCGCGATCGGCCACTGCCTAGCATCATACATCGCCATGATCAGCACTGGCACCGTCCCGATGCCACACGCCAATATCTTGCCGAACAACAGGGTCGCCAGCGTCACTTGGCTGTGACATAATCGAATGCTGCGCTTCAATAGATATGAGCCGCAGCGCCCCAGCCAATACGGTAGCATCACCACCACACCCAAAACCGCCACCGTCATTACCGACATCAGCACCAGCTGCACCACCTGAAGGAGAAACGGTACCGCACGAGGCGTCGTATCGCTCGGCGTAGTGGGCGGGGTAGGCGTCGGCTGAACTACCTCTGGCGATACACCGAGCTGCATGAGCAAGCCACTGCGTGCCAGCCACAACAGCCCAGCACCGACAATGACCGCATAAGTAAAAATCAACAGGCTGTAAGCGAGCGCCCCAAACATATTGATGAGGCGACGAACCAGCTTGATGCTGCGAGCGTTCATGCTTGTATTCTAGCACAATTTTCGTTATAATACAGTGGTTACGCACGGAAAATAAGAGGAAACTATGGCAAAGAAAATTATCGGTAATCTAAAATTACGCATCCCTGCCGGACGGGCAACCGCTGGGCCACCAGTTGGTTCGACCCTGGGTCAGTGGGGGCTGAACATGATGGATTTCATCAATCCGTTCAACGACGCCACCAAAGATATGATGGGCAAGGACGTTATCGTCCACATTCAGGTGTTTGAAGATCGCACCTTTACGTGGAAATCGCTTGGGCAGCCAGTCGATGACATGATCCGCGAAAAAGCCGGCATTCAAAAGGGTTCAGGCAAGCCGCACGCCGAGAAGGTCGGCACCATCACTCGCGCTCAGCTTCAGGAAATTGCCGAAGCAAAGATGGATCAGCTAAACGCCATCGACATCGAAGGCGCGATGAAAGTCGTTGCTGGTTCCGCTCGCTCAATGGGCGTAGAAGTCGCCGACTAATTTACGTCTTGTTCATCCAAAATTGCTCCCTGCCGTGGGGGCAATTTTATTGTGGTATAATCATTTGGTGATCACCAAAAACTTACTTGATACTGCCGTTATCGAGGCGCTACGAGCTGACAAACTCGTCGTGGCACCAACTGACACTATTTATGGCCTGCTCGCTCGAGCTGATAGCCCGAGGGCAGTTGATGAGCTGTACCGCGTACGCCAGCGCGACCGCACCAAATCCTGCATCATCCTGCTTAGTAGCGCCGACAACATTCCCGAACTCACCACCAAGCAGCGGTATATCTATGACCAGCTACGCCACGAACGGCCGACCACTATTGCTGCCAGGGTCAGCCCCGACTTTATGCCACACCTAGTACGTACTGACGCAACCTTGGCATTTCGTGCCGTACCACCAGACACAGCATTATCTGAGCTGATTCAGCTGGTCGGTCCACTGCTCGCACCAAGCGCTAACCCCGGCGAGCAACTACCAGCCGCCACAATCAACGAGGCGATCGCGTATTTTGGCGATCAGGTGGCCGTCTACGTTGACAGCGGGGAAGTGACAGGGGTAATGCCTTCACGGATCATCAAATTTACTGATGAGGGGCAGCTGGTTGCCTTGCGGCAATAATTTCCACTACAGCCAACCAGGCGCCCGACGTCTTGTCTCGTAGCCTATGAACTACGACTGCTTGAACGGCCGCACCAGCTCTAGCTCTGGTCGCATCTCGGCGATGCGCATCAGCTCGTTGTACTTGGCGATGCGCTCTGAGCGCGACATCGAGCCGGTCTTGATCTGGCCTGTACCGAGTCCGACCGCCAGATGGGCAATGGTCACATCCTCAGTCTCGCCCGAGCGGTGGCTCATCACCGTATTCCAGCCGGCCTTTTTCGCCATCATCACCGCCTGAATCGTCTCGCTCAGCGTGCCAATTTGATTTGGCTTGATCAAAATTGCATTACCGGCCTTTTCAGCGATCGCCCGGTCCAGCCGCATCACATTCGTCACCAACAAATCATCACCGACCAGCTGCGTCGTCGAGCCAAGCTCCGTCGTCAGCGTCTGCCAGTCGTGCCAGGCTTCCTCATCCAGTCCATCCTCGATCGACACCACCGGATACTCAGCCCGCAGCTGTTTGTACATCTTGATCATGCCATTCACATCCAGCGTGCGATGCTCCGTCTCCAGCCGATACTGGCCATTGCCCTCGTGGAATTCGCTCGAAGCCACGTCAAGAGCAAAGGCAAAGTCCTGCTCCAACTTGTAGCCAGCCTGCTGAATTGCCCGTGCCAGCAACTTGACCGGCTCCATATTGCCGCCACGCACATGCGGCGCGTAGCCGCCTTCGTCGCCAACCGTCGTCGGGTAGCCCTCAGCCTTGAGCACCTTCGCCAGCGCGTGAAACACCTCGGCACTCATCCGCATCGCATCCTCAAACGTCGACGCGCCGACCGGGATAATCATATATTCCTGAATATCAGTAGCACCCAGCGCATGCTGCCCACCGTTCATCACATTGATCATCGGCATCGGCAGGCTCATCGTGCCGGCATTCGCCAGCTGATTGACATAGACGAAAAGCTCAATACCCTTGGACTCAGCCGCCGCTTTGGCAACTGCTAGGCTGACCGCTAGGATCGCATTCGCCCCAAGCCGCCCCTTATTCAGCGTGCCGTCCAGCTGTCGCATCCGCTCATCAACCCGATGTTGCGCAAATGGATCCATGCCACGCAGCGCCCGCGCAATCTCGGTGTTGACATGCTCGACCGCCTTGAGCACACCCTTGCCACCATACGCCAAGTCACCATCACGCAGCTCGACCGCCTCGTGCGAACCAGTACTGGCACCTGACGGCACCGCCGCCCGCCCGAATGAGCCATCGCTCAGCCGAACATCAGCCTCCACCGTCGGATTGCCCCGAGAGTCTAAAATTTGTCGTGCGTGAATGTCTGTGATTGTGATATTGTTCATACCTGCTATTGTAGCAGAGACGAAAGAGCAGGGGCAAGCGGGTTACGACCTTCGCCTCACTCGTACAGGCTCTATGTTTCCCTCTCCGCTACTTTGCCAAGGCAGTACAGGGCTATCACACACCGTCACTCGTACTAAACGACCCGTCTTTGTCCGAAATTGAGCCGTTGTCGGACCGAGGCAATTCTCAGTAAACTGCAATACGCGATTTCCAGATTCATCGATCTCATCAAAACAGCCCGCTACCTGAGTACGTAGATCTTTATTAAGTTCCTTTAGTACCTCAGGGTCCAGATCTGCAGCATCAACCTACACGCCGTCACCTCGAAAAAGTTGAATATTTGGATTATTGCTCAACCCCTTCAAAGCTAACTCTGCAGCCTCTTGGGCGGCCTGCCGTCTATTCTCCACGTTCTCGCAAGCTGGCCCAGCAATTGGACAGTCCTTGCATCTACCTAAAAATTCCGCCTTACTCATAGTTACACAATTGTACCGCTACATTGCAGGTATGTCAAATTACTTGCAAAATAATGTGTTCTCATCTACACTTGTAGTTAATTATGGGAGAAAGACGTTATCATTCACCAATAGCCGACGGGCTGTCTGTACTAAGTAGCCCAAACTTTCGGCGAGGAGTTAGTGAGGCTAATCACGCACTCGCCGCTAAAACAGAAGTAACGAAGAGAGGAGAGCACCTCCCGCCGAATAGGGATACCGAAAACATAATCGAGCAGCATATCACCCCGCACTTCCCAGACGACTACATTGGCTCGCCAGTAACTATTACAAATGTTACTGAAAGCGATAGACTGGCTGTTTGTCAACTGAGAGGAAAACTCCTGCCACCAGAGGCTAAAATATTTACAGTCAATAAGCGCTCACAAACACTGGCAGCGCTGGCTATTCGTTCCTGGGAAGGTACGCATCATTTTCCGCTCTCCCAAGAGACAGTCGGCAATATTCTCCAGTTTGATGTCCATCTACCAACTGATTTGCTGGCGAATTATTTTTCGGCTCAAGCCATAAATCCCGAGATACACAAGACAATACTCGACATAGAAAATGCCGCCAAATATACTACCTCACCCGCTGACCGTACTGCGATAATCGCTTGGGGCGTACAAACATTGACTCAGCAATTGGGCGAAGATTTCTGTAAGAGTGGGTCGTTTTCCGGTGAAGGGTCTACATTTACAAGTGAGGGGACTAGACTTCCGTATAGTAAATTTAACGACATGAGATCCACCGGCTTTAGTGTAATTACCGACCACACCAATGATGAGCCAGCTCCGCGGGTTGCCCTTTCGCTGGACGATGACGATAGCACTATTTATGTTATCCCAGACCGTCGTTTCCTCTCGAAGTTAATGCGCCATAACAGCGGCGACACAGATGCTCTCGCAGCATAAACCATAGTTGCTTTACTGCATTATTTCAGGTATAATTTCACTATTATCAAATCAATGCTGGGAGGCAGATTCGCTCGAGAAGTCGCGATTCGCCGCTTGTACCACAGAAAGGATTAGTATGGCCAAGAAAGCCGAGCTGCTGGAAAAAGCAGCAGAACTAAAATTAGCAGTCAGCGACAAGAACACCATCGCTGAGATTGAGGCGGCGATTGCCGAGGCTGAGTCAGGCGCGCCTGAAGACAACAAGCCGCACGAAACCAAAGACAAAGACGTCATCGCCGAGCGCGAAGCCGTCGTTGCTAAGGCCGGCAAGCGCAGCCAAAAAGCCCTCGACGAGGCTGCCGAGAAAGCCGAAAAGGAAGCCCGCAAAGAAGCAGGCGACACCACGCCGCAATCTGACGACGCCGAAGCACATGTTAAGAAAGGCCCGAAGCCAATCACGCGCCCGCGCCTGGAGCGCCGCGGCAAAAAATATCAGGAAGCTGCGAAGAAGATTGAGAAAAATAAATTGTACAGCCTTGACGAAGCGTTGAAACTGGCGACTGAGACCAGCCCGGTCAAGTTCGACGCCAGCGTTGAAATTCACGTTCGCCTGGGCGTCGATCCACGCCAAGCCGACCAAAACATCCGCTCAACCGTAGCACTACCACATGGCACCGGTAAAGACGTTCGCGTGGCGGTGTTCGCACCGGAAACCGAACATGCCGCTGCTAAGAAAGCCGGCGCTGACATTATCGGCGACGAGGAATTTCTGAGGCAGCTGGACAAGGAAGAATTGAACTTTGATATCTTGGTCGCCACGCCGCAATATATGCCGAAGCTTGGCAAGTACGCCCGGCTGCTCGGCCCGCGCGGTTTGATGCCAAATCCCAAATCCGGCACCGTCGCTACCGACGTCGCTAAGGCGGTGTCTGAAGCCAAGGCCGGCAAGGTCGAGTATCGCGTCGACAAGCAGGCTATTGTCCACTTGGCAGTTGGTAAAGTGTCATTTGGCGCCGGCAAACTGGCAGAAAACACCCGCGCTTTCCTCGCCAGCCTGAACGCCCAAAAGCCATCCAGCCTCAAGGGCATTTATGTCAAATCTATCGCTATCGCCACCACTATGGGGCCGAGCATAAAGGTCGAGACTTCGCTGTAAAACCAGTTTCTATACAAACGCGCTCCGCATTAAGCAGGGCGCGTTTTTACATTCCTAAAAATTAACTCCGAATTGTCTTGCATCCCGTTGTCATTTCTGCTACAATTCTAAGGAACATTACCAAAGACAGCGCGCGACCGAAGGAAACTGAGGTGTAAACATGCCGCCGAGGGATGAAACGGACAGTTTTATTTGACGTCTTTGGTAATGCGAGAATCAAAGACGTTTTTATTTGCTCGGCTAACACCCGGATAAACAAGAACCAGATTTTCCATTACCGCACGTTAACAAATCGGTCGAATCACACAAGAACCAATCAAAGAAAGGATTTTTATGGCAATTTCACGCGATAAAAAACAAACTTTGATTGCTGAACTAACCGAGCTGCTGAAAGACGCCAAGGGTACGGCATTTGCGCGGTACCAGGGCCTGAGCGTGGCTGAATTGCAAGAGCTGCGCAAGGCTGCCCGCGAAGCAAACGTCGTCATCAAGGTGGTCAAAAACCGCTTGGTACGCGTAGCGTTGCAAGGCGTTGATACCTACAAAGAAGCTGACACCGACCTCCTGGTTGGCCAGTTGGTCTACGCCATGAGCGCTGACGACGAGGTCATGCCAGCCAAAGTCCTGGACACGTTTGCAAAGACGCATCCGGCACTGCAGTTGGCTGGCGGTTTCTCAGGTGAAGGCTTGAGTATCAACGAAGCTGACATCAAAGCGCTGGCGAGCCTACCAAGCAAAGACCAGCTCATCGCCGAAGTGGTGGCACAGCTGCTCTCACCAGTCCACGACACCGTGGGCGCACTGGGCGGCAATTTGCACGGCCTACTGGACGGCATCGAAGCCAAAGCTGCGGCTTAAGTTTAGCAATCAATCATCTACCTGAGTTCATAAAATCTTCAACGCCTCCTCTTTTCGCGCCGGGCGCTCACGCGCTCGGGCTGCAACGCTAAACCGGAGACTTATGAAGATTTTACAAACTCAGAAATTAATCAATAATCTAAGGAGAATACTATGGCTGATATTAAAAAATTGGCTGAAGAACTGACCAAGTTGACAGTTCTGGAAGTTAATGAATTGAAGAATCACTTGAAAGAAGAATACGGCATCGAGCCAGCTGCTGCAGCAGTGGCTGTTGCTGGTCCAGCTGCTGGTGGCGAGACTGCCGCAGAAGACGAGAAAACTGAGTTCACCGTCACTCTGAAAGACGCGGGCGCTCAAAAAGTTGCTGTCATCAAGGCAGTCAAGGAAATCACCGGCTTAGGACTCGGTGAGTCAAAGGCCATCGTCGACGGCGCACCAGCACCAGTCAAGGAAAAGGTGTCGAAGGACGAAGCTGAAGCTGCGAAGAAGACTTTGGAAGACGCCGGCGCTAGCGTTGAGTTAAGCTAATTTTGAGTGAAACAAACGACCGATTGTTTTCGTAGAGAAATGCCGCCCGGAGCTTATACCACGGGCGGTGTTTTATTGGCAAGGGTAAAAATTACCACATTTTTGCCTGACTATCTGTTATCCTTGTGGAAAGACGAGTCGTTAGCCGATGCGAATAGGCCGGCGGGGCTTGCACACTCACATAATTAGTGCTATATTACTCTCACGTACTATCAAAAATAGACAAGGAATGCGAGCCATATGTCTGATTTACCGGAAAAGCAAGTGAAGCGCCTCAGGACGCTCATCCAAGAAGCAGAAACCAACTTAGCGGCGGCCAAGGAGCTGCTGATCAGCATCGTCGGTGACGATGGGCAAGTCGTCACGCCAAAAACCTCGTCGGACGATGTTGCCGGCAAGGTGATCGAGGGTGTATTTGACGGCCAGATGATGATGGGGCCTGATGGTAAAAATTATCCAATCCCGGCGAACTACGCCTCGAAGTCTAAGCTCGTCGAGGGCGACATCTTGAAATTAACCATCGCCGAGGACGGCAGCTTTATCTACAAGCAAATCGGCCCGGTCTCGCGCAAACAAGTCATCGGTACGCTCGTCCAGCACGACGGCGTCTACTACGTCGAGGCTAACGGCCGCGAATATCGCATCCTGCTCGCCAGCGTCACCTTCTTCCGCATTGAAGTCGGCGACCAAGTCACCATCATCATCCCTGATGACAATCCGGACGCCACCTGGGCGGCCGTCGAAGCGCCACTATAGACCGTTTTGACATTTGAAGCCGTCCCGGGCGGTTACCCGGGCGGCTTTTGATATAATGGTGCTATGTCTGGGGAGTTTTTGCTAAGCTACGCCAGCTTTGATACCGAGAACCGGCCATTTCTGGAGTGGCAGATTGACGGCAAGACTGAGCGTGGTGATGTTTTGGGGCAGGAGTTGTCACTGGCGTTTGATTTTTCTGCTAAATACTGCACGGGCTGGGTGGATTTTGACAATCACTGCAGCCAGGTTTGTCCTGACGGTGCCACAGTTGATGAGAAATATGAAAACTGCCTGAAATGTCGTAACCGTACTGGTTTTAATCCAGCGTTTTATCACGCTAATTCGGTGTCAGCACAACAAGAAAAAATCAATCAGCAGCCGCACTTCGTCTATCTGGCATATTTCGCGCCGGGAGTCATTAAAGTTGGTATCTCGCAGGAAAAGCGCGGTATTCGACGACTGTTGGAACAGGGGGCACGGCTGGCGTTGAAACTAGAGACGTTTACTTCGGCCTTGATTGCTCGGCAGTATGAGGCGAAAATTGCCAGTCTAAGTGGCATCATGGAAACAGTAGCCGCCAGCAAAAAGCTGGGGCTGATCAGGCGGCCGCTCAATACTGCGGCGGTGGAGCAGGCCCTAGCTGACACGCTGATGCGCATTCAGCAAAAACTGGGGCTAGATTTTCCAAATCGGACGCTCATCATGTGCGAAGATTATTTTCACACGGACAGTCGAGACCTCAGTAGTGTGATTGACATGACAGGTAACAGTACCATGGCCGGCACAGCCATCAGCATCATCGGCTCGGTGCTCATCGCCGAGTACGATGGACAGCTGCTGGCATATAACGTGAAAAAGTTTATCGGCTACCAGGCGCAAACAATTGACGGCGCCATTAACATCAAAATACCCAGCACGCAGTTGGCGCTGTTTTAATATGTATTCGCGAGGCGAGTCGTCTTTAAATCAACCGCCAAACGGCTTACTTATCCCGCACTTTGCGCTATAATACGTATAGTAATGAGTCAGGCACTGTACCGCAAATATCGCAGTCGCAGCTTGGACGAGGTGTTGGGACAAGATCATGTGACCAACATTTTGCGCCGAGCGTTGGAGCAGGGGAAAATCGCCCATGCGTATTTGTTGACGGGCCCGCGCGGCGTGGGAAAAACATCGGTGGCGCGCATTTTGGCGCACGAGATCAATCAGTTGCCGTACGACGAGGAAGCCTCGCACCTGGATATCATTGAGATTGACGCCGCCAGCAACAACGGCGTTGACGACATCCGCGTCCTGCGTGAAAAAGCCCAAGTCGCACCGGTTTCCGCGCCGAAGAAAATCTACATCATCGACGAAGTCCACATGCTGTCCAAGCCTGCCTTCAACGCGCTATTAAAGACGCTGGAGGAACCGCCAGCGCACGTGGTGTTTATCCTGGCGACTACTGACGCCGACAAGCTGCCCGCCACCATCCTCAGCCGCGTCCAGCAATTTTTCTTCCGCCCTATCTCAGTCGACATTATGGCGCGCCAGCTGATGACTATCGCCGAAAAAGAAGGATTTGCCATCGAGGCGGAGGCTGCTCGGCTGATTGCTGAGCGTTCGCGCGGCGGGTTTCGGGACGGCATCAGCATGCTCGATCAATTGTCGGCATTGGCGAGCGCTGGCAAGCCGCTGAGTGCGTCAGACGTAGCTCAGTACCTGGGGCTGAGCGCCACTGAAACGCTGGAGAACCTGCTGGAATTGTATCAGCAGCGCGACGCTTCTGGGGCGCTGAGCTTGCTGGGTGAACTAGAGCAAACTGGCACCGACCCGGTCGTCCTGTCCCGTCAATTGTTGTCGCTACTACGAACGCGATTACATCAGCGACCGGAGTTAATTCAGCTCATCAAGCAATTGATCGAAGTTGACCGCCATCCGCATCCGGATTTGAAATTATTGACGATATTTATGGACAACAGGGAACAGGCGACCGACACATCGCCCGAGCGAATATCGCCGTCGATCACCAGTCCCAAAACTACAGCTAAACCGCCGGTCACCATTTCCAAACCGCCAGTAGAGGCGCAAGAGTCACCGGCAGCTACTTCAGAAGCACCAGCCGCTCAGCCAGCAGAAAATTCGCCAAAAACTGCCCCAAAGAAGCAGCAAACTAATATCTCTAAGGGTAAGGAAACCGCAGACACCGCCACCCCGGCAAACAATCAACCAACGTCGAACAATCCGCCAACCTCCGCCACAGACATCGACTGGGATAAAATCATCGCCCTAGCCAAAGAGCAGTCATTCGCTATTGCGACATTGTTGCAACAATGCAGCTGGCGGCGGGATGGCAACGCCTTAACCCTGTACGCCGGCAATGCCTTTACCAAAAAGAAGTTGGACAATGCGAAGAATCGCCCGCTTATTGCGACAATTGTGCAACAAGTTGCCGGCACTGAACTAGATATTGCGACAATCGGACAAAAAGCCCCGCCCAAAGACGCCGAGCTTGCGAAAATTGCCGAGCTAATGGGCGGCGGCGAAGAAGTTAACCTGGAGGAATTATCATGAGCGAAACAACCCAAACCGAGACCATCGCGGGCAAATTACCACCCCAAAACCTGGACGCCGAAAAAAGCCTGATCGGCGCAATTCTCATCGACGAGGAAGTCCTAGCCGACGCCTCGGAAATCGTCAAACCGAACGACTTTTATGATAAAAACCACGGGCTGATCTTTGGTGGTATGATGCGGCTATTTGAAAAACATAAGCCGGTTGATCTCTTGACCTTGACTGATGAACTGAAGCGCAAGGACGAGCTGGAACTCATCGGTGGCTCGGCGTATTTAACGGAACTCACCAACTACGTGCCGACAGCAGCGCACGCGGCGGCGTACGCCGAAATGGTGGCGCAAACAGCGGTGCGGCGGCGCTTGATCAAGGCCAGTAGCGGCATCACCGAGCTTGGCTACGATGAATCGACGACCACCCAGGAATTATTAGAAAAAGCCGAGGCCGAATTATTCAGCGTCTCCGACCAGTCATTGAAACAGGATTTGGTTAGCCTGGAAAGCATCTTGACCGATAGCTTTGACCGTATCGAGGAGCTTCACCGCAACAAGGGCAGCCTGCGCGGCATGCGGACTGGCTACCGCGATCTGGATACCATGACGGCGGGGCTGCAGAAGTCGGATTTGATCATCCTGGCGGCGCGGCCGGCCATGGGTAAGACCACACTGGTGACCAACCTAGCGTACAACGTAGCGACGATCGAGAAAAAGCCGGTGCTGTTTTTCAGCCTGGAGATGAGCAAGGAGCAGCTGACCGATCGTATGCTGGCGGATGCGGCCGGCGTTGATAGCTGGAATATTCGCACCGGCAATCTAAGCGGCGATGATTTTGAGAAATTGTCCGAGGCCATGGGCGAGATGGCAGAAGCGCCGATTTACATTGACGACACGCCGGGCCTCAGCATTCTAGAGATGCGCACCAAGGCTCGCCGGCTGGCACACGAGGGCGAAATCGGCCTGATCATCGTCGACTACTTGCAGCTGATGCAGGCCACCAACAATCACAACGGCAACCGCGTTCAGGAAGTGTCGGAAATTTCCCGCGGCCTCAAGTTGATCGCTCGTGAGCTTAACGTGCCGCTGATCGCCCTCAGTCAGCTGAGCCGTTCGGTCGAATCGCGCACCCCGCCAATTCCGCAGTTGGCTGACCTGCGCGAATCTGGATCCATCGAGCAGGACGCCGACATCGTCAGCTTTATTTACCGCCCCGGCTACTACGAACCAGACAACCCGGAAGTCCAAAACATCACCGACCTCATCATCGCTAAGCACCGCAACGGTCCGGTTGGCAAGATTCAACTCTACTTCCACCCAGAGCGCCTGCGTTTTATGAGCCTCGATCGCAAGCATGACTAGAATTGTGCTATAATCAATACCAATGAAAAAGCGGAAACTCGCCGACTCGGCTGTCTATCGCTGGCGCTATTGGCTGGGCTACATGGCGCTGATTGTGCTATTCTGCGCGGCCATTACCGCCGCTAGTTTGTATGCCCCCGGCGGCGTGACCGAGGCGGAAATTGAAGCGCTTGGCACCACCAATGCCATCTCGCCAACTAATCTCGACTCATTTGCCCAAGCCAACCTGCCATTTCACCTCTTGCAGCGCGGATTGTTCGACTTATTTGGCGTTACTATCTATACCATCAAGCTGCCGTCGCTCATCCTGTCGTTCATCGCCGCCGTCGCCGTGTTTTTCCTGCTGCGGCGCTGGTTCAAGCCTAATGTCACCATCCTGTCGCTCGTCATCATGACGGTCACCGGCCAGCTGATCTTCTTTGCCCAAAGCTTCACGCCGCACATCCTCTACATCACCTATGCTGCGCTCATCCTCCTCTTTGCCAGCCTGATCGTTCAGCGCGCTAAGGGCTCGGCCTTGTGGCGGCTGCTGCTGGCGGCGACGGTCGGCCTGAGTCTGTTTACGCCGTATTTTTGGTATATTCATCTGATGCTGCTGTTGGTAGCGCTGATCCACCCACACACCCGCTACGCGCTACTCGCCAAACGCAATCGCTTCAAGTGGCTACCAGCGATCGTCGTTCTCGCGCTCACGAGCGCGCCGGCAATATTCCTTGCTGCGACGCATCACGATCTACTCAAATCACTGGTCGGTATTCACAGTCTCAGCTGGGCGTTGATCGATAATTTGCGGTTGCTACTGTATCATTATCTCTGGGTCAAGCCGACCGTTATCGGCGGTCAGATCGCGCCGGTGCTTGACTTCTCGGCACTGTTTCTGATCGCTCTCGGATTTTTCAAAACCGTCCAACAGCACCACACCGCACGTTCCTATATGATTAGTGTCTGGCTGCTGTTGAGTTTGCCGCTGCTGGTACTGCAGCCATCGATGACCAGCATTATTATCTTGCCGCTATTTATCCTGCTGGCGGTTGGCGTCGAGGCGCTGCTCAATCAATGGTATTCGCTGTTCCCGCGCAATCCTTATGCCCGCATCACTGGCTTATTGATGCTGATGGCGCTCATCGGCGTGATGGTGCTCTCGGGTCTCGACCGTTTTACCAATGGGTATCGCCATTTCTCGGGCGCCGTACATGAATTTAGTACCGACTTGCCACTGCTCCAAAAAGCCATCGCCGGCCGGCAAAACGTCGTTCTCGTCGCCAACCCGCACGAGGCACCGCTCTACGAAACCGTCGCCCGCTATAGCAAGCACAAACTCACCGTTAACCAACCGGCCGCGGAGGGTGCTACGCTCGTCATCACCCGCGCTGAACAAATGGCACACCCCAACACTGACGGCTGGACACTGGAGCGCATCGTCACCAATAGCCACGCCGAGCGGGCTGACCGCTTTTACCTCTACAAATTGGCGAAAAAATAGCGTATAATGAAAAAGTAAATTCAAGGAGGAATCAATAATTATGGCGTTTGACCAAGTCAAGATGTTGCAGCAACTGCGCAAGGCCCAGAAACAACTCGGCAAGGAAATCATTGAAGTAGAAGCCGGCGACGGCGCGGTGATTGTCCAGATCACCGGCGAGCTAAAAATTAAGTCGATCAAGATTAATCCAAAAATGGTTGACCTCGATAATATCGAGCAGCTGGAGCACTGGATCCAAATCGCAGTCCGCGATGGCCTAGCCAAGGCACAGGAAGTTGCCGCCGAGACGATGAAGCCGCTGATGGGCGGGCTGGGCAACTTGCCGTTCTAATGAAACCGACGATTTTGCCGACGGCGCTGACGACGCTAATTGATGAGTTTGGCGGGCTGCCTGGTGTCGGACCACGAACCGCTGAGCGCTATGCCTATGCCGTACTTCGGCGTGACGCCAGACGGGCCGAGCAGCTAGCGCGGGCGCTGGACCGACTGCATACACGCGTCAAAACCTGTCCGGTCACGTTCGCGCTGATTGATCATGATCAAGAGGTGTCGCCGCTCTATCAAGACGAGTCGCGCAATCGACGCTTAATCTGCGTGGTCGAAGAGCCACTAGACATCGTGGCGCTGGAGCGGACGGGGCAGTATAGCGGCACTTATCACGTGCTGGGCGGGGCGATTTCGCCAATTGATGGCATCGGTCCGGAGCAGCTACACATTCCCGAGCTCATTGAGCGCATCAAGCATGATGACGCCGAGGAGCTGATCATCGCCACCAACGCGTCGGTCGAGGGTGAGTCAACCGCGCTCTTCTTGCAGCGCTACCTCCAGGAGGCCGGCTTGACCATCACCATCTCGCGCCTGGCTCGCGGCATCCCCGTCGGCGTCGACCTCGAATACGCCGACCAAATCACGCTGACGCACGCGCTGGAAGGACGACGAACGCTGTAGCTTGCTAAGGCCATCCTGCTTTTGTTACAATACAACCATGAAACCAGAGGTGGGGAAGGTACGCGCTGAGGATATCGCAGCATTTTTAGCGAAATTTGACGACGTCGAGGAAGCAATCGACGCAATCCGTAACTTTGCCCAACCAGCTGTTTCGGCTGGTTTAGTTGACTTACCTCCAGCCGCCAAATCTAGCCCAGCCGCTAAGGTTATGACACCGCCCGCTGCCGCGCCAAAACGCTCCAACCGTTGCCATATCGCCGTAACCGACCTCGCCAAATCTTACCGCGTCGGCCGCCAAACCATTCCAGCGCTCGGCGGTGTTAGCCTTGATATTTTCGCTGGCGAATTCGTAGCCATCACTGGTGCTAGCGGCTCGGGCAAAAGTACTTTACTGCAGCTCATCGGCGGGCTCGACAAGCCGTCCGCTGGTCAAATACTCATCAACGACCAGCCGCTCAGCCGCTTGTCCGACCGGCAACTGTCGCGGTTCCGATCGCGTGAAATCGGCTTTGTTTTTCAATCATTTTATCTGCAGCCATTCCTAACCCTGTCCGCCAATCTGGAAATTCCCGCCATGTTTGCCCGCGTCAAGCCCAAGCAGCGCCGCGCCCACGCCCAGGAACTCGCCGAATTGGTCGGACTAGCAGACCGAATGCACCATTTGCCACGCGAACTTTCCGGCGGTCAAATTCAGCGCGCTGCCATCGCTCGCGCCTTATTCAATCGCCCGAATATTTTACTCGCCGACGAACCGACAGGCAATCTGGATAGCGCCAATTCCGACCGCATCATCGATCTATTTCATCAAATCCGCCGCGAACTCGGCACTACGATCGTTATCGTTACGCATAATCCAGACATCGCCGCAGCAGCCGATCGTGAAATCCGCCTGAAGGACGGGAGAATAGCCGATGCTTAGAATCACCGATTCGCTGCGGCTGGCTGGCACCAAACTCCGAGTGCGGCGTATTCGCTTATCTATCACCGTGGTCGTGTCTGGGCTGCTTTTCGCGGCGCTGCTGGCGGGACTGACTATGCTAATGGGCGCCCAGCGGAGCGTCGAGGAATTTGATCGAGGCAGCCTGAATAACCGCTATTTGGTGGCGCAAACCGCCATTCGGCCAAATAATATTGAATTTACCTCAAATCTAACTGCTCGCGCCGAAGCCGAACGTACGCAAATGATCAAGGACAAGCAGGCGCTGGCCGCCCGCCTCGGCCTGCCATACGACCCCAAATCCGAACCGCCAATCATGCAGTCGTTTCCTGATAGCCAGCCGTACCCGAACGACCAGAGCGTCATCGTCCAGCGGCTTATTCGCCAGGAGACCGCCAAATTACCGCGCCTCACAGCGGACGCACAGTGGCAATTTGCCCGCACCCGCGGTGCCGTGCAGCAGTTTAGTATTCAATCAATCGCCGCGAACGGTATGCTGAATTATATGGAGCGGGGAATTGAGTCGTTTGACGACAAGCGCCAGCAAAACAACCAGCCGACACCGCTGGAAGAATTTAAACAGCAATTCGGCAGTATAACCGCCATCGACCAATCGTTGCTGGGTGGCTATTTGCTAGCGAACGCCAGCGCCAAACCCAGCGAGATTCCACTGATCATCCGCTACCAGGACGCCGAAGCACTGCTCGGTCTCAAGCCGCTGGATAAAAATGCCAATAATGACATGCAACTAGCCCGGCTCAAAGAATTGCGCCAAAAAGCCAGACAGCTGACATTCAGCGCTTGTTATCGTAACCCGGCTTCGCAAGCATTACTGCAAACCGCCAAACAGCAAATCCAAGCTGCCGCCAATCAGGCTAAGAAACCATCCACCGATTATGTCAAACCAGACCGCGAATACGCCATGCCGTCCGCTGATTCTTGCGCTGCGCCAACCGTCATTAAGGATAATCGCTCAGCCGAAACCAAGCGTACCGAGGCCAACCAGCGCTATTTTGATCAGACTTTCGGCTCAGCCCAGCCCGAACCCGCCCAAGCCAAATTCACTTTCCGCGTCATCGGCCTGATGCCGGACGGCATTGAAGCCGCCCAAAGCGACATCGGCAGCTTCTTACAGCAATTTTTAAGCGCCCGCCTGTCATACACCTGGATCGTGCCGCGCGGATCAATGACCACCGCGGCGCAAATGGCACTTGAATCGACTATTCAAACCGCCAACAATGATCAAGGCGGCGCCAATAGAGACGAGACACTGGCTATCTATGAATTCAGCGACCCCAATAAAGCTCGCAGCTACCTGGCAGCCGCTTCTTGCGGCGAAGGAGCCGCGCAACCCGAACCCACCGGAGCCTCCAAAACCCAAAAGCCTGATAAGTCAATCTGCCTGCCGCACTACGTAGTATTCGCGTCGCCCACCGGCAGCAACTCGCTCGTCAATTACGACGCCATGGAACGCCTCAAACCAATCATCATGTGGACATTTATCGGCGTGACGATCCTCGCTGCCTTTATCTTGCTGATTATCATTTCCCGCACCATCGCCGACAGCCGCAAAGAATCCGCAGTTTTTCGAGCGCTCGGAGCAACACGGCTTGATATTAGCCAAATTTATTTCGTCTACACCATGATTGTGGCGCTGCTTACTGCGCTGTTCAGTATCGCCGCCGGGCTAACCGTCGTATATATCGCCGACAATTTACTGGCTGGTCAAATCACTGCGACACTACGCATCGCTATGACGCCGAAAGACTTGACGACAACCTTCCATTTTTGGACGATTGACTGGACGATCATCGGCGCGGTAGCCCTCAGTATCATCGCTGCCGCCGTGCTGGCGTGTCTAATACCGCTCATCCGCAACACCCGCCGCAACCCGATCAAAGACATGCGCGATGAGTAGCCCTGCCATACCACCGAAAATCCTATCTGCTATAATAAGACTATGTTTGATACCGCCGAGCAACTCATCCAATCCGCCAATAACATCGTCATCATCCAGGCCGAAAACCCTGACGGCGACAGCCTGGGCTCTAGCTTGGCGCTAGAGGAGGTGCTGAGTGACTTGGGTAAAACTGTGACGTTGTATTGTCCGGTCGATATCCCCAAATACCTGCGTTACATCCGCGGCTGGGACCGGGTGGTTGGCGATTTTCCAGCCCATGCTGACCTGGCCATCATCGTGGACACCAGCGCTGATATCTTGCTCAGTAAGGTCTTGGAAACGCCGGGCGTACGACACTTTTTGGAAACGCACCTAGTCTTGGTCGTCGACCACCACACCGCCGAGTCAACGCTGAGTTTTGAGCACACCATGCTCTCTGATACCGTGGTGGCTACCGGGGAATTGCTATATCAATTGTTCACCCATGCCGGCTGGGCCATCAACCAGCAAGCGGCGGAGAATTTGTTGATCGCCATCATGTCTGACAGCCTGGGCCTGACCACGCCAAATACCACTGCGTCAACCTTCCGCACGGCTGGCGAATTGACCGAGCTGGGCGCTTCCAATGCCGAAATTGAAGAACGACGGCGCGAATTTATGAAGAAATCACCGGAGATTTTGGCATACAAAGGCAAGCTAATTGAGCGAATCGAATACTTGCTCGACGGGCAGTTGGCGCTGGTACACGTGCCATTTGAAGAAATTCAAGCCTACAGTGACGCCTACAACCCCGGCGCGCTGATCGGCGACGAACTGCGGCTGGTCGAGGGCGTGGCGCTTTCCTGCGTCATCAAAACCTATCCCGACGGCAAATTGACCGCCCGCCTGCGCGGTAACCTACCAATCGCCGACACCGTGGCTGGCTACTTCGGCGGCGGCGGTCATCCATATGCGGCCGGTTTCCGCGTGTACGAGGAATATGACGAAGTCGTGCGGGAATTGGTGACGGCGACGGATAAGGCTTTGCGAGAAGCGGGGCAAGAGTAGGCGTTCCATTATGGATACGTCGTAAAACTATTCACTTTTCTTGATATAATCAAAGTTACCACATGAACAACTACTGCAATATCCTATTTCCAGAAATAATCAACAAAGCATTCCCAATTCTCGACGGCGCATCATATATTCGCCAGCTGGCGTCGCTTGTGCCACTCTGTCCCGACACGGCGTTTCATTTGTTTGACGATAAAAATGGAGGCTTTTTCGCGCTGGTAATGACGGATTATCCCGACCCGCTTTATCAGAGCGAGGAGTTGAAGCAGATTTCTGGCGAATATGAGTTTGAGTTTGCCCATATCATCAAGCCTTATGTCAATACCCAACACATTAATATTTGTGACAATGACGACATGGACAACAACTTTTTCGTTTCAGACCCGAAGAGTTATTATCGGTACTATTTGGCGGTGACCAAGCAAAAGCTGGATCGGTGATTTTCGTGTACATAGCGCGGAAAGCGGCCACCGATAGCGAATGCGAGCCATCATTGCTACCCAAAATTTATTTACAATCACAACAGGGGGTAAGAGAAAATATTATACCACATTTTTGACAAAACCCATTGACATTTTATTCTATTAGTGATATATATATCAGCTTTTGCTCAAAGCTACGGTTTAGGGCGAGAGTCGCCCTTTAGCTTTGAGTTTTTTCTTCCTAGAAAGGCAGGTTAGCACATGTGCTACTGGCAGATTTTCATCTTCATCGTGACGATGTACGGAGTGCCGCTTATTGCGGCACTGGTAGCATGGGTTGGCACCACGCGGGCCGTTACGCTGGCATACGCCAGCGTAGCAGTGCTCCACGTCGTCACATGGGCGTGGTTGGTCCCCGCGATCAACCACGCCCTTGTTAATGTATGGGGTCTCGGTTTCGAAGCATGGGCTATAATACTCTTGGGGGATATTGCCATATACCGGCTGGAAGAAGGGGGTAAACCCGATTAGTTAAAGGGGCGCCCACCGAAAATAGCCCGCCGTATGCGCTCAATCTGATTGAGGTAGGATTTCTATCTCTCGGGTTGAATACTCGCATGCAGCTTGAGCCCATTCGGTGGGCTATTTTCATTGGAGATAGTTGTTACTAATTGAGACCTATTCGCCCGCTCATTCTGGGCGGTTCGTCTTCATCCGCTCATTAGCCGCTTCTACCATATCAGCAAACTTCCGACCAGCGCGGCGGGCCAGCCACCACTGGGCCAGGGCGACGGGGATGACCACAGCGATGCCCGGCCAGAGCAGGGTGATATTTGGCATGGTAAAGTCAAAGAACTGCCTGAGCGGCTCAATGCCAAAGCTCACCAAGGTAACGAACAGCACACCCGCCATATACAGCGTCCGCGCCAGGTGCGCCCGCTTATCCAGAACCACACCGAGCATCGGCCCGACCAAAAACACCAGATAAATCCCAAAGAACGTCGCCGTCAGAACGGTCATCGTCGCTGCCTCGGCCGCCTGATTTGGATGCAGTGTCACACCTGACCAATAGGTAAACGCCACCGTCAGACCCGTCAGCAGCGCGATCGGCGCCACCGCCTGCAAGGTATCACGCCAGAAATGCGCTGGATTGACCCGGTGGCGCGGACGCGGCGGAAACAGCGTCCACATGATCGTCGGCATGGTCACCAGGAAAATATTGAGAAAGGTAATGTGCCGCGGCGCGTACGGATAATTTAGCCCAACCAGCATAGTACTCAGCAGCAGCACTACACCATAAATAATCTTGTGAAAAAACAGGGTAGCGATGACTTCGATCGCTTGCATAATCCGATTGCCCAGCTTCATGCCAATCGGCAGGGACGTAAACGAATTGTTGAGTAAAATAATATCCGCCACCCGCCGCGACGCCGGAGCACCCGCGTACATCGCCACACCGAGGTCAGATTTTTTCAACGCCAGCGCGTCGTTGACGCCGTCGCCGACCATGCCGGTGAACTTGCCGGACTGCTTGAAATGAGCGATCAGCCGCTCCTTTTGCTCTGGCAGCACGCGGGCAAAAATTGTGTGCTCGTCGGCAGCCTTATTGAAAGCTTTGTCGCTGAGACCTGCCAATACCGAGCCGAGGATGGCCTTGTCCGGATTAGCGATACCCGCCTCGCGCGCGATGTGCTGCACGGTGCGCGGATTGTCGCCGGAAATCACGCGAATGACCACGCCTTGCTCCTGGAGGAACTTGACTGTGTCAATCACACCGTCGCGCAGGGAATTACGTAAAATCACCGCGCCAATCGCCCGCCCAGAGCCGTCCGGCAGATCCTTGAGTTTCACTGTTTCATCATCAAACTCCGCCAGCATCAGCACCCGTAGGCCGCTATCCGCCCACTCGTCCAGCTGGCGCTGCAACATAGCGTCAACCGGCGCTAGCTTGGCCACAAACTCCGGCGCCCCCATCATCAATGTCCTGGTTTTTCCGTCAATTTTCGCCCGGACGCCCGCCATCTTGCGCGCCGAGGAAAAGGCCATCACCTCGATGATTTCCGCGTGCTTGGGCGGCGTGATTTCCGCGAGGATCGCTTGCCCGGTGATATTGCCGCCGCTGGTTTCATGGGCGACAAGGGCGGCTAGCTCAGCAATAGCTGACTCAGAAAAATCCGGAGTCCGAGCGACCAACGGGCGCGCGGCGTGTAGCTTTCCTGAGGTAGCTGTTGCCGGACTTGTTGACACACCCGTCTCATCAAACGCCACCACTCGCTCCAGCGTCACCTCATCGCTGGTCAGCGTGCCGGTTTTGTCCACCGCCAACAGATTAAGCAGCGCCATCGCCTCAATCGCCGCCAATTTCTGCGGCAACACCTTGGCCTGCGCCAGCCGCAGCGAGCCGAACGCCAGCAACAGGGAACTAGCCAGCAGCAGCCCCTCCGGCACCACCGTCACCGCCGCCGAGGTAATCGTCTTGAGGATAATCACCACATTATCACCCGACAAATAGTACACGGTAAAAATCAGCGCCGCCAAGATAATCGCGCCATATGTCAAGAAGGTGATCGCTCGCCAAATCGCTCGCTGCAAGGGCGTCAGCTCCGGCTTGTATCGCTTGAGGACTTGGCTGATAGCGCCGGCCTTCGTCTGGTCGCCGACCGCCGTGACCCGCGCCGTACCTTCGCCCGCCAGCACCGTGGTCGCCGCCAGTACCGTGTCGCCAACCGCTTTCTCGACCGCCGCCGACTCGCCAGTGAGCATACTTTCATTCAGCTCCAAACCCTTTGACACCATCACTGTCGCGTCCGCTGGTAGCTCGTCGCCAGCCCTGAGAATAATCTCATCGCCCACCACCAGCGAATCATACGGCACCTCCACCGCCTGACCATCACGCAGTACCCGCGCCCGAGGCGCACTCATTAGCTCCAGCCGGTGCAGCACCCGCTTGGCACGAATTTCCTGAACGATACCGATCAGCGAATTGACCACAATCACCACCGAGATAAACCAAGCATCCCGGTACTCGCGCACATAAATCAGCGCCCCAGCCAACAGGAAAATCGCCAGCACAATCGGCGATAGTAAATTTCTCTTGATAATGTCTAGATAATCTCGCATTATATTGCCTCGCTCCTTTTGTAATGTAATCGCGCACCGACACGATAGCCGCCGCAGGCGTCCGGGTCAAATTGGTATATTTCGCCACGCTTGACCTCCGATATGACGACCAGGGCTGGATTATACGGCACCAGTGTTCGATAATATATCAAGTCATCCGGCGAGGTCACCTTCATCCCCGGAAAGACCGCCTGGAACTTCTCGGTCGCCACATCGTCAAAGTAGTTCGGTTGGTGTTTTGGCGGTACGAATCGCTCTGGCCGCAGACCCATTCGCCGCACCAACCGCTTGACATCGCCCAGCGTCATGATGGCCCGCGCTGTGATGTAAGCCAACAATTCACCCGTCCTATCAAGCGCCACCGTCGCCTGCGCCGTGCGACTGACATCGCTCATCGGCAGCACGACCGACTGGATCTCGACCGTCAGTCCAAACTGATCATCAATCAGCGCCGTGAGTGCCCGTTCATCGTGCATACCTACTATTTTACCATTGTTACCAGCGCTTCTGCCAGCGTGCTACAATTGACTCATGGATTTTGACACGCGCTACGCCAAGCTGAACGCCAATCAGCGCCAAGCGGTCGATTATATTCACGGTTCGCTCCTGGTGATCGCCGGGCCAGGCACGGGCAAGACCGAGCTGCTGAGCATGCGCACCGCCCAGATTTTGCGCCAGACTGACACGCTGCCGGATAGTATTTTGTGCCTCACCTTTACCGAGAGCGGTGCCGCCACCATGCGCCAGCGCCTCCGCCAGATCATCGGCGAGGATGCCTATAAAATCGCTATTCACACCTTCCACAGCTTTGGCACGGAAATTATCAATCAGCATAGGGAATATTTTTTCCGCGGCGCTAACGCTCAACCGGCAGATGAGTTGACGCAGCACCAAATCGTCACGGGGATTCTCGAGGAACTTGATTGGCGTAATCCACTGAGCGTTAAAAACAACGGCGAATTCGTCTACACCAGCGAGCTAATCCGAGTCATTTCCGAGTTCAAGCAGAGCGGCCTCACGCCGGCGGAACTGCGGCTAGTGATGGCGGATAATCAGCGCGTCATTACCGACATTACCTCTGACATCCAGCAGGTATTTGCGACCAAAATTTCTAAAAAAACTATTGAATTATTTGCGCCGCTGGCGGAGAAGATTGCCGAGAGAATCGGCGAGGAAAATGCTGCGAAAACTAGCAAGGGAGGCGCTACAGAACTTTCTGAAAATACGGCTAGCTCGGCACCACATCACGCCGAACCGTCCGCCAATCTGCCATCCTCCATCACCCCGTACGCTCATGTTCTGGCGCTCAGCATCGCCCACGCAGCCCAAGAGGCGATCGACACCAACTCCACCAAACCACTAACTGCCTGGAAAAACAAGTGGTGCGAAAAGAACGCCGCCGGCGAATTCGTCCTCAAAGATTTTGCTGCCAGCGAGAAACTATCCGCCGCCATTGACGTCTACGACGCGTATGGCAACGTGCTAGCCGAGCGCTCGCTGTTTGACTACGACGACATGATTTTGTCGGTCATTCAAGCCTGCGAATCCCACCCAGAACTGCGCGCCAACCTCCAGGAGCAATATCAATTCATCATGGTCGACGAATTTCAAGACACCAACCTGGCGCAGCTGCGGCTGCTGTTCGACCTGACTGGCGATGAGGATAATCCCAACATCATGGCAGTCGGCGACGACGATCAGGCGATTTTCAGTTTTCAGGGCGCCGATGTTGGCAATATCCAGCGCTTCCGCCAGCACTATCACGACCCGAAAATTATCGTCTTGACCGACAATTATCGCTCAGCCAGCGACATCTTGACGGCAGCGCGCAGAGTAATCACCCAGGGGACGGATCGCCTGGAGAATACTATTGACGGCTTGTCAAAGCAATTGACCGCGCATGCGTCTGGTAGCGGCGCGCGGGTCGAAATCCAGGAATTTGCCTCGGCGAGCGAGGAGCGGGCAGGGGTGGCTCAGCAGATTGCCGGGCTGATCAAACGCGGCGAAGACCCAGCGCATATCACCGTCATCGCCCGCCACCACAAGGAGCTGATCGAGCTGCTGCCATACTTGTACCGCCAGAGCCTGACGGTTAATTACGAGCGCCACGACGATATTTTAGAGCAAGACATTATTCAGGCGCTGGACAAGCTGGCGCGGGTAGTTATAGCGATTCATCAAAACAACCTCGACGCCGCCAACAGCCTGCTGCCAGAGGTCATCGCCCATCCGGCGTTTGGCTTTTCGGCACTGGATATCTGGCGGCTCAGCCTCCACGCATATAACAATCGGCAGCTATGGCTGGAGAGTATGCTGTCAAGCAGCACTTTTCAGCCGTTTGGCGAGTGGCTGCTGGAGCGGGCGAAGGACGTGCCAAATCTGCCGCTGGAGGAGCAGTTGGATAAGTTGTTGGGGTTAGAGATGGGTGCTGGAATTACTCCAATCGACTCCGTACAGCAACCATCACCCGAGCGTCTTCAGACGCCCGGCGCGAAAAGAGGAGTCGATAGAGATAGTTCCGGCACTCACTCTAGCAAGGAACTCTTGCAGTCAGCCAGCGAAGAGCCTTTACTAGGACTCCGTACAGCGATTGCAGCCCGAGCGTCCTCAGACGCCCGGCGCGAAAAGAGGAGTCCTAGTAAAGGCTCTTCGCTTAATTCTCTCGCCACTCACTACTTATCGCCTGATAACCTCGCTCAAAACCCCGACGCCTACCTAACCACACTCGAGAGCCTGCGCACGCTGCGCCAAAAATTACGCGACCGTTCTACCGACGAAGCCCCGACGCTGGCGGACTTTCTCGAATTCATCGACCTACACCGCTCGACCAAAACCCGCCTGACGCACATCCGTCCCCAGGCCAGCGCCCTCGGCGGTGCTATCAACCTGATGACCGCCCACAAATCCAAAGGCCTAGAATTCCCGCACGTCTTCGTCATCGGGGCAATCGACAGCGCGTGGGGCGAGAAAGTCCGCTCGCGCTCGCGGCTGATTCGCTATCCCGCCAACCTCCAGCTCCAGCCCGCTGGCGCCAGCTACGACGAGCGACTGCGGCTATTCTTCGTGGCGATGACCCGCGCCAAGACCACCTTGACCATGACCTATGCCCAGACCAACGACGCCGGTAGCGACACCATGATCGCCAGCTTCCTGACCGACCACGCACCGACGGTTATCCCCGCCGCCGATACGCCCGCGGCGCAGCTTACCGTGGCGCAAACCGACTGGAGCATGCGGCTGAACGCGCCGATGAGTGCGGAGCTCAAGGACGTACTGGCGCCGACCTTAGAGACTTACAAACTTTCCATCACGCATCTCAATAATTTCCTCGACGTCTCGCGCGGCGGCCCGCAGAACTTTTTGTTGAATAATCTGCTGCGCTTTCCGTCCGCCAAAAGCCCTGCGGCCAGCTACGGCACCGCCATTCACTCTGTTCTCCAGCAGCTACACAACCTGCTGCGCGCCGACCACCGCCTGCCGCACACCGAGCGCATTCTCCAACATTTCCGCACATCGCTCGAGGCCCAGCACCTGCCGCCCAACGATTTCAAGCTGTATCTAGACAAGGGCACGGCGGCGCTGACGGCGTTTCTGGATGCCAAATCGTCCGATTTTCATGACACCGAGCTTGCGGAACTCGATTTCGCTCATCAAGGCGTCGTCGTTGGCGGCGCGCGCCTGACCGGCAAGCTGGACGTCGCCGACATTGATAAGCATAATAAGACCATCTTTGTGACCGACTACAAGACCGGCAAGCCGTCGCACTCCTGGAAGGGCACGTCTGATTATGAAAAAATCAAGCTCCACAAATACCGCCAGCAGCTGATGTTTTATCAACTCCTGGTCACGTCGTCACGTGATTATGGCAATTTCACCTTCACCGGCGCCCGCCTACAGTTCGTCGAGCCAGATATGAAAACCGGCGACATCCTCAGCCTGGAGGACACATTCTCTGAGGAGGAATTAGCTGAATTTGCCCGGCTTGTCGGCATCGTCTGGCGGAAAATCACCACCCTGGAACTGCCGGATATTTCTGGGTATTCGGCGGATTATAAGGGGATGGTGCAGTTTGAGAAGGATTTGTTGACAGAGGAATAATAATCCCTCCGCGGGGCATGGCGGGAATAGGGACACGACATCTCCACCCAGATTTACTCCCGCCAGAACCTTATGCTGTATTGAAATAGATTACTGGGGTTGTTGACTTTTTGAGTTATGTATGATATAAACGTACTTGACTCTTCATTGAAGAGTTGTTGTGGTGAGTGCGCTCAGGCGCCTGTTACTCTGCATCCGCAGAGTAGCGTCTGGTGGAAAGCGATGTCCATTTACCATAACTTCCTGACACCGACAGGAGTTACGGTGCCAGTGGTTGACGCCCGCAAGGCGAGAAGAGAAGGTTGTCTGGGCTGTTGCCCAGACAAACATAAAGGAGCATTTGGTAAATTTACCAAGTGTGGTTTGTGCGGCATGACAAACCATGTCGCAGCTTGCCCTGAGCGGAAAGACTAGGGCACTAGTCGCTGCTCAGGCGGGGCGATAAAGCCCCGGGGGTGATTCCCCGTCGAAGTCCGTTAAGCTTCGGAGAACAAATCACAGGGTGTGCTGGGTCAGGAGGCAAGGTTTTAAAAACCGCCGAGCCTCGCGGGTTCGACTCCCGCCACATCCACTGGGGTGCGTACTGTGCTCAGCGTTGAGCTATAAACAGTACGCATGATAGGCCAGTAACCTCCACTCTGGTCTATCACGAAAACGGTATTGTTTTCGCCCTTCAATCTTCCCGGGAGAGCCCCGGGATGAAACCCCCGAAAGGGGGAAAAGGGAGGTCACTATGGGAGTATAGACCTCCGCCCCGCGACCAGCCTCCTCGGGGAGACGGATTCTTCATCTGGTCGCGGGGCCTTAAATCCTCAGGACTCGCGAGCTTCACTCGTGTAGCAGCCCTCCGGGCCGCTCCGAGCAGAACCGCTTGAGTCCACCACCCCGCGTCATTGTTGACGCGGGGATTTCACCTTTTTTGGGGGGTGATTGTCGGGCAAGGGTAGCCACTTGTACATCCAAGAGACCCTCGCCATCATACCATCAGACTCCGAGAAAACATCGTGCTATTTGACAAACATCATGATGTTTTGGTAATATCACGACATGAATGCTGCGCAATTACTCCAAGAAATTCTGATGCGGACAGGCCTTACCCAAGAACAACTGGCACGTCGCTTAGATGTGCCGGTGCGTACACTCAACGCCTGGGTACACCAACACATGTCGCCGCGCGCCAAAAACCTGGCGAATATTCAGCTATTACATCAAGAGATGATCGGGCAGGACACCATCGACGAGGCGAAGCGCCTCGCTACTGAACGTGCCACCCAGGCCAGCCGCATGACGATCCGGACACTCCTGGCGAATCAAGAACTACTTGACATCCTGACGCTCCACTTGACCTACCACACGAACACGATCGAGGGTAGCACAATGACCCTAGCAGACGTCGCAGAGGTGCTGAACGATGATAATCGCGTTCTCGCCAACAAGACAGCGCGCGAACAGATAGAGGCCCGTAACCACCGTACTGCGCTCTACTTTCTGCTGGATGCCTTACACGAAAAAGGGACGCATTTTACGTGGAGCGAAGAGCTGATCTTGCAAACGCACGTCCGACTGATGAATACGCTTGTGTCTGACGCCGGACTCTACCGCCAGCACGGTGTGCGCATCATGGGTAGTCGTGTCACAACAGTAAACCATCTGCGGGTTGCTGAAGCGATGTCCGAGTGTATTGACGAAATGAACGAGCTGCCCAAAACAGAGCCGATTGAATGGCTAGCCCGTACTCATGCGACATTTGAAAAAATCCATCCATTTAGCGATGGCAACGGTCGCACCGGGCGACTCTTGCTCTTTGTCCAGGCCCTGCAACTGGGGTTGGTGCCGCCCCTCGTCACCAAAGAGCGCAAGCGAGCGTACTATACCTATCTGGAACGAGCGCAGGTTCGCGGCGAGCTGGACGCACTGCGTCTATTTATCGCGGAAAGTACATTGTTTAGCAAAGGACTGGTGACGTGAACATGACATGTTGGGACAACCTACCGCAGCCCTTTTTCATCTTGGCACCCATGGAAGCCGTCACTGACGTAGTGTTTCGTCATGTCGTCAAGCAGGCGGGCGCCCCCAACGTATTCTTCACTGAGTTTGCTAATGCCACAGGCTGGGTACATGCTGGCGACAAAGCTATCGCCGGGCGGCTGGTCAAAACTGACGATGAGCATCCGCTGGTCGCCCAAATCTGGGGCGGTGAACCAGGCGACATGGAGCAATTTGCTAGCTATTGCGCTGGGCTTGGTTTTGACGGCATTGACATCAACATGGGTTGTCCCGCCAAATCCGCCATCAAAAGCGGGGGAGCAGCACTGATCCGCCAACCCGACGTAGCAGTCGCCGCCATCGCCGCCGCCAAAACGGCTAGCCTACCAGTCAGTGTCAAAACACGGCTCGGCTATACGTATGTTGACGAATGGTGCGAGTGGTTGACGACTATCTTACAGCAAGATATAGCCAACCTGACCATCCACCTCCGCACCAAGAAAGAAATGAGCAAAGTCCCGGCGCATTACGAACTTATCGACGATATCATCGCCCTACGTGATGACATCGCCCCGCAAACTTTACTAACCATCAACGGCGACATCCGCGACCGCACCCACGGCGAGGAGTTATTCGCAGCCCACCCAGGCCTCAACGGCATCATGATCGGGCGGGGGATTTTTAGCGATCCGTTTTGCTTTCGGAAAGGCAGAGTGTCTTCGGAGATCAAGGATAAGCGGGTGATAGTCGGTGGGGCAGCGCCCACTTCTGAACAAATCTCTGATTTTTCAGAAGAAGGGGCGGACCGACTAGCAGGACCCGCGTCTAGCGACCTACGTGCCGTCGCAGACGGCGACGACGGGAGCGACAATACTAAATCAGAGCTGATACATCTACTGCACTACCACCTCGACCTCTTTGACCACTACCAGTCAACCCTCAGCCGACCCTACGAAACCCTCAAACGCTTCTTCAAAATCTACATCCGCGACTTCGACGGCGCCAAAGAACTGCGCGAGCAGTTGATGCACGCCAAAAGTACCGACGAAGTCCGGAAAATTATTGAAAATATATAGATATTATGATATAATACAGAACATGCACGATCGTATGAAGTATGGTTTGTCCTATGTTTATACACGAGATGTTACATCGGACACTATAAGAGAGTGGTTGCCAGAGGGAGTAATACTACTATCCCAACTGCCAAAGTTAGGCCAGCCAACATCAAGTGTTGAGATCCATGAAATACCAGACTACGCAAAGGGTAGAAAAGACAGTGTCCATCGCGTCAAGTTTGGCAATATGATAATACCAGAACAATCTAGCACCCTAACTACTCAACCGGTTGCCATCAAACCAGTCGGGTCCGCAAGACATGCTGTCCGCGAATATAAAGCAGAAAGATATCTTAATAAAGCGGGGGAGCAGCTGGCTTTTCGGACATTGGGATTTGCTAAAACAGGAGGTAATTTCAGCACTATCACTGAGTTTGACCAAGGAGTTGTGAGCTATGACAATATCCTTCTGCAAGAATCACACAAACCGACAGAGTCAAAGATAGCAGAAGCCCTCACGGTCGCCGCGCAAACATTAGTTATTTTAAACAACAAGGGCTTAGTACACGGTGATTTTCAGGTAAAGAATACCGCGAGTGATATTAATGGTAGAACACGTATTATTGACCTCACAACAATAGGGAAGCTGCACGACATGGAGGATATGTCTGACGACATCCTATTATATGCAGAATCTCTCACCCGATTTGGTACCCAACTATCTCCTATTAGCCAGCAGCAATTTGATGATCATTTCCTACATACCTACGAAGAAAAAATAACTGATATTTTTCCGCTACAGAAACAGGTAGAAGCGAGGATAGCTATCTCTGCTATACGTAGCAGCCTCGACATCCTGATTGGACCGAGCGCAACCTAATATCCTACCGTCGTCGCTTGCGCCGATGCAAATCCGCTACCTTCAGCCGCACCATATGCCGGTCAATGAGCTGTTTGGCTTTCTCGCGTTCGACTTGGTCGCCAGCCTCGTCGCGGGCTTTGATGGCGCGCTCCAGTGCCGCCTGAGTTTCCGCCTCGATAATGTCGTCGCCGTGGTCAGCCTCGTCCACCAGGATCTGCACCGATGAATAATCAATTTTCACCACGCCGCCGGAGATTGCGAAATACTCCAACTGATTGTCGGGGTCTTCTTGACGCCGGCGCACGGTGATCACGCCGTCCTTAGCCACCGTCACCAGCGGTTCGTGACTCGGCAGTACCGAAATTTCGCCGTCAATCGTCGGAATAGTTACCGAGTAGACCGCCTCATCCAGCTTGACACCACCGAGTGTTACCAGCTTCAAATTCATCAGGCTAGTCCTTCTTTGCCTCTGGTTGCTTTGCACGTTCGGTGTCGCGAGCTACTTGGTCGCTCAAAGTGCCTTGCACCATGTAGAACCAGCTTTCTGGCTTATCGTCGTATTTACCAGCCAAGATGTCAGCGGCGTCGCGGATGGTGTCCTCTAACTTGACATACACGCCAGGGTTGCTAGTAAATTTCTCAGCCACGTGGAATGGCTGCGCCAAGAAGCGCTGGATGCGGCGTGCCCGAGCGACGATCTGCTTCTGGTCGTCCGACAGTTCTTCCATACCGAGGATGGCGATGATATCCTGCAATTCTTTGTACTGCTGCAACACTCGCTGCACTTCGCGCGCCACGCGGTAATGTTCCTCACCGACGACTTCTGGGTCGAGCGAATTGGAGCTAGAATCCAACACATCAACGGCAGGGTAGATACCAATTTCCGTCAAAGCACGGTTCATCACGATGGTCGCGTCTAGGTGAGCGAAGGTCGTGGCTGGCGCTGGGTCGGTCAAGTCGTCAGCTGGCACATAGACTGCCTGAACAGAGGTGATCGAACCCTTTTTCGTCGAAGTAATGCGCTCCTGCAAAGCACCCATTTCTTGCTGCAAGTTTGGCTGATAGCCCACGGCACTTGGCAAACGACCAAGCAGTGCCGACACCTCAGCACCAGCCTGCGTGTAGCGGTAAATATTGTCGATAAACAGCAGCACATCTTTACCTTCGTCACGAAAAGCTTCGGCCATCGCCAGACCCGACAATGCCACGCGCAGACGCGCTCCAGGTGGCTCGTTCATCTGACCAAACACCAGCGAGGTCTTGTCCAGCACGCCGGCTTCTTCCATCTCATAATACAAGTCATTTCCTTCGCGAGTGCGCTCACCAACGCCGGCAAACACCGAGTTGCCAGAGTGGAACTTGGCGATGTTGTTAATCAGCTCGGTGATCAGGACGGTTTTACCGACACCAGCACCGGCGAACAGACCGGCTTTACCACCTTTGGCTAGCGGCGCGATGAGGTCAACAACCTTGATGCCAGTTTCCAAAATCTCCGTCTTGTTCGACTGCTCGGAAAGATCCGGAGCAGGGCGGTGAATCGGCGCTAGTTTACCCTTTGGCTGCGGTTTCTCATCAATCGCTTCACCGACCACATTGAACATGCGCCCCTGAGTCTCGGCACCCACCGGCACAGAAATCGGCGCACCAGTCGCCACCACGTCCGCACCCCGAGCCAAACCGTCAGTCGACGACAGAGCAATTGTTCGCACGGTGTGCTCGTCCAGGTGCTGTGCTACCTCCAACACCAGCGTCTCTTTGCCATTCTTGACATGCAGTGCGTCGTAAATTGCCGGCAGCTTAACATCACGTGGAAACTCCACATCGACCACCACGCCAACGATTTGAATAATTTTTCCTAGTGTTTTACTCATCAATTTTTCCTCCGCACTTCCTTTGTATTAATCTCACTTTTCATATCGCGCTCATCATTCCTGATGACTATTACCCGAGCTACACCACTCATCCGATTCTCCTTGTTTTGTAATCTCAACAATTTCACCATTACCAAGCCCTGGCATCTCTACAAACTTTTCCGGCGAAACATGATGTATATGCGTTTGCAGCGCTCGGTATACGCCGTTATGCGAGACGACTAAAATATCCTCGGAAAGACCCGCCAGCTCATCGTAAGCCTCAGCTACGCGCTTACAAAAATCCTGCCGCGTTTCGACACCCGCCGCCGGATCATCCTCGAGATGATGCCACGTGCCGTGCTTCATTCCGGCAGCTTTACCAGTCCCACGCTCGCGCCAACGCTGATCAATGTCAACCGGCAAGCCGCCAAGGGCCTCTTGGCTAATAATCTCTGCGGTCTGGCGTGCCCGTTGCAGCGGGGAACTGACAATTTTATTGATATATAGCTCGCCAGCTGTAATGCGCTTCATAATTTCTCGCGCCACCGCCTGCGCATCGCATAGGCCTTTCTCGGTCAACGGAGAATCATCTTCTGCGCCAGCCGCTGTGCCATTGACATTAGCCAAGCTCTCGCCGTGGCGTACAAAATACACGCTCATTGTTTCATCGCCTCCACGCCGCCAGAAATTTCGGCCAGCTCCTGAGTAATCGCGCCCTGACGGGCTTTGTTCATCGCCAGAGTCAAATCATCTACTAGATCAGACGCGTTGTCCGTTGCATTCTTCATGGCCATCATCCGCATGGAGTGCTCACTAGCGCGGGCATCCAGCAGTGCCTGAAACAGCCGCGCACCCGTCAGACGATAGACCACCGCATTCAGCACTTCTGGAATGCTCGGCTCGTACTTGGCGTCAGAAATCGTATTTGATACCTCGCTCGGATCGATCAATGCTTTAGTACCCGCCGGCAGCAAGCGCGACAATTCTGCTGTCTGCACCATGCTATTGACAAATTGCGTATACACCAGCGTCACCGCGTCAACCTCGCCATTCTCAAACATGCTAATGGCAGTATTCAAAATCGTGTGAAAGGTGAGTCCAGACGGCTTATCTGGCAAGTCCTCGTACGTACCGATAATCTTTGTGTCCTTCAGGCGCGAGGCAAACTGCGACGCCCGGCGGCCGATGGTCAAGGTCAAGTTCTCGATGCCGCGCTCATCGTCGCGCTTCAGCAGCTCCAGATATTTTTTCAAGACATTGGTGTTATATGCACCGGCCAGACCCTTGTCGCTGGCGATGACAATGATCAAACGCTTGGTAATTTTGCGGCGCTTGAACAGTGGGTGATTATCCGTCGCACCCTGGCTGGCCAGATAGCTCAGCAACTCTTCAGCTGCCATGGTGTAGGGAGCCGAGGCCTTGTCCGCCTCTTGGGCGCGGCGCATTTTGCTGGCGGCCACCAACTGCATCGCCTTGGTGATTTGCTTGGTCGAATCCACCGAGCGAATACGATTTTTCAGCGCACGAGTACTCGGCATGAATTACTCCTCAAACCCTTTCGCTGCCACTTGGGTTGCCTCGTCAATGACCCGGAGTTGCTCGTCGGTTGGCTTGGCGCCCTTGTTGAGTTCGCGCATGGCGTCCTTGGCATTGTTCCAGAGGTACGTTAGCAAGCCGGCCTGCGCTTCCTTAATTTTAGCGACCGGCACGTCGTCAAAGGCACCGCTAGTCACCGCATGGATACTGACAAATTGTTCCCAGACGCTCATCGGCTGATATTGTGGCTGCTTGAGTAGTTCAGTCAAGCGCTGACCGCGGTCAATTTGCGCCTTGGTCGCATCATCCAGATCCGAGCCAAATTGGGCAAACGACGCCAATTCGCGGAACTGTGAAAGACCGAGCTTCAAGTTACCACCGACCGACTTAACCGCCTTGGTCTGGGCAGCACCACCGACACGGGAGACCGACAGACCAGCGGAGATAGCCGGGCGAATACCCTGGTAGAACAGGTCGGTTTCCAGGAAAATCTGACCGTCGGTGATGGAAATCACGTTGGTCGGGATGTACGCCGAGATGTCGCCAGCCTGAGTCTCGATGATCGGCAGGGCAGTCAGTGAACCAGCGCCCAATTCGTCTGACAACTTGGCTGAACGCTCCAGCAGGCGAGAGTGTAGATAGAAGACATCACCAGGATAAGCCTCGCGTCCTGGTGGACGGCGTAGCAGCAATGACATCTGGCGGTAGGCCACGGCGTGCTTGGTCAAATCGTCATAAATCATCAGCGCGTGGCCGCCGTTGTCGCGGAAATATTCACCCATGGCCGTACCAGCATATGGCGCCAGGTACAACAGGGAAGCCGCGTCCGACGGGCTGGTCGCCACCACGATGGTTTGCTCCATCACGCCTTCTTCTTTCAGGCGGTCAACCAGCCGAGCAATCTTTGATAATTTCTGTCCAATCGCTACGTAGACGTTCACCACGCCGGTCTTTTGCCGTGCCTGGTTGATCATGGTGTCGATAGCAATCGCGGTCTTACCAGTCTGGCGGTCACCGATGATCAGCTCGCGCTGCCCGCGACCGATCGGGAACATGGCGTCAATTGACATGATACCGGTCATCAGCGGCTCGTGCACCGACTTACGACCCATCACGCCGATGGCTGGGCGCTCAATCAACCCACGTTGTTTGGTCTTGATAGCTGGCCCACCATCGAGCGGCCGGCCTAAGGGGTCAACCACCCGGCCGAGCAGCTCCTCGCCAACTGGCACATCCAACACCGCACCCTTGCGGCGGACACTGGCGCCAGCCTTGACTTTTTCTTCGCCGCCGAGGATCACCGCACCGATTTCATCTTCCATCAAGTTCAGCGCAAAGGCTTCTACAACACCGCCGTCAGTTTCAATTTCTAGCACTTCGCTGTAGCCAGCTTTACTGAGGCCGTGTACCCACGCCACGCCGTCACCGACGCGGATGACCACACCAGCGTCCTCTAGTCCTTCCGTCGCCTCCAGCTGCGCGATTTTTTCCCGCAGGCTTTTGGCTAGTTCTGTCACATCAATCTTGCTCATTTTTCCTCCTAGATTTTCTTCGCCCGCAAGTCGTTTAATTTCCTAGCAATTGTCGCGTCCATCACTTGGGTCGGCGTGGTAATCTTCACCCCGCCGATCAACTCGGAACGGATGATTTCGCGCAGGCGCACCTGAGCGATGCGGTCGCTCGGGACTTCCGTATCAGGAAGTTCGACATGCTGAGTGGCACGGTCGCTACCATCTGCTTCGGGTACGCGGGCTTCGCTCCGGGCGTCCTTTCTGGACGCTCGGGCTGCAGAGCGACCCTCCACAGATGCCAGCGACTCCATGCCCGAGTTAGACGCTAGTAGCTTTTTAATTGCATCCTTTGTCGCCTCGTCCAGCGGTGTTGCGCTTTCCACCGTCGCCACAACCGTCCCACGCTCAGCCAATTTCGCCTCAATATCCTGCACCAATAGATCAACCTCTCGCTCGCGCCGCTCATGCACGATCAGCGCCGCTAATTCATCAATCACTGCTGCGTCGCCCTTGAGCAACCGCTCGGCCGCGTGTCGTGCCAACTTTCGCCGAAGCGTCCGCGCCATGACTAGGCAACCTCCTTGACCGCAGTCGCGATCAGCTTGGCGTCTGTCTTAGTATCAACTTTCTCATGCAAAACCTTGCCAGTCGCCTCGGCCACTAATTCCAGCGTTTCATTGTGCAGCGCTTTCTTGGCCTGCTCAACTTCCTTAGCAATTTCCGCCTGTGCCGCGCTGACGATAGTCTCGGACTTGGCAGTCGCCTTAGCGGCGGCCTGCTCGACGACCGAGGCTGCTTCCTCGCGCGCTGCCGCCACGATATCACTGGCCTCCGCCCGAGCTTTTCGCATCAACTCGTTGGTCATTTTTTCAGCCTTATCAGCGTTATCACGCGCCGACTGCGCCGCCTTTTCGGCTGTGCGCATGTCTTTTTCGCGCTTATCGAGCATCGCTGCCAGTGGCGGATATACCCACTTGCGCAGAATCACCAGCAAGATCAAGAACGCCACCGTTTGTAAAATCAGCAGCTTCCAGTCAATGCCCAGCGAGCTGAACAGGTCAGCCTTTTCGGCCGCGTGCGCTTCGGCACTCGCAAATTGTGTCAAAATTCTCTCCACAATTTACCCCTCAAATTACATAACTTTGCCGACGATAGCCGCCACGAAACCGATAATCGCCAGGGCGTCGATGAACGAAATACCGAGGATCATCATGGTGCGTAGATCGTTAATTTTCTCTGGGTTGCGGCCAGCCGCGTTCATCGCTGCCGCGCCGACGATACCAGCGCCAATTGCTGCCAGCGCAGCCGGGATGGCGTAGGTGAGTGCAAATGCTAATTCTTTCATATAATTTCTCCTTTATTTAATACTTTACTTTTCTAATCATTCGCCGCCGCGAGTTTCGTCGTATCAGCAGGTGAATGAGCATGATCAGTCGGCTCGTGTGTGTCGTGGTGAGCCAGCCCCAGTGAAATAAATACCGTTGACAGCATAAAGAAAATGTACGCCTGAATACCACCGATGAACAGCTCAAACAGATAAAATGGCTGCAGGGCCGCCGGCGAGATATACTGCGTCAAAAAGGCGATCATGATCAACAGCACTTCGCCGGCCAACACGTTGCCAAACAGACGGAAGCTCAGCCCCAGCAGGCGCGAAAACTCTGCCACCAACTCCAAAATACCGACAAACGCCATGATCGGATCACGCAGCGGATTAACAAAGTAGCGGCTCATATTACCCTTAAAGCCAAGGTATTTGAAGGCGTACACTTGTGCGGCGATAATCGTCACGATGGCGAGGCCAAACGTCATATTCAGGTCGGCCACACCACCGCGAAACAGCGGTGTACCGTGACTTCCCACGGTGATCGGCCCGACGATTGGTAGCAGCCCCAGCCAATATTGCGCCACCACGAAAAAGAATATAGTGATGCACAGCGGCGCCACTCGACGCGCCCACGTCTCGTCCGGGATAACTTGGCGAACCGTATTGTACAGCCCATCAAATGTCCAGTGAATCAACTTCGTCGCAAAAGTATGCTTTTTCTTGCCCAGCACCGCCGCCCGCGTCCGAAACATCAGCCACACCAAAACGATCAGCCCGAGCGTGCCAAGCATGTGCGAGTTAGTAATCGACACGCCCATGATATTCGCTACCTCATCAGCCTTGACTGAAATATGTGGACCAGCACTGGCAAATAATTGCATCATATATTTTTACGCTCCTTTTTTCGTTTCACGCGCCCTAGCTGCTTATTCACCAGTAGATACGCGCCCACAAAGCCAAGCACCACACCAGCAAACATCAGCCACGGCTTCAAACCAAACACGCTATCCAGCCACACACCCAGCAGCGTACAGCCGATGCTCGGCACAAACATTCGCCACGTCGTGTCGCCGATTGTCCCGAGAATAACCCGAGCCGCCGCCACTTCCGTCGCTGTTGTCACGCCATTCTCAACATCTGGTCTCTCAGCCATTACTCTGTCACTATAGCAACATGCTATACTCTTGACAAGATGCCACGGCGAAATTACCCGAAAAACCAACCAAAATCGGCCCGAACGCTCGTCAAGCCGACGCTGACAACTGCCGATCGCGACACGTGCCGGCGCAAGCGCCGCTTCGCCACCGAGCAGATCGCCAGGCGAGCTGCCGATACGCAGGAGCTGGTGTCACCAAAGCTAGAATTAGACGTGTATTATTGCCGGGGGTGTGACGGCTGGCACTTAACGAGTCGGGCGTCCCGAGACTAGATGGCATTGCCGAGGCACCGATGCTTATGCTACAATAGAGAAAAGCCATAAGGAGGGAAGTCATGAGCGAAGATAACACGGCCAATCACCAAGACGCTAAAGTCACCGTCTATAGCACTAGCTGGTGCGCATTCTGCCACACCGAGATGGAGTGGTTGAAAAAACTCGGTATCGATTTTGTCGCCAAGGACATCGAGGCCGATCCAAGCGCCAAGGAAGAATTGCTCAGCAAGAATGGCGGCAATTTCCAGGGCGTGCCAGTGACTGATGTTTGCGGCGAGGTCATCCTGGGATTCGACCGGCCGAAGCTTCAGGATGCACTCCGGAAAAACGGTTTGATGAGCGAGTAGATATCGCTATTTACGTCAAAAACCTGCTGCTTGGAAGCTTACCGGCAGCAGGTTTTTCATTAGCGCACCCCTTATTCTATACCAATTTGCACCACCTCGCCACCGATTTCTTGGCGGAAGTAGTTGTCGTGACTGACGTAGAGAATCGCACCAGAATATTTCGCCAGCGCTGTTTCTAATTCCTCAATGCTCGGTAGGTCAAGGTGGTTGGTCGGCTCATCCAAGATCAATAGCTGCGGGTCATTCGCCAGCATAGCAATGATCTGAAAGCGAGCTTTCTGGCCACCCGACAGGCGCGCCAGCGGCGTCATCCGATCCGCCTCGGTGAATAAATAATCAGCTAGTAGTTGGCGAATTTTCGTCTCAGAAATCGGCAGGTCACGGCTAAGATACAATTTCTCGATCGCCGCCTCCAGCGGATCCGCCAAATACCGCTCATCAATCTCTTGCTCATACACGCCCACCCGCACCTGCGGGTCGAGGAAGAGGTTACCAGCGTAGAGGATGGGGGTGGTAGGCGCGACACCTCCTCCACCAGAGACTGTGAAACGTTCGCGAGGAGCGGACGTTTCAGCCGAACGCTCGCGAGAAATCTCCAGTGGAGATTTGAGCGAAGAGTGTGCTCTGGTGGCGGACGGTGGAGTGGCTGCTGCCCTACTATTTAACAACATCCGAATCAGCGTCGTCTTACCAGCGCCATTACGGCCGCGCAGCTCAACCGCTTCGCCCTCACGCAAATCAATATTCACGCCCTCAAACAATATCCGCTCGCCGACCCCAACCGCCGCGTCCTCAACCCGCACCAGCACATGCTGACTGCGACTGGCCGCATCCTTCATCGAGAGCCGAATATTGCGCGCCTTGAACTTACCGTAGCGCTCAGCTGACTTATAATCGAGCTGCCCAGCCGACTGCTTGTCAATCCAAAACGTAGGCTTGTCCATCTCTGATAATTCCGCCAGCTCGGCCCGCGCCTCATTCTCCAGCCGCTTGAACTTTTGGATGGTGCCGGGGTTTCGCGACTTTTCCTTTAGCCGCTGATAATCCAACGCCTTTTGTTTGAGGTTAGTTATCCGCTTTTCGACCTGCTCAAAATTATTCATGCCCGCCGCCGTCGCCTGAGCGTTCTGTTTGAGATAGGCATCATAATTACCGCGGTAGCTGACCGCTTGGCCGTCTTTAAGCTCAATAATCCGATCCACCCGACCCAGCACATCGCGGTCGTGAGTGATGATTAGCATGGCCTGGCGCGGCTGCGAGCTCATCCAGTCGATAAATTGCTGCTTGGCCACATAATCCATGTGGTTGGTCGGCTCGTCAATCAGCGCCAAATGCGCCCCCGAATGCATAATCTTGACAATCTCCACCAGCCGCTTCTGACCGCCCGACAGGGAACCAAGCGGACGGCCGCCGCATCCGCTCAGCTGAAAATTATCGAGCTCTCGGGCAATCTTCTCCTCAATCTGATAAAAGCCCTTCTGGTCAAATCGCTCCAGCGCCTGTGTATATTCCTCAATCTTACGCATATTATCGCCCATGGTCTCGGGATACTCATCAATAATTTTCTTTAAGGCCGCATATTCTGGCAGCCCCGCCAAGATGTAGCTCAGCACCGTCTGATCGCCCAAACCATGATGCTCCTGCGCGGTACTGGCCACGGTAATGCCGCGGCGAAAAATCACCTCGCCGGTATAATCACTGTCCGTGCCCGCCAAGATGCCAAATAGCGTCGACTTGCCGACGCCATTACGGCCAACCACGCCAACCTTCTCGCCGTCATCCACACTGAACTTGACGTCGCGCATCAACGTCTTGTCGCCAAAACTCTTCTCGGTGATGTGAATGTCGGCTATCATGCTTGGGATATTGTAGCATATCGCGATGTGAATCATTGACTTTTCTGTAATTACATCGTATTATTTAACACATGCCAAGAACAGAAGCAGACCACGGCAAGGCCAGAATTATACCATTCAAGACCATTGCCGGAGATCGCGCTATACCACCAGTATCAGACATGGAAGTACCACCAAGTCACAATGAAGCTAATGTAGCTGCCACCGAAGGCGTAATCATATCACTGACAGAAGCCTACATCCAACGATCAGAAAGTAGCAACCTCCCCAGTTACCAGCGCCTCAACGAAAAGTTCCGCGCCGCCACCAACCAGCTCGAAAACCTCGACGAGATTGTCGATATTTGTGATATTCTTGAGAATATTGCGAATATAGCACACTTACTCGAGAAACACCCAGAGTTTAAGCCAGACCTTTCTGTGTGGCGACTCGTTAATACAATCAAGGGATCTGCCAACCAATCGGTTATCATGAATCATATTCACAATTATCCTTCATTAGTACGATTACTCGGCTGGGCTATCAGAGGCGAATGTCACCATCCAGCAGTCGGAGAGCTCGGCCATAATGTTCTGGTCCTCGTATCCCAGTGCCAGCATAATGCCAAATGGGACTTCACAACCGGTGAAGTACACGAGCTTGAATAAGACAGAGTAATGGCCAAGCATTGCATTTATACTTAAACAATGTTATAGTATAAAACTATGAATAGAGAGACGACACCACAAGCACCACGAGAAGAGCAGACGCATAAAGCAGATAAAAGATACTACACAGCCAGTAGTGAGGACATTACCCATATCGCTGCACCGGCTGAAAAGTTTGTTAAAAAGTTTTGTCCAGCCGAATCGGAGGCTAACAATAATGAATTACCCCTTTCGCCGCGCACCCAAGCAGCCATGCTATACACAATCAGAACGGCACTGTATGGCAATAATATGCGTGGGTATAATTTCCCGTGGAATACTTCAGATGGCGATGTTCACGACGATCACAACACAGCTGAAAAGATGGTAAATGAGCGCAAAAACTACCAAGAGGCCATCAAAGATATACCAGAAGAAGAACTGCAAGCGATTAAAGAGCTTCAGGAGATGCTTGGTACAATTCTCAGTGATGGACTCGCGCCAAACACAGCGAAATACCACGTCTTGGCCGGACTAGAATACAGAGTGGAGACAATGGATACATTGGATGCATCAGGTAAGCTCAATTGGCTTAGCCAGAAAATTTTAGCCTCCGAAAAGGAAATTCCACGTCCCGTTGATGCAGAGACTGTCATTGAAATTACCCAAAAAATCCTCAACAGCAAGCGAGCTGAGCTGCGGGGCGATACAGGAGAGAGGCGTCGTTTAGAGGAAGAAGCGTCAGTAGACATGGCAGGGATTCAAACTCTCTTTGACTTAGACAAGTCAGAGTTGCTTGATCAACTATACAAAGAGATTCTGACCCGTATCGATATCATATATAGCGATGATGAATTAGAGATATCACAAAAGCAAGTAGCCCTAGAGGAGCTCGCAGCCGTCATAGACGAAATGCGAGTGGATATGATGATTGCGGATGAAGAAGCAATTACTACGCTAGCGAGGCTTGGTTAAGGAGATATCCCGTTCGGCATGATCCAAATACGGAAGAGCACAACTCAGACGAACCAATCCTCTTCTAGCTAAGGCTCCAGCCTACATGCTACAATGATCAAGTGACCAAGCCCACCAAGACCAAAAAGCCATCCACTCAAGCCGTCGTGAATCGCCGGGCGCGGTTTGACTATGAGTTGGGCGAGGAGGTTGTGGCCGGGCTGGTGCTGACGGGCATGGAAGTGCGCGCTGCCAGGGAAGGGCACGTGCAGCTGAAGGGAGCGTTCGTTAGCATGCGAAATGGTGAATTATGGCTAAATAATGCTAGTTTTTCATTGCGGCTGAACGTTCGCGGCCAGGCAAATACTCGCAGCATCGATACTTCGGCGCGAAAATTATTAGTCAACAAGCGCCAATTAGCACGCTTTTCTGAGGCAAAAAAGCAGGGCATGACCATCGTGCCGACCAAATTATTAACCGGCGGCAAATTCATTAAAGTAGTCATCGCCCTGGCCAAAGGTAAAAAAACCTACGACAAGCGCGAAACCATCAAGCGGCGCGATCAAGATCGCGAGACGCGGCGGCAGCTTTCTGGGCGATAACCCGACGGTATAATTTCTCTAATTTGCGGACCTGGCGGCGCTCGGTGAACGTGGCCGCTAATTTTTTGCTCTCAGCGCCAAACCTCGCTCGGCGGGCCGGTGAACGGAGCAAGGTAATGATGGCATCTGCCATACTCTTGGGCCGATTTTTCACGAATATACCATTTACGCCGTCACGCACTACTTCGGATACTTGCGTGTCAATGATGATAATTGGCTTGCGGGCATGCGCCGCTTCGTGTAGTACCCAGCCTTGCGTATCCTTGAGCGACGGGAAGCAAAACACATCCAGTGCCTGATAGGCCACGCCTAATTCCTCCCGCGGCAGAGCACCGGTAAAAATGATCCGATCAGCGTACTTACTCTCGGCCGCCATCTCCTCAAGTTTTTTGCGGTACTCGAAATCGCCAACGAACAGTAATTTGGATTTGGGGCGAGCCTTGGCGACGTACTTGTCAAAGGCTTTGATCAAAATCGGTAAGTTTTTCTCTTCGCCCAGCCGCCCGATGAAACCAAATACTTCATCAGATGCCCGGAGACCCCACTGCGCCCGAAAGGCCTTGAGCTGGGCCGCCGATGGTCGCGGCAGAGCATTGACACCATTTGGCAGCAATGTCAAATCGTACAGATGATCATCGTCCTGCCAGCCACTGAGCTGAGCCACACTTTTGCGACTGAGGGCAATGACGGCATCGGCTTTGCTGTAGAGAATAGTGATGACGCGCTCGATGATGGCCCGGTTCCAATTGGTGATACCACGCGGCCGATATAGCTTGACCAGTTCAAATAAGTCACGTCCCCTTAGCTTAATCGACAGTGGTAGCACCACGCCAGCCAGGGTCAAGATCCCCGGCAGCACCGCCGGATAATGCTCGGCAAATTCGTACATGTCGGTGCAGTGCTGGATGACGAGGGGAATCTGTTGCTTGTGCGCCGCACTGACGCCAACCAGCCCGATTTGCGACGGCGTAAAGATATGCACGATGTCCAGCTCCAGCTCTTTGATACGGCGCTGCACCGCCGGCGGGAAAAACACCGACGTATCGTAATCATCAAAAAACGCGCCCTTGATCGAGGGAAAGCGGACGATGTGCGAATCCGGATCTTCGTTGAGCAACTCGGCTTGCTTGGCGGGATTCATCGACTTGGCGGGGCAGAACACGTAGACGTCATGACCGAGCGCCTCGAGCTCGCGCTTGAGCGATTCGACCACAAAAACGATGCCGTTAATCGACGGCCGATAGGTATCGGTGAATAAGCCTACGCGCATTCCTCATCTTCTTTTAGCAACTCTTGATACATCGCGACTAAGCGCTTGGCGCCAGTACCGCTATCAAATCGTTCAGCAATTTTTTTAGCACCATGAATTGCTGACTGGCGAAAAGACGCATCTGTTCTGAGACGGGTTACTAATTGAATAAACTGCTCATCAGTACCCGCCATAACTGCCGAACCACGAAATGTATCGTCATACTGCGGGATATCACGCAATACTATCGGCAATCCAGCACCAGCTGCCTCCAGTACACACACAGGATGATTTTCCTGAGTAGCCGGCAACACAAACACATCAGCTGCCATATAATACTGGCGCACATCTTCGAGCGGTATAACACCGGTTACCGTAAGGTTAGGAGGAACTGAATTAATAAGTTTTTGCATTGACTCGTATTTAGCCCCAAGATGTTTAAATGGAATACCACCAATCCAATAAAACGTAACGTCCGGCATTGCACGAGCGATTGATATAAAGGTATCAAGTCGTTTGCGAGGCTGCACTTGGCCATTACCGATGACGACAAAATCACGTTCTGTCAGATGTAACGCTTGACGTGCAACACGGCGATCATCAGCAGTAACCCGATATCGCGCCATGTCAACTGTATTATATAACACCTTGACGTTAGATAATTTCATGTCATGAACCAGCTCATCATGTACCATCTTGGAACAGGCCAGCACAAGGTCAGCCCGGCTGTAGAAGAACTTTAGCCACAATTTACCAACTGGCTTCCAGTATTTGGCCGCCCTCAATGATCCAATGAAACTATCTGGTACCAAGTGTGCTGAAACAATTTTTTTACCGTTTTTGCGCAGCAACCGTCCCAATGCATACATACCCACTGTCTGTACATGAACTATGTCTGCCGATCGATTAGTGTTAATGGCAATATCAATAGCAGGCTGTTTTTCCAAGGCACCAGCAATCTCCTTATAAGCTGTATGTACACCATGTCCTTGGACCGTAAACTCACTTTCCGAAATCATATTGACCACGATTCGGGATGTCTTTTTAGTCATATTTAGCAATTATACCATGATAATTCGTTGTATAATACAAGAATGCGATTATTTTCCTGGAACGTCAATGGTATCCGCGCCGTCATCAACAAGGGCGAGTTTGCCCGCTTCCTGCAAACGTACGATCCGGACATTTTATGCCTGCAAGAAACCAAGGCCGCCCGCGACCAGGTAGAAATTGATCTGCCAGAGTATCACGAGCATTTCTATTCAGCTGTCAAAAAAGGCTATTCCGGCACGGCGATTTTGTCGAAAATCCGGCCGCTGCACTGGCGCGACGGGCTGCCGCCGGCTATTATCGAGCGGTTCAATCTGACTGGCGATCAGTACGGCAATCCGGCGGACGAGGGGCGCATCATCACTGCCGAGTTCGACGATTTTTGGGTGGTGACCTGCTACACGCCAAATTCGAAAGGGGATTTAAGTCGGCTAAATTTACGCCATGAGCAGTGGGATCCAGCAGTGCTGGCCTATCTGGAGGAACTAGAGCTGGTCAAACCAGTATTGTACTGCGGCGATATGAACGTGGCGCATAAAGAAATTGACCTGGCAAATCCTAAACCTAATGTCGGCAAGCATGGCTTCACCGATGAGGAGCGCGAGGGCTTCCAGAACTACCTAGACGCCGGGTTCGTCGATACCTTCCGGGTGGCTTTCCCTGAGAAGACCGAAGCTTACACCTGGTGGACGCACTGGGCCAACGCCCGGGCGCGTAATGTCGGCTGGCGGATCGACTATTGGCTAGCGTCGCGCGAAATCGCTGAGCGTGTCACCAACCCGCGGATTCACGCCGAACAAATGGGCAGCGACCACTGTCCGGTGAGCATTGAGGTTGAGGTATGAAAATCACCAAGCACCCAGGAAAACGTAATAATCTACTCCCTGGCCTTGGTGCTGTGCTGATCATCACCAGCAGCGCTGTAGCGACTTATTTCACCCTCCGTCATCTCAACCCGCCGCGTACCACTGCCCAGCAACCCATCAGCAAAGAGCAGCCCGCGCCAATGCCCAAGACAAAGACCCCCGACAGCCAGAAACCTCCAGCGCCGACCATCGCCCTACCAAACGCTACGCCGATCCCCGCCCGCATTGTCAACAGCGCCGATGACGCCGACCTCTGGAGAATCGTCAATAAATCTCAGAGCTTCGCCAATCCTCGTTACCAACCCAGCGACCTCCGCCCCGTCAGCGTGCCGACATTACCCGGCCGCGGCCAGGATGAGCGCTCGCTCCGTGCCGTCCTCATGCCTGATCTCGAGAAATTAGTCGCCGCTGCTCGTAATGCCGGTGTCACCATCTACGCCGGATCAGGCTACCGCAGCTATGCTACTCAGGCTTCACTTTTTGCTAGCAACGTTCGTCAGCACGGCGAAGCTAAGGCCAACCGGTTTAGTTCACGTCCCGGTCATAGCGAACACCAATCAGGCCTGGCCGTTGACTTTGGTGGCATCGATCGAGCTTGTTGGATGGAGGACTGTTTTGAGCAAACCACTGCCAGCAAATGGCTCGCCGCCCACGCCCACGAATACGGTTTTATTCTGCGCTACCCGAAGGGCAAGGAATCGATTACCGGCTATCAATACGAGCCATGGCATTTTCGCTACGTCGGACGGGAACTAGCGGGTGCACTGCACCAGTCGGGCTTGACGATGGAGGAGGCTTGGTCGTATATTGAAAAGGCAATGACCAAACTCAAACAGCGAGGAACACAATAAATGAAGCACGGGGTGGGGCGGGCAGCCGTGACCATGGTTCTAGCGGCCTGGACAACACTGACATTACTGATGATCAACGGCGGCACGCAGCTCGTCAACCGAACCTCAGAGTCGGTCGCTAATTCGCCGTTATATAACTTTCAGCCGATCACCATTCGCCTTGACCGCACCAATCGCGACCTGACCTTTCCGTCATGGAAGTATTTACAAACCGGGAAAATCTGGTCCTATGTGTCAAGCAAGCAGGGCATCGACCCAGCCTTTGAGCCGCCGCTGATTGATATTACTGATGGTACGCCGAGCTGGATAGAGGATAAGCGCGTGCAGCCAATGGTTAAAGAGCCACTGGAGCAACTACGCCAAGCCGCGGCTGAGGCCAAGCTACCGGTCCTCGTCTCTAGCGCCTACCGCTCCGGCACCGCCCAAGCCAAAGTCCGCACTGAGACCACCGCCAAAAACGGCGCCGCCCACACCGACGAATACGTCGCCAAGCCCGGCCACAGCGAACACCAGCTCGGCCTAGCGGTTGACTTAACCAGCTTTTCCGAGAAATGCAAGGCCCGCTTTAGCGACTGCGCGCTTGATCCAAAAACCGCCGGCTGGCTCGCCGCTCATGCCCACGAATACGGTTTTATTCTGCGCTATCCGAAGGGTAAGGAAAAAATCACCGGTATCGCGAGCGAAGCCTGGCACTTCCGCTACGTCGGAAAAGACCTGGCCAGCCTCATCCACGAATCAGGGCTGACCTTTGACGAAGTGTACCAAAACATGGTCAAATTACGCGACAATGCATCAGTTGCCAAGTCGTCTGCCTCATGATGCAGTAAGCTATTGCGAGAAAGCCAAAAATACGAGATAATCAAGCGATGAAGCAGCAGAAATTCGCAGTTTTTGATATCGATGGTACGCTTATTCGTGGCGGGCTGTACCGGCAGCTGGTGCTCGGGCTGATTGATGCCGGCGCCATCCCCGAAGTCCACGCCTCGATCATCCAGCAGAAATTACTCAGCTGGAAACGGCGAGAGTCAAAAGACGCCTACGACGAGTACGAACTGAGTTTGGTCGATGCTATCTCTCGTTCGCTGGCTGACATCCCAACCGCGGTGTTTGACGAGGTGGCAAGTAGCATCGTCACGAAAGAGCTTGACCATGTTTACACCTACACGCGGCATCGCCTGCGCGAGCTAAAGCGGGCAGGCTATTTTCTGATCGCCATCTCTGGCTCGCAGCAAGAGCTAGTCGAGCCATTTGCTAAAAAATACGGCTTTGACGCCTGGGCGGCTCAAGTGTATGAACGGCGTGGCAACGCATTTACCGGCACAATTGCTACCAAAACGTATACCAATAAAGACAAGATCCTTCAGGGAATTATTGATAAGCACGGGCTAACGCTTGCCGATAGCTACGCGTTTGGCGACAGCGAGGGCGACCGACACCTCCTGGCGACGGTTGAACATCCCGTCGTCTTTAATCCGACGGAAAAGCTCCTCGAAATTGCCAAAACCAACGGCTGGCCAATTGTTCTGGAACGGAAAAGTGTGGTGTTTGAACTCGAGAAAGGCGAACGTGGATACCTTTTGGCGCAGGCAGGAAAAATCTAAGCCGCTGTTTCCTGACGTTGAATGGAATCGACCAGAGCGCCGCGACCAGGCCGGGCGGCTGGGGATTGTTGGCGGCAACAAACTCGGCTTTGCGGCGGTGGCGACCAGCTACCAGGCAGCACGTGACGCCGGGGCAGGCGAAGTGCGAGTCTTGCTACCCGACACATTGCGCCGCACCGTGCCAGCGGCGATGACCGATGTTCTGTTTGCACCGACCAATCCGTCCGGCGGCCTCAGCGGCGCGGCAGCAGGCGAATTAGCCGCCCTCGGCGAGTGGGCGAACGTCATGCTGCTAATCGGCGACGCCGGCAAAAATAGCGAAACAGCCGCGCTGTACGAGCAATTTGTGCGCCAGTACCACCGGCCGGTCGTACTGAGCCGCGACGCCATCGATCTGGTGCAAAACAGCTTTCCCACCATCCTTGATAATCCCTACGTCGTCTTTGTCGCCTCATTTGCCCAAGTGCAAAAACTCTTTCGCAGCGTCTACTATCCAAAAATCCTGACATTCAGCATGCAGCTGGCGCAGTTCGTCGAGGCGCTGCACAAATTCACCATCACCTATCCGGTCACGCTAGCAGTCTTTCACGCCGATCAATTAGTCATCGCGCGAGGCGGAGAAGTCGTCACCCAAGCATGGGCCGAGCCGATGCAGCTATGGCGCGGACAAACCGCCACGCGCGCCGCCAGCTACCTCTTGTGGTCACCCGAAGCACCATTAGCCGCCATCAGCACCAGCATTGCCGCTAGCGTATAAACCGGGGCAGTTCCCACCAGCTCTTGACGATTTATAAACTGCGCGGTATAACAAGGATAGCTATGTCACGAAAATGCCTGATTTACCATCCTGTGGCTGAATTTCCTCTGTCAGATCCAGATCTTGCTCAAGAGATACAGGAACGATTTAGTAGACTGAATGACAACCCCATACAACCGACGCAGCCCGAGGAGCGTCATCTCACTATCCTAGGCGCACGAGAATACCCAAATATTCTACATCCGTCTAGACTGCGGGTCCGCCTACCGGAATAATCACAAAATAGCCTTGAGCTCAACGTAGTTGGTGCTCGTATGTTAGGAGAGTGTGCACTCACTCTGGTATTCAATGACCTCAGCCAAACCTTACCGCGGGAAGAAAGACGACGTATCAAGCAAGCATTTATAGAAGCAGGGGCTACCACTCCTCACCATAAAAAATTCAAGCCACACGTCACCATTGCCAAGATTCCCAGGGGAATTAGTAGACGGCATGTGATTCGCTGGACAGAAAATATGCTACCGACAGACCCAACCGTCATCGTTGGCGGTATCACGCAGAACAATCTCTCGGGGAGAGAATTTAATGAACAGTCCCTCATCGAGTTTGATTTTAGTAATGAGGGTCATTCTCTCGATCTACAGGTTACTGACTGTATGCTTCTGCCGCCACTAAAACAAAAGCCAGAGAAGAAAGAGTGCGGACATCATTCTCATTCTTAACATTAGCTTCTCATAAGGTATTGCCATCAATAAAACTCCCGCTACAAAAACGGGAATAAAATTAAACAAACTGAGGCGACCTCTGGTACCGCGGGCCGGACTTGAACCGGCACGAGCGATTGCTCACCAGATTTTGAGTCTAGCGCGTCTACCAATTCCGCCACCGCGACACAAGAGAGCGCCCCAAGTCATCCGGGGGTAATTATACCACGGCCGCCACCACATCAGCAAGAGCCCGAACGCTTTATCTTTCCAGCGTTTTCCCGTATAATAAGAGGTGATGAATCCACATGACGATCAGTTTGGCAGGCGAGTGGGAGCGCCAATCTCGAGTCAACCTCGTCCACTGACGCCGCCACCACGTGATTATTCCGGCTCGCAGGCTGCTGCCGCCAATGTTATTCGTGATCAAATTAATGCTATTTACGGCGGTCGCGGCACCGAATCAACGCCACACACCACGCCGGTGGTCCAGCCGCGACCCACGGAGCAGCCGCATCCAGAACCGACCGAGCGCACCACTGTCACGCCGCCACCACGTACATCGAGTCCTCACGCCCTGAATACTACGCCACCGGCAGCACAACCGACCCAGCCGACCACAACGCCATCTCCTGCTCAGCTCGTTCAAGCCACCAAGTCACCTCAACCCCAGCCAGCGAATAAGTCAACGGACAAGCCCACCGCCGCGCTACCAACCACACAGCCGCAACCGACCGCCCCGGCAAAAACTCCCACTCATCAGCCGCAAATCACCGCCGACCAGTGGAAGCAGTACCATAGCTCGTGGCAAAAATATTACCAGATGTACTACGAGCGCTATTATGCCTCGCACCTTGACCAAAAGCAACAGGAATTTGACCGGCTGGTCCAGTCTGCTCGCGACGCTAACACCGCCGCCGCGCCGGCCATGACCGATATGTTGTCCGCCCAAAACCCCATCAAGCGCCTCCGTGCTCAGATCCAGCAGACCGTCCGTGACAAGGCCAAAAAAGTCACCAAATCACGCCATTTCATCCCGGCACTCGCCGGCGTGTTGGTGCTGCTAGCGTTCGTCTTTTTGCAGTACAACCGCGTTCTGTTTGGCATCGCCGCTGCCTACACCACCCCAGGTAATGTTGATCCACAAAACATCATCGTCAATCCAGCAAGTAGCACCACTGTCGGCCCCGACCCACGGCTGATCATTCCTAAACTCAACGTTGATGTGCCGGTCATTTATGGCGTTAACGCGGCCGACCATAACGCTCAAATGAAAGCAATGGAAAAGGGCGCTGCTCACTTCGCGATCGCTGGTGCTAACGCCGTGCCTGGCCAAGTTGGCAATGCTGTATTCTCGGCACACTCGTCTAACGATGCCTTTGCGCCCGGTGATCACAAGTTTGTCTTTGCTCAAAACGAAAAGCTCGTCAAAGACGACATCATCTACATGCACTACCAAGGCAAGCGCTACACCTACGCCGTCACCAAGAAAGAAGTCGTTATGCCAAACGAGGTCAGCCGTGTCCAAATTCAAACCGATAAGCCGATGCTCACTTTGATCAGCTGTGTACCGCTTGGCACCGCCGAAAAACGCCTCTTGGTCTTTGCTGAGCAAATCAGCCCCGACCCATCTGGCGCCACCAAATCAACCGAGCCAGTCACCACTCGATCCGCCGCTATCCCGGGTAAGCCATCACCAACACTACTGGAACGATTATTCGGCGCCAAGGAATAGAGCACAATAAGATTCAAATTAGCACTTAGCGCTTGATCGTCATTCGCAGTCGCGACATCGTCACCGTGCCGTTGTCGGCTCGACGGAACGCATACAACCAGTCGCCGTCGTGCGACAGTGATGCATCGAACCCTTCGCTGGCCTCGAGCATCGTCGATTGATTGGCGCCGTCGAACTCGCGCATCACCACCTTGCCGCCCTCAACACTCCACACGTGATAATCATCCAGCCAGTCCAGCACCGTCCCCGTCGGTAGCGCCGTATCATGCGACACCGATTGCCGCTCAATGTCATAACTCATAAAGCCAGCTGTCGTTCGCATCAAGACGAACCGTCCAGTACCGCTCAGATCCAGCTCGGTCAGTGGTTTACCGGCAGCGATCGACTTGACGCGACTCAGTAACTTTGATGCCGACGAACTTGACCCGTCCAGCGCCGCACCCATATGCAGCGTCACGGCTGAGCCAACGCCGACCACCAGCACGTCTTTATTGTCATAGCGCGAAAACTTAATCATCAAAGGCGTCGAAGCCTCCGCCTCAGTCTGTCGCCGCACGACCACTGGCTCAGTCCAATCCTTGCGCCAAATGCCCGCCAGCTGCAACTTGCTCGTGCCATTCGTCCCAACGTAGGTGATATAATCCGTGCCATATACCGAGAACGACTGTACATGACTGATCAGTGGCGCAGAAATCGTCGCGGCATTGAGGTCCGCTCGCCGCAGTTCGCCACTTGACTGCAGTACATACAGTTCGTTGCCGCTCTCACCGAGGAAGCGCACGTCTTTTAGCTCCAGCCCGATCACTTTCGCGATATCAACCACTGTCTTATTCTCGCGGTCAACTTTCAGCCACTGGACTTTTTCGCCTTGGCCTTCGACCACGTAGGTGTGTTTGAGAATGGCGTAGCGATTACCGGAATCCCACTCAACAATCTTAAACGTATGCGCCGTCGCTTGGCCGCCGTAACCCGCCACCACCGACATATCCAATGTCACCTCATTAAACTTTGGCTTATCTGAATCACGCAAATCGCCCCAGACGATCTTCGGTGCATCGGTCGCTTGCATCACACCCAGCATAAACCGCCAATTTGGCGAAAATCGTACTGAGGCCAGCGACGAAAATTCCTTGACTGAACTCACCACCCGCTCACTCGGCACCAGCCGCGCATATGATAGCCAGGTCAGTGTCCCGGCCTTGACCTCGACAACTTTGCGCCACTCGTCATAGCCATCCAGCCGCATAGAAAATTGATGCTGCCCCTCAGGAAGCATGCCCTTGATATGCGTCTTGCCAAGCTCCGTACCATCAACGAACACCCGTGCGCCTTGCGGCCGCGAATCATACTGCACCAGCGCCCGCTGCTCAACCGTCTGAGTCTTAAGATTCAGCTGATAGCCAAGCGTATGAAAAATCAAAATGAACGCCAATATACACACCGTCAGCACCATAATGGTATAAATCAGTGTCCTGCGAGCAAGTTCTAGACCACGCTTTTGTTTTCGATACATAATGAGAGATTATACCACATTTCGCCCCTTGCAAAAAGCATGTCCTCTTTGTACAATAAAATATAAGCATTAGGAATACGAGGGGTTCATGAACAAACAAATCATCTATAAAACCGTCCACAAGACTGCCGGCCAAAAATCAACAACGCTCAGTCGCCGCCATGTCGCCGCACCATCGCACGCCAAGCGTCGCCTGGCCAGCCGCCCCAACATCACGCGCGACACCTCCGTCCCGATAAGTGTCCATGTCAATAAATTTGCGCCGGCCGCACCAGTCGTCCTACCACAACCAACCAAGCGCGACCGTCCAGCCGAACCACACCCGACCATGGTGCGCGCTCAAGCTCGCGCCGCCCAGCAGCCCCGTCAAACCAACCGGGCTGCAACCCGCCGTAGCTCGGCTACGCCGCATCATCACTCAACGCGTATTATCAAGCCAAACCACCTGCCGGCTACACAACCCGCTGTCACCCTCGCGCCCAAGCCAGCCGCCGTTCTCAAAAACGAAGCCATCACCGAAGCCCTGCAGCGTGCGGCTACGCCGCCAAAAGCGCCACGCCGCACCAAAAAACCAAAGAGCCGCATCAGTCGCTGGCTGCAAGTGGCCTCCGTCGGCTTGGCTATCATGTTGATCGGCGGCTATTTTACCTACCTCGGTATGCCTAACATCTCCACCCGCATCGCCGCCATCCAATCTGGTGTCAACGCCAAATATCCCGGCTACCGCCCAAGCGGCTACGCCCTCAGCGGCCCGATTACCTTCAAGAGCGGGGAAGTCCGCATGAAATTCGCCTACGCTGACGGTGGCCAATCCTACACCATCACCCAGCAAAAAAGCTCGCTCAATTCCGCCGCCCTCAAAGAGACCCTGACCGCCGACGGCGGCGACGTCCAAACTACCACCGCCGGCGGTCTGACTATTTACAGCACCGACCGGACGGCCAGCTGGATCAATGGCGGCGTCCTCTACCAAATCACCCTCGGCGGGGCATTGTCAAGTGAGCAAGTCACCAAAATCGCCACCAGTTTATAATCAGCCCCGTAAGCACCGCAGGCACCCCTCACGTTTACCGCTGCCAGGCCCGCGTGCTATAATCACCCCATGACTACACGCACTCGTTTCGCACCCTCACCAACAGGGTTTTTGCACGTTGGCGGCATTCGCACGGCATTATTTGCTTTTCTCGTCGCCCGGCAGGCTGGCGGCCAATTTATCCTGCGCCTCGAAGACACTGACAAGGTCCGCGAAGTCGCCGGCAGCCGCGAACACCTCATCGCCAGTCTCAAGGCGCTGCACCTCGACTACGACGAAGGGCCAGACATTGGCGGGCCACACGGGCCGTACGTCCAAAGCCGGCGACTTGATCATTACCGCCAGTGGGCACAGAAATTAATTGACGCCGGCCGCGCCTACGCTGATCCCTACACTCCCGAGCAAATCCAAGCGTTTCGCGACGCCGCCCAGGCCGAAAAGCGTGCCTTTCGCTACCGCGACCATCGCCCCGACAATCCGCCTGCCTGGGACGGCACGATGCCGCTGCGGTTCAAGGCTGAGCCCAAAAGCTACACCTACCACGACGAGGTCATGGGTGATGTCACCACCAGCCCCGAGGTGGTTGACGACTTCATCCTCATCAAGTCTGACGGCTACCCGACCTACAATTTTGCCCACATCATCGACGACGCCGAGATGAATATCACTCACGTCATTCGCGGCCAAGAGTTCATCTCGAGCATGCCAAATTATCTAGCACTCTACGAAGCGCTGGGCTTGCCGCGGCCCATATTCGCCCATCTGCCGCATATCATGAACGAGCAGGGCAATAAGAAATTAGGCAAGCGCGACGGCGCCAAAGACGTGCTGGATTATATCCGTGATGGCTATCTGCCAGAGGCGCTGGATAGCTTCATCGCTACCATGGGCTGGAACGACGGCACCGAACAAGAGACTTTCACCATGGATGAGCTGATCACCAAATTCAGCCTCAGCCGCGTGCAGCGCTCGGGCGCTCGCTTTGACGAAAAGCGACTGCTGTGGACGAATGGGCAATTTATCCGGTCGCTGACGCTGGATGACTTAGCTGGGCGAGTCAATGATTTTTGGCCAGATAGCGCAGCTGGGGTAGACGAGGGGTATCGCCAACGCGTCCTGGCGCTGGCGCAAGACCGATTAAAGACCCTGCATGACCTCGGCGGATTTGGCTACTTTTTTGCGGAGCCTGAAATTAACATGGAGCTCATCGACAACAACAAACAGCTCAAGAAATTACCCGATAATGAGCGGCACGAATTACTAGAAACTGCTCACCACGAGCTCGCCACGCTCACTGACTGGACGCCAGACGCAATTCAAACTCGGCTGAACGAACTGCTAGAAATTACCGGCCAAAAGCCCGGCATTCTCTTTAGCCTCATCCGCATCGTCATCACCTGGGCACCGTTCAGCCCGCAGCTGAGTGACACGCTGGCGCTGATTGGCCGCGAGCGCACGTTGGCGCGGCTTGAGCGGGGAGTTGCCGCGTTCTCGGCGGGTGTAATATAGCATACTATACCGAAATACTTCGATCAGCGAGCGCATCGCTCCGTTTACCGGACACGCCGCTTATGCTATACTAAACCTATGTACATCAAGAATCCTCGCCCAGCCACCGCGGCCCAAAAACCGACGGTAAAATCAGCTAAACTTGAGCAGGCGTCACCAAACGCCCCGGCCAAAAAACGCTCGTTTGTCCAGTGGTGCAAAAAGCACTTGTGGGTGATCGTCTTGATTACTACCTCGCTGGTCATCGCTGGTATCTTTATTTTCGCTATCAATTCCGTCCAGCACGATGGCGGCCTACCGTTCTTCACTGCCAAGAAAAAGCCAACCAAATTCTACTCACCGCTCACCGGCCTCGAAGTCGCTGATGAAGCAGCCACCAAGCAGCCCGTCACTGGCGTCATGATCGAGAACAGCCCCGACGCTCGCCCACAGTCCGGCCTATCGAAAGCTGGCATCATCTACGAGGCTGTCGCCGAGGGCGGCATCACGCGCTTCCTCGCCGTTTATCAGGGTGCCAAGCCAGCCCTCATCGGCCCAGTTCGTAGCCTCCGCCTCTATTACCTCAGCTGGGGCGCGCAATACCAAGCCTCCATCGCCCATGTTGGTGGCAGCTCAAATGCTCTCGATACCGTCCGCAGCAGCGGCTACCGCGACATCGACCAGTTCTTTAATGGCGGCAGTTATTGGCGAGCCAGCGACCGCCGCGCCCCACACAATGTCTACACATCCGGTGAGAAACTTGATGCCCTCAACGCCAGCAAGGGCTTTAAAGAATCATCATTTACCGGCTTCAAGCGTGGCGATGGCAAGCCAGTCGAGACACCAAATGCCACTACCATCCAGCTCAACTTTAGCGGCAGCACGTACAATACTGCCTATGCTTATGACAAGGCAACCAATACCTACAAACGCTCACTGGCTGGCGCACCGCACGCTGACCGAGAAGGCGGCCAGATCGCACCGCACGTCGTCATTGCCCTCGAAGCACCCGTCGAGCGACGCGTCGGGCCAGATGGCTACGAGGATACCGTCACCATTGGTTCAGGCAAGGCCACCGTCTTCCAAAACGGTACTGCTACCGCCATCACCTGGAAGAAAGATAGCCTCACCGCACCGCTCAGACTACTTGACGAAAACGGCAAAGACTTTACCCTGGGTCGCGGCCAAACATGGATCGGCGTCTTTACGCCCGGGCGGGGATCCGTCACGTGGCGATGACAGCTGGCGGCACGTCAATTTGCAGCTTTCGACGATACCACCGGCGCATGTTGTTCGCTTGTGCACTAGCCGGGCAGATGGCAGTGGCGCTCATCAGTGGTGTCGTCATCAATATCATTGGCCTCGCCTCGTGGAATCACCCAGTATTTTGGCTAATCACGAGCACGATTTTCATCATCGGCAGTCTCTTTTCGACTGCCTTGATCATTATTGCTGGCCGGCCGCTTGATAATATCTTGACTGCCTTAATCCATAAACGCGGCGAGCGCACCACCACGCCTCTACCAAATCCGAACGTCGAGCAGCACGCCAAGACCGGCTTCAAGACCGTCCTTGAACTCATCTATGACGAGCCGACCCAGCCCGCACCGCCGCCAAGCCCCGACGCGCTACTGACCCAGGCGCTCAATCACACCAGCTGTGGCATCGTCGTCCTTGACCCCGCCAAGCGTATCATCTCCGCCAACAAGGCTGCACCAATCGCCACTAATGCTGATGGCCAGCCGTATCTGGCGCTGGATTTTCTCAACGAGCAGTCGCTCAAAGATTGGCTCAGTGACGCCGACGCCCGCCAAGTCTCCGCCGAGCGTACCTGGCGCCGCGTTGCCACTACCAACGGTGCCTTCAAAAAAACTCGCTTCTTTGACATCATCGCCTCCTACCAAAAAGACGCACCCGGCGAGACCGTCATAATCCTCATCGACCGCTCGGCCCAATACCTACCCGAGGAAGAAGACCTCAATTTCATCTCCTTCGCTGCCCACGAACTCCGCGGCCCGATCACCATCATCCGCGGTTATCTCGACGTCCTCGCCGAGGAACTGGCCGGCCGCCTGAAAGGTGACGAACCGCAGCTACTGGCGCGGCTGATGGTTTCCGCCAACCGCCTGTCTGGCTATATTAATAACATCCTCAACGTCGCCAAGTTCGACCGCCACCACCTCAGTATCCACCTCGCCGAGGACTCACTGTCTGACATCTACGGCTCGATCGCCGACGACATGCAGCTGCGCGCATCGACGCAGCACCGCTTGCTCAACATCAGCATCCCAAGCGACCTGCCGACTGTCGCTGCCGACCGCTCCAGCATCAGCGAGGTCATCTCCAACCTCATCGACAACGCCATCAAATACAGCTTCGAGGGCGGCACTGTCTCAGTCAGTGCCGAACAAAAGGGCGATGTTATCGAAGTCTCCGTCGCTGACAACGGCGTTGGCATGCCACCGAGCGTCGTCAAAAATCTATTTCACAAATTCTACCGCTCGCACCGCAGCCGCGAAACCGTCTCGGGCACCGGCATCGGCCTTTACATCTGCAAGGCCTTTATCGAGAGCCATGGTGGCCACATCACCGCTCGCTCCAAAGAGAACGAAGGTTCAGTCTTTTCATTTACCGTGCCGCTCTACGCCGCCGTCAAGGACAAGCTGCTCGAGGACGGACAGCTCAATCGCAATCTAATCCGCCAAGGCGGTGGCTGGATAAAAAATCACGCTATGTATCGAGGATAAGAGGAGGGAAGTATGGCGATCAAAACAATCTTGTGCGTGGAGGACGACCGCTTTATCGGCGAGATGTACGTGCGCAGCTTGCAAAAAGCTGGCTATGACGTGACCTGGGTGGTCGATGGTAATGACGGGCTGGTCATGGCTCGGAGTCAGCCGTTTGACTTGATCATCCTTGACTTGATGCTGCCCGAACAGCGCGGCGACCAAATTTTGGACGCGCTGCGCTCTGATGATACCGACCTGATTCCCAACAGTAAAATCCTCATCATGACTAACTTTGAGCAAGACGACGCCGCAAAGTCCGCCATCATGAACCGCGTCGACGGCTACCTCATCAAGGCCGACATCACCCCCCGCAAGCTGATCGACGTCGTCAACAAGATGGGCTAGACGCCCCCTAGCTAACCATGCTATAATGGCCCGGTAGCTTAACACGGCCCTATCGTCTAGCGGTTAGGACACTGGGTTCTCATCCCAGCAACCCGGGTTCGATTCCCGGTAGGGTCACCAATATGGAATCAAGAGGCTCTTTGGAGTCTTTTTGTTTGTTTTTCAATCTGTAAAACATACTCAAACCGTCCATTCCAAACTTTTTGCTTTTAAGATCAAAGTAATACCACTCTCGGTAACCATCTTTAAAATACGACCTTTGTTTCTGCATTAGCAGCTTGCCACATATGGGCAGGTGTATGCATGGGATTGCAGACACAATCTATCGTTGCCCCATTTAGGCCTTTAGCACTTCAATTTTTTGTGTCTATAGGTTTACAATGCAGTGTGTTTGTGAGACTCTTTTTATACCTTGGTGTGTCATCGTCCAAATACTCCTGTGGGACTTTGTGTGTAATATTAATTTACCGACACAGGCTACCATCCCTCATGTTTTTCTATCAGCTCCTCAGCTAATCTTCTCAATGGAAAGATGGCTTTATTAACTTCATTAAATAAATCAGGATTATCTGGGTCCTGAGTTACATCTCCTTCAAGACGAAAATGTGCGCATGCATGCCTTATACTCTTGAGCTTCTCCCAGGCAGACGATTCAAGAGGCTCAAGATCATGAAACAAATCAGGTCTAGTGTTATAGAGTTGGTTGATGCAGCTTTTCATTTTCGTTGCATGACTGTCAGAGAATAATTCCACAATTTTCCAGTATGACAAAACTGTATAATACGGTGTTTGGGCTATATCTGCCTGACGATAATGAGCAAGCGCTATCCACCGCCTCTCGGTAAATGTATCAAACTGTAGATGTTGTATATGCGCCTCTAGGTCGTCGTGAGAGATAAGTCTCCCAATATATTTTTCAGATGGCTGTATAACACTTGGAAAGGGCTGGGCAATGCCACTCCACACTCTTGGTGCAATTGAAGCCTTTGTTATAAAACACAAGACACTTGAAAGTCTGTGAGCCACAATATGACCATCGAACGCGTCCTTTTTGCAAGGAAAAATAGTGCGAGGCATTAATGGGTCTTTATCTATGGCATCTTGTACCTGATTTACCCAGAGAATCTTTCTCCCGAACAATTCAAACTCATGAAATGGGTCATAAGAAGAGTTATTGCTAATAAGCAATGTTGTATCATAGGCTGTCGTCTGCTAGTAGGAAGGTATACCTTTCCATGCAAAATAGTCTACTGCTTTGTCGGATATTTCTTGCGATGTAACTACGGGTAGTTGTTGTCTCATATTCGCAAATAATTATAAAGTATACAAAGTAATAGTTCTAGCGCCTTATCTGGTATAGATCACCAGGTATAAACTCATTACAAAACCACATATTCTCCGGGGCTCTGTGAGATTATCGTTCCGACACGATTCAATTAGAGTCATCGTACAGATATTATATATTCAATTCGGATATGAAACAGCTAATTTAACTCTGGTAGCGAGCTGTTTTTATGGGTTCTAAAGTCAATTACAGTATAGGCGATCACCGCCGCGACAAGCCTAACACGGCTACCATTTTCGCCCGTCTCGGTCTATAATACAAGCATGAAGTGGGCGGGGGATGTTTCGCAAGTCGGTGAATTGTCGCGATTTTGGCTGCGGCGACTGTGCGAGGCGACCTTGTTCGTCGGGCTGGTCATCGTCCTCCTCTATGCTTGGGCGCGCTTTATCCCGACCGGTTACCGGCTACCCATCGGCGAAGCCATCACCGACCTCGCCGCCGCCATCAGCGCCCTCGTCAGCCTCGCCGCCCTCATCCTCTGTCTGTGGCTACCGCGTCGAGCCATCACCGCCGCATCCATCGCCGTCTATGGCCTGATCATCATCGCCGTCGGCTCGCTGGTCGCCACCAGCGGCTTTCTGGCCTCGCCATTCGCCACCGCCTGGCTCAGCGCTGCGGTGTTCGCCGGCTTCTTTGGCTGGCCCGTCGTCCTCGGTATCAGCCTCCTCGTCGTCACCGCCATCACCACTGCCGCCATCACCCAACACGCCAGCCTCATCGCCACGATTGGCGCCCTATTTTTTGGCCTGGCACCACTGGCTCTTGGCTTTATCATCTGGCGCCATCAGCCGCGCGTCAGTAAGCTCGGCGACATCTCTGAACTCCGCACCAAATTATCCACCGCCGAAGGCACCTCTGACATCGTCATTAACACCATCGACGACGGCGTGTTGGCCATCTCGCGCGAGGGCAATATCGAGTTAATCAACCCCTCAGCCCAGCGGATCATCGGCTGGAACCAAGGTGACGCCCTCGGCCTCAAATGGCAAAGCGTCATCCAACTAGTCACCGCCGACGGCAAGGACGTCACTGTTACCGAAAACCCGGTCATGCAGTCACTGATCAATAATCGGCCAGCGCACTCCGACAAATTGCTCCTCCGCACCGCCTCGGACAAGCAAATCCTCGTCTCCATCGTCGCCTCACCGGTCGGTAAAGACAACGAGGGTATCATCGTCGTCTTTCGCGACATCACCAAGGAAAAAGCCGAGGAGCGCCAGCAAGCCGAATTTATCTCTACCGCCAGCCACGAAATGCGCACTCCCGTCGCCTCCATCGAGGGCTACCTCGGCCTGGCGCTCAACCCAGCCACCGCCCACATCGACGACAAGGCGCGCGATTTCATCACCAAGGCCCACGCCTCGGCCCAGCACCTCGGTCGACTATTCCAAGACCTGCTTGACATCAGCCGCGCCGAAGACGGCCGCCTCAAGAATGAGCCACAGATTATCAATATCACCACCTTTGTCGGCGAGATCTTTGAGGGCCTGGCGCCACGCGCCGCCGAAAAAGGCCTCGTCTGTACCTTCCGTCCGGACGCCGCCGCCACTGTCCAGCCAGCATACTACGCCAACGTCGATGCCGATCACCTCCGCGAAGTTGTTTCTAACTTGATCGAAAACGCCATCAAGTACACGCCCGATGGGGAAGTAGTCGTAGACATCACCGGCGATGACAAAACGATCACCATCAGCGTCCAAGACAGTGGTATCGGCATCCCCGCCGAAGACCTGCCACACCTCTTTCAAAAGTTCTACCGCGTCGATAATTCCGACACCCGCGAGATCGGCGGCACCGGCCTCGGCCTGTATCTCAGCCGCCGCCTCGCCGAAGCGATGTCTGGCCGCCTATTCGTCATCAGCGAATACCGCAAGGGCAGCACCTTCTTTCTCGAGATTCCTCGCACCCGCACCGACGAGGCGATGCGCCAATTACCAACCGTCCCCACACCGGCTGCTCCACCACTAACCGCCGAACCGCCAACCGCTGTCGCCGTCCAGCCGACCGTCCCGATCAACGCTACCCAACCGGACGCCGCCGATACCGTCCTAACTAAGCCGGCCACGCCGCCGGTGCCGCCGCCCAACTTTAGTCCGCTGCCGCTGATGCCCGCACCACCAACTGAGCCAACCGCTCCCGCGCCCGCCATGCCCACACCCCCTGAACCAACCGCTACGCCCACGCTATCAACACCACTCGCTATCCCAGAACCAGACGCTGCCCAACAAAAACCATAACCACTATAGTATTTTGGTGCAAACTTCGGTATAGTAGAGGTAGTTATGACAAAGATTTTACTAGTAGAAGACGACAAAAGCCTGCGCGAGATTTACGGCGTCAGGTTACTAGCTGAAGGCTATGACATCGTTTCGGCGGGCGACGGTGAAGAGGCCTTGGCTATGGCTATCAAAGAACGCCCGGCCTTGATCGTCAGTGACGTGATGATGCCCAAGATTTCTGGCTTTGACATGCTGGATATCTTGCGCTCGACCACCGAGACACGCGACGTCAAAGTCATCATGATGACCGCATTGTCATCCGAAGACCAACGGCAACGCGGTGAAGCTCTCGGCGCTGATCGCTACCTCGTCAAGTCACAAGTCGGCATCGAAGACGTGGTGCGCACGGTCCACGAAGTGCTCGGCGACGCGCCAGAACCGACTCCCGTCGCGCCCGAGCCAGCCGCAGAGCCCGTAGCAGCTGACGCGCCGTTGGCGGCACTGGCCACTCAGCAAGACGCTCCGGCAGCCACCTTGCCATCACCGACAGAGATAGCAATCGCAACCCACGTTGTCACCCCGGCACCGACCGCACCGATAACTCCGACGGCCCACGATGATTCAGCCATCGCACCTGCTCAAGCTAGCCCAGACAATTCGATCCCGCCAGCAACCGACCCAGCACCGTTCGTCCTACCGAGCGCCCCATTGGCACCGACGGCTCCGTCCGCATCGACTGAGCAAACCGCCGGCGAGCCAGTGACACCAACCGACCCAGCGCCAGCTCCAGCACCCGAGGTAGAGCAACCTCCGGTCTCTGACCCAGCGCCGACCCCTGAAGCAGCACCGACCACCCCGGCAGTCACCTTGCCACAGCCAACAGCACCGTCCTCATCACCATCGCCGCAGCCGACCAGCCACGGTGGTGAGCGGGTGATCCAGCCGCTGAGCCAAGAACCACAGCCCGATATGTCCAAGATGATGGAGCAGGAGCTCAGCGACCAACTCGAGTCTATGCAGGCCTCGCCACAGCCAACGCCAGATTCAGACGACTTCACGCTGCCGACGCCTAACGCTATGGCCGAGCCGCACGGCGACCTGACGCTTGATGCACTCGAGCCGCTGCCGACGCCAGCCGATGACCAGCCACTTGATACTGGCGCCACCGTTAACGCCGAGCTCACCAACGCGGCATCACCACAACCACAAGATGACGATACGCCATTCGTCCTGCCCACCCCGGCGCCGATGCCGACCGACCCAGCTCCAGCGTCCGAGCCAGAGCAGACCTCAACCCCTGAAGGTGAGCCATCACCCACAGCACAGCCAACGACACCCCAGCCACCGACCAACGCCTTTCCGCCGCAGCCACCGGTAGCCTCCTAGTATGACGACACCAACGCAAGCATCTAATTCTACCGATTCATCCGCCCAGCGCCTCAACAAATTCGTGGCGCTGGCACTCGGCGTGTCGCGCCGCCAGGCTGACGAGCTGATCAAGCAGGGCACGGTTACCGTGAATGACCAGCCCGCCAAGCTGGGTCAACGCATCACTACAATCGACATCATTCGCCACGGCAACAAACCATTCACCGCCCAAGCCCACCAGCTCATCCTTCTTCACAAACCCGTTGGCTACCTCTGTTCACGCGCCTCTCAAGGCGGTGTACCGACCATTTACGAATTATTACCAAAAAGCCTTCATCACTTGAAGCCCGTCGGTCGCCTGGACAAAGACAGCTCCGGACTAATTCTCCTCACTAACGACGGCGACTTCGCCCACCAGATGACACACCCGTCGTTTTATAAAATGAAGCGCTACTTGGTGACGCTCGACAAGCCGCTCCAGCCATTACACCGGCAAATGATCAACGACTTTGGCGTGCAGCTGCCTGACGGGCCCAGCCGCTTGACGCTCGAACGTCAGCATGAGGGTGATGAGCACCGCTGGATCGTCCAGATGAGCGAAGGCCGCAACCGCCAAATCCGCCGCACCTTCGCCGCCCTCGGCTACACCGTCACCAAACTCCACCGGACAGATTTTGGTAATTACAGCCTCGGCGACATCAAACGCGGGGAATTCGTTAAGCAACCGTTCACCGATTAACCCAGGCCAAAAACGCCGAAAAGACATATTATACCACATTTTTGACAAAATCCATTGACATTTTATTCTATTAGTGATATATATATATATATCAGCTTTCAGCTCAAAGTTTTCGATAAAGAGCGGGAAGTCGCCCTTTAGCTTTGAGCTTTTTCTTCTACCGAAAGGAAAGATTGTGAATCAGTTTGCGCCGATGATCATTATGATCGCGATCCTCCTTGTGGGGGCGACCATCGCGGCAACGGCCGCGGTCTGCACCGTCACCGACGAATTGAGATTCCGGGGAGCGGGGATCCTCTTTTGGTTCGCGGCCACACTATTCCCGCTACTCCTCGCCACCTGGGCAAGAGGATGGGGATTCATCATTGCGATGACGATCTACATCGTCATCGTGATCGCCCCTGCGGGGGTGATCACGATGCTGAGTCTCTTCGACATCAAGAGAAAGGAGGCTTCAAAGAGATAGGGCTAACGCCCACCGAAAATAGCTCACCGAACTGACCTCAAACTGGTTGAGATGCATCATTTGCATTTCCTGGGTTGAGACATATCCAGTTCTGGTTTGAGCTCATTCGGTGGGCTATTTTCATTGCCTCCCACCAAAAACCCCACGCCCCTATTACGCACGTCTGCAGATTATCCACGGCCACCAGTAAACACAGGGAATTCTAACGGATTAGTTTGCCATAGCCCCACACAAATTGTATAATCTAATATCATAAATACAGAGCGTACAAAGGAGTAATCGTGAGCAATACATCAGAATTTCCAAATAGTGGCAACGAATCATTATGGCAAAAAGCGGGAGCAGTACTTGGTGCTGTGGCCACCACTGCACTATTTATGTCAGGATGCTGCGCACCAAAAGAAAAGACGGAAGTAACCAGTACAGCACAAGAGCAGGGAAGCCCTGCGGCTGACACGAAGACAGATTCAAGAGGCAACCCCGATCTTGATTGGAAGATTGTTGATAAAGGCTGTGCTGGTGGCGACGACTGCGAGGAAGGGGAATTGAGTGCTTACTCACATATAGCAAAAGCCTGCAATGGACCTACGTTGTTGTATCGATATTACAACGCTAATTCAAGAACAGGCAGCATCACCGCCATCCCTAACAGTCCCGAATGCGGTTACACCCCGCCAACACCAACTAGTCCTGCACCAAGCATTGAAGCGACACCCACCCCAACAAATAGCAATTAAGCCTCATAACGCTCATCCTCGCCAAATCCTCACGCCTCTGGTATAATAGGCGTAATTATGTCTCATACATTACCTACCGTCGCCATCATCGGTCAAGCTAACGTTGGCAAAAGTTCGCTGTTCAACCGCCTAACGCGCGCTCGCACCGCCATCGTTGCCCGCGAAGCCGGCACCACCCGCGACAACGTCGTTGGCAAAGTTTCGTATAAGCGCCGCGCCTCATCTCCTGATGAGAATGCAGTAGACGCGCCACCTCCTGCGCTGGAGGCTGTGAAACATTCGCGAGGAGCGGACGTTTCAGCCGAACGCTCGCGCAGTATCTCCAGTGGAGATTTAAGCGAAAAGAGTACTCCAGTGCAGGGGTGTGGCACGAGTGCAACCGCCGAATTCTGGCTAATCGACACCGCCGGCCTCAAACCCGCCGAAGACGAATTCGAAGCCACCATCCAAGACCAAATCGCCGATGCCTCCGCCGCGGCCGACGTCATCCTCGTCATGGTCGATTCCACCGTCTATCCATCAGATGCCGACCGCCAACTGGCCAAAAAAGCCCTCAAAAGCGGCAAGCCTGTCCTTCTCATCGCAGGCAAAGCTGATCTCAAAGGCTCTCTCCCCACCGACGAATTCAAACGCCTCGGCATCAAAACCATCATCAAGACCTCTGCTGAGCACAACATCGGCATCTCCGAATTACTTGATACCATCGCCGAGCTCATTCCGCCAGCCACCGCCACCGCACCTGATGACATCATCCGCGTCGCCTTGATCGGCCGGCCAAACGTCGGCAAAAGCAACCTGTTCAACACCCTAGCAGGCAAGCAGCAAGCCATCGTCGCCAACGTCGCCGGCACCACCCGCGACGTCAACCGCGTCCAAGTCCGCTATCACGGCCAGACCATCGAGCTACTCGACACCGCCGGCATCCGCCGCCAAGGCAAGCAAGAAACCGGCATCGAAAAGTTCTCCGTCCTACGCACCATGCAGGCCATCAACGAAGCTGATATCTGCTTTCTCTTGATGGACGTCAATGAATTGAACGTTGGGTTGGATCAGCGCTTGGCCGGCATCATCGACGAGGCGGGCAAGGGGTTGGTGCTGGTGGTCAGCAAATGGGACTCCGTCGAAGGTAAAGACGCCTACACCCGCGACGAGCTGGCACCGCAAATTAGCTATCATTTCAAATTCACGCCCTACGCACCGCTGATTTTTACCTCATCAGTCACTGGCCAAAACGTCGCCAAATTGTTCGACCTAGCCCTCGATATTTATAAGCGCCGCCACCAAGAGTGCAAAACCCGCATCCTCAACGACCTCTTGCAAAAAGCCGTCGCCGCTCATCCACCAGCCGGCCTAAAGAACTCGCACCCAAAGCTCCGCTACATCGTCCAGACCGATACGGCCCCGCCATGGTTCGTCATCTACGGCAGCAACCTCAAATTCGTCCACTGGAGCTATAAACGCTACCTCGAACGCACCCTGCGTGAAGCCTTCAACTTCGCCGGCACGCCCATTAAACTATCTTTCCGCGACGAAAAGCAACTGAAAGCCAACCGCGAACGCGTCGCCCGCGGCCTGGCACCGGTCACCAAAGCCTACAAACAAGCTAAAAACGCAGAAAAATAGATATAATACCACATTTTTGACAAAATCCATTGACATTTTGTTCTCGTATTGATATATATATATCAGCCTTTTGTGCAATTTCGCACTGGGTTCACATTTGATTCATGCCATGTGTCAAATGTGCCGTTTGCGAGAAAGTCTGTTCTCGCCCGACTCCAAAAGGAGTTTACTATGGCAACTGGACGTCCCCAAAAGGGATTGAACAGCAACAGGAACCACCACGACAGCTTCGGCCAGAGCGGCCAGCAGCGATTCGGTGGATCCCCGGGAAGCCTGCCGAAGGTGACCTTCAGCGGGCTCCCTACCTCCAAGTCGTCGACCCCGAAGGCCGACGCGCCCAGGTCGTTGACCAACCGTAGCGACTCGGGCACCTTGAACAACAAGGCTCCGTTCAAGAGCTTCTGAGTTCAAGAAGACCCCACCCCGGTAGCATAAAGCGCTGGGGTGGGGTACTCACCCTTGTTACAATAAACCCATGATCCACAAACTATATTCCGCCTACAACTTGCCAGCCGACCATGATGTTTGTCATTTGTTTGAGCACTTGGTTATTCGACGGTTCTTGCGAATGGTAGAAAAATCTGGCAATGAGCGCGCGTTCGTCGGCGAATTACACGGCACGACATCCGAATCAAGCGTGTTTTTTGACATCGCGTTCTTTACTCACGAATCAATCACGCTATTTGAAAAAGTCATCGCTGATATAAGGCCATTTGATTCATCCACAATCCACGAATCCGTCGCCCATATTGAGGCGGAGATGAAAGCAAGCGTTGTCATCTGGGATGAAGCGGAATTACGCAAACAACTGGCTCGCTGCCAAAAAGCTTTCGCCGGCCGCCGTTCCACCAGACCTGACAAAGTTACCAAATCAGCCATAGACCCACCGCTGGAAATTGACTATCAGCCGGAGGATTTTATAGATATTACACTGACGATTGAAGTTTCTGATGCCAGCACTCAGGCAACTGCCGCCTTTTTCTGTATGTATCCGATACTGCTCGACTTGGTACGCAGCGCCTGCTTTGACCGAGCGCCAGTCTATCCGTCCAGCCATAGCGAATTCACCGCCTATTACGACGGCAATGCTGCTAGCCAAACCTACACCGTGAAAAAATCTTTCAATTGGCAAAATGCAGGCAAAGCAGCACAAAGCTGTTTACGAACATTTGACCCCACGCCGCATGTCGACCACCTAAATGACCTCGCCAAAGCCTTCAAAACCGACCCGCTCTATAACCCCGCGCCAATTTATTTTTACCAGAAAACCGCCGCACCGCTGACAAAACATGAGCTAGCGAAGGCCATCACCGCTGCAAATTTGCGGACGATTTTGAGAGCGGCAACGGTGACCATCTCCGCTGCGAAACATCTAGGCGAGTCATAATTAGCGACCCGGCATAGCGCGGGGAGGATGGGGCAGCCACTCACGGAAAACACCGGCTACTATTTTCTATAAAAAGTTGTTTATGATCACAACAGAGGTAAGAAAAAATATTACACCACATTTTTGACAAAATCCATTGACATTTTGTTCTATTAGTGATATATATATCAGCTTTTGTTGACGAGTTGAGTGAATCCTTGTCCGAAAGTGTATTTTGACAAGCAGATGCCAAACGAAACGAGATACAGCAGCTACAACGGCAGCACAGGGTGATTAATGCTGGATTTTGGAGCAGCAGTATCTCGTTTCGTGACAGAGTTAGCTAAACGGAGGCTAACCGCGAAGTGAGAGATTGTCTTGAAAGGAAAAATCATGGCACAAATCACACGTAAAGATATCAAGGACTACCACGATGACCAAGAGCAGCTTAAGGCCTGGCGTCTTGCCGAGCGGCGGCGGCAGGAAGAGGCCTTTCTGCAGCGCATCAAGGAGGAGGCTGCGGACCTTGGGCGCCAACTGGAGCCGACACCCAGGTGGATGCAAGCAATCAAAGAGCTTCGTAGCGAGGTGCTACACACCCTTGCTACAAAGAGCTCCAGAGGAGGGGAGGCTGTGACTGTAGCAATCTCCCTGTCCGACATGCCATGGTGGTGGCGACGGAAATGGAACCGTCTTGCAGACGGATGCCGGAACTCCAACGCCGCCTCTTCGGAGTTGGCAAAGGGCCTCCTAGAGGGAGGCCTGAGGCATTGTTTGGAGACTATCCTGCCTGTGTCCTATGCGTACTGTCACAGGACAGGAAGTACAAGGTGGGAGCTGGTTATCGAGTTCTTACCCCCGAAAAACTAACCTCCCGCGAACCTCTGTCAGCTCTGCTTGTCATGTTCGCTCCATAGATGTGTATCTATGCTGATGAGTCGGAAACGACGAAAGCGAACTCTATATAGAAAATACCGTAAATCTAGGCCGGCATTGGAGGGCGTGGGGAGTAGCCGATACGCGTCACATCTCTCGATAATCCGCCTCGGTGGCAACTCGCATAATTTTTTGGACAGCCTCAACCATAGAAGCAACCGTCTCAATCTTTGGTTCAAACTGATCTAACTCACGTAGGTTCACCCACCGATACTCAGAATACTCATCATTGAGCGTAATTTCACCGCCGATGAACCGGGCATAATAGTGCGGCAGCACCATGGCCTGTCCATTAGTTTTGACAAAATATTCATTAACGCTGATGTTCGTTACCACCGCAATTTTAGCAGCCGAGCCAATTTCCTCATTTTTCTCCCGCCGAAGACCATTCACCAGGCCACCATCCGTCGACTCCAACTTACCGCCAATAAACGAGAACACGCCATCATAATCAGCCTCCCCGCGGCGCCTAGCGAGCAGCACGGCAGAGCCGTCTTGACTGAATAGCACTATTTTTTGACAGTACTGAAACAAGGTTGTATCCATATATTACCTTTCTCGCCTTACACTTCTTAGGATCATCATACCATAGGTACGGGCAGATCTTACAGCCGTCTAGATAACGACTGAGATGCGGGGGTAGCGTTCAGTTGCGACGGGGCAGGGCCGCCCACCGAAAATAGTTCGCCGAACTGATCTCAAGCTGGTTGAGATGTATCATTTGCATCTCCTGGGTTGAGACATATCCAGTTCTGGTTTGAGCTCGTTCGGTGGGCTATTTTCATTAATGTATTATACTGGATATATGGGTGACCCAACCATGCAACAATTATGCCACCTCTTCAGCAAGCTTCGCGAGGAGAACAAGACAAGCTTTGCCGAACTTAACCGAAAAATTGATAACATCTACACCACCCTCGACCGTCAAGCCGGCATATTCGACACTAACCAAACCGAGCGTCTGGCACTTTCGAAACAGGTTGATCGTCATGACGATTGGATTGAACGCGCCACACTGGAAATCGGTGTAGCGCATACAATGAAAGGATAGGGAGTCTATGCGCGTCGGCACCTTCAACGTTCTAGCGGATAAATATATTCACTACGGAGATTCACTGCCGCCCGACTCTGAACTTCAAGCACCTGGTAGTCGAATTGAGCCACTACAGACACTTATTAACTCTCTCGGCGTCGATGTCCTTGCACTCCAAGAGGTTGATGATGTACTCGCCAAGTCAATCAATCGGGATGGAGAATGGCAAACCTTTTGGCGACAAAAGGACAATAACAAGCCAGATGGCTGTCTAACCTTGGTACACCCCGATATTACTGTCGATTCATCTGAGATGCTTGCGTTTGGTGATAAGTCTGGTCATGTCGCGCAAATTATACAACTTGGTGGTATCGCCGTCGTTAATACTCACCTTAAGTGGTCGCCGACTGATGACCCGCAGCATAAAGGCCTCGGACAGGCACGTGAGCTTCTCGAGCATCTCGGTGAACAGCCCGCGATTATCCTGGCTGATTGCAATGATCAACCGGGCGGGCCAGTCCGACGGCGCCTTACGGAGGTAGGTTTTGGCGACCTAGTTGGGAAAATGCCGACTGCCTGGGTTAGCGGCGAGGTTGTTTCAATTGATACGATCGCTCTCAGGGGGGTCGCCGGGCGCCTGATACCGACACTATATTCTCCAGCCAAGCCAAACCGCCAGGTGCCGTCTGACCATATTCCAGTTCTCGCTGATATAGAGTGGCCCTAGTCGCCCAAGCGGCGAAGTAACTCGCCAACTCACCCGTTTTGCGCTACAATATTTCTATGAAGCTCCATAATACCCTCACTCGCCGTAAAGATGAACTGACGCCGCTCGACGGGCAGGCGGTTCGCATGTATACCTGTGGGCTGACGGTGTATTCGCAGCCGCACATTGGCAATTGGGTTGGCTATATTTATTGGGATGTGTTGGTAAGGTTGCTGCGCTGGCAAGACATTCCAGTTATTCGCACGCAGAATATCACCGACGTTGGGCACTTGACTAGCGATGATGATAATGGCGAGGACAAGATGGAGAAGGGAGCGCGCCGCGAGGGCAAGACCGCTTGGGATGTGGCCGAGCAGTACATCGCCATTGCTGAGCACGAAGCCTACGAGGTACTGAAACTGGTGCGACCCGACCATTTGGTGCGGGCAACAGACTACATCCAGCAGCAAATTGACTTTGCCAAGGGGCTGGATGAGAAGGGATTGTTATACAAAATTGACGGCGACGGCATGTATTTTGATACGTCGCGGCTAACAGATTATGGTAAATTAGCGCGGTTGGATGTGGCGGGCTTGGAGGCGGGCGCGCGGGTCAGCGTCGAGGGCAAGCGCAACATCACCGACTTCGCCGTCTGGAAGTTTTCACCGACCAACACCAAGCGCGACATGGAATGGGATAGCCCGTGGGGCGTCGGCTTTCCGGGCTGGCATTTGGAATGTTCGACGATTGCTCGGGAGACGCTGGGCGATTCAATTGACATTCACACTGGTGGTATCGACCACATTCCGGTGCATCACACCAATGAGATTGCCCAGAGTGAGAGTTTGACTGGACAGCAATTCTCTCAAATTTGGATACACAATAACCACATCAAAGTCGACGGCCGCAAGATGAGTAAATCCCTGGGTAACATCATCACCCTTAGCGACATCACCGCCCGCGGCTTCAGCCCGATGGCCTTCAAGCTAGCGATTCTCAGCAAGCATTACCAAACCGAGGGGAATTTCACCTGGGATATTTTGGAAGCAGCCCAGGCGCGGTTGGATCATTGGCGCGGCTATGCGGCGCTGCGACACCAGACGCACGACACGCTGGATGATGACGACGAGAAGGACGAACAGGAGGGCACAGTGTCACTACTGGCGGCGCGGCAGGCGCTCGTTGAAAAGCTGAATGATGATTTGGATACGCCAGGAGCCTTGGCGCTGATCGACGAGGCGTTCTCACGACTAGATCACGCGCCGCTAGAGAAAATTCACCGCGGCGGTTTACTGCAGCTACTCGAGGTAATTGACGAGGTTTTGGGCCTAGGGCTGATTGACAGCACGCCAGACATTGATGATGAGGCTAAGCAGCTTATCCTTGAGCGTCAGCAGGCTCGCCGCGCCAAAAACTGGCAGGCCGCCGACGATATTCGCGCTCAACTCGACGAAAAGGGCATCGCCCTACGCGACACCCCATCTGGTCAAGTTTGGTCGTACCGATAATCTCTCGGCCGCTTACTCAGCTGGCTTCGTCTCAGCAACTTTTTTGAGTGCCTTTTTTAGCGGCGAGCGGCGAGGCGGCGCCTGCGGCTCGCGATTATGCGCCAGATAATCGTCCATCAGCACCTTGAGCGATCCAGCGATCGGAATAGCCACCACGCCACCGACCAAGCCGCCAACATACAGCCCGACCGTCACCGCCACCAAGATCGCCAGCGCCGACAGCTCGACTTTCTTGCCCTGAATGACTGGCGCGATAAAATTATTCTCAATCTGCTGGTAGATCACGAAATAGATGAGATAGATGACGCCCGCCGACACACTATTGAGCATCAGCATCAGGCCCACCACCACACCGGCGATCGTTGCCCCAAACATCGGGATCAGACTGAGCAAGAACACCAGTAGAATCGTCGGCATCGCCAAGTTGGCCGCGATCTCTGGAATGAACCAACTCATACCAAACACAAACGCCCCGGCGCACAGCGAACCGATCCCCGACACCGTCAACTGACCAACGATGTAGCCAGTTACCACATTATAAATCTTGCCAACTAGCATCTTGTGATGATCACGCCGCTGTTCATCCCGATACAGTCGCCACAGCCGCTCCATCCATTCCTGACCCTCCAGCAGCATCAAGAATGTCAGCACCAACACCAGAAAGGCCGACGCCAAAAATGACGCCAACGAGCCAATGCTCCCAATGATATTTGCGCCAAAACTCGCTGCCCAGCTAGACGCCTGTCCGCGAATATTATTCATCAGCGAATCAATTTGTGGCTGCAAACCATTCTGCTCGATAAAGCCCTTCAGCCCATGCCATTGTTCATTAACACCATTGACGAGACCAGGCAGTGTCTCGGCAAACTTAGCCGATTGCTGCACCAATGGCGGCACCACGAACCAAATCACACTGGTCAGGATGATAATCAGCAGTGCAAAGGCCAGCGCCGTCCCGCCTAGCCGACTCTTGCCGGGTAGCCACGACGCCAACTTACGCACCGGAGTGTTTAGTGCCAACGCTAGGAACAACGCCGTCCCGAGCACCATCAGCGCATCTCGCGCCGAATAAATCATCAACCCCGCCAGCCCAAATCCGATAACCACCAGCCAAAACCGCACGAATGTTTTAGTGTCTATTTCAATGCGTACTTTCATACTTAAACTTTATCAGCTTT
>ERZ772971.29-NODE-29-length-91136-cov-4.837650_pt1 | contig 91136 bp, 86 predicted proteins | sample MGYA00511943_ERZ772971 | MGnify/ENA primary metagenome ERZ772971 (study PRJEB29015, sample SAMEA2737929) | human oral metagenome | biome: human oral; feature: human-associated habitat; material: dental | place: China | collected 2144 ... | reverse complement strand
TGTCCTCGACCTGCCCGCCTGGATCACGCTCCATGAGGCCACGCATCTGATCCAGCTGAGCGCCGCGCCGTGGCTGGCCGAGCACTGGGGGTAAGCCATGTACCGCCTCAGCGTGGTGATGATTACCAAAAACGAAGCGGACAACCTGCGCCGCTGCCTGCCGCTTATCGCTACCGTCGCCGACGAAATCATTATTCTGGATTCGGGCAGCAGCGATGACAGTGCCGCCGTTGCCGCCCAATATGGCGCGCAATGGCACGAAAACCACGACTGGCAGGGCTACGGCATCCAGCGTCAGCGCGCGCAAGCCCTGGCCACAGGCGACTGGATACTGGCGCTGGACGCGGACGAAGCGCCCGATGCCGCGCTGCTCGCCGCACTGGCGGACATCAAAAAAGAAGCACCCGCCAGCATCATCTATGGCATCCGCCGCCTCGACAATCTCTTTGGTCAGCCCATTGACCATCCGCGCTGGCGCAACAAAGCGCACTGGCGCCTCTACCCGCGCCACTACCACTACAATGCCAACCCTGTGCACGAATCCGTCGAACTCGCTGGCGCGACCACTGTCATCCTGCCCGGCTACCTGCATCACCACACCGCGACCGATCCCTACCACTGGCTGCAAAAACGCCTCGCCTACGCCGCAACCTGGGCGGCAGATGCTGCTGCACGCGGCAAAAAAAGCAGCGCGCTGGGGGCTGTCGTGCGTGGCCTGTGGGCCCTCTTCAAACAATACCTCGCCGATGGCCGCTTCCTGCGCGGTCGCATCGGCTGGGTCTACGCCTGCCTCTTTGCGCAATACACCTACAACAAATACGCCCTGCTTTGCGATCATAACCGTCGCCCGCAGAGCTACAACGCCGACTATCAGCCGCACACCGTCAACATCCACAACCTGCCGGCAAGCACCCCGCCGGCGACGCCGCACCCGCATCCCCTCAGCGTCGTCCTCATCACCCAAAACGAAAGCCGCCACCTGCCCGCCTGCCTGGCCTCCATTCAAGGCCTCGCCGACGAAATCCTCATCCTGGATTCCGGCAGCCAGGACGACACCGCACGCATTGCCGCCCACTTCGGCGCCAAGTGGCACGAAAACCGCGACTGGCAGGGCTTCGGCATTCAGCGCCAGCGCGCACAGGCTCTCGCTAGCGGCGATTACATCCTCATGCTCGATGCCGACGAACAGCCCGATGCCACCCTCTGCACCGCCATCGCCCAAGTCCTCACCCACCCGCCGCAGATCGGCACCGTCTATGCCGTGCGCCGCACCAACATTTTCTGCGGCACGCGCGTACACCGCTGGTATCACGACCGCATCACCCGTCTCTACCCGCGCGCGCACTACCAATACCACCCCTACGAAGTGCACGAATCGCTCGATAGCGGCGATGCCACCGTCATCACCCTCGGTGGCTACCTGCTGCATCACACCAACGACAACCTCGCCCATTTCCTCGAAAAAAACCTGCGCTACAGTCGCGAATGGGCAGACGAACACCGTGCGCGCCGTGCCCCCAACCTGTGGACACTGCCGCTGAAAAGCCTCGTCGCCTTCCTGCGCGAATACCTGGTGCGCGGCGCGCTCTGCGGCGGCGGTTACGGCCTCTTCCTCGCCGTCAGCACCGCCTGCTACCACTACAACAAATACCTCATGCTCGCTTACCACGATAAAGGGCAACCATGAACACCACTCTCACCCGCCTCAACAACGCGGCTGTCTTCCTCACCTTCGCCCTCAGCCTCGCCATCAAGGGTGGCTACAACTACGGCGCAGGCATCCTCTTCCTCGCCGCCCTCCTCACCCTGCCGCAATGGTGGAAAAAACGCCCGCGCGGGCGCGACTTGCACCTCATCATGCTGGGATTCCTGCTGATGGGCAGCATCGCCATCATCGACGCCTGGTACTCCGGCTTGAGCGGCACCTATTACAACATCCCCGTCAAATACCTCGCCGTGCCGCTTATCCTCGCCTACCTCGCCGCTTACCCGCCTGACCCGCGCGCCATCTGGTGGGGGGCAGCCGCCGGTGCCCTGCTCGGCCTTGCCTCGGCCCTCTACTACACCCACTGCGCCCCCGAACTGCTGCCGGATGGCCGTGCCGCGCGCTACCTGCACCCCATCCAGCTTGGCAACCTTGCCATGCTCTTTGCCCTCCTTTGCGCATGCAGCCTGCGCAGCCAGCCGCGCGGCTGGGCGCTTCTGCCGCCACTGGCAGGCATCCTTGCCGGGCTTTACACCGTCGTCCTCTCACAAACGCGCGGCAGCCTCTCCGCACTGGCCTGGACACTCGCCATCCTCGCCATCCTCTCCCTGCGCCGCCGTCACTTCCGTGCGCGCAGTATTACCATCAGCGTCGCCGTCCTTCTCATCCTCGGCGGTGCCTTCTGGCTGGGCAAAGGCGACCTCATCGCCGAACGCCTCGCGGAAGCGCGGCACGACATCGAACTCTACCAACAAGGTAACAGCAACACCTCCATCGGGGCGCGCTTTGAAATGTGGCGCTTTGCCTGGCTGGAAGGCAGCAGCCACCCCGTCTTCGGGCCCGGCACGGCACAAATGCTTGCCGATAAAGCCAGCTGGCCGACCATCAGCCAGTTCGGCCATATGCACAACGAATACCTGGATGCCTTCGCGCGACGCGGCGCTGTCGGCCTCGCCATCGTCCTCTACCTTTTCCTTGTCCCGCTTTACTACTACCGCCGCCACGGCAAACCGGCAGATACGGACGCCGCTGCGCTACGCCTCGCCGGCAGTGCACATATCCTCCTGTACAGTGGTTTCAGCATGACCCAGGCGGCGCTGTACAGTCACAACAGCGGCTTCCTCTTTTTCGCCCTGCCGCTGTGCATGATGTATGCCGCCTACCGCGAAAATGCGTCGCCTGAACAGCCTCGCGCGTAATGGATTTCCGCACAGTCGGCACGTTACAATGCGCGCCCACAGCGGGCGACAGGGAAGCCGTCGCCCGTATTTTTCCCGCGCTTTTGGCGCTTGTATTTTTTCCATTCATGGAGTTACCCGGACGCATGGCCAACGCTGCCCCGCCCTGGAGCCTGTTGAGATTTAGCTAAGGTTGGATACCTTGCGAGCATTGTTAACACAACGGATGCCAAAAATTGGCCGAAAAGCCGCCGCAATGTTGAATGTAAACAGACCCTGGCAGGAGATGCGCTCCTCCCAACCCTGCACCGCCCCGAAGGGCGGGGTTCCCAACCAAAGGATTCATAGATGAATGACACTGCTCTGTTTCCCGTTTGCCGCAAGCACGGCGAACATCCTGTAGATGTGCATGATATTGATCCGCGCGCGCTGAAGATCGTGCGCCAGCTGGATGAAGCCGGTTTCGAGGCTTTTCTCGTCGGCGGCTGCCTGCGCGATTTGCTGCTCGGCAAGCGGCCAAAGGATTTTGATATTGCCACCAATGCCCGCCCGGAAGAGGTTGCGGCGATTTTCCGTAATTGTCGCCTGATTGGGCGGCGTTTTCGTCTCGCCCATGTGCATTTTGGTCGGGACATTATCGAGGTGGCGACCTTCCGTGCCCCGCCCGAACGTCTGGCGCGCACCGACAGTTTCGGCTCAGTGCTGGAAGACAATCACTATGGCTCGATTGAGGATGACGCCGTGCGCCGCGATTTCACCATCAATGCGCTTTATTACGATGTGAAAAATGATGAGCTGCGCGATTATGTCGGCGCACTGGCGGATATTGAGGCGCGGATAATCCGCATCATCGGTGATCCAGCGACGCGTTACACAGAAGACCCGGTGCGGATGCTGCGCGCCGCCCGCTTTGCCGCCAAACTCGGTATGCCGCTGGAAGCGGCGACGGAAGCGGCGATTGCCGATTGCCGCGACAATTTGCGTGCCGTACCCGCCGCGCGTCTTTTTGATGAGGCGCAGAAGCTGTTTATGAGCGGCTATGGCGAGGCGTGTTTTGAAGTGTTGCAGCGTTATGGGCTGTTTGCGATGCTCTTTCCCGATGCGGGCCATGTATTCGAGCATCCAAACGCCGCCTATGCGCAGTATGCACAACGCTTGGTACGTATTGCGCTCGCCAATACTGATGCGCGGGTCGCCGAGGACAAGCCGGTGACGATTGCCTTCCTGCTCGCTGCCATTCTCTGGCCGGTGTATCAGTTGCAGTATCGCGGCTTGCTGAAAGAGCGCGATAACTGGCACAGTGCCATGCACGAAGCGGTGGATGTGGTGCATATCGCCGCCAGCGAGCGCCTGGCGATACCGGTACGGCTGCGCGGCATGATTCGCGAGATTTGGACATTGCAGGCACGGCTGGAACAGGCGGCACGCGGTAATTTGCGCAAGATGCACGGCGTCCTCGCCCATCCGCGTTTCCGTGCTGCCTATGACTTCTTGCTGGTGCGCCAAGGTGCGGGTGAGCAAATTGATGATCTGGTCGCGCTGTGGACGGCATTGCAGGAAGACCCGGATATCTCCGTTGATGTTGCGCAAATGCGCGTTACCCAGGAGGAAGGCGGCAACGGCACGCGCCGGCGACGCTCGCGCAGCGGTGCACGACGTAAACGCGGTTAGGGATGCATCATGCCTACCGCTTGGGTCGCTTTCGGCAGCAATCAGGCTGAGCCCGTCGCCCAGTTGCTACGCGCGCGGCAGACGCTGGCAGCGGTGTTGCAGGAAGACGCCGCTTCCGCGCTCTACCGTACCCCGCCCTGGGGCTATACCGACCAGCCTGATTTCATTAACGCCGTCATCCGCTACCGCACCGACCTGTCGCCACTGGCACTGCTGGCACTGCTGCAACGCGTTGAACAGGAACAGGGGCGCGAGCGACCCTTCAAAAACGCGCCGCGTACCCTGGATCTTGATGTGCTGCTTTATGACGATCTGTGCCTTGACCTGCCGCAGCTGACCCTGCCGCATCCCGGTATCCGCGAACGGGCGTTCGTACTGTACCCCCTGGCGGATCTGAACCCGGAACATCTGCTTGACGGCATCAGTGTGCGCGAATGGCTGGCCCGCTGCGACACCAGCGGTATCACCCGAATTTTGCACGACAACTGGCAAGCGGCATGAATATTGCTTGATCGCTACGCATTGCCCCATAGGAGTCCTGATATGTCCCCCGAAGATGATGACTTTGATTACGACAATTTCGACCGCGAAGCGGAGCTAGAACGCGAATGGCGAGAAATGGAAGATGAAGAAGACGCCGATGACTATCAGGAAGATTGGGACGGCGCAGAACGTAGCGGTGAAGATGGCTGGTATTACGATGACGAAGGTGACGAGCGTGACGACTTCAACGATTACGGCTACGACGACGAATACCGCGACGACGACTGAGTCACGCTCAGCAACAGGGAAGTGGCGATGCGTATTATCCAAACCGTCAAACAACTCAACGAATGGCAACTTACTCAGCAAGATAGCGGCAAAACCTGGGCTCTCCTCCCTTTCCTGAACGGACTGCCGCGCGAAAGCAATACCTTGCTGCATGGCGCCCGTATCCGCTGCGATCTGGTATTAACCGTGCTGGATGGCAACAGTGAAAACAACCGCACAGCACTGAGTAGCTTGAGTGATAACGACTGCGATGCTGTCTTGCTGCTTGATGCAGAGCTAAACCGCCCCTGCGGTGATGGTCTCAGTCTGCAATTTGCCGAGCCTTATCCTGAATTGGTACGCACGCCCCATTATCAACGCCTCGGGCTGCAACTGCTGCGTCTGTTCAGCCTGCTGCGCCCGCAAATGGCCATCTTCAGCCTGCACGATCTGCCGCAATACTGGCTGGCTAACCGCATCAACGAAGAATGTTTCCTGCCTGTGAATATCACAGCTGCCGCGCCCGCTCCTACCCCAACAAATGATGCGCAGGAACAACTGCTGCATACCGTGTTGCAGCGCTGTGCCCAGGCTATTAGTGCCAGACAGGATGTGGCAGGCACTTTGCAGCGTGGCAGACAGATTTTAGAAAGTCGTGGGTATTCAATACGTTACTTTGATTGCTACGACATATCCACACTAATCCACACTGCAAGAGCAGAAGCGAATGCCATCTTATGGGCACAGTTCGATAATAATATTCAAAGTAGCCATTCAGTTAGATTTGGGGAATAACCCCATATAAACACTGATATTTTTTTTATATCTTGAATATTTCCCCGATTATATTTGGAAGCGGCGACCTTTTTGCTTAAAATGCGGGTCGCTTTTTTTGCAAATTTTGCGGCGCTCTTGGCGGTTGTAAATGTGAAAAAATTGTTAATTGGAAGCAAAGTTCACATCGAATCCACAAAGTTGCCTAGGCAGATTTTCATTGTCGAGGCGGCGTTTTTCTCAAATACGATACAACACGACCGACAACGGCTGCGGTGCCACGTGCCGCTAAGTGACAGAAAAAGCAGGGGAAAGGTAGACCGATAAGAAACGGTGCCGTTTCCCGAGAGGGTAAGCGCGCCTCGTGGGGCAATCATGGAGCGCCAAAGAATTGCGCAATAAGGCGTATCAGGAAAATTTAGGAGTATTCATTATGTTGATACTTACCCGCAGGGTAGGAGAAACCATCATTATTGACGACGAGATAGAAGTCACAGTGTTGGCAGTAAAGGGTAATCAGGTGCGCTTGGGCATCAAGGCACCGGATCATATCGCAGTGCACCGGGAAGAAATTTATCAGCGTCTGATGGGCGAAAATAATACGGGCAACACCTCCTCCTCGGCAGAATAAACATCAATCATCTTTCAGCAGGCTCCATCCGGAACCTGCTTTATCTTTTTCATAACCCAGCATGCGGTGTTGCCAGAGCGGTTTCTGGCGCTTTTTGTTACATGTCGTTCTTTATTCGCGTCAAGCGATCTTCCCATCGGTGGCGGCTTTGCCCGCCTTCTCAACATCGGCCGCGTAGCGGATATTTCCCGAATCAACATCTTCCTCGTGCATCATGCCGTCAAGGACGTGTTCCCTGACCGCCGGAGGGAACAGTTACAATGCCCGCATCTTTATTTTCCCAAGGAGGAAGTGCATGGCTGAAGCGGTATTGGTCACCGGCGCGAGTCGCGGTATCGGGCGGGCGATTGCCCTGCGTCTTGCCGCAGACGGTTTTGCTGTGACCGTGCACTATCGCGGCCGGCATGACGATGCCGCCACCACCGTCGCGCAGATTACGGCGGCAGGTGGTGCGGCGCGCCTGCTTGCCTTTGATGTCGCCGATCGTGAGGCGGCGCGGGCGGTGCTGGAAGCGGATATCGCCGCGCATGGCGCCTATTACGGTGTGGTGCTGAACGCCGGTCTCAGTCGCGACGGTGCCTTTCCTGCGCTTAGCGATGAAGACTGGGATGCTGTGCTACGCACCAATCTCGACGGTTTTTTCAACGTACTGCACCCGCTCATCATGCCGATGATCCGCCTGCGGCGCGGTGGGCGAATTGTCGCTGTATCGTCGGTATCGGGTCTTATCGGCAATCGCGGCCAGGTCAATTACAGCGCCGCAAAAGCGGGACTGATTGGCGCGGTCAAGGCGCTGGCCATCGAACTCGGTAAACGTGGCATTACAGTGAACGCCGTCGCGCCGGGGCTGATAGACACGGACATGGTGGATGAACGGGTGCCGGTTGCCGAGATTCTGAAAATGATCCCGCTTGGCCGCTGCGGTGAGGCGGATGAGGTTGCACAGGCGGTACGCTTCCTGATGAGCGACGGCGCGGGTTACATTACCCGGCAGGTGTTGGCGGTGAACGGAGGATTGTGTTGAACAGAGTGGTGATTACGGGCTTTGGCGCAGTGACGGCTTTTGGCAAGGACTGGCCGACGGTACGCGCGCGGATGCTGCGTTACGAAAACGCCGTACGCGCGATGCCGGAATGGCGAGACGTGGAAGATTTGAGCGCCAAACTTGCTGCACCAATTGACGGCTACGCCCCGCCTGCGCATTGGACACGCAAACAGCTGCGCAGTCTGGGGCCGGTGTCGCAAATGTGCGTCGAAGCGGGCGAGCGGGCGCTCGCCGACGCCGGATTACTGGACGATCCCAGCATTCGCGATGGGCGCATGGGTGTAGCCAGCGGCTCGTCCACCGGCAGCACCCGCGATATTTGCGACATGGCGAAGCTGATTATGGATGGCCGTTCGGACGGCTTCTCCGCCAATACCTACATCCGCATGATGCCGCACACCACCGCCGCCAACCTCGCCATTTTCTTCGGGTTACAAGGACGGTTAATTCCCACCTCCAGCGCCTGCACCTCCGGCAGCCAGGCTATCGGTTACGCCTACGAGGCCATCCGCTTCGGCCTGATTCCGATGATGCTGGCGGGTGGTGGCGAAGAACTCTGCCATTCCGAAGTATGCGTCTTCGACTCGCTTTATGCCGCCAGCCTGAAAAACGACGCGCCAAAGACCACACCCGCGCCGTATGACCGCGACCGTGACGGCCTAGTCATCGGCGAAGGTGCGGGGATGCTGGTGCTGGAATCGCTGGCCAGCGCACAAGCCCGCGGGGCGCGGATCTACGCGGAAATCATCGGCTTCGCCAGTAACTGCGATGGCACACATGTCACTCGCCCCGAACAGGCCACCATGTACCGCTGCATGGCGATGGCGCTTGAGCAGGCGGGCATCGCACCGGAAGCCGTCGGCTACGTCAGCGGCCACGGCACTGCGACCGAACAGGGCGACATTGCCGAAACGCAGGCCACCGCCCGTCTCTTCCCGCGCGGCGTGCCGCTCAGCTCGCAGAAAAGCTACTTCGGCCACACTTTGGGCGCCTGCGGCGTGCTGGAAAGCTGGTTTGCGGTAGAAATGATGCGCGACGGCCTGTTCATGCCGACCCTGAACCTGCGCCATGTGGACGAACGCTGCGGTCAGGTGGATTTCATCCGCGACGAGGCGCGCGCCATCGATACCGAGGTGGTGATGAACAACAACTTCGCTTTCGGTGGCGTCAACACCTCGCTCATCTTCAAACGCTGGCGGGAATGACGCGCCCCGCTATCAAAGCCGCCCGCCGTGGCGGTTTTTTTATGAATGCAAAGCGGATGCGGGATAAACACCGAACGCGTCAAGCGGCGTCAATACCGGGTTTGTTGAGACACCTGCAATGTCTCCATCCCGAATATCCGTTGCCACAGTATCGCCAAGCGGGATAAAGCTTGGGCTTGCGCGATGTATGCCGGGGGCAATCCATCAAGCGGGCCGATTCGCCGGCGAGTTGGGGTAGCGGCACGATTTTATCGTGCAGCCGGGTATGTTCCTCTATATGATGACGGTGGATTTCCCGTGAAATGCACGGGAATATCCGTGGGTGGTGTGTTGTTTACCGTGCATCTGGTAGAGGGCACCCAAACCGTCGTATTTGAGAGAGGGAGATATTGATGGATAACTGGACACAGTCTCTGAGTGCAGGCCCGCTGCTGGCCATCGCCGCTGGTGCAATCCTGCTGATTTTGGTGATGATCATCCGCTTCCGTGTGCACGCGTTGCTTACCCTGGTGCTGGTCAGCCTGCTGACGGCCATCGTCGCCGGGCTGCCGCTGGAAGCCATTGTTGATCAGGTACTGATCAAGAATTTCGGTGGCACGCTGGGCAGTGTGGCGATTTTGGTCGGTCTTGGCGCCATGCTGGGGCGGCTGGTGGAAACCTCCGGTGGCGCGCAATCGCTGGCAGATGCCCTGGTGCGTCTTTTTGGCGAGAAGCGGGCGGCCTTTGCTCTCGGTGTTGCATCGCTGATTTTCGGTTTCCCGATTTTCTTCGATGCCGGGCTGGTGGTCATGCTGCCGATTGTGTTTGCCACCGCGCGCCGTATGAATGAGCCGGTGTTGCCGTATGGCTTGGCCTCCATTGGCGCTTTTTCGGTGATGCACGTATTCCTGCCGCCGCATCCGGGGCCGATTGCCGCCGGCGAATATTATGGCGCCAATATCGGTCATGTGCTGCTGCTCGGCCTGCCTATCGCCGTGATTACCTGGTATTTCAGCGGTTATTTGCTGGGGCAGTTTTTGGGGCGGCATTTTCATGTGCCGGTGCCGGATTTTCTGAGCGGCGGCAAACGTGATACGGATACGCCGCGTGCGCCTGCGTCGGCGAGCACGGTCATCGGCATCATGCTGATTCCCATGCTGCTGATTTTCCTCAATACCGGCCTCATGACGTTAATCAGCCAAAAGGTCGTCAGCGCCGATGCCACTTGGGTCAAGCTGCTCAGGATGCTCGGAGCGACGCCGATTGCGCTTTTGATCGCGGTATTGGTGGCTCTGTTCGTGCTGGGACGTAAGCGCGGCGAACACGCCTCGGCGCTGGAAAAGACTGTGGACGGCGCACTTGGGCCGGTCTGCTCGGTCATCCTGATTACCGGCGCCGGCGGGATGTTCGGCGGTGTACTGCGTGCCTCCGGCATTGGCAAGGCGCTGGCGGACAGCATGGCGCATATGGGTATTTCCGTGATCGTCGGCTGCTTTCTGGTTGCGCTGGTGCTGCGCGTCGCTCAGGGTTCGGCCACAGTAGCACTGACCACGGCAGCAGCCCTGATGGCGCCTGCGGTTGCCGCTGCCGGTTACAACGACTGGCAGCTCGCCGCCATCGTGCTCGCAACCGCTTCCGGCTCGGTCTTTGCCAGCCATGTCAACGATTCCGGCTTCTGGCTGGTCGGGCGCCTGCTCGACATGGACGTACCGACCACGCTGAAAACCTGGACGGTCAACCAGGCGCTGATTGCCGTCATCGGCTTTGCCCTGTCGGCGCTGGCGTTCTCTTTATTGTGAGGTGGTTATGACCGTGCATTTCGTCATTATGGGGGTTTGCGGCTGCGGCAAGACAACCGCTGCCTGCGCCCTGCAAGCGCATTTTCAATGTCCCTATGCCGAAGGCGACGATTTTCACACTCAGGAAAACCGCGACAAGATGGGGGCGGGGATACCGCTGACCGATGAAGACCGCTATCCCTGGCTGCGTAATCTGCGCGACTGGATGACGGCGCAGGCCAAACAGGGAGCGGCGGTCAGCGTCGTCACCTGTTCCGCATTGAAGCGGCAGTACCGCGACATTCTGCGCGAGGCGACGGGCGAGGTAATCTTCATCCATTTGGCGCCACCGCAGGCGGTCAACCTGGAACGGATGCTGGCGCGGCAAGGGCATTACATGAAAGCCGACATGCTTGATTCGCAGTTGGCTATTCTCGAAGAATTACAGGCCGATGAGCGCGGCGTGCGCATCGACAATGCTGGCGATGCGCAGGCGGTGCAAGCGGATATGTTGGCCTGGATTCAGGCGCATGTGGCGGTGTAGGCGGGCAAATGCTGCACATCTGCCGTGCCGATGATGCGTGGTGGTGGCAGGGGCGTGGGCGCTGCCAGTACGGCGCTGACCAGCCACTCTCCTGCCAGCAGCCAAGCATAACGCTGCCAGTGCAGCCCCACCGGAGCAGGTGTGTCTGCCGTAAGGTGCGGCAGATCGGCAAAATCGGCATGCAATGCTTTCAAGAGCGCCTCCTTGAAAGTCCACAAGCGATAGAAGGCGAGAACCGGGTCAGGTTGCGCGTTGAACCAGCGCTGTTCTGCCTGATTCGCGAACCACGGCAGAAGAGCGGTGAAATCACGCGGCCATAACGCTTCCATATCGACGCCAACGACGGGCGCGCCTGTGAGCAGCACAGCGTGCCCTTTTTTATGGGTGAGGCTGTACGGCGGACACGGCTGCGGTAGTAACTGTTTGAGGGCGCGGCTGCTGCGCCAATCAGCACGTCGTTCCAACTGCGGGGCATGTTGCAGGCGGGTACGATCGCGGTCGTCCAGCTGATCCGGAGCGTAAGCAGCGCCTTGCGGCGCGGTGTAGTAGAGGACAAGGGGTAACATTGGCAATCGGTAAGGCTTTGGTTACAATGACGATTAAGTTGAGATGCAGCCTGCATTTCGAGCCGTTATCTTCGTTAACACAAGGATTTTACATGAAAACTTCCGTCAAGCTGGCCGTTATCTGCTGCACTGCGGCACTATTGGCAAGTGGCTGCGTTACCAGTGGTAGCCATACGCTTTCCATTACCGAAGCCCTGAATTCCAAAGAGGCAAAAGCATCGCTGGATCCGTCCATCAAACTGGAATTTGCTGCCGGCAAAGGAACCGTGTTGCGCGATGGCCAAGTAAGCAATAAGAAAGAAGCAGCCAGCGATAAAACCCTGAATGCCGACTGCATCCGTACCTTCGTCTCGGCTGTTAAGCATCTCCAGGAAGAAGCGCGCCGTGCCGGTGCCACCAAAGTCATCAATATCATCAGCTATTACCGCAAGAAACCTTATTCCAGCGCCAGTCTGTATGAATGCCATGCCGGCGGACAGCGGGTCGGTGTCGCCCTGAAAGGCGATTTGGCACGTTAAGCGAGGGATTTATGGCAGAGCGCATCTTTCTCGGCTCGGAAATTCGTCAACCTGCGCCGGATGACGCACTGTTTCATGTGATACCCGTACCGTATGAAAAGACCGTCAGCTACGGTGGCGGCACGGCGGAAGGCCCGGCGGCCATCATTGAAGCCTCCAACCAGCTCGAAACCTACGACCAGTTGCACGGCGAACCCTGCCGCTTGGGTATTTACACGCAGGAAGCAGTGGACTGCCGGGGCGAGGCGGGCGATATCCTGCAACGTATTCGCGAACGCACCCGTGCCACCGCTGAAAGCGGTAGCCTGCCGTTCGTGCTGGGCGGCGAACACACCGTGAGCTATGGCGCGGTGATGGGTGTCGTTGACGCCTTTCCCGACGAACGCATCGGCGTGGTGCAGTTTGATGCCCATGCCGACCTGCGTGAAAACTACGAAGGCAGCATCTGGAGCCACGCCTGCGTGATGAAGCGTTTGGTGGATGAAGGGCTGCCACTGTGCCAAATCGGCGCGCGTGCGCTTAGTCTGGATGAACAGGCGGTGCGTCACGAATTTCCGGCGCAAATCACGGCCCACGATGCGCGCGTTATCTGCCGCCCGCCGCAGCATGATCTGCGCTTACCGGAAAATTTCCCGCAAAAGATTTACGTCACGGTGGATATCGACGGGCTGGATGGTGCCCTGATGCCGGCGACCGGCACCCCGGTGCCGGGCGGCCTTGGCTGGTGGCAGCTGCTGGATTTACTCGGCAGCATTGCCCGGCAGCGGCAAATCGTGGGGTTGGATTTGGTGGAATTCGCACCGATTCGCGGTCTGCATGTTTATGATTTCACCGCCGCCGATCTCGCTTACAAAATGATGGGTATTACCGCCCATGCTTTGGGAAAACTTTAAATGAAGGAACAACCATGATTCATATCCTGATACTGATAGCTTTGGGTCTTTCCGCCTATCTTTTCCACAATTACCAGGTCTTCAATGATGCCTATATGCGGCCATGGGTAGTAGAGCAGGTTAACTACAACCGTGAGGCTAACCCACAGGCATTATGTGATCTCTTGGCGCCGGATGTTGTTGTTAACATCAAAGATAAATATACGCGCTTCAGTTATAAAATTGAGAATGGCAACAAAAATGATGCGTGCAAATATTTTGCAGATTCAGCACGAAACTTTCGAAAACCACCTAGGGATAAAAATGGATATATAAGGGATTGGATTAGAGAATATTCCATTGACCATGAAAATCTGTTTAAAGATTATGCCGATGTTACCTTCAGCACCGATACAAGGGCCGATACGGCGGCCAGTCTGGTGACCAAAGAAGGAGACGTATTGCTCGGTAAGACCACTACCAAGCTCACCGTCAAAAGTCCCATTTTCAAAGACAGCAAAATTACCCGCTATACCTTTGAGCGCAAACTCGAGCAAGTCCTAAAGAACTAACTCAATACCGCCACCTGCGCCGCGCGGATAACCGCACCCAGAGCAGCGCCCTGATACTGCGTCGCCAACGTATCCACCAACAACGCCCGCACCCGTTCGCGGGCGTTTTCAATGGCGGCATATATGGCGTCGTCCACCTGCATCAGGCGAGCAAGTATCAGCACATCACCCGCCTCGCGCAGGCTGTGACACGCTTTCAGGAGCGCCCAGCGCGCTTCGCCGGTGAGTTCTGCCCACATCTGCACACTGGTGCCATAAGTAGCCACCAGCGCCAGCCAATACACAAACCGCTTTGGCAGCGGCAGCGTTTCCTGCAAACCCGTCCGCGCTGCCGCGCAGTCTTCCTCCTGTAACCACCGCGCAAGACGTTGCTCTGGTGCATTGGTAACCGCGACAGCTGCCTGCAAACGGGCATTCATCGCCGCAAGCTGGGCGTCACCAATCGAGATTCCCAGCACATCCAGCGCGCCAACCATCTGCAAACCAATGAAGAACTGCTGCGGTGCAGGCGAGGCTAACGCCTTCTCGCATTCCGCCCACACCCGCTCCGCGCTCAAATGGCGCAATTCGCCCGCTGCCACCATATCCCGACACAAATCCAGCGTCTCTTCGGCAATCACGAATCCCAGTGGCGCGAAGCGTGCCCAAAAACGCATCAGGCGCAGCACCCGCAGCGGATCTTCGACGAATGCGGGCGAAACATGGCGCAGTCGCCGTGCCGCCAAATCCGCCTGCCCGCCATAAGGGTCAATCACCCGCCCGTCCGCATCCATCGCCATGGCATTGATGGACAAATCGCGGCGCAACAAATCCGCTTCCAGCGACACATCCGGCGCGAAATAAAAAGCGAAGCCCTGATGCCCCGGGCCGGATTTACGCTCCTGCCGCGCCAGCGCATATTCCTCGCCCGAATCGGGATGCAAAAACACCGGAAAATCCCGCCCGACCTGGCGAAAACCCTGTGCCAGCAATGCTTCCGCTGTCGCACCAACGACCACCCAATCGCGATCCTGCACCGGCAGACCGAGCAACTTGTCGCGCACTGCCCCGCCGACCAGAAAAAATTCCATCACATCCTCCCGCGACAGCGCCGCAAAAACAAAAGAAAACAAACAACTGCGTATAATAAAGGCAAATCCAACCCATTAAAAAACATGCCCCTACACATCCGACACATCGGTATCGTCGGCAAATACGGCGCCGTGCGCGTTGATGACACCATCGCCCGCCTTATCGCCGCCCTCACCGCGCGTGGCCTCACTTACACCCTCGACCGCGATACCGCCCCGCCGCAATACCAAAACGACCCTGCCGCCCTGCCCATTGCCGCCTGGGGCGACGTGGACCTCTGCATCGTCGTCGGCGGTGACGGCACCTTCCTCTACGCCGGACGTGCCCTTATCGCGCGACAAATCCCGCTTATCGGCATCCACACCGGCCGCCTCGGCTTCCTCACCGACCTCACCCTCGCCGATATCGACAGCGGACTCGATCACATCCTCTCTGGCGCCTACCACCGTGAAGAACGCCACACCCTGCACGTCACCGTGGACACCCGTGACGGCAGCTACGACCACACCGCCATCAACGACGCCGTCATCCACAGCAGCAAAGCGCGCATGATTGAGCTGGACGTGTACACCCACGCACGCCACCTCAGCCACTACCGCGCCGACGGCCTCATCATCGCCACCCCGACCGGCTCGACTGCCTACGCTCTGGCTGCCGGCGGCCCCATCATCGAACCCAACCTGCCGGTCAGCCTGGTCGTGCCCATCTGCCCGCACACCCTTACCCAGCGCCCCGTTGTCATAGACGCCGCCAGCCCCATCACCATCACCCCCTGCGGCAGCGGCGCCCACCTCAGCATCGACGGCCAGCAACAGCACCGCCTGCACCCCAAAGACCGCATAACCATTCGCGCCGGCATCCCCCTGCCCGTGCTGCACCCCGCCGACTACCACTTCCAGGACCGCTTGCGCGCCAAACTGAACTGGGGCGTCGCCCCCGAAGACAGCCAGCCCAAATAACGCCAAGCGGGACAACCACGCGCCTACCTACCCCAGAACCCCCATGCTCGAACAACTCACCATCGACCAAATCGCCATCATCGCCCACAGCGACATCCGCTTCCGCCCCGGCTACAACGTCCTCACCGGCGAAACCGGCGCGGGCAAAAGCATCCTTATTGACGCCCTCGGCCTCGTCCTCGGCGAGCGTGCCGACGCCAGCCACATCCGCCACGGCGCAGAACGCGCAACCGTCAGCGCCACCTTTACCCACCTCAGTTCCGCCATCTGCCAACCCTTGGCAGAAGACGCCCTCGACGACCCCGACAACCCCGGACAAATCCACATCCGCCGCAGCCTGCGTGACGGCAGCAGCAAAGCCTGGGTGAACGACCAGAACATTACCGGTGCCAAACTCAAAACCCTCGCAGCCACACTCGTCAACATCCACGGCCAGCACAGCAACCAGGCACTGCTCAAAAACGACGAACAGCGCCGCCGCCTTGACCGCTACGGCGGACACCACGACCAGCTCGCCGCCTGCGCCGAAGCCTACCGCCACTGGCAGGCCCTCGAAAAACAACAACAGGACTGGCAACAAAACCGCGCCGCGCAAGAAGAACGCCTGGCCCTGCTCGCCTACCAGCTTGAGGAAATCGAACACATCGCGCCGCAGCCGGACGAATTCGGCACCTTGGCCGAGCGGCAAAGCCTGCTGGCCGCCGCCGACGAAATCCTCGGCAAAGGCGGCCAACTCAGCGCCCAACTGAGCGAAAGCGACCACAACCTGAAAACCGCCCTGCGCCAGGCCCTGCGCGAAGCCAACCACCTCGCCACCACCAGCCACACCTTCCAGGAAACCGCCGAACTGCTCGAACAGGCCGTCGTTTACCTCGACGAAGCCAGCGACGCCCTCAACAAACAACTGAACAAAATCGAACACGACCCCGAAGCCCTGGCCACCGTCGAAGAACGCATGAGCGCCCTGCACAGTCTCGCGCGCAAACACCACTGCGACCCCGCTGACCTGCCTGCGCATTGGCAAAAACTCGCCGACGAACACGCGGCACTGGCCGCAGAAAACGAAGACGGCAGCCAACTCGCCGCCGCCTGCCAGGCTGCCGAAACCGCCTACCGCGAACGCGCCGCCGCCCTCAGCGCCGCGCGCCAGCAGGCTGCGCCCAAACTCGCGCACGAAGTCGAACACTGGATCCGCCAGCTCGGCATGAACAAAGCCACCTTTACCATCGACATCGTCCCCGCCGCGCGCCCGGCCACGCACGGCACAGACGACATCACCTACACCCTCTGCGCCAACCCCGGCCAGACCCTGCAACCGCTGGCGAAAGTTGCCTCCGGCGGCGAACTCTCGCGCGTCAGCCTCGCCATCGAAGTGGCCTGCCTCGACGAAGCCCCAACCCCGACCGTCATCTTCGACGAAATCGACAGCGGCATCGGCGGCGAAGTCGCCGACACCATCGGCCGCCTGCTGCACACCCTGGGGCAAAGCCGGCAAGTGCTGTGCATCACCCACCTGCCGCAAGTCGCCGCCTACGCGGATGCGCACTACCGCATCGAAAAAACCAGCGATGACAAAGAAACCCAAACCCGTGTTACTGCGCTGGACGACGAAGCGCGCATCATCGAAATCGCGCGGATGCTGGGCAGCGCCGACAGCGACACCAGCCGCGAGCACGCGCGCAGCATGCTGGCGCGTAAAAGCGCCGTAACTGAACAGGACTGAAATCACCCGCCTAACCGCTCACGACCCATGCAAACCCCGATCGCCCCCGCCGCCCCGCTCCTGCCGCACAGCGGCCACATGGTACTCATCGACCGCGTCCTCGCCTACGACGTACACCACATCAGCACCGAAACCGACGTCACGCACGACAACATCTTTGCCGAAGACGGCCATCTGCCCGTGTGGGCCTATCTTGAAATCATGGCGCAGGCCATTGGTGCCCTAGCGGGTGCGCTGGCTCTGGATGCGGGCGAACCCGTGCGTCTCGGCTACCTGCTCGGCACGCGCAAGCTGACTCTGCACCAGAGTACTCTACCGCTGCCTGTCACCCTGCGTGTCGAGGCGCAAGAATCCACGCGCGACAGCACCGGCTTCGGCATTTTCGACTGCCGCCTCTATCACGGCGATGCCCTGCTGGCCGAAGCGGCGCTGAACGTCTATGTCCCGCCGGACGGACATCCCGGCGGGAGAGAATAACGGCAGCCGGACGGCGTCAATGCCGGCCCGCCAAGCGACGTGGTTACTGGCGGTTTCGCGTCAAGCGGCGTCGTTACTGGGCGCGTCAAGCGGGGCAACAGTGCATTCAGAAGGTGTCGAAGTGCAGGCGGCCTTCTTTCGTCAGGCGGTCGCAGGTTTTTTCGCCGAGCAGTTGGCGCAGGGTGTCCATCGTTCCCGTACCGATTTTGTCTGCGCTACCGCAGATGTAGATGACGGCACCGACTTCCAGTTGACTGAGTAGGCGCTCTTGTTGGGTTTCCAAGATGTGCTGTGCGTATTGCGGCGGGTTGCCCTGGCTGTAAGTGCGGTCAAGCCAGGCGAGGATGCCGTCTTCGCGCTGTTTTTCGAGGCAGGAGGCGTAGATGCGGTCATGCTCCGGGTGGCGCTCGCCGTAGATGAGCCAGTGTTTGAGGCCGTGTTCACGGGCGGGATAGTGCGCTTCCATACGGGTGAGGATGCCGAGAATACCGGCAAGGCCGCTGCCGCTGGCGATGAGGATGAGCGGGCGGGGAGCGGCGGGCAGGTCGGCGGGGTGGTGGGTGAGCGGGCGGATGTGCAGGGTGTCGCCAATGGCGAGGGTTTGCGTGAGATAGGCGGAACCGGGACCGGGGGTGCCGTCGCGGTGGGTTTGCAAGCGGACGATGAGGTCAAGGCCACGGCTGCCGTCCGGCGCAATGGCGGCGACGCTGTATTGGCGGCGGATGTCCTGCCCGTTTTCCTGCGGGATGGTGATTTCGATGAGGGCGGTGTCGGCGGGGATGGTCGGGCAGTCGAGGCGCAGGTGGTAGATGGGTTGGGCACTTTCGGGGTTGAGCAGGGTACGCGCGCCGAGGGTGGCGTGGTGCGCGGGTGTCTGGACGGGAGCGGTGATGGTGAGGTCGTGCGCGGCGGCGAGTTGTTGTTGCCAGTAGCTGATGGTTTGCGGGTCGAGGTTGTCCACGGTGGCGATAGGGCTTGCCGCTTCGGCACCGAGGCGTTTGAGTTCGCGGTCAAGGGTGTGGCCGTAGGCGCAGTAGTGTGGGTAGCGTTTGTCGCCAAGTGCCAGCAGGTGGTAGCGGGTGTCGGCAAGCGGTGTGCTGTGTTTGCGCAGAGAGCGGGTGAAGCGCACGGCGTTGTCGGGCGCATCGCCTTCGCCGGTGGTGCTGGCGATGAGGATGAGGGTTTTGTGGTCGAGGGCTTTCACGGGGTGGTGCGCGTGCCAGGCGTCGAGGCTCTGCGCGGTCACGCCGAGTTGCGGCGCCAAGGTGCGGGCGAGGGTTTCGGCCTGACCGCCCTGGCTGGCGTAGAGCAGGAGCAGCGGGCTGTTGTCGTCGCTTGTGCGCTGCGGGCGGCGGCTCCACAGCCAGATGAGCCAGGCAAGGCTTTGCGCGGCGATGAGGAGGTAGGCGAGGGTTGGATTCATGCGGGCGTCTCGGTTGGGCGTGGTTTGTTTTTTGGCGGGCGGGGCCGGCCTGTTCCGGAAATCAAGCCGGGAAGGCGGCGCGCCGACACCCGGATGGATTTCCGGGATGGGTCAGTAGTGGATGCTGAGGAAGATGATGATGAGCGGGATGCTGATGCCGGTGGTCGTCCACAGCCAGGTGCTGCTGCGCTGTTTGCGGTAGTAAACGAGCAGCGCCAGGCCGCTGATGGCGACAAGGATGGTGAGGATGGCGAAGCTGTCCATGAAGAGGTGCCAGATGCGCGGGGCGTGGCGGCCTTTGTGCAGGTTGTTGAGCAGGCTGATGATGCCGTTTTTGCGCCCGCTGTATTCGACGCTGCGGGTTTCACTGTCAATGGTGATGCTGGCTTCGCTGCCGGGGGCGCTGGTTTCGAGGATGAGCTGCGGCGGTTCGGCTTTCAGGGTGTAGGTGTGCATGGGGTAGGGGCTGCGTTCGGCCAGCCAGGCGGTGAGTTTGGGGTTGAGGGCGGGGGTGGGCGCGTTTTCGTCGTCGCTGAGTGCGGGCAGGGGGAGGTCGTCCGGCAGGTTGGCCTGCCATTGGGTTTCGATGGGGTCGCGCTCGAACCAGGCACCGTGGTTGAGCATGAAGCCGGTGGCGGCGAAGAAGGTCAGCGCGGTGAGGATGTAGGCACCGAGGGTCCAGTGGATGATGCGTATCCAGCGCCAGAAGGTTTGGTTCATGGGGGCTCCTTGTGGTTTGGGTGATTGCCTTCAGGTGGGGCCGCGATGCGGTTTTTCAGTACTGGCTTTCGTGCTGGCGGCGCAGGTAGGCGGTTTCTGTCGGCAGGGTAATCTGGATGCGCAAACCGGGTTTGTTGTCGTGCAGGGTCAGGCTGCCGTTGTGCAGGGCGACGATGGCGCTGACCAGCGACAGGCCGAGGCCGTTACCGGGGGTGCTGCGCGCGCTGTCGAGGCGGACGAAGCGTTTCAGCACGTCGTCGCGTTTGTCCGGCGGGATGCCTTTGCCGTTATCAGCGACGTTGATCAGGATGTTGTCGCCACGTTTTTCGGCACTAAGGCGGATGTTGCCGCCGCTTGGCGTGTATTTGACGGCATTGTCGAGCAGGTTGGTGATGGCTTGCGCGATGAGTTGGCGGTTGCCCATGATGTCGAGGTCGGGTTCGATGCTGGCGGCGAAGGTGTGTTCGCCGTCTTCGCTCAAGACGTCGTAGAGTTCGGCAAGGTCTTCGCAGATGTCGCTCAGGCTGGTGTGGGTGAAGTCGTCTTTGGCGCGGCTTTCGACTTGCGCGATGCTGAGGAGGGCATTGAAGGTTTTGAGCAGGTTTTCGGCGTCTTCGACGGAGTCGGCGATGACGTCGCGCAGGGTTTTGTTGTCGCTGTTGCGGTCGAGCAGTGCCACTTCCATGCGGTTGCGCAGGCGATTCAGCGGGCTTCTGAGGTCGTGGGCGATGTTGTTTGTCACTTGCCGCTGGCTGGTGATGAGGGCTTCGATGCGATCGAGCATGTGGTTCAGGTCGTCGGCGAGCTGGTTCATTTCGTCGGCGTCGTTGGCACGGATGGGGACGCGTTCGGCGAAGTCGCCGTCCACGATGCGCCGCGCGGTGCGCGAGATGCGCGAGATGCTGTGGATGATGGTGTAGCCGATGAGGAAGGCGCCGATGAAGGCGATGAGGATGAGGAAGCCGGTGACGTAGATGGTGTTATCGAGCATCCGCCGCAGCATTTTCCGCTCGTTTGTGGTGTCGTAGGCGGTGATGAGGGTGTAGCGGTTGTCGGCGGTGTTGACGACGACGACGCGCATGACGAGGTTGATGCGCATGCTGCTGCCGACGCTGTTGTCGGCATCGGCAGTATTGATGCGGCAGAGGTCGGCGACGCTGCTGTCGAGGATGATGAGGTCGGCGACGTTGCTGTCCACGCTGGTGGATACGCCGTCGCTCGGTGCGCTGATGGGGCTGTTGGTCGCAAAACCGTTGGTGAAGGGGTTGTTGTCGCTGTAGCCGCTGACGCTGTTCGTGCCGCCGCTATGGGCGGTGACGCAGAAGGTGATGTTCGGGTCGCCGGGAACGCGCTCGATGATGCCAAGTACCGGGGTGTAAAGGCCGATGCTGGTGCGCTCTTCAAAGCGGCGACGCAGGCTGGTGGTTTCGGCAAGCAGGCGCGAGTCGATTTGTTCGCGGATTTCTTTTTCGGCGCTGCGGTAGAGGGTGTACATCGAGATGCCGGTGACGAAGCTCGATGCCAGGGTAAAGAGCAGGGAAAATTTGAAGGCGGTGGTGCGCACCGCCTTCCCCCAATCGCGCAGGCGCTTAGTTATAGCCGCTTGGGTCATAGAGGCTGTATCCTGCGCCGCGTTCGGTGTGAATTAGTGGGGGTTCGAAGTCTTTGTCGATTTTGCTGCGCAGGCGCGAGATGTGGACGTCAATGACGTTGGTCTGCGGGTCGAAATGGTATTCCCAGACTTTTTCGAGCAGCATGGTGCGGGTAACGACTTGGCCGGCGTTGCTCATCAGGTATTCGAGCAGGCGGAATTCGCGTGGTTGCAGGTTGATTTTTTTACCGCCACGGGTGACTTTGCGTTTTAAGCGGTCAAGTTGCAGGTCGGCGACTTCCAGCATCATCTGATCCTGGATTTCGCCGCCCCGGCGGCGGGTCAGCGCACGCACGCGGGCGAGCAGTTCGGAGAAGGCGTAGGGCTTGACGAGGTAGTCGTCGCCGCCGGCGGCGAGCCCTTCGACGCGGTCATCCACTTCGCCGAGCGCCGAGAGGATAAGGACGGGGGTGCTCATGCCTTCCTTGCGCAGTTGAGCGATCACGGAGAGGCCGTCCATTTCGGGCAGCATGCGGTCCACGATAAGGATGTCGTACTGGCCGCTTTGCGCCATGGCAAGCCCTTCGCTGCCGGTATGTGCGGCATCAACGACGTAGCCGCTTTCGCTGAGTCCTTTGGTGATGTAGGCGGCGACGTCTTTGTCGTCTTCGATGATCAAAACGTGCATGAGTTGCTCCTTATTTTTCTTTAATCGACCGTTTCGGCTGATGTAAGGTGGGGTTGGCCAAAATGCGCGACCTATCTTAAAGCAAGCAGAGGTATTGATGAATAAAACATTGGTTATGTTGGCTTTGGCGTTTACCATCCCGACAGGTTTTGCCGACCCCGCCCCCGACTTCACCGCCCTGGTCGCAAAGACCAAGGATGCGGTGGTCAGCATCGAGGTGGAAAGCCGCGTCAAAGAGCCGACGACGTTTAACGGCCTGCCGCCGGAGGTATTTGAAGACTTCTTCGGTCTGCCTGCCCCGTTTGGCGCCTTACCCTTTGAGCAGGATGCGCCCAGGGAACGTGTGCTGGAAGGACAGGGCTCCGGCTTCATCATCGATAGCGACGGCTACATTCTCACCAATGCCCACGTTGTCGAAGGGGCGGACAAGGTGCGCGTGCAGCTCAACAACAACAAGGAATACAGTGCCGAAGTCATCGGCCTCGACAAACGCACCGATATTGCGCTGGTAAAAATCCAGGGCGAACACCTGCCCGTCGCCAAACTTGGTGATTCTGATCAGGTGCAAGTCGGCGACTGGGTGCTGGCCATCGGCTCACCCTTCGGCTTCACCCACACCGCGACGAAGGGCATTGTCAGCGCGGTCGCCCGCAATCTGCCGCGCGGCGATTATGTGCCGTTCATCCAGACCGATGCGGCGGTCAACCCCGGCAATTCCGGCGGCCCGCTCTTCAACAGCAAAGGCGAGGTTATCGCCATCAACTCGCAGATTTACAGCCGCAGCGGCGCCTTCAACGGCCTCGCTTTCTCCATCCCCATCAACATGGCGAAAAACATCGCCGACCAGTTGAAAGACAAGGGCGAAGTAGTGCGCGGCTGGCTCGGCGTACTGATTCAGGGGCTGGATCAAACCCTGGCTGAATCTTTCGGTATGGACAGCCCGCATGGCGCACTCGTTGCCGAAGTCATGGAAAACTCGCCAGCCGCCAAAGCGGGCATCGAAAACGGCGACGTCATCATCGAATTTAACGGCAAACCCGTGCAGAAATCTGCCGACCTGCCGGCGCTGGTCGCTACCGCACCGATTGGCAACAAGGTTGATGTCAAACTGCTGCGCGACGGTAAAGAAATCATCGTCAAAGTCGAAATCGGCAACCTCAACGACGCAGGTGACGACATACTTGGTGCGGGTAAAGCAACGACGCAGGCGGTACGCGGCCTGAGCCTGAGCCCGCTCGATGAAGAAAGCCGCGAGGCCTTGAAATACAAAGGCAAGGGCGTGCGCATCAGCGGCGTGAAAAGCGGCTCGGCGGCGGAACGCTCTGGCCTGCGCGAGAACGACATCCTCGTCGCGGTCGGCGGCAAGCGCGTCGAAGACGTGAAAACGGCGCGCAGCCTGCTGGAAAAAGCCAACAGCAAGCGTCCGGTACCGCTGCTCATCTCCCGCAATGGGCAGAACCTCTACCTTGCGCTGCAACCGTAACCGCCTGGCGCAACAAAAAAGGGCTGCATCGCAGCCCTTTTTTCATGACCCCCGCTTTCTTCCCGGAGTTTATATGGAAATCGAAACCCACCCCTTCCCGCCGCTGCTGCCGCCGCAGGCGACCGTGATGATGAGCGGCAGTTTCCCGCCGCCGGCGGAAAAGCGCAGCATGGCGTTCCACTATCCCAACTACCAGAACGATATGTGGCGCGTCTATGGCAGCCTCTTTTTTGACGACCCCGCCTATTTTGAAGTGGCCGGGGAAAAGCGCTTTGATGCCGGGCGCATCCGTGCCTTCCTTGTCGCACGCGGCATCGCCATCTGCCCCAGTGTGCGCCGCGCCATCCGCGAGAAGGGCAATGCCGCCGATGCCCATCTGCGCATCGTCGAGACCCTTGACCTGCCCGCCGTGCTGGCAGAGCTACCGCAGTTGCGCCATATCTTCACCACCGGCGGCAAGGCGACCGACGTCCTGCTCGGCTTTGTCCCCGGCGGGAAAGCGGCGCTGAAAACCGGACAGAGCCTGACTTTCCAGCTGGACGGGCGGACGCTGGAATTGACCCGCCTGCCTTCCACCTCTCGCGCCTATCCGCTCAAACTCGCGGAGAAAATCGCCGCTTACCGCCGCTATTTCCAGCACTGCGGTTTGTTATAGCGACTTCATTACTAGGGTCGTTACCGGGCCCACCAAGCGGCGCAAATGCTGGGCCCACCAAGCGGCGCAAATGCTGGGCCCATCAAGCGGCGCAAATGCTGGGTCCGTCAAGCGGCGTAAATGCTGGGCCCGCCAAGCGGCGTAAATGCTGGGCCCGCCAAGCGGCGTAAATACTGGGCCCGTCAAGCGGCGTAAATGCTGGGTCCGCCAAGCGGCGCAAATGCTGGATCCGTCAAGCGGCGTAAATGCTGGGCCCGTTAAGCGGCGTATTTGTCCGCTTGGCGGCACGGCAGTTTGTCATGAAGCGCAATCGGGGCGGGTAACATCCACGCATTCCGTTACCTGATGCTGCGAAAAGGCGGCAAAGAGGCGCGCCAAGCCGTTCTCTTCTTCCAGCAGGGCGACTTCGGCGGGATAGAGCGGCAGCAGCGCGAGGAACGTTACCTCCCCGCCATCGGGCAGGGTCAGATGCAGGAAATCCTGCGGCAGGCTGACCAGCGGCGGATAGAGGAAAAAACCGCCGAACGGCGTGCCGGGCAAGGTCTCTTTCCGGTCTCGATCCAGCGCGATAATCCTGCCCCGCCCCGGCGCGAAGCTGGGGGGAACCGGCATTTGCGCGATGATTTGCAGCCATTGCAGCGGCCAGGCGGCAGCAGGGTCATCCGCCTGAATATTCCACTGTGGTGGCAGTAGCAGCACCAGTTCCGTCCGCGCCGCCGTTTCTTCTTGCCCCGCTTGCGCCGGATCGCCCATGCCGCTGGTGATGAGCACCTGAAACGGCCGCGTTTCATTCGCCGCGAGGTGGTGGATGTGTATCCGCTTCAGATCGTCATCTTCGACCATATGACGCAGCACGCCGTCGGTTTCCCCCAGTGTGCGGACGATATGCGCCTCGACCGCCGCGTCATAAGCGCCGAAATCCTGCTGCGCGATGCCGAGCAGATCGCCGAAGGCGTCCAGATCCTCCCCCGTTTGTGCCAGGAAGGATTCGATATCCAGCGGGGTGTCATCGCTCATATCAACGGCAATATCTTCCAGACATTCTTCAAAGGTATCGAACATCAGCAGCAGCGGCGCCATATCGTCCGGCGTCGGTTCGCCCATCACGGCGACTATCTGGCCCTGCACGCCGTCGGGCGCCGGGATGAAATCCAGGCAGTAGAAGTCGTTGTTCGTATTCTGGAAGACCGGCAGGCGCGCCGCATCAAACAGCACCTCGCGCACCGCTGCGCCATCCTCAAAATCGGGCAGGCGGAATGCCGCCCAGTCCGCGCCGAAGGCCTGCTCGATATGCGCCAGCAGGCGCGCCTGCACCTGCGGGATTTCCGCCAACGGCAGCAGGCGGTACGGCACGGCGTTGAGCACTTCGCTCTCCTGCCCGTTCATGACCTGGTACAGCTCGCGCAGGGCGGGAGGCAGGGTGATGCCGTGCGCCGCTTCAAATGCCGCCAGCGCGGCGGCATCGGCGGGCGGATAGGCGTAGCCGGCGGCGTCCTGTTCCTGTAACACGTGCAAAAAGCGTTCGACGGCATGATTCATGGCGATTCCTCTTAAAGATAAAAAAACACGCATCACCGCCGCCAGGGATGGGCGGGATGCCGGGATAGCGCGGACGTTCATTCGCCGCGCATGAAGTATTTGCCGATCTCGTCGGTCGAAAGCTGGATCCAGGTCGGGCGGCCGTGGTTGCATTGCCCGCTGGCCGGGGTGTTTTCGATGTCGCGCAGCAGCTGGTTCATTTCGTCGAGATTGAGGACGTCGTGGGCGCGCACGGCTTTGTGGCAGGAGAGGCGCGAGAGGATCTGGTCTTCGAGACGGGCGATGGCGGTGCTCGCCGGGTACTCGCCCAGTTCATGCAGCAGTTCGCCGACGATTTCCGGCGCGGGCGCGTGTTTGAGCAGGGCGGGAACGGTGGTGATGTGGATGCGGCTTTCGTCCGCACTTGCCGCCAGGGTGTAGCCGAGGCGGGTGAGCCAGTCATGGTATCGCGCGAGGGTATCAAGGGTCGCCGGGGTGGCAGCGAGGCTTTGCGGGATGAGCAGGTGCTGGGTTTGCGGGTTTTGTGCGCGCAGTTGTTGTTTCAGGCGTTCGTAGAGGATGCGTTCGTGCGCGGCATGCATATCGACGATGACGAGGCCATGCGCGTTCTGCGCGAGGATGAAGATGTTATGGATTTGGCCGAGGGCGTAGCCGAGCGGGTGTTCCTGTGCCTGTTCTGCGGCGGCGGGAAGGACGGGGCTGGGCGCGACGCTGTCCGCTGGAGGCAGTGGATAGGCAGAGGCGGGCGGTGGCGGGGCGGGGATGTGTTGTGCCCATTGGTAGTAAGCGGTACTTTCGGCGACGGCGCTGCGGCCGGGGCGACGTTCGCCGCCCGCGAGGTAGAGCGGGGTTTGCCGTGGACGCGGCGCGTTGTCGTCCGTGCTGCTGCGGGCGGGCGGAGCGGCAGGTAGCGGCGTAGGCGTATTGGCGGGAATGTTGCCGCGCAGGGCGTGGTTGAGGCTGCTGTAGATGAAGTCGTGGGTGAGGCGGCTTTCGCGGAAGCGGACTTCGTGTTTGGCGGGGTGGGCGTTGACGTCGATGAGTTCGGGGTTGATGTCGAGGTAGAGGACGTAGATGGGGTGGCGGCCATGGTAGGTCATGTCCTGGTAGGCCTGACGGATGGCGTGGGCGATGATTTTGTCGCGGATGATGCGGCCGTTGATGTAGAAGTATTGTTGGTCGGGCTGGGTGTGGGTGCAGGTGGGCAGGCCGACACGGCCATAGAGGTGCATGTCGGCGGTGCGGGCTTCGATTGCGACGGCCTGTTCGAGCAGTTCGTCGCCAAGTACGCTCTGGATGCGCGCGGTGAGGTCGTCGCCACCATAGTCGCCGAGGGTCTTGCCGTGGTTTTTCAGGTGGATGCGGATGCCCGTGTGGCTGAGGGCGAGACTTTGCACAAGTTGCTGGATGTGGGCACGCTCGGTGCGCTCGCTTTTGAGGAATTTTTTCCGCGCCGGGGTGTTGTAGAAAAGGTCGCGGATTTCGATGGTGGTGCCGGGCGGGTGTGCGGCGGGGCTGACGGTGAGACCCAGATGCGGGCTGATGCGCCAGGCTTGTTCTTGTCCTTCGGCGCGGCTGGTCAGGGTGGTTTTGGAGACGGAGGCGATGCTGGGCAGGGCTTCGCCGCGAAAGCCGAGGGTGGTGATGCGTTCGAGGTCGTTGATGTTCTGGATTTTGCTGGTGGCGTGGGTGGCGAAGGCGAGGACGAGATCGTCGGGATGGATGCCGCAGCCGTTATCGCGGACGCGGATGAGTTTGCCGCCACCGTCTTCGATGTCGATGTCGATGTCGGTCGCTCCGGCGTCGATGGCGTTTTCGATGATTTCTTTGACCACGGAAGCCGGGCGTTCGATAACTTCACCGGCGGCGATCTGGTTGATGAGGCTGTTGGGCAGTTGCTGGATGCGGGGCATGGGGGTAAGGCTGTTTATTGACGCCGTTCGCCCTGTGCGCCGTGGATGATGTCAAGGATGGTCACGGTGTGGAGGGCTTCGTCAATGTCGTAGTAGATGATGTAGGGATAGGGCAGGCAGCAGGCGTGTGCCGTGCCGCCGGGCGATTGGGTGAACATGCGCGGCATGAAGGCAATATAGTCGTCAATGGTTCTTTCTATATTAGCGATGACTTTATCCGCAACCCACGGCACACCGCGCTCTTCTTTCAGGTATGCCGCGATAGTTTGCAAGGCGCGGATAGCCGCTCTATTCCATCGTATGCGGTACATGGCGCAGGCTCTCGCGTAGCAAACGGATTTCTTCTTTTGCTTCTTCGTTGCTGATAACGGGCGTCTGCCGTGCTTTGGCAAGGCGTTCTTCAACATAAGCATCCCAGGCTTCGAGTTCTTCCTGACTGTCGAAGACGAGGCCGTAGCGGTTGGTGTAGGTTTTGGGTTCCATCGGTTTTCTCCTGCTGTTAAGGCATGGGGTGCTGCCCCGTGACGCGTATTATTCGGAAAGCAGCGACAGGTCGGCGATTTTGTCGAAGCCGCGTTGCAGGGTGGTGAGCAGCGTCAGGCGGTTTTGTTGCAGTGCCGGGTCGTCGCTCATCACCATCACGTCGGTGAAGAAGGCATCCAGCGGTGCGCCGAGGGTCGCCAGTGGTTCCAGGGCGGCGCGGTAGTCGCCGGCGGCGAGGGCTTGTTCGAAGGCGGGCTGTTTGTCTTGCCACGCTTGCCACAGCGCCTGTTCGGCGGGCTCTTGCAGCAGGGCGGTTTGCACTGCGCCGTCGCGTTCGCCGTTCTTTTTCAGGATGTTGCGGATGCGTTTGGCACTCGCCAGCAGGTTCTTCACGTTGTCGCCTGCGGCGAAGGTGTCAAGCGCGCGGATGCGGCGGTCGTTATCGACGAGGTCGTCGCTGTTGAGTGCCAGCACGGCCTGCACGGTTTCGCTACGGATGCCCTGTTCGCGGTAGTAGCTGTCAAGGCGTTCGCGGATGTAGTCGCGCACGGCGGCGGTATGTTTGTCTGCGGCGAGGGCAGCGGGGTAGGTGGCGGCGCTGGCGGCGAGGGCGCGGTCCAGCGGCAGGTTCAGGTTGTTTTCGTTAATGAGGCGGATGAGGCTGATGGCCATGCGGCGCAGCGCGTAGGGGTCTTTGCTGCCGGTCGGTTTGGCGCCGATGGCGAAGCCGCCAACGAGGGTGTCGAGTTTTTCGGCGAGCGCCAGCGTCAGTCCTGTCGGGCTTTGCGGCAGTTCGCCGCCCGCGCCGCGCGGGTAGTATTGTTCGTCGAGGGCGGCGGCGATGTCGGCAGGCAGGCCTTCGGCAGCGGCGTAGTAGCGCCCCATGATGCCTTGCAGTTCGGGGAATTCCATCACCATTTCGCTGAGGAGGTCGCTTTTCGAGAGGCGGGCGGCGGTCGCCGCGTGTTCGGCGTCGGCTCCGGTCACGGCGGCGAGTTCGCGCGCCAGCGCTTCGAGGCGGCGGGTTTTGTCGGCGAGTGAACCGAGTTTGTCCTGGTAGGTGACGGCTTCGAGGCGCGGCAGGTAGTCGGCCAGGCGGTGTTTGAGGTCTTGTTGCCAGAAGAATTCGGCGTCGGCGAAGCGCGGGCGGATGACTTTTTCGTTGCCTTTGCGCACGGTGGCGGGGTCCGCGCTTTCGAGGTTGGCGATGGCGATGAAGTGCGGCTGGATTTTGCCGCAGGCACCGACGACGGCGCAGGTTTTCTGGTTGTCCTGCATGGTGGTGATGAGGACTTCTTGCGGGACGGCGAGGTAGCGTTCGTCGAAGCTGCCGCTGATGGCGACCGGCCATTCGGTGAGGCTGGCGTTCTCTATCAGCAGAGCTTCGGGCAGGATGGCGCTTCCGCCGAGCGCGGCGGCTTCTTTTTCGACCTGCTCGCGGATGCGCGCCATGCGTTCGCTGTGGCTGGCGATGACGTGCGCGGCGCGCAGGTCGGCTTCGTAGCTCGCGGCGCTCTGGATGCTGACGGGTTCGGGGTGGTGGACGCGATGGCCGAGGGTGTCGCGGCCGGCGCGCACGCCGAAGTAGTCAAGCGGCAGGATGCGTTCGTCAGCGAGAGCCACGAGGGTCAGCACGGGGCGGACGAAGCTCTGTTCGTTGTCGCCCCAGCCCATTCTTTTGGCGATGGGCAGGTTGTCGCAGACGTGACGGAAGAGTTCGGGTAGCAGGGTTTCCAGCGATTGTCCCGCCTGTTCGCCGTGGTAGGTCAGCCAGGCGCCTTTGGGGGTTTCTTCGATGCCGAGGTCGCTTGCTTCGACGCCGCAGCTTGCCGCGAAGCCGAGTGCGGCTTTTGTCCAGTTGCCGTCTTTGTCTTTGGCGGCGGCCAGCGACGGGCCTTTGCGCTCGATTTTCTGGTCGGGCTGTTTTTCCGCGAGGTCGTGGATGCGCCAGGCGAGGCGGCGCGGGGTGGCAAAGGTGTCGATGTTGCCGTGGGCGAGGGCGGCGTCGCTGAGGGCTTGGGCCCACAGGTCTCGTCCGGCAGTGGCGAGGGCGGTGACGGCTTTGGTCGGCAGTTCTTCGACGCCGATTTCGATCAGCAGGGTGGTGGTCATGCGGCAGCTCCTTGGTTGCGGCAGAGCGGGAAGCCGAGGGCTTCGCGTTCTTTGTAGTAGGCTTCGGCGGCGGCTTTGGATAGCGCGCGCACACGCAGGATGTAGCGCTGGCGTTCGGTGACGGAGATGGCGCGGCGCGCGTCAAGCAGGTTGAAGGTGTGCGAGGCTTTCAGCGCCTGTTCGTAGGCGGGCAGCGGCAGGCTAAGTCCGGCGAGTTTGTGTGCCATTTTTTCGGCGGCGTCGAATTGGGCGAGCAGATCGGCCACGTCGGCGTGTTCGAAGTTGTAGGCGGATTGTTCGCGTTCGTTTTGCTGGTACACGTCGCCGTAGCGCACGATGCCTTGCGGGGTTTCCGTCCAGACGAGGTCATAGACGCTGTCCACGTCTTGCAGGTACATGGCGATGCGTTCGAGGCCGTAGGTGAGTTCGCCCATCACCGGTTTGCATTCGAGGCCGCCCGCCTGCTGGAAGTAGGTGAATTGCGAGATTTCCATGCCGTTCACCCATACTTCCCAGCCAAGTCCCCAGGCGCCGAGGGTCGGCGATTCCCAGTTGTCTTCGACGAAACGCATGTCGTGGATGGCGGGGTCGATGCCGATGGCGCGCATGGAAGCGAGGTAGAGGTCCTGGAAGCGCGGCGGCGAGGGTTTCATCACGACCTGGAACTGGTAGTAGCGTTGCAGGCGGTTGGGGTTGTCGCCGTAGCGGCCGTCGGTGGGGCGGCGTGAAGGCTGGACGTAGGCGGCATTCCACGGTTCCGGGCCGACGGCGCGCAGGAAGGTGGCGGTGTGGAAGGTACCCGCACCGACTTCCATGTCGTAGGGTTGGAGGAGGACGCAGCCCTGCTCCGCCCAAAAGCGTTGCAGGGTGAGGATCATGTTTTGGAAGTTGAGTGCTTCGGCCATGTGTGTTTCCGGTGGTCAAAAATGAGGGGGTATTGTAATACCAATCCCGGCAATCACGCGGGGCAGGCGGCAGCGCCGCTGAGGCGCGCCGATACCGCCAAAGGATGTATCGGGACGGGGCTTGGCAGATGAGAAAATGCCGTCAAGCGGCGTAAATATTGGATTTCGTCGAGACGTTGCCTGCAACGTCTCAAAAGGACAAAAAACGCGCCGCTTTCCCGCTTGGCGGTTTTTCTCCCAAAACGCAAAAGCAGACTACGCCTGCTGGCTCGCCAAGTGTCTCCGTCACGCCCCATTTTTCAGGAAGGCCTCGTCGCTGAGGATGCGCAGCGGCGCGATGTCGCTGTCGCCGGTGATGATGCGTGTCGGGTCGCTTCTGAGGCAGCAACCGCCGTAGTGGCCGCCGACGGTGAAGGTGCATATTTGCAGGTAGTTATCGCCCACTTGCGGCAGGCACCACAGTTGCTGGTAGATGTGTTCTTGTGCGCCGAATTTGCCGGCGGTGGCGTCCAGTTCGTCGGTGCCAATCAGGGTAACGTTGTCGCCGCAACGGCCGCCGATGGGTTTTTTCGCATAGCCTTCGCTAGCAAGCTCCGGGGTGAGGTGGTAGTCGGCATCGAGCAGGTAGCGGTGTTTGGGGAAGAGTTCCCACAATACGGGCAGGATAGCTTTGTTGCTGGGAATCGCCGTCCACAGCGGTTCGTACACCAGCACTTCCGGACGCAGCAGCACGTCGATAAGGCGCACGGTGTCGCCGGGGTAGCCGGTGCGGATGGGCGGGGCGACTTCGCGGCCATCCGCGTCTTCGCGCAGTTGTTCCAGCACGGTTTCCCAGGCCCAGGTTTTCCACACGGAGAGGATTTGCTGGTCGTCGTCGTCAAGCAGACGGCCCCGGCTGTCCCAGTGCAGTCCTTCGGTGCCGTACACGGTTTTGGTGCGGATGCCTGCGCTGGCGAGCGCACTTTGCATGAAGCGGGCGTGGTAGGTTTCTTCGCTGTCGTGGTCTTGCAGGATGTGCACCAGCGGTGCGTGGTTGCGGTGTTTCCAGCAGTCGGTGAGCGCGTTTTTCAGGCCCCGGCCAGGATCTGTGCCTGTGTGCAGGCCGCCCGCCGCCGCCCAGCGTGCGAGGATGGCTCCTGTTTCGGCGTGGCAGGAGGCGGAATCGGCGTTGTATTCGTAGGATTTGAGGCCGCGTGCGTCGAGGCAGAAGTCCAGCCGTCCGGTGATGGTCTGGTGACGGCGGTTTTGCCACGACAGGCGCAGGCGCGGCCAGAGCAGGCGCGGGATGTTGAAGTTTTGCAACAGGCGGTCGTCTTTGAGGACGCGGTCGGTGGCGTGCAGGTACATCAGGTGCACTTCGTTGGTGGCGCGGATGAGTTCGTGCTGGGCGCTTTCCGAGAGGGTGTAGTAGCGGTAGGGATCGCCGCTGGTCAGTTGCTGGCCGCCCATCGCGGCGACAAAGGCGCCTTCGAGCGGGTCGGCTTCATTCAGCCATGGCTGCGCGAACTGGCCGTGCTCCGGCAGGCGGGCACTGCGGATGGTGAGCAGTTCCGGCGGCGGCACGGGCTGCGCCAGGCTGTGCACGGGGTCGGCGGTCTGTATCATCCAGCCGAGGATGTCCGTGTCGGTGAAGGTGTCGTGCAGGGTGTGGCCACCTGATGCGTCTACAGTCATCATCAACTCGCGTGTCCACTGCTGGCCGCGCGGCAGGCGGGAGTGGATGACGTTCTGCTCGGCAATGCGGATGCGGTCGGGCAATACCTCGGTGATGATGGCGACGTGGCCGGTGCGCTCGAATTCGCCGCCTTCGTCCCAAATCAGCAGCGTCCCCGCCTCAGGTCGCTTGCGGCTGCCGTTGGCATAGGCTTGCAGCGGCAGCAGGGCGTCGTTGACCACCTGGCGCAGGAAACGCAGCGAGAAGATTTCGTAAGCCATGCCAACATCGGTGAAGACCATGCCGTGATTGAGGTAGAGGTAGCGGCGGGCGAACTCGACGCACTGCCATTTGTAGCCCATGTATTCGTCGCCGAGGTAACTGCGGTAGGCGGCATCGTCGGGAAACTCGCGCTCGTCAGCGCTGTCATAGTCGGAAGAATAGATGGCGATGCCGCCCGGCGCGTAACCGAGCAGGCTGCCGAAAGGGTCGTTGGTGTGGATATTGGCGGATTTTTCAGGACTGGTTTCAGACATGGGAATGGGCAGTTGTCATAGGAAGGGCGCGATTGTACGCCTCTGCGCAAAGGGTGGCGTAGGAGGCAGAAATGACAAACCCCGCTGTGCGGGGTTTTCTTCATTCTTGTTCCTGGTGGCGCGGCCAGCGGGTGGTGATGAGGTAGTAGGGCAGGGCGATCAAGAGGCCGGTGGCGAGGCCGGCGGCGTGCACCCAGTCTGCCATGCCGCTGATGAGGTGGATGAACCCCGCCAGCATGAAGATGACGCTGGCGTAGAACAGCCCCGGTTTGACGACGGCACGGTAGGCGGCAATCTGGTAGCCGCGCAGCCAGACGTAGCCGATGAGCGCGAAGCAGACGCCGGAGAGACCGCCGAAGTAGCTGCCGTAGAAGTAGCCGCCGGTGGTGTTGCCGATGACGGCGGCAAGGAGGAAGAGCAGGATGAGGCGCAGCGGGCCCTCGCGCGTTTCGATCAGGCCGCCGAGGGTCAGCCACCACAGGGCGTTGAACAGGAAGTGGGTGACGAGTGAATCGAAGGATTTGAAATGCAGAAAGGCGGGGGTGATGGTGCGCCACCATTGGCCGGCAGCGATGTCGTGCGCGGACCAGCGCAACCAGTTAGTCAGGTTGTTGGTGCCGACCCAGGTGGAGAGGGTCACGACAAGGCTCAGGATGAGTACCGTCCATGTGACCCAGCCGGCCTGCATCAGCACTGGGGAATGTTCTTCGGGGTAGTGGCGTCTGTACACGTATATCGTCCTTACAGTTGCAGTTGCTTAGTTAGCGCTATTTATTAGGGATTTTTCGCTATCGTAGCAGATTCATTACTAAAGCGACACAGAAACCGTATCAAAAAGGCGACAACCATGCGGTTTTGTTGTACGTTTGCCATTTTCCACCGGCACGGGCGGGTATCACCCGCCCCAAACTGTTTCAGCCCAGCCTGCGGATGCCGACAGCGTCGCGGATTTTGTCCAGGAACGGACGCGCGTGTTTGCGAGCTTTCGCCGCGCCAGTCTGCAAGATGTCTTCGATGCGTGCTGGATTGGCGGTGAGTTCGCGGAAGCGTTCGCGCGGCTCGCTGAGTTCGGCGTTAATGCGCTCAAACAAGGCCTGTTTGGCCTCGCCCCAGCCGATGCCGGCGGCATAGCGCGCGCGCATTTCAGCTTGTTCGGCTTCATCAGCAAAGGCGCGGTAGATTTCAAAGATGGTGGATTCGTCGGGGTTTTTCGGCTCGCCCGGCTCCTGCGAGTTGGTGACGATTTTCATGATTTGCTTGCGCAGTGCCTTTTCTTCTTCAAAAAGGGCGATGATGTTGCCGTAGCTTTTGCTCATCTTGCGCCCGTCGAGACCAGTGAGGAGGGCAACGTCTTCGTCCACCACTGCTTCTGGCAGGACAAACAGCTCGCGGTAACGGTGGTTGAAGCGCCCGGCGATATCGCGCGCCATTTCGACGTGCTGAATCTGGTCGCGCCCGACCGGGATATGGGTGGCGTTGAACATCAAGATATCGGCGGCCATCAGCACCGGATAGGAAAACAGCCCCATGGAGACGCCGTGGTCAGGGTCGTTGTTGCCCTCGGCGACGTTGGCATCCACCGCCGCTTTGTAGGCGTGGGCGCGGTTCATCAGGCCCTTGGCGCAGACGCAGTTGAAGATCCAGGTGAGTTCGGGGATTTCCGGGATGTCAGATTGGCGGTAGAAGGTGATACGTTCCGGATCAAGACCGCAGGCGAGCCAGGTAGCAGCGACGGCGAGGGTAGAACGGTGGATTTGTTCGGGATCGTGGCATTTGATGATGCCGTGGTAATCGGCGAGGAAGAGGAAGGATTCTTCGCCGCTGGCCTGACTTGCAGCGATGGCGGGGCGGACGGCGCCGACGTAGTTGCCGAGGTGCGGGATGCCGGTGGTGGTGATGCCGGTGAGAACGCGGGTGTGGCTCATGCGAGATTCCTTAAATGATCTGAAAAACGGGGCGGGATTATATCGCCGGACGGCAAAATAACGCCGCCTTTATCGCCATTTGGCACGTTTTTCGCTATGATTTTCACGATAAACAAATGTTCATTTTTAGGAACCGCCATGTGGAAAAAATTGAAAAAATGGTTTCGCCGCGCGCCGCAGCCGGTGGTTGCACAAGTGCCGGTGGCGGGTCTGGCCTACTACCGCGCCGAAGATCTGGCGACGCTGATGCACCGGGGTGACCTGCTCGATTTGCGCCACGAACCGGATAACGAGCACGATGATCACGCCATCATGATCTTCTGGCATAACAACAAAATCGGCTACGTTCCCGGCGAATACGCGCGTGAACTGAACAACCTGCTCGGCGACTGCGACCGCCTCTGCGGCAAAATCGTCACCATCGATCCGGAAAGCGAAGAGCGTCGCTGGGTCAAATTTAACATCTACCCGCAACGCAAGCGGCGCTGGCGCTAATGCAGCAGCTTTTCCCCGCCCGTATCGCCGCCGACCGCGCTGCCTGGCTTGATCTCTTGCAACGTGAAGGCATCCGGGGCGAGGCCAATCTCGATGCCGTGTATGGCATTTACAGCGACGATGGCACCCTGATTGCCACCGGCGCCCGCTACCGCAACATCCTGAAATGTATCGCTATTGATCGCGCCCACCAGGGCGGCAGCCTCTTCAACGAACTGATGAGCGGCCTGATGCGCGACGTCTTTGCGTGTGGCCACCGCGCCTGCTACGTCTATACCAAAGCCGATGCCCGTGACGCCTTCCGTCACCTCGGTTTCCACGACATCGCCCATGTGGACGACACCCTCTATTTCCTCGAAAACGCCGTGCGCGGCCTGCCGCATTACCTGCAAGCGCTGCGCGGGCAGTACGTGGCGGGCAGCCGCATCGCCGCCATCGTCATGAACGCCAATCCCTTCACCAACGGTCACCGCTACCTCGTGGAAAAAGCGGCGCGGGAAAACGACGTGGTGCACCTTTTCGTGCTGAGTGAAGATTTGTCGCAATTTCCCGGCGCGGTACGCCTCGCGCTGGTCAAGGCGGGCACGGCGGATCTTGCTAACGTCCACGTCCACCCGACCGGCGACTACATCATCTCGGCGGCGACCTTCCCCGCTTACTTCCTGCGCGAAGATGCGAACGTGACGGAAATCCAGGCGCGGCTGGATGCCCGTATCTTCAAAGAGCATATCGCCCCCGCGCTTGACATCACGAAACGCTACGTCGGCAGCGAGCCGCTCAGTCCCGCAACCGCCATCTACAACACTGCACTGCAACGCGAATTTGCCGGGCTGCCGGCGCTCGTTATCATCGAACGGCAGCAGGCGGGCGGCGACGTTATCAGCGCCTCACGTGTGCGCCGCCTGCTGGCAGCGGGTGACATGGAGGCCATCCGCCCGCTGGTACCGCCGACCACCTTTCACTATCTGACAAGCGGCGAACTGCCGTAACGTTTGCAATAAAAAAACCGCCCTGGGCGGTTTTTTTATGACGGGCAGCCGCCAAGCGGCGTAAAACCGGCGTGTTCAGCGCAGTAAATACCCCAGCACCCCGGAAGACACCACTCCCACCAGTACCGTTGGCAGCATGGCAAAGCGGCTGGCGGCGAGAGCGGTCAAGAGAATGGCGATGACCTCCTGCGGTTTGTCGGAGACGAAATACGGCGCAATCACCGCAATCAGCACACAGCCCGGCGCCGCTTCCATCACTGCCGTCGCCCGCTTGCTCAACGTGCGCTTGCGCAGGGCAAAAAAGCCGATGAGGCGGGTGGAATACGTCGCCGTCAGCATGGCGAGGAAGAGCAGGAAAGAATCAAGCGCAATCATGCCGCCTCCGCTTCCGCGCCCATCAGCCAGGCAGTGGCGAGGCCTGCTACTGCGCCCGCCGGCACATACCACGCACCGCCGAACACGCGATACACCACGGCGGCGACAATCAGGCTCACCAGCCACGGCAGGGCAGGTATGACCCCGCGCCACATACCGCGAATCAGCACCAGAAACACCGCCGGAAAGGCCATGCCGAAGCCCCAGGCGGCGACATCGCCCAGTTTCGGCCCCAGCGCCGCGCCGCAGGCGGCAAACGAAATCCAGGTCGTGTAGAGGATGAAGCACACCCCGGCGTAATAAGGCAGGTTGAACGCTGCCGATAGCCCCAGCGCCCGTCGCTTCCGCGCCTCCGCCATGCCCATCGCCCAGCTTTCGTCGCACATGAAAAAGAGTGCCGGCAGGATTTTTTTCATCGGCAGATGGCGCAGATAGGGTGCCAGCGCCGCTCCCATCAGGATGTGGCGGGAATTAATCATCAGCGTCATCCCGGCAATCAGGGCGATCGGCAGCGGATGTACCCAGGCGTTGACGGCGGCGAACTCCGAACCACCGGCGAAATTCATGCCGGTCATCAAGAGCATTTCTAGCCAGCTCATGCCCTTCTGTCCGCCCTGCATGCCGAGAATCAGGGCAAACGGCAAGAGGCCGATGAGCAGCGGCCCGGTTTCGCGGATGCCACGGACAAATTCCGAGCGAGTCGTAGGGGATAAAGCGTGCAAAGCGGCCTCCGGATAGCAGAAAAGCCGCGTATTGTATGGTTCAGTGGAGAATATGGGCAAACGCGTTCAGCAGCATCTGCACGGAAATACAGATGAGCACCATCCCCATCAGCCGCTCCATCGCTTTCAGGCCGCGATTGCCGAAGATGCGGTACAAAAACGGTGAAGAAAGCAGAATCAGCGCCGAGGCCGCCCAAGCGAGCAGTAGCGCCGGCAGGGTGTGACGCCATAAATCCCCCTGACCCGCGCGCAGCATCAGGGTGGCGAGCAGCGATGGTCCGGCGAGAAGCGGCACAGCCAGCGGCACAATCAGCGGCTCGCCGTCCGTGTCGTCATCGCCCATGACCGAGCTGCCGCGCAGCGGGAAAATCATGCGGATGGCGATAATCATCAGCACCAGACCGCCGGCAATCGCCACCGCTTCGCGAGAAACCCCGATGGCGCGCAGCATCGACGGACCCGCGAGGAGAAAAATCAGCATCACCGCGAGCGCGATCAAGAGTTCGCGCAGGATGATGCGCCGCCGCCGTTCTTCCTTGACCGGGGAGAGGACAACGAGGAACACCGGCACGTTTCCGAGCGGGTCCATGATGAGAAACAGGGTAATCGCCGTGGCAAAGATGGTTTCCATAATGACCTCAAAAAGGGAGAAAGGGGCGGCATCTTAGCGGGCAAGATGAAGACAATCCACAGGGGATAAAATTGTGGATAACTCTGTGTACAACCTGCGGATAACGGCGAAAAAGCCAATGCTGACCATGACTTGCAGCCGCCGCTGTCGTGGTGGATAGAAAATAAAAACACCATTAAAAACATATGGCTGCGCTAACCTGTCTGTTCTGTAAACGTTTTTTCCGGTTGCAAAAATGCCATCCCGCATCAGCGCTGACATTGTGCATAACTTGTGTACAAAACCGTAGCACGCGTGCAGAAAAAGCGGCCACAAAAAATCCTGGAGTAACCACAAATAACCACAAAAGAATACGTCATTCTGTCGATAGTAAAATCATGAATAACAGGATGTTAGTTGAACCGTTCAACCAGTTTTCAAAAAATATCGACCAAAACGGCCGCGAAATTATGTGCACAATCATGTAATTGCCACAGAAATCCACGAAACACCTTACTCTTTCCCCATCTTGCTGCTACATTAGCCCCAGCGTTGTCACGCACGGCGCGGCAGCGTTTTCCTGACTCTCACAATAGAAGGCAACATCATGAAATCTCTACGCAAAATGACCACGCTGGCGGCGGCAACCCTCCTCGCCTGTGCTTCCAGCTCTGCCTGGGCGGACGGTATCGGTGCGTCCCTGCTCACCCAGCAGCACCCGTTTTATATCGAGCTTGCCGATGCGATGAAGGCGGAAGCCAAGGCGCAGAACGTGCCGCTGGAAGTCGCCATCGCCAACCAGGATCTCAGCAAGCAGCTCGCCGATATTGAAGACATGATCGTCAAGGGCATGGACGTGCTGGTCGTCTCGCCGGTGGACAGCAAGGGTGTACTGCCCGCCATTAAGAAGGCGCAGAAGGCAGGCATCAAGGTCATCACCGTTGACGTGCCCGCCGAAGGGGTAGAAGTGCTTTCCTACGTCGGCACCGACAACTACAAGGGCGGCGAGAAAGCGGGCGAATTGATGGCGCAGGTGCTGAACAACAAGGGCGAAGTCGCCATCATCAATTATCCGACAGTGCAATCGGTGGTCTCGCGTATTGACGGCTTCAAAAAAGCGCTGGAAGGCCATCCTGAGGTGAAAATTGTCGCCGAACAGACCGGCATCACCCGCGCTGAAGCGCTGGCTGCCGCGCAGAACATGTTGCAGGCGAACCCTGATATTGACGGCATCTTCGGCTTTGGCGACGACGCCGCGCTGGCCGCAGCGGTCGCGGTGAAATCCGCCGGATTGCAGGACAAAGTCAAAGTCATCGGTTTTGACGGCATGCAAGAAGCGCGCGACGCGGTCGATAACGACCCGGTCATGGTCGGCGTCATCCGCCAATATCCTGACCAGATGGGCAAGAAAGCAGTAGAAACGGCTGTCGCCGTCATGAAGGGCGAAACCGTTCCGGCGCAGCAGCCGATCGAACCGGGCGTGTACACCGGCAAAGCGCAGTAATGCCATGACAGCGGCAGCGCCGGCCCTTTTGACTCTGAGCGACATCAGCAAAAGCTTCACAGGCGTTGCCGCGCTCAGGGGCATCAACCTCACCATCCACGCCGGGCAGGTGCATACCCTGCTCGGCGAGAATGGTGCGGGCAAATCCACCCTCATCAAAATCTTAGCCGGTGTGCATCAGGCCGACAGCGGCACGATGCTGCTGGACGGCACACCATACCGCCCCGCCAATCCACGGCAAGCGGCAGCGCGCGGTATCGCCGTAGTCTTTCAAGAACTCAGCCTGTGCAACAACCTGACCGTGGCGGAAAACATCCTCGCCACCCGAGAACCGGCGCGCTACGGCATCATCAACCGCAAAGCGCTCTACCGTCGCGCCCGTGAACTGGTGCAAGACCTCAACCTGCCGATAGACGTGGAAGCGCGCGTTGCCGATCTCTCCATCGCGCAGCGGCAGCTGGTGGAAATCGCCAAAGGCCTCAGTCACGACGCCCGCGTCATCATCCTCGACGAACCAACCTCCTCACTTTCCGACGCCGAAGCGGAAATCCTCTTTGCCATCATTGCCCGCCTCAAAGCGGCGGGGAAAGCCGTCATCTACATCTCGCACCGCATGGAAGAAATCATGCGCCTCTCCGACGCCATCACCGTGATGCGCGACGGCGAATACATCGCCACCCTGCCGCGCGAAAAAACCACGGTGGACGAACTCATCCGCCTTATGGTCGGACGGCGGATGGAACAAATGTACCCGCCGCGTCTGCCGCAGACACCTGCCACAGACGGCGTCCCGCCCGCGCTGGAAGTGCAGCATTTCAGCCATGCCCACGCCTTCCGCGACATCAACTTCGCTGTGCATCCCGGCGAAATCCTCGGCTTCTTCGGCCTCGTCGGCGCAGGCCGTTCCGAAGTGATGAACGCCATCTTCGGCATGCTGCCCGCGAGCGGCACCATCCGCCTTGATGACGAAACCGTGCACATCAAAAACCCGGTAGAAGCCATCCACTACGGCATCGGCTTCGTCACCGAAAACCGCAAAGAACAGGGGCTTGTCCTCAGCCACCCCGTCCGCAGCAACATCAGCATGGCGGCGCTGGAACGCTTTGCCGCCCGCCTCGGCTTCCTGCGCTTTGCCGTCGAAAAACAGGCGGCACAAGGCGAAGTCGCCCGGCTTGCCATCCGTACCGCTTCGCTCGAAGCGGCAGCGGCAACCCTTTCCGGCGGTAACCAGCAAAAAATCGTCCTCGCCAAATGGCTCGGCACCTACCCGCACGTCCTCATCCTCGACGAGCCGACGCGCGGCGTGGACGTTGGCGCGAAATACGAAATCTACCGCATTATCCGCCAGCTCGCCGCCGAAGGCACCGCCATCCTGCTCATCTCCTCCGAACTGCCCGAACTCACCGGCCTCGCCGACCGCATCATCGTCATGCACGAAGGCACACAAAGCGCCACCCTCGCCCAGGCCGACTTCAACCCGCAAACCATCATGGCCGCCGCCACAGGACAACTCCATGTCAGCCCCAGCCCTTAACCCCACCTTGCACCGTCTGATGCGCCAATATGGCGGCATCATCATCGCCCTCATCGTCCTCTGCACCGTCTTCGCCCTCAGCAACAGCCGCTTCCTGACGCTGGCGAACTTCATGAACATCTTTCAGCAAGTCGCCGTCGTCGCCATCGCTGCCTTCGGCATGACCTGGGTCATCCTTCTCGGCGAAATCGACCTCTCCGTCGGCTCCATCATCGCCGTCGCCGGCATGGTCGGCGCCCAAGCCCTTGCCCTCGGCACCGGCTTTCCGCTCGCCCTGCTCCTCACCATCGCCGCCGGAGCCCTGCTTGGCGCGGTGAACGGCATCCTCACCGCCCGCCTCCTCCTGCCCTCCTTCATCGTGACAGTGGCCACCATGAGCATCTATCGCGGCCTCGTCAGCCTGCCCACCGGCGGCGCCCCGGCGATGATCAGCGACAGCAATTGGCAGGCCATCGGTGCCAGCAGCTTCCTCGGCCTGCCGCTCATCATCTGGATACTGCTCATCCTCTTTCTCGCCAACCACATCGCCCTCTCCATGACCGTCTTCGGGCGGCAGACCTACCTCACTGGCGGCAACCGCGAAGCTGCGCTCTACTCCGGCATCCGCGTCAACCGCATCAAAATCATCATCTTCACCCTATCCGGCATCATGTCCGCTATCGCCGGCATCCTCCTCTCCTCGCGCCTCTACTCCGCGCAGACCAACGCCGGCCTCAGCTACGAACTTGATGCTATCGCCGCCGCCGTTCTCGGTGGCACCAGCCTTTCCGGTGGCGTCGGCACCATGCCTGGCACCCTCATCGGCGCGCTCATCATCGGCGTCCTCAACAACGGCATGAACATGCTCTCCGTGCCCTACTTCTACCAGCTCATCGTCAAAGGCGCGGTCATCCTCGTCGCCGTCTGGCTGGACGTGCGCGCCAAACAACGCAAGGACTAACCCATGACCACAAAAATCCTCACCATCGGCGAAATCCTCGTCGAAATCGTCGCGACAACCAAAGGCGACGGCTTCCTTGAAGCCCAACCCCTCACCGGTCCCTACCCCTCCGGCGCGCCCGCCATCTTCATCGACCAGGTCGGCAAACTTGGTGCCGCCTGCGCCATCATCTCGCGCGTCGGCGACGACGATTTCGGCACCCTCAACCTGCGCCGCCTCGTCGCGGACGGCGTTGACACCAACGGCATCTCCATCGCGCCCGGCGAAAGCACCGGCAGCGCCTTCGTCCGCTACCGCGAAGACGGCAGCCGCCGCTTCGTCTTCAACATCGCGCACAGCGCCTGTGGCCGCCTCGAAAAAACCCAGGCCGCCGCTGATCTCATCCACGAATGCAGCCACCTGCACCTCATGGGTAGTGCCCTGGCCGCCCCCGGTATGCGCGATCTTGCCCTCGATGCCCTGCACACCATCAAAGCGCGCGGCGGCAGCATATCGTTTGACCCCAACCTGCGCCGCGAACTGCTCGACGCCCCCGGCCTGCATGACGCCCTGCAACAAACCCTGGCGCACACCGACATCTTCCTGCCCTCCGGCGACGAGCTCTACCTTTTCACCCGCGCACAAAACGAAGAAGAAGCGATAGCCGAATTGCTGGCGCGCGGCATCGCGGAAATCATCCTCAAACGTGGCGCGGCGGGCGCGAGCCATTACAGCCAGGCAGGCCGCGTGGACATCGCCGCGCATAACGTGACAGAGAGCGACCCGACCGGTGCCGGCGACAGCTTCGGCGGCGCCTACATCGCGCTCCGCAAAAATGGCGCAGACGTCACCACCGCCCTGCGCTACGCCAACGCCGCCGGCGCCCGCGCCGTGACCCGCGTCGGGCCGATGGAAGGCACCTCGACCAAAGCCGAACTGGATGCCCTGCTGGCGGAAGGGAAACGCTATAGTTAAACATCTAAAAAATCGTAACGGCGTTGCGTCGCCTTGCCGTACTACCTGTACTGTCTGCGGCGACGCGCCTTGTTACGCTTTTTTATCTATTCAACTATAACGGTAAGAAGCATGGCACCGCCTGATGCGTGTCGATGACGACGACGTTTAGGCATAAAAATCCCCGCCTGAGCGGGGATTTTTGCGCATGCTGCCTCAGGGCTTGAGGGCGGCGCTGACGATGCGGTTGAAGTCGTCCATCGGGCAGTAGCCGTTGGCGTCGGTCGGGCAGTCGGCCAGTTTCAGGGTGACGCGTTGTGGCGGATTTTTTTCGTCCAGTACGCTGTCATCGCGCAGTTGTTGCGTGCTTTGGTAGAGGTACTCGATCTTCATCAGCGCCTTACCGTCTTTATCGCGCCACTGTTCAAACAGCACTTTGCCGCTGATCGGCGTTTTTTCGTACTGATCGGGCAGTTGGTAGGGCGCGGTGTTGAGCAGTGCCAGCAGCGAGGCGACGTTGGAGTCGTGGCCAACCAGCAGCACGGTGCGCGCTTTTTGCGCGTCCTTGATGAGCGGGTGGTCGTAGCCGTGGTCGGCAAAGCTGTTCTGGATGAAGGCGAGCAGCGGTGAAGCGGCTTCTTTGGCAATCACCGGCGAGGTGAAGAGGACATCGGTGTAGATATTTTTGAGATCCACGATGGCCTGCCATTCTTCGGCAGTCTTGATTTTGCCCCAGGCGACGTCCGCTTCCGGGTAGCCTTCGTAGTATTGCAGGATGAAGCTGTCGGCGGCGCCGGTACCGTTACGCAGCGGGCCTTTGGTGCCGGGTTCTTTGTCCTGCGCGAAGCTCAGGCTGTTTTTGATTTTGTCGAGGTCGCACTGTTTTTCTTTTTCGCAGGTGGCGGAATGATCGTAATCCAGCACGTTTTCGAGGATTTGGTAATTTTTCGCAAGGCGTTGGTTGATGTCTGCGAAACCGCCCGCACCGAGCATCTCGTCGATGGATTTTTCAGCCTTGGCGGTGAAAGCGTCGTCAACGGGGCTGCGCACGATGGGGTTGAAGGTGTTGTCCATTTTGCCCACTTCTTCAAGATTGTGGACGGGCAGGTCGCAGCCGGGGAAGGCGCCCTTGACGAAGCTCTTGCCGGTGTCGATGGTGCGCGGCAGGCTGTTGGCGTAGATAAGCAGGTCGTCTTTGGTCGGGCAGCTGTCTTTGCTGGTCAGGCCGGTGTTGTCGAGCCAGGTGCGGACGTAGTGGGCGATGCGGGTTTCAAGTTCGCCGCCGCGCGTAGTGAGGTGGCCACCTTCAGCTTTCCAGGTCGGCCAGGTGTGCGGGGTGGCGTCTGCCAGCGCGCTGCCGTAGCCGATGAGCGGGGCGCGGATGCCGTGACGGCTGAGGATGACGGCTTTTTCGAGTTTGTAGCCGTCTGGCACAGCCGTGGTATCCGCCTGGGCGCTCGTGGCGATGGTCGCAGCAGCGAGGGCAGTGATGAGAAGGGTCTTTTGCATGGTGAGCTCCAGTTTTTGGATTGGCAACGATAAAGGGCGGTAAGGGATGTGGGGTCATCCTTTACCGCCCTTGGGTTTTGGCTGGTGGTTTGTCCGTTTAGTTGAGAAAGCTGATGACGGCCTGTTGTTGTGCGGCGGCTTCGGTGTAGAAAGCTTGCAGTTCGTCGAAGTAGTCGAGCAGGTATTGCAAGGCTTCTTCGCCGTCTCTGCGCCATATTATGCCCGGATAGACATCGTCCATTTCTGCGGGGTTGTAGTTTCGGCGCAGTTCGCCTTTTTGGATAGCCGCGAGGCGCGCGGCAAGGGTGGCAGTTTCGGCAACGGTGCGGTAATGCACATAACCGTACTCCCAATCCTCATTCTTTTCTTCATCAATAATGTCACCGCTCAGGATGGCGCGCGCAAGGTTATCGGGGTTGCTCAAATCGGTTGTGGCGATGCCACTGCCGCTCAACAGATAGATGAGCCCATCCCAGGATTTGTCCAAATAGAGTGATTCAATGGATTCTTCCCCAGCTGCCCGATGGACATCAAGGTCGGCATCCGGTTGTCCACCGTCTTCAAGAAAAAGGTCATTATCCAGTTGCGTACTGTCTTCAAGATACGCGTCCAGTTTTGCCGCAGGTATGCGCAGCAGGCTGGCAGTTATGCCCATTTTGTGTAGCCTCCGTCCGGTTGTTACATGGTGGCCGTCGGCAGTCCGCTGGCGAGTGATTTGCCGAGTCCCGCTTCGATGATTTCGCGGATGCGCGGCGCTTCCTTGCCTCTGAGCTGAACGCCGACACCGGGCATCCGACGTGAGGCTTTCTTCGGCGGGTTGAGCCAGACGATGCGGCCGGAAGCGGCGAATTTGCCGAGGTCACCCGGCAGTTTGAGGAAGATGAAAACTTCCTGCTCAAGGCTGTAGATTTCTTCGGTGGGGACAAAAATACCGCAGCCGTCCACATAGGGCATGTAGTACTGGTAGAGATCTTTGAGGTCGTCAATGTTGATTTTGATGACGCCCTGTTTGAGCTTGGATTGGCCTTGGGCGGCCGGAGCGGGTTCACTCATAGTGTGTGGTTCCTTTTGTCGTAGGTTTCCAGCAGCAGGGCTTTGATGTTCAGGGTTTGCCCGATTTGTTGCCGGTCCGGACGGCGCAGTTCGCTGAGGCGTGCGTTGAGGGTGTGCAGGCGGTTCAGGTCGAGTCCTTGCAGGGCTGCGTCGTGTTCGCGCAGGCGATTGTGCCAAGTTTGCCCATGGGTGTCTAGCTGGCGGTAGGCGATGAGGGCGTGCAGCTGGTTTTGCAGGTAGTCGTTGCTCTGGTTGTCTTTCAGACGGTCAAGACGGTGCAGGTAGGCGGTCGCCGTCTGCGGGTTGGCAAGGTAAGCGATGAGTTCGCCGATGTCGGCCATGGGGTCGGGCGCGTCGGGGTGGGCGACGGCGCGGTGTGGGTTGTCGTGATGCAGGTTGAGGGCGGCGTCGGCTTGCTCAGGGGTGAAGTGATGCGCGGTAATCAGCCAGTCGCGTGCCTGTTGGTGGCTGGGTTTGGGCAGAGTGACGATGTGGCTGCGGCTGAGGATGGTCGCTTTCACGGCGCGGCGGTTGGTGGCGCTGAGGATGAAGCGGCTGTGCGTCGGCGGTTCTTCCAGGGTTTTGAGCAGGGCGTTCAGCGCGTAAGGGTTGTAGTTGTCAATGGCGCCAAGGTAGATGAGGCGCTGGCGACCGATGGCGGGGGTGGTTTGTACGGTGTCGCCGATGGTGCGGATGTCTTCAATTTTGCAAGGCTCGTAGTAGCTCGCCGTGTCAGGATGGGTGCCTTGCGCGAGCAGGTGACAACTTTTGCAGTGGCCACAGGGGCGGGCGGCAGGATCAAGGCAGAGGGCGCGCCGGATGATGGCGTCTGCCATGTCGTCAGCGTTACCGCGCTGCGGGTCAAGCAGGAGCAGGGTGGAGGGCAGGTTGTCGGCCAGGCGGTCCAGGCCGCGATAGTGCAGGTCAGTCCAAGGCAGGGGCATGTTGTTGATTAGATTCTGAGTTGAGTGTTCGTTGAGGAGTCGTCCTGCGGACGAATGCCCCTATCCCATCCCTTTCCCACGGGAGAGGGGTTATTGCGCTATGCGCGGTTATCTCGCTTGATGCCTTCCGCTTCAGGGGAGCAGGGCTTCAAGATGCGGGCGGATACGGGCGAAGACGGTATCCGGATCGCCTTCAGCGTTTATCCAGCGGGCGTGTGGCGCGGTGGCGCGGGCACGGTAACCGGCGGCGACGCGGGCATGAAAGTTGCTATTTTCGTTCTCGAAGCGGTCGGCGCTTTGTCCACGTCCGCTCAGGCGGTCACGCGCGGTGGCGCTACTGCTGCCAAGGATGAGGCTGAGGTCGGGGACGCGGTCAGTACCGCTTGCCTGTTCGAGGGCAGCGATGGTAGCGGCAGGAATGCCGCGTCCGTAGTGCTGGTAGGCATAGGTGGCATCGCGGTAGCGGTCGCTGATGTACCACGCGCCACGCGCGAGGCAGGGCAGGATGGTTTGTTCGAGATGGGCACGGCGGGCGGCGAGGATGAGCAGCAGTTCGCTGATGGGGTCGGCGTGGGTGGCGGGGTCAAGCAGGATGGCGCGCAGTTGTTCGCCGAAGGGGGTGCCGCCCGGCTCGCGGCCAAAGCAGGCTTCGATATGGTTGGCGCTGCACCACGCACGGATGTGGGCGAGTTGGGTGGTTTTGCCGACGCCTTCGCCGCCATCCAGCGTGATGAAGCGACCGTTCATGGTTTGTTTTGTTGTTTTTTCAGGTAGTCAGCGACGGCTTGTTGGTGTTCTTCGTAGGTGGCGCTGAAGGTGTGGCCGCCTGTGCCGTCGGCGACGAAGTAAAGGCTGTCGCCGTCTGCCGGATGCAGTGCCGCTTCGATGCTGGCTTTGCCAGGCAGGGCGATGGGGGTCGGTGGCAGACCTTTGTTGATGTAGGTGTTGTAGGGGGTGTCGGTTTGCAGGTGTTTGCGGGTGAGGTCGCCGTGGTAGTCTGCCGCGCCGTAGATAACGGTCGGGTCGGTTTGCAGCAGCATGTTTTTTTGCAGGCGGCGGGTGAAGACACCTGATATTTGCGGACGTTCGGCAGCGACGCCGGTTTCTTTTTCGATGATGGAAGCAAGGATAAGCGCTTCGTAGGGGGTCGCAAGCGGCAGGCCCTCGGCGCGGCTTGCCCAGGCTTTTTCGAGGGTACGCTGCATTTCGTCGTACATGCGCTTCAGCATGTCGAGGTCGGTCGTGCCCCGGTTGAATTGGTAGGTCTCAGGCAGGAACCATCCTTCGGGGTTGCCTTGCAGGCCAAGCAGGGTGGCAATTTCCGCATCGGTCTTGTTGTTCAGGGTGTGTTCGAGGCCGGCGGTCTGTCTGAGGGTTTCGCGCAGGTCTTTGAAGGTTTTGCCTTCGATGACGGTAACGCTGTATACGACAACTTTGCCGTTGGTGATGTCGTTGATAAGCGACGGCAGGGTGGCGTTCTCGTCAATGCGGTAGTCGCCCGCTTTGATATTGGCAGCTTGCGGGTTGAGGCGGGCGTAGAGCGGCAGCACCCAGTCGCTGCCACTGATGACGCCCCGGCGAATGAGTTCGCGATTGAGTGTAGCCAGTGTGTCGCCGCGCTTAACGGTGATGATGCCGTCTCCCTCGGCAACGAGCGGGGCATTCAGGGTTTTTTGGTATTGCAGGTAGAAGATACCCGCCCCCCAGCCGGCAAGCAGGATGAGGGTGAGGAAGAGGTTGAGCAGCAGGCGTTTCATGCCGTATACCGCCGGAAGAGAATGCTGGCGTTGGTGCCGCCGAAGCCGAAGGAATTGGACAGGGCAATGTCAATGAGCATCGGGCGGGCCTGGTGCGGGACGTAATCCAGATCGCAGCCTTCGCCGGGATTGTCGAGGTTGATGGTCGGCGGAGCGGTTTGGTCGCGCAGGGCGAGCAGGGTGAAGATGGCTTCGAGGCCGCCTGCAGCGCCGAGGGTGTGACCGGTCATGGATTTGGTACTGCTCACCGCCAGTTTGTAGGCGTGGTCGCCAAAGGCTTTTTTAATCGCGCGGGTCTCGGCGATATCGCCGGCCGGAGTTGAGGTGCCGTGGGCGTTGATGTAGTGCACGTCTTCGGGGGTGATGCCCGCATCTGCCAGCGCCAGGGCCATGCAGCGTGCGGCACCTGAGCCGTCTTCCAATGGGGCGGTCATGTGGTGGGCGTCCGAGCTCATACCCATGCCGATGATTTCGCCGTAGATAGTGGCACCGCGTGCAAGAGCATGCGGTAGGGATTCGAGGATGATGACGCCGGCACCGTCACCGAGGACGAAGCCGTCACGGTCCTTGTCCCACGGGCGTGAGGCTTGTTCGGGAGCGTCGTTGCGGGTTGAGAGGGCTTTGGCAGCGGCAAAGCCGGCGATGCCCATGTCGTTACCGGCGCTTTCTGCTCCACCGGCGATGATGACGTCGGCATCGCCCATCTGGATCATGCGGTAGGCCTGGGCGATGGAATGGGTGGCGCTGGCGCAGGCGGTAACGGTGGCAAGTGTCGCGCCGGTGATGCCGTAGTGGATAGAGATGTTGCCCGCGATCATGTTGATGATGTTGCGCGGGACGTAGAAGGGCGAGACGCGTCGGGCGCCGCGTTCCAGGAATTCGCGATAGCCTTCCAGGGTGCCGGGCAGGCCGCCGATGCCGGAGCCAATGATGATGCCGGTGCGCTCGCGTAGGGCAGAGTTGTTACTGAAATCGAGGCCGCTATCTGTGATGGCGTCTACCGCTGCGGCATAGCCGTAGTGGATGAAGCTGTCCATTTTGCGGGCTTCTTTGGCGTCCAGGTAGCGGGCGAGGTCAAATCCCTGCACGGAACCGCGAAAACGCACGGGCAATGCCGACGGGTCATAATCGGTGATAGGGGTGATGCCGCTTTTGCCTGCGAGGATGTTGTCCCATGCGCTGGCGATGCTGCTGCCGACGGGGCTAACGATGCCCATGCCGGTCACGACGACACGAGGTATGGCTCTGTGGGTAGTTTGTTGCGTCATGTGTTTCTGCCGTTAAGGGATATAAAAAAAGCCACAGCAGTAGGTACTACCGTGGCTTGCCTTTCGACCCGCTTAGCTGTTGGCTTTGACGTAGTCGATAGCGGTTTGCACGGTGGTGATTTTTTCGGCGTCTTCGTCAGGGATTTCGCAGTCGAATTCTTTTTCCAACGACATAACGAGCTCTACGAGGTCAAGGGAATCGGCGCCAAGGTCATCGATGAAGGCAGCTTCGGGTTTGACCTGTGCTTCATCAACGCTCAGTTGTTCTGCGATCACTTTGATGACGCGTTCTTCGATTGAATTACTCATGGTGTGTGTTTTCCTAGGTTGTGATTGAGGGGGGCATTGTAAAAGGTTTAGGGGGTGTTTGCCACAGAGCGGCTTTACACCATATACATACCGCCGTTGACGTTGATGGTCTCGCCAGTAATGTAATCAGCCTGGGCAAGGAAGAGGACGGCCTCGGCGATGTCTTCGACCCGACCAAGTTTGGCCAGCGGGATTTGCGCGGCAAGCTGGGCTTTTTGTTCTTCCGGCAATTTATCGGTCATGTCGGTCTGGATAAAACCCGGAGCGACGCAGTTGACGGTAATGCCGCGTGAGCCGACTTCGCGGGCCAGGGATTTGGAAAAACCAATAAGTCCCGCTTTGGTAGCGGCGTAATTGGTTTGGCCGGCGTTGCCCATGATGCCGACCACTGACGTGATATTGATAATGCGGCCACAGCGGGCTTTCATCATGTCACGCAGGACAGCTTTGCTGAGGCGGTACACGCTGCTCAGGTTGGTATCGATGACCTTGTCCCATTCTTCGGGCTTCATCCGCATCAGCAGGTTGTCATGGGTGATACCGGCATTGTTGACAAGGATAGCGACAGGAGCGAATTCTGCGGCAATATCTTTGGTGAGGGCTTCAATGGCATCATTGTCATTGACCAGCAGTTTTTTACCGCTGCCCTGATAGCCTTTTTCAGCAATGTAGTGGCTAATGGCTTCTGCACCGCTATCGCTGGTGGCCGTGCCAATGACGGTAGCACCCGCTTGGGCAAGCGCATCTAAAATGGCGCGACCAATGCCGCGACTGGCACCGGTGATAAGGGCAACTTGATTATGCAGGTTCATGCTGTCTCCAGGGCTTGTCGTACGGCGTCGACGCTGTCAGGGTAATCAAAGGCGATAGTGCGTAGATTCTTATTAATACGCTTGTTCAGACCGGTCAGAACTTTGCCGGGGCCGGCCTCAATGAAGAGATCAGCACCATGTGCAGCGAGTGCCTCAATGCAGTCTACCCAGCGCACTGGCTGGTAGAGCTGGGCGCCGAGCGCTATTTCGATACCGGTTGCGGTATCGCGGGGTTTGGCATCCACATTGTGAATGATGGTGGCGTTTGCCGGTTGCCAGTTAATTTTATTGAGGTGCAGGCTGAGTTGCGCAGCAGCAGCGCGCATCAGTTCACAGTGTGAAGGAACGCTGACGGCAAGCGGGACGGCACGTTTGGCGCCCGCCAATTTGGCATTCTCTATTGCTGTAGCAACGGCTTTAGCTTCGCCGGCAATCACAACTTGTCCGGGGGAATTGAAGTTGGCGGCACTTACTTTACCAGGGGTGCGGTTGCAAACGCTGATAACGTCTTCATCGTCCAGCCCCAGGATAGCTGCCATGGCGCCTTCGCCCGTGGCAACAGCCTCCTGCATGATTTTGCCGCGCATGTGCACGAGTTGTATTGCTTCCGCAAAGGTCATAGCGCCCGCTGCACACAGCGCGGTGTATTCACCGAGGGAATGCCCTGCCATGTAAGACGCAGTGATGCCACAGGTTTCATGCAGGATATCAGCACAGGCAATGCCGGCGGCAAGCAGGGCTGGTTGGGTAATGGCAGTTTGATCCAGTTCGCCGCTTGGGTTTTCTTGGGAGATGTGCCACAAATCAAGTCCGAGAATGTCGGATGCTTCGACAAAACGGCGTTGTACGGCGGGATAGACGGTGGCCAACTCTTTGAGCATACCGGCGCTTTGTGAACCTTGCCCAGGGAAGATGAGTGCGATGGTGGTCATATACGCTCCTCTTAGTAGGTAATAATGCTTCCGCCCCAAACGAATCCGCCGCCAAAGGCTTCCAGCAGTAGTTTGTGGCCGCGCTGTATCGTACCGTTTTTAATGCCGTAGTCCAATGCCAACGGAATAGATGCAGCGGATGTATTGGCGTGTTCGGCTACGGTGAGGATGACTTTCTCCATCGGGAGGTTGAGGTGCTCCGCCATTGCCTTGATGATGCGCAGATTGGCCTGATGCGGGATGAGAAAATCGATATCTTCCGCTTGCATGTGTTGTTGTTCGAGCAATTCACCTACCAGTCCGGATAACGTGCGCACGGCAACTTTGAAGACTTCGCGCCCTTCCATATGGATGAAAGGTAGACGGTCAGCAAGGCTGTCTGCCGGGGAACCGCTGCCACGCGGCACCAACAGCAGATCTTTGTAGCGTCCGTCACTGTGCAATACGGAGCCATGAATGCCAGGGGTATCTGAGGCTTCAAGGATGACGGCACCGGCGCCGTCACCGAACAGAATGGCGGTGCTGCGGTCACTCCAGTCCAGAATGTTGCTGAAGACTTCTGCACCAATAACCAGAGCACGTTTGCTGCTGCCCGCGCGGATGAAATTGTCAGCTGTGGCCAGCGCGAAGACGAAGCCAGAGCAGGCTGCCTGCATGTCAAAAGCCGGGATGTTGCCGCAGCCCAAGCGCATTTGCAGTTGGCTGGCGTTACTGGGGAAAAGGTGTTCCGGTGTGGAAGTGGCAACAATGATCAGATCAATGCTGGCGGGATCAATATTCGCCACTTGCAGGGCATCACGTGCGGCGTAGTAAGCGAGATCGGTGCTGCTTTCGTTGACCGCTGCGATATGGCGTTGTTCGATGCCAGTACGGGTACGAATCCACTCGTCGGATGTATCCATCCGCTCGGCAAAGTCATGGTTGGTCATGACCTGCTGTGGCAGATAGCTGCCAGTGCTGAGTATTTTGCTGTAAATCATGCAGGGGGTTCTTCTGCCGGAATGCGGGGATGCGGTTGTTCGAGTTGCTTACGGATGTGACCAATGATGCCGTTGGTGATTTCTAGACGCGCGACGTTAATAGCATTGGCAAAGGCAAATGCGTCGGCATTACCGTGACTTTTGATGACGATGCCCTGCAAACCGAGCAGGGTAGCGCCGTTGTAGGTGCGTGGGTCGATGCGGCGCTTGGTGCGACGCAAAACCGGTAGGGAAAAGAGCGCGGCAATTTTGCTGAAGATACTGTGCCGGAATTCTTGTTCCAGGGTAGTCTGGATGTATTTGGCGATACCTTCGACGGATTTCAGGGCAACGTTGCCAACGAAGCCGTCACAAACCACGATATCCAAATGCTCTTTGAGGAAGATGTCGTTGCCTTCGACAAAACCGCAGTAATTGAGGCCGGTTTGTTCTAACAGCTTGCTGGTTTCCTTGACGATGTCATTTCCCTTGATGGCTTCTTCGCCAATATTGAGCAAACCGACGATCGGTTGCGCTTTTTCATCCACCGCCTTAACCAGCTCCGAACCCATCACGGCGAATTGCACCAGCTGCTCGGGTTTTGCATCAACATTCGCACCAAGATCCAGCCAGTGCACATGACCGCCACGCGAAGGCACCACCGCACAGATGGCGGGGCGTGAGATGCCGGGCAGCATTTTCAGGATGTAACGGCTGCTTGCCATCAATGCGCCGGTATTACCGGCACTAACACAGGCCTGCGCATCACCATCGCGAACGGCTTCGATAGCCTTCCACATGGATGAATCGGTTTTGTGACGCAGCACACTGGCAGGTGCCTCGTCCATGGCAACAACCTGGGAAGTATGGCGAATACGGATACGCCCACCATCAATGGCGGGGAAGGCTTTGTGGGAGCGGATAGCGTTCTCATCGCCGACGATCAGCATATGAACGTCGTTATGCCGCTTTTGGATGAGGGCGATAGCGGTCAGCGTGACGTCCAAACCGATATCGCCGCCCATTGCATCAATGGCAATGACGGGCGGCTTGTGCGTGCTCATGGCGCAGGTGGATTTTATTCTTCGATATCAATCTGTTTGTTGCTGGCGCGAACAATCACTTGACGGCCGCGATAGAAACCATCTTTGGTAATGTGGTGACGCAGGTGATGTTCACCGCTTGCTCTGTCGGTAGAAATGGTTTTACCGGTAAGGGCGTCGTGGGCACGGCGCATGCCGCGTTTTGAGGGGGTTTTACGATTCTGTTGAACGGCCATGAGAATTCTCCTTAGCTTCCAGTAAGTCTTTCAAAGCCGCAAACGGATTGGGTTGCGCGTCTGCCTGCGGCAGGGGGTCTTGCGCGCCGATCTGCGGCAGGCTGCAATCATCATGCTTGGCAATCATCGGCATCGCCAGCAGGACTTCTTCTTCAATAAACCACGCCAGGTCCAGTTCGTCCCCGGCGCAAATAAGGGTTTCGCTGCCATCGGCCACTCTATCTTCCAGAGATTGATCCCGAATCAGGACATAATCAAAGTCATGAGCGACTTCCAGCGCCATTGGCTCCAGGCAGCGCTGACATTCGGTATGCAAGACAGCACGCACATTACCGCTTAAACGGGTTTGTCCGTGCTTGTCGATCTGTCCTTCAAGGGTGTAGTGCACGACGTCATCGCGCGTCCCCGTCCATTGTCGCAATGTTTCCGTTTCTGCCAGTGGCAGTGTGCCGGAATCACGGCAACGGTTTTTGGCATATGCCCATGGGTCAAAATGCCGTAACAGCGGGGTCGCAGGGTGGCGCATCATACTCTCAACGTTTTGGGCTGTCAAAGCGATAAATCCTAGCCAATCTGATGGTTGGCTGCAAAATGCAGGTACACAATATCCGAAATTTCGCGGATGACATTACTGCGGCTGGTAATCCAGCTCGAATAATTTCCCGCCGCGGTGCCCTTTTCGATAACGGCGGAAATCGTGTAGGGGTAGCTGCGACCGTTTGCCTTGCATTCGATGACGCCGAAATTGCCGCAGAGCATCGCGGTAGAGCCGGTTTTGTCATACACCGTGGCGGTTTGCGGCACGAATTGCGTTTTCGAGCGGATACGGTCGGGATTAGGGATGGACATGATCTGTTTCAGGAACTGTGCACCGGGCAGCTGGTTCGCCCACATGGCGCGGAGGAAACGGTCATAGTCAGCGACGGAGGCACGATTGCGGTAGGTACGTCCCTGGGCGGGAATATTCTCGACGATTTGAATATTGCGGAAAATCTGCGGAGCCTGTTTTTTCAGCATCCACTGCACGCCTTCCGGCCCGCCGAGGCGCTTAAATAGGTGGTTGGTGAACTCGTTGTTGCTGGACACCACCATGTCACGCATTTCGTTTTGCACCCGCTCGCTCATCGGATAGAGGGCGGCATCTTTCACAAAATGGGTCAGCAAATAGGCCTGGATGACAAAGGGCTTGACCAGACTGGCGCATTGCAGCGGCGTATTGGCATTGATTTGCGCCAGCGGGCGGTTGGCAACCAAATCATGCACTAGCCAGGCAGTACGTTCATCGCTTGCCAGACGACCTTCCGCGCGCAGTTGCTGCACGCGTTCATTGATGGCCTGTTCGAGTGGCGTAGCGGCATGAGCGGAAAGCGGCAGTGCGGCACCGAGGCCGAGCATCCCGCTGCGGCTCAGAAATTGACGTTTGGTGAGTAACATGGCGATGGATAAACAAACAGTAACATGGGTGCTTATTCTAGCAAAGCGGCTGTAGAGTGGCGCTAAAAATCATGATGAAGAGAACCGTCGCTGGTGGATGCAAAAATCCGCCGCACGTTTTTCCGGTCAACGTGCTGACGTCCTGCCGACATGGGGCACCATGCGGACGATTTAGCTGTCTGCCAAGCTCGCTTACAATATTGCCCTTCATTCACCAACCGGAAATCATCCATGACTGACCTCAGCCTCAATCTCCCTGATAAGCCGCTGAAAATGAAAGGCATCTTTGCCAATTCACCGGGCAGAATCCTCGCGGCGGGGATCTTTCTGCCGCTCTTTGCCGTCGGACTGTTTTTGTGGGCGGCTTATCTCGGCAAGGCCGCCTACACCGATTATCAAATCGGGCAAGACCACCGCGTCCTCTTCAATGCCGACATTGACGGCAAGTGCAAAAGCCATTACTACCTCGTGACGCAGTGCGATACCACCATCCGCGACGGTGGCCAAAGCTGGGAAAAAAGTTTCCTCTTCTTCGATTTCAGCATGGGCAAAGATTTCAGCGTGGTAGCGATTGCCGCCAACAGCGACCCAAGCCAAGTCACCCTCGACCTTGCCGCCGAGAAAGCGGTGAACCGCATGGTTGCCGCTGTTGTCATCGCCGTTTTGGGCATTGTTTTCCTCTATCTCACCGGGCAGGCGTTATTCGTCTCCCTGCCGCGTATCCGCGCCCTCTTGCGCGGGCTGAATGGGCGCGACGCCTACCCGTGGCGTTTGACCACCGTCGATGCCGCCGTCAAGGGCGAATCGCTCACCCACTTCTTCGCCGACATCAACGGCACGGAATGCAAAATCACCATCAACCTCGGCAAAAAAATGGAACCGTGGCTGCTGGACGTGAGCGGTGATACCGCCCGCCTCCTCGCTTTCGCACCTGCTGACGGCGGCGCGGCTGTGCCGTTTGATCGCGAACTCAAAACCATCGGCGGCCTCAAAAAAAGCGAGCGGCAGGCGCTGATCGCCGAACTCGAACACATGACGGGCAACTGAATCCACACAACTTTAAGGAAAACCCCATGACGACGACAGACGACATCCCCCGCCCGTGGCTGGCGAGCTACCGCGCTGAAGTCCCGCATGACTGCGCGGGTGGCGAATACCCTAACCTTGCCGCCTTCCTTGAAGCCATGTTCGATCGCCATGCGGCGCTGCCTGCCTTCAGCAACTTCCGCCGCACCCTGAGCTTCGCCGAAATCGGCGAACGTGCCCGTGCATTCGCCGCCTACCTGCGCCACGACCTCGGCTACCAGCCCGGCGACCGTCTTGCCCTGATGATGCCGAACATCCTGCAATTCCCCATCTGCCTCTACGGCTGCATGCTGGCGGGCGTGGTCGTCGTCAACGTCAACCCGCTCTACACCGCGCGCGAACTCGAACACCAGCTGAACGACAGCGGCGCGCGCGGTATCGTGCTGGCGGAAAACTTCACCCGCAGCGTCGCCGAAGTGCGCCCGCAAGTGCCGGGGCTCAAAGACATCATCGTTACCTGCTACGGCGACGAAATGGGCTGGTTCTGGTCGCCCATCGTCGATTTCTACGTGCGCCACATCGGCAAACTTGTGCCGCCTTACTACCTGCCGGACGTCATCTCCTTCAAAAAAGCCCTGCGCAAAGGGCGACGCCTGCCCTATACCCCGCATCAGGCCGCACCGGATGACATGGCCATGCTGCAATACACTGGCGGCACGACCGGCGTCGCCAAAGGCGCGATGCTCACCCACGCCAACCTGCTCGCGAATGCCGCCCAAATCAACCTGTGGATCGGCTCCTACAACATCGGCACGGATGACGTCCTTATCACCGCGCTGCCGCTCTACCACATCTTCTGCTGCACCATTAACAGCATCGCCTTCAGCGGGCGCGGCGCGCATTCCGTGCTGGTGACGAACCCGCGCGACATCAAATCCTTCATCACCATCCTGCGCCGCCACCCGCCGACCATGATGACCGGCGTCAACACCCTCTTCAAAACCCTGCTCAACACCAAAGACTTCCGCCGCCTCGACTTCTCGCATCTGCGCTTCGTCATCGCCGGCGGGATGCCGCTGGAAAAAACCGTCTCGGACGAATGGCAGCAGCTCACCGGCAACATCATCGTCGAAGGCTACGGCATGACCGAAACCTCGCCGCTTATCAGCGTCAACCATATGGACACCAAGGCCTACAACGGTACCATCGGCTACCCCATTTCCGGCACCGATGTCAGCCTGCGCGACGACGACGGCAAACTTGTGCCGCTGGGCGAGCCGGGGGAAATGTGGGTGCGTGGCCCGCAAGTGATGAAAGGCTACTGGCGCCATGAAGATGAAACCCGCCGTGCCATGCAGGATGGCTGGCTGAAAACCGGCGACATCGCGCAGATGCAGCCGGACGGCGCGCTGAAAATCGTCGACCGCAAAAAAGACATGATCCTCGTCTCCGGCTTCAATGTGTACCCCAGCGAAGTCGAAGCCGTACTGGCGCAACATCCGGACGTGCTGGAAGTGGCGTGCATCGGCGTGCCGAATGAAGGCTCGGGTGAGAAAGTCAAAGCCTTCATCGTGTCGCGTGCGGGCGCGAAACCGACAGTGGAAGCGCTGCAAAAATTCGCCAGTGCCAACCTCACCGCCTACAAACGGCCAAAGGTGTACGAATTTTGCGACGAACTGCCGAAATCCAACGTCGGCAAAATCCTGCGCCGCGAACTGGTGGCACGGGAAAAAGCCAAAGCGGCGCAAAATCAGAAACCCGCCTGATACCAGCGCAGCCAACAAAAAACCCGCCGTGAGGCGGGTTTTTTGTTCGGTCGGAGCCAGTGTTTACCCCGCTTGGCGGGCCCAGCAAATACGCCGCTTGGCGGGCCCAGCAAATACGCCGCTTGGTGGGCCCAGCATTTACGCCGCTTGGCGGACCCAGTATTTACGCCGCTTGGCTGCTGCCCACAAACCCAGTATTTACCTCGCTTGGTGGCTGTCTGAGAGGCCAGTGTTTGTCCCGCTTAGCGGCTGTCCGCAAGGCCAGTGTTTATCCCGCTTGGCGGCTTGCTACGCGGTCAAGGGTTCGCCGTTAGCGCGCGTTGCAGGTATTCGTGCTGGAAGAGGCACATCCGCGTGACGTCGCGGTACTGGCCGTTGATGAAGAATTCGTGGCGCAGGGTGCCTTCGGCCTGAAAGCCGATTTTCTCGTACACGTGCCGGGCACCCGCGTTTTCCACATCAACGATGAGGTAGATTTTGTAGAGATTCAGCACGCTGAAGCCGTATTCCAGCGCCAGTTCGGTGGCGCGGGTGGCGATGCCTTTGCCCTGATGGTCGGGCGCGACGATGATTTGGTATTCGGCGCGGCGGTGGATATGGTCGATTTCGACAAGTTCGACCAGGCCGGCGATGTTGTTGCGTTTGCCGCCTTCGTCCGGGCCGTATTCGATGACGAAGCGGCGTTCGCGCTGGTCGCGGATGTGTTCGTCGTAGAGGTGCGTCAGTTCGTCGAAGGTTTCATAGGGTTCTGCAAACCAGTAGCGCATCACGTTGGCGTTGTTGTCGAGGCGGTGCACGAAGTAGAGGTCGCCGCGTTCGAGCGGGCGCAGGCGGATAGCGGATGCGGGGGAGGGCGCGGTGATGCTGTCTTTTTTGAACACTTATTTGTCCTCGCGGGAATAGGTTGTGCCGCCGACGCTGATGTTTTTGTCGTCCGCCCAGAAGAAGAACAGTTTGCGCTCGGTCTTGCCGTCGGGGCCGGTCAGTTCGATGGTGTAGCCGTCGATTTTGTAGTGACCGGGACGCTCTTCGCCTTTGCCACCGGTTCCTGTGCTGCCGACGGTGACAGTGCCAGAATCCTGGAAGCCGTCGTACACACCGCTGACGACGCCGTCGCTGTTGGCAAAGGTGGAGGAGTCGATATAGTTCGTCGAGGCGCTGGAACTGTAGCCGCTTCTGCTGAAACTGCCGTCTTTGCCGAAGGTGAGGTAGGAGAAGGAGACGTGGCTGCCGGTATAGAGGGTACCGCTGGATGTGCTGTAGGTGTAGGTGCCATCCAGGGTTTCTCCCGCTTTGCCCGGGCGCACGGGTGTGGCGTCGTAGGCTTGCCATTGGCCGTCTTTTTCGTATTGGTAGTTATCGCCCTGTTTGCGCCAGCGCCGCCAGTGTTCGGGCTCGTGCCGGCGTGAGGCGGCAACGTCGAGATCGGCAGGCGGTACTTGCAGGTTGTCATACGCCCAGCCGTCTTTGAGCAGCAGGTATTGTGTTTCGACAAAGGTTATGTCCGTGCCAAAGTATTCGGCCTCACCGTGGAAGAGGAGGGTTTCGATGTCTTTGTCCTGCACGCCCTGTCCCGGCGCCGTCACCCATTTGAAGCGCGCGGCTTCGGCACGGTCAACGGCTTCCTGCGCGGGCGATGGACCCTTCGCTGCGCCGCTGTATGCACAGACGACGATGATGTTGTTGGCAATATTTTGTCCGTAGAGGCCGGGTTTGCCGTGGTCGGTGAAGTAGAAGGCGAGTTCGCGCACGCCGTGGCCGAAGGTTGAGGTGTGGTTGTAGAGGAAAACGTCGTCGTTCACGTTGATGTAGCCACTCGGGCTGTATTGGTATTCGCCGTCGCTGCTGCCGTCACCCGTGATGCGGTACTGGCCGTTGTCGTAGAGCGAGAGGGTGTATTTCATGCCTTTGTCCATCTGCACGGCGCAGTCGTAGTCGCCGTAGGTGAGTGCGCCGCCGATGGTCATGTTGTCGCGTTTGAGGCCGGCGAGTAGGGCGTCGCTTTCTTTGCTGTTGCTGGTGACGGGTTTGGGTCCGCCCTGCGTGGTGGCGGCGGGTTTGACGGCGGGTTTTTCCGCCGCTTGTGCCGTGGTGGCCGCACTGGTTTCGGCGCTGTCGCCTTCAGCGTAGTAGGCCGAGATAAGGCGCTTGACGGTGTCCATATGGTCGCGCAGGAGGGCGGGGTCTTCTTCGGATAGCAGCTGAATGAGGCGCATGTTGCCCACGCCTGCCGGAACGGCGGTAAAGATGATGGTGACGGGTTTGCCCGCGATGCTGACTCGGTAGATGGCGGTAGCGATGCCGCGCCCCGCACCCGCTTCGCCGCGTTGCAGCACTTCGCCGTAATTGGGCGCGAGTTTGTCGGCCATCATGGTCAGCCAGGCGACTTCGTCCTTGCCGTCGTCAGGCAGCGGGTCAAGGACGCTGACCATGAAGATACGGTCACCGATATTGTCCGGGGTATAGTGGGTCATGAGGTTGTCGCGGCGGGTTTGCCAGCCGTCCGGGGCGTCCACGGCGTGGGCAGCGGTGGCAAGGAGAAGGGTGGCGAGCAGGGCGGTTTTTTTGTACATGGGACACCTGTGCGGGTTGCGGGAAAGGTGCTTACCGTAAGCCTGCGTTCCGGAGTTTGTCAATCCAGTGCAGGGATAGCGGCAGCGGGCGGTTTTCTATTTGCTGGTATAGGTGCGGCCGCCGACGCTGATGTTTTTGCCGTCCCCCCAGATGAAGAAGAGTTCGCGCGTGGTCTTGCCGTCGGGGTCGGTCAGTTCAATGGTGTAGCCGTCAATCTGATAGCGGCCGGGGCTTGCTTCGGCCTTGCCGCCTTTGTTGTAACCCGTGACGCCGACGGTGTTGCGGTTGAGGTCTGCGGTGCTGCTGTCGCTGCCACGGGAGAGTGCGGACACGTTGCCATCGCTGTCGGCATGGATGCTGAGGCCGGTGATGTCATTGCTCAGGCTGCTGGAACTGTAACCGCTTCTGCTGTAACTGCCGTCCGCCTTAAAGTAGAGGTGGTCGAAATAAACGTCGCTGTTGTAGAGGGTGGTGGCGGACTCGCCGTAGGTGTAGGTGCCGTCAAGCGTCGCGTCCCTGGGCGCGGGGCTGACGGCGGTGCCGGGGTAATCCTGCCAGATCCCGGCTTTTTCGATCTGGTAGCCGTCGCCCTGTTTGCGCCAGCGGTGCCACTGTTCGGGTTCGTTTTTGCGCGAGGCGGCAACGTCAAGGTCGGCGGGCGGCACGCGCAGGTCGTCATACGCCCAGCCGTCCTTGAGCAGCAGGTGCTCTGTTTCGACGAAACGCGAACCCGCCCCCCGGTATTCGATGTCGCCATCAAAGAGGATGGTTTCAATGTCTTGGGGTTGCACGCCCTGCCCCGGCGCCGTTACCCATTTGAAGCGCGCGGCTTCGGCACGGTCAGCGGCTTCCTGCGCGGGGGAGGGTCCTTTGGCGGCACCGCTGTACGCGCAGGTGGTGGTAATGTCGCGGTCGATATTCTGCCCGAAAAGGCCGGGGTTGCCGTTTTTGTCGGTGAAGTAGAAGGCGAGTTCGCGGACTTCCTTGTCGTAGCGGTTGGTATAGTTGTAGAGGTAGAGGTCATCATCGACATTGATGTAGCCATTTGGGCTGTAACGGTATTTGCCGTCATCACCGCGCCCGCTGTTTTTGTTTTTGTAGCGGTACTGGCCGTTGTCGTAGAGCGTGAGGGTGAATTTTTGCCCTTTTGCGGCGTGCACGGCGCAGTCGTAATCGCCGTAGGCAAGCGCACCGCCGATGGTCATGCCGTCGCGCGGCATGGCAGCGAGCAGGGCGTCGCTTTCTTTGCTGTTGCTGGTGACGGGGTGGATGTTGCCGGTTGCTGCGGTTTGCGCGGGCACGTTTCGTTGCGCGGTGGCGGGTGGCGCGCTGTTTTCAGCGGCGTAGGCGGTGATGAGGTGTTTGATGGTGTTTTGGTACTGGCGCAAAAGGACGGGGTCTTCTTCGGCGAGTATCTGGATGAGGCGCAGGTTGCCGCCTGCGGCGGGGAAGGCGGTGAAGTTGATGGCGACGGGTTTGCCCGATATTTCGATGCGGTAGCTGATGTTGGCGCGGTCGCCGTCACTTTTTACACTGCCACGGTCAAGCAGTTTGCCGTAGTTGGGCGCGAGCTGTCCGGCCATTTGTTCCAGCCAGGCGGCGGTGTCTTGCCCGTTGGCAGGTAGCGGGTCAAGGACACTGACCATGAAGATACGGTTGCCGATGCCGTCCGGGGTGTAGTGGGTCATGGCGTTATCGCGACGGGTTTGCCAGCCGTCCGGGGCGTCCACGGCATAGGCAGCGGCAGCGAGCAGGACAGCGAGAGAGAGGGATCTTTTCAGCATGTTGCACCAATGGCTTGCAGAAATCGCGGCTAACGTAATGTGCCCGTTTGGACCTGTCAATGCTCTGGCGGCAGCGGTTCGGGAATAAAAAAGCAGGGCAGGCCCCGCTTTTTCTTTCGCTCAGGTTGGCAGATGCAGCGGCACGAAGACGAACGTATAGACGATGACCACGGTCAGGGCGGCCAGCGTCGGGACAGACGTGCGTTTGACCAGGAGCATCGGCGAGAGGTTGCCCGCGCCGCTCACCGCGACGATGACGCCTGATACCGGCGACAGGGTGCGGCCAACGTTCGAGGCCTGTTGCATCGGCAGGATGAGGTAGGCGGGGTTGATGCCAAGTTTTTCCGCCAGTTTCGGCGCGATTTCCACGAAGGAATAGAACGCCGCGTTGCCGGAACCGGAAGCTACGACTACCAGCAGGGTGATGCCAACCAGTGCCAGCATCATGATGGTCGCTGCCGAGCCGCTCTTTTCCACCAGCGCGATCATGTCATTAACGAAGCCGATGCTGCTCAGACCCTCCGAGAACACGCCGGCGGCGATCAAGAGGATGACCACGCCGGCAAATGCGGCGCCCATTTCGCGGTAGGCAACTTCAAGCCCTTCGTAGAGCGCTTTGGCGCCAGAGCCTTGTTGTTCGCCTTTGCAGCGGTGGTAAAGGCTGCGGATGTATTCGATGACGAGGCTGATGATGAGGGTAAGCACGACCACCGCACCAAGCGACATTTCCGGCATGGTGGTCGCACCGATGCGCAGCGTGGCGGGGAAGTATGGCAGACCGGGCAGGACGGGCGTATGCAGGATTTCCGGCACGTGGACGAGGACGCCGCCAAACTGCACCTTGCCGTCAAAAATCAGCATCCCGGCAATCGGCAGGAAGGGCAGCAGCATGTAAAACGCCGGTGCCTTTTTCAGATTGGAGAGATCCATGTTGACGCGTTCGCCGCTGCTTTTGCCGAGCAGCCCCTCGCGACGGTCGCAGAAAGGTTGCCAGAAGAAATGGGCGACGGCGGTCGCGAGGATGGCGAGCACGCTCATCGGGATCATGTAGGTGAAGGCGTAATCCTTCACGGCAATGTGCGCCTGTTCGGCGGCAAGTACCACATCCGGCGCGGTTGGCGCGAGGGTCATCATCGCCGTGGTGGCGCAGACTGCCGCCGCGCTGGGGCGGGAAATACCAAGGCTGGTGAGGATGGGGAACAGTGTTGCCATGAGGAAGGCGCCGAGCGCGGTCGCTGAAGAAATGGCGAACGAGAGCAGGCTGCCGATGAAGAAACCGCCGATCATCAGCACATACGGCGAGCGGATGTAGCCGAGCGGATGCGAGAGGATGCGGATAACGGTGTCGTTCGCGCCGATGTGCGACATATAGGCGGAAAAGCCGATGAGAACCATGATGAGCAGGCCCAGACCGCCGCCCCGGTTTGCCATCAGGTTGTAGATGAGGTTACTGATATCGACGTAAAACAGCCCCGTTGCCTTCTCGCCACCGATGGGTTTGCCGAGAAAAGCCACAGCAAACAACATCAATGCTACACCGGCGACGAGGAGCACGCCTTTGGCGTTATAGCCGCGAATGATGAGAAAGCCCACCAGAAAAATGGTGAGAAAACCGATAATTAAGCCCATGATGCACCTTTTGGTTGAGAAATATCAGGCGCACAGTATCACTTTCTTACGGTTTGTAAACATAAGTCCACGCAATATCCACAAATTAAAGTGAATTTTTGCGCTCTTAGGCCACAAAAGAGCCCGCGAGACGGGGGTGATGGAGAGAATTCAGGTATAGGACGGGGCAGCAGTCCGGCGCTGTTCACATGAGCGGCGCATGTCGCGCACAGGCATGAACGCGTGATCCGCAGCCCTAATTTTTCCCTAAGAATACCTGCCTACAATGCGCCCCATCGGTAAGGGAAACCTGCCGATGCAGAAAATTCCATAGCTATTTCCTTCCATTCCACAAGCGGAGAGATTCGTATGAACAAAACCTTCCTCGCTACCCTTAGTTTGGCCGTCCTGACCAGCGGTACTTTCGCCTTCGCCGATCAGCGCGACGAGCAGCAAGCGCTGGCGCAAAGCAAAATCAGCGCCACCGAAGCCGTCGCCATCGCCGAAAAAGCAAGCGGCGCGCGCGCTGACAATCTTGAACTCGATATGAAAAACGGTCGTGCCGTATTTGATCTTGACCTGCGTAATGGTCATGAAGAATACGACATCCATGTGGATGCCGTAAGCGGCGACATTATCAAGAACCACCACGAACACGACGACGATCAGGCGCACAATCCCGGCATTGATATGACGCAGGCCATCGCGGCTGCCGAAAAAGCGGTGTCGGCGAAAGTCGTTGATATTGAGCTGGAGCGCACCGTGCAAGGCCTCATCTATCAAGTCGAGCTGCTCGGCGGTAACGGCGAACGCCACTATGTGGACGTTGATGCCGCTGACGGCAAGATCCTGCGCGGCGCCACCCCCTAAACCCCAGGAGAACGGATATGAAAAAAACCATCCTTGCCCCGCTCGGCCTCGCCATACTGCTCGCCAGCGGTATGGCTGCCGCCAAAGACGATAACGACCACGGCAGACACCGTGGCCCCGGCCCGCACGGTCCGCACCGCGAACTGTTCCAGGCCTTGCAGCAAAGCAAAATCAGCGCCGCTCAAGCCGTGGCCATCGCCGAGAAAGAAAGTGGTGCACGCGCCGATAACATCGAGCTGGAAATGAAACGGGGTCGCCCTGTTTATGACATCGACCTGCGCGACGACAAACAGGAACACGAATTCCGCATTGATGCCACGAACGGTGAGATCATCAAGCGCGAAAGCGAGTACGAAAAAAACATGCCGCGCTACGCTACCGTGACCTTGAGCCAAGCAATAGAAACCGCTGAAAAAGAAGTGGGCGCGAAAGTGATTGACGCCGAACTCGAAGGCCGCCGTCAGGGACTGGTGTACGAAGTCAAGCTGCTGGCCGCTGACGGTGGACGCTACTTTGCCGAGATCAGCGCCGATGACGGCAAAATCCTGCGCGGCAGCAAGCCCATCGTCACGCCGAATGCGGCAGATGCCGCCGAGGTGTTGCAACAGGAAGAACAGGTCGCACCGCCACCGCCTCCACCGCCGCCTGCTCCGGCAGGGCAGGACGCGGCACCGCCATCAGATGCTCCGGCGAAATCCTGACATCACCCGCCTGATCCAAGCGACAGCCCCCGGCTGTCGCTTTTTTGTGCTTGAAATGGGTAGTGTAAAAACGCGCAACCTCCCGCAAAAGCAGGGAAAAAACGCGCCCAGAGGGCAAAACCGTTACATTACAAACATGCTATACTCGCGCGCCCCAAGAAACCCACACCATTACGAGCATTCCACAATGAACAGACGGGATTTCATCACTGCTACCGGTGCTATCGGTGCCGCCGTACTCAGCAGCAAAACCTTCGCTCAGGACAAACCCCAGCAAGCCGAAGCCGATGTGCACAGTTTCGGCCGCGTCATCACCCTCGCGCAAGAACGCGCCCAAAGCCCCGACAAACCCGAACAATACAAACTCGGCGGCATTTTTTCCGACCTGACCTACGATCAATACCGGGGCATCCGCTTCCGTCGCGAAGCCGATCCCATCCACGTTGCGAACGCCAACTCCCAGTTCGGCCTCGACCTGTTGCCGCCCGGCTTCTTCTACAAAGACCGCGTGCGCATTCATCTCGTCAAAGGTGGCAAGGCCGAAGAAATTGTCTTTGACCCGGGCGCCTTCGACTTCGATCCGAATCTGTTTGATGCCGCCAAACTCGAATTCCCCGATGACGTGCGCCAGGGCCTCGGCTGGTCGGGTTTCCGCCTGCGCTACGCCATCAACTCGCCCGATTACATGGACGAATTTGCCGTCTTCCAGGGGGCGAGCTACTTTCGCGCCATCGCCCGCGACACCCTCTACGGTCTCTCGGCACGCGGCCTTGCTCTCGGCACCGGTGGCCCGGGCGGCGAAGAATTTCCGCGCTTCACCCAATTCTGGATCTACCAGCCGGAAGCGAACGACCGCAGCATCCGCCTCGAAGCCCTGCTGGAAAGCCCGTCGCTCACTGGCGCTTATGCGATGGAAATCATCCCCGGTGCGGAAACCGTCTTCCTCATCAAGGCCAGCCTCTTCCCGCGCAAGGACATCGAGCACTACGGCATCGCGCCGCTCACGTCAATGTACTACTTCAGCCCCAGCCGCCGCGCCGCCATCAACGATTACCGCAACGCCGTGCACGATAACGACGGCCTCGCCATGTACACCGGCGGCGAAGCGCGTCTGTGGCGGCCGCTGTGCAACCCGCGCGACCTGCAATTCTCCGCCTTCATTGACGACAACCCGAAAGGCTTTGGCCTCTTGCAGCGCGCCCGCGCCTTCGATAACTTCCAGGACGCCGAAGCCCGCTACGACAAACGCCCCTCCGCTTGGGTCACCCCGCGCGGCAAATGGGGCAAAGGCAGCCTCTCGCTTGTCGAAATCCCCGTTACCAACGAATTTAACGACAACATCATCGCCTTCTGGTCGCCCGCCGAACCGCTCAAGGCGGGGCAGCGTCACGACTTCGCCTACGACCTTACCTGGTCGCAGGTCGGCCCCGAATTTTCAGGCCGCGCGCGTATCGTCGGCACCCGTAGCGGTGCGGCGGTGAACAACCCCGAACGCTTTACCTTCACCGTGGACTTCGCCATGCCCGAAGGCAGCGCTCCGCTGGATCCTGATACCCTGAAACTTGCGACCAACGCCAGCGCCGGGGAAATCCATGCCGTTCACCTCGTCCGCCTGCCGGAAGGCGGCAGACTGCGCGCCGCTTTCGACTACCAGCCGAAAAGCAACACCATGGCCGAGCTGCAACTGCGCCTCACCGATACTAACGGTGTCCCTGTCGCCGAAAGCTGGTTCTACCGCTGGGTGCCGCTCTGAGGCAACACTATGCCAAGTCATAGCCGACACCCTTGCTTTCTCATGCAAGGCGGTGAGCCGAAGACAGTACAAACGAGTACGGCGAGGCTCGCCAACACCGCAGGAGGAAGCTAGGGCGTCGGCTAGAAAGGGCGGGCATCAGCCCGCCTTCATGCCATATAACATCACCTGAACCTAGACCCCATGAACACCACCATCCCCGCCGTGCCGCCGGAAACCCCGCTCAACATGCGGGTTCAGTCCCTGCGCAAAGCCCCCGGCCGGCCGCCCATCCACACCCCGCTGCGTACCCACCTTGCCCGCCTCGTCGCCTTCGGTGGCGCGCTTGCCATCGGTACCTTCGGCAGCTGGCACATGCTCAAAGCTTTCGGCGACGGACGCAGCACCCTGTTGCAATACATCCTGTTTGTCTTCTTCGCGCTCACCTTCTACTGGGTCGCCTTTTCCACCACCGCCTGCCTCGCGGGGTTATTACCGCAGCGCCGTCACCAGGGCAGGCTTGACCCGCAAGGCGGTAAAGTCGCCCTGCTTATGCCCGTCTATGGCGAAGATCCGGCGCTGACCCACGCCGCACTGCTGGCGATGGCACAAGAACTCAGCCACACCGCGCTCGCCGACCGCGCTGAAATCTTCATTATCTCCGACACGCAAAAGCCCGACGCCTGGCTGGGCGAAACCGCCGCCCTGCACGTCCTGCGCGAAAAATCGCCGCTCCCCGTCTGGTATCGCCGTCGCGCGCAAAATAGCGGACGCAAATCCGGCAACGTCGAAAACTTCGTGCGCCGTTGGGGCGGGCGTTACGCCTACATGATCATGCTAGATGCCGACAGCCTGATGGAAGCGGACACCCTGGTTGAAATGGTCGCGCGCATGGACGCCGAACCGCGCCTCGGCCTGTTGCAAACCATGCCGCGTCTCATCGGCGGCAACTCCCTGCTTGCCCGTGCCATCCAGTTCGCCGGCGCCCTCTACGGCCCCATCGTCGCGCGCGGCGTCGCTGCCTGGCAGGGCGAAGACGGCAACTACTGGGGGCACAACGCCATCATCCGTGTCCAGGCCTTTGCCGACAGCTGCGGTCTGCCCATCCTGCGCGGGCGCAACCCCATCGGCGGCCACATCCTGAGCCACGACTTCGTCGAAGCCGCCCTCCTGCGCCGCGCCGGCTGGCATGTGCGCATGGATCCCGACCTTGGCGGCAGCTACGAAGGCCTGCCGCCGACCCTCGATGACCTCGTTGGTCGTGAACGTCGCTGGGCGCAGGGCAACATGCAGCACCTCGGCATCATCGGCAGCAAAGGTCTGCGCTGGCCAAGCCGCATCCACTTCCTCATCGGCATTGCCAGCTACATCATGAGCCCTATCTGGCTCATCATGCTCATCGTCGGTACCGGTATTACCGCGCAAACCCTCTTTACCAAGCCCAAATACTTCACCAGCGCGCGCCAGCTCTTCCCCGACTGGCCGACCTTTGACCCCGAACGGATGCTGTGGCTCTTCTTCGCCGCCATCAGCCTGCTGCTCTTGCCCAAATTCATCGGCTGGATCCGCGTCCTCATCAGCAGCAAACGCCGCCGCGCCTTTGGCGGCACCCTTGCCGTCACCCAGGGCTTCATCGTCGAACTCATCATCTCCACCCTCTACGCGCCGCTGCTCATGCTCATCCAGACGCGGCACGTCATCGACATCTTCCTTGGTCGCGACAGCGGCTGGCGCACGCAAAACCGCGAAGGTGCCCTGCTGCCGTGGAAAGACGCCATCAAGCGCAACCTGCTCTACGTCGCTATCGCTACTATCGTCCTCTGCGGTCTCATCTGGCAGGCGCCGAACCAGATCATCTGGCTCTCGCCCATCATCATCGGCCTTTTCCTCTCGCCGTGGCTGTCGCGCCACAGCGGTAATACCCGCCTGGGCGGCTGGCTCGCAAAAAAACACATCCTGCTCATCCCTGAAGAAACCCGCCCGCCGGCTATTGAGACCGCTGCTGAGGCAAACAGCGCCGCCTTTGCTGCCTGCCGCAGCCGCCGCATCCATGAACTTGGTCGTGACCGCGCCCTGGCCGCCGCCCATATCGCCGCCCTCGACCTGAACGCGCCACAAAGCACCAAAGACCGCCTGCTACACATCACCGCCAAGGCCAAACTGCAAGAAGCGCGGCACTACGCCGAAGCGCTGAAATACCTGACCCCGCAGGAACTCATGCACACAGCTGGCTCACCGGAACTCATCGAAACCCTGCTTAACCTGCCCGAATAAAGAAGGCGACCATGCAAACCCTGTCCCTGCACCACAGCGGCCCGCTCGGCGGCATCCTTGAAGAAAGCGAGCGGCACCAAATCGTTGAAATGCGCCTGCGCGCGGGTAACGAAATCCCGCCCTACCAAAGCCCGGCGACCATCATCCTCATCACCCTGAGCGGCAGTGCGGAAATCCACAGCAGCGTTGACGGCAGCACGGCAACCCTGCTGCCGGACCGCATCATCAGCCTCGCACCGCTGGAAACCCACAGCATCCGCGCCACTGCCGACAACACCCACATCATCGCCATCAAAAGCGGCCTGTCCGCCTGAACAGGCGGCTGCCGCCGGTGGCAACATCTCCCGGCGCACTATACAATCCGCGCCCACACCAACCCACGGAAAACCCCATGCTCGAAGACATCCGCGAAAAAAAGACCAACCGCATCACCTACGCCCTCGTCATCATCGCCGGTATCGGCATGCTGTTTATCGGCGTTCCCTTCTTTAACCAGCCGGGCGGAGAACGCGCCACCGTCGCTACCGTCAACGGCCACAGCATCCCGATCAGCGCCTACAACAACGTTTACCGGGAAATACAGCAGCAAGCCCCGGATCTGGGCGAAGCCGAGACCAAAGCCCGCACCCTGCGCCGCCTCATCACGCAGAACCTCTTCCAGCAGCACGCCCTCGATAGCCGCTACATCCTGCCGGAAATCGCCCTCTACCGCATCATCAAAAGCCAGTTTGGCGACAACACCCAATACCAGCAATGGCTGACACAAAACCACCTCAGCGCCGAAACCTACCAGAACAGTGTGCGCAACGAACAAACCGTTGCCGCCTACTACCGCGCCCTGATGAGTGACCCGGGCGATAACCACCCGCTCCTGCAATCCTACCTGCAAACGCTGGCACAAGAACGCGGCTACACCCTCTACACCCTGCCGCGTGCGCCGCTGGCGGAAGCCGTCAGCGTCAGCGACGACGCCCTGCATGCCTACCACGACGCCCACCAAGATAACTACACCACCCCGGAAGCGGTGGATATTGACTACACCCTCTATGACATCGCCGACCTCGGCGCGAGCGACGAACAAATCGCCGCCGCACGCCAGGCCAGTGAAAAACGTAGCGGCCGCTACATCATCTTTGACGACAGTAAAACTGCCGCTGACGCCGCCGCTGCCATCCAGGCAGGCGAAAAAACCTTCGCCGACTACTGGCAGGCCGTTACCGACAAAACCACCGCCGGCGAAACCGGCACCCTCGACCCCGCCAGCAAAGACAAAAGCGTGACCCCGGAAATCGGCGAAGCCCTCTTTGCCCTAGCGGCAAGCGGCGACACCAGCCCCGTCATCAAAAGCGAATACGGCGACATGCTGATCGAACTCGGCAACATCGAAGCCAGCACCCTCAGCGACGACGAACTGCGCCGCCTCGCCGCCCAACAAAACCTCGCTACCTACGACAGCCGCGCCAACCAGGCTTTTGATGCCGCGCAAAACGGCCAGCCGCTGCCCGCCATCACCGGCATTACCGGCGGCAACATCGCCAGCCTGAAAAACATCACCGCTGCCAGTACGGACGCCGCCTGGCTGCAAAACCCAAAAGTGCGCGAACAACTCTTCGGCGAAAAACCGCTGGCGGAGAACAAAACCGCTGACCCGGTCGAAATCGCGCCGCAACAAACCGTCTTCTTCACCGTCACCCGCCGTGAAAAACCGCAGCCGCGCCCCTTCGCCGAGGTAAAAAACGACGTCGAACGTGACTACCGCAATGCCGAGGCGGAAAAAGGCCTGCAAACACGCGGCGAAGCCCTGCAAAAAGCCCTCAGCGAGAACAATCGCGACGAAGTCGAAAAACTTGCGCGGGAATACGGTGTGGAAACCCTCACCCTTGAGCCGACTAACCGCTTCAGCGACAACCCGATCGTGCCGGCACTCTTCGAAAACCCGGCGCGCATCAGCACCCAGAAAAGTGCCAACGGCGACCTCATCATTGCCCGCCTCGATAGCGTGCGCGACGGCGACATCAAAGCCCTGCCGGATAACATTCGCCAGGGCGCTGCCTTCACCTGGCAGCAACAGGACATGGCGACGACCTACAACAGCTACGGCGACTGGCTCTACCGCCACGCCAAGATCAAGGTCAACGAGGAAATGTTGCAACGCCAATAAATGCCGGCATCTTTCGCCTTGGTGAAAACAAAGAAATCCGCCGCATTGCGGCGGATTTCTTTTGCGTGAACCCAGCCATTACGCCGCTTGATGAAGCCTATGCCTCCGCTCCCTGCGGGTCATCCTGCTGCAAGCCGTCCAGAATCGCGCAGGCGGGTGTGTCGTCACCGTAGCAGGCATCGTGCCAGCGCTGTAATTCCGCCACCATCGCCTGCAAGTCGCCGATTTGTGCGCGCAGGGTGGCAATGTGTGCGGCGGTGAGCGCTTTCACTTCGCTGGCGTGGCGGGCGGGATTTTCCTGCAAACGCAGCAGGGTGGCGATTTGTTGCAGGGAGAAGCCGACGGCGCGCGCGTGGCGGATGAAGTGCAGGCGGGCGAGGTCGGCGCTGTCATAACTGCGGTAGCCAGCGGCGCTGCGCGTGGCGGGGGCGAGCAGGCCGCGTTTTTCGTAATCGCGGATTTGTTTGGCGGATAGACCGGTGTGGCGGGCGGCGGCGCTGATGTGCATGGGGGTTGACCTTGTCTGCGGGTAAAGGTTTATAGTGCCGCCCGACGCGGGGGCATGCAAGCGCGCGTCATCTTTTCAGTTTGTTTTTCAAGAGGTTTTTATGCAACACATCACCCTGAATATCAACGGCATGAACTGCAACGGCTGCGTCACCAGCGTCACGAAAATCCTGCAAGGTGTGGACGGCGTGGCCAGTGCCACCGTCAGCCTCGCTGATAAGCGCGCCGAGGTGGCGTTCGATGCGACGAAGACCAGCGTTGATGCGCTGATTGCCGCCGTAGAAGACGGCGGTTATGACGCTTCCCTATAAAGAAAAGAGACGCCCCCGCCGCCCGGCGGGGTTTTTTCTGCTTGACCCTGACCCTGCGTCAAGCCTCAAGATGCGCCTAACCATTCACAGAGGAATATTCCATGCAACAAAAAATCCGCTTCCAGATTGAGGGTATGACCTGTCAGGCCTGTGCTTCGCGCATTGAGAAAGTGCTGAATAAGAAAGACTTTGTCGAATCGGCAGGGGTGAACTTCGCCAGTGAAGAGGCGCAGGTCACGTTTGACGACAGTAAAACCAGCATCGCTGACATCATCGCCATCATCCAGAAGACCGGCTACGGCGCACAGGAGAAAACGGACGAGTTACCCCAGGCCGCACCAGAAGCGCATATCGGCTGGCGGCTGTGGCTGCTCTTTGCCATCAACATCCCCTTCCTTATCGGCATGACGGGGATGCTGATCGGGCGGCATGACTGGATGATTCCGCCGTATGTGCAATTTGTACTCGCCAGCATCGTGCAACTGTGGCTCGCCATGCCGTTCTACAAAAGCGCTTGGGCCAGCATTAAGGGCGGGCTGGCCAATATGGACGTACTGGTCAGCATCGGTACGGTCGCTACCTACGCCTATTCCACCGCCATGCTCTTCCTTGTCCCGCTCGGCGAACATGGCCACGCGCATGGCGGGCAAATCTACTTCGAGGCAGGGGTGATGGTTATCGGCTTTGTCTCGCTCGGCAAATACCTCGAACACCGCGCCAAAAAAACCAGCCTAAACAGCCTCAGTCTCTTGCTCAAACTCACCCCACCGCAAGTCATGGTCGAGCGCGATGGCCACTGGCAAACCCTGCCGCTGGATCAAGTGCAAATCGGCGACCACATCCGCGCCAATCACGGTGAACGCATCGCTGCCGATGGTACCGTCGAGAGCGGCAGCGGCTGGGCGGACGAAAGCCACCTCACCGGCGAATCGCGTCCTGAAGCCAAAGAAGCGGGCAGCCGCGTCCTTGCCGGGGCGCTGATGAGCGATGGCAGTATTACCTACCGCGCCGAACAGCTCGGCAGCCACACCCTGCTCGGCGACATGATGAACGCCCTGTCCGAAGCTCAGGGCAGCAAAGCGCCGATTGCGCGTCTCGCCGACAAAACCGCTGCCATCTTCGTGCCGACCGTCGTTGCCATCGCCGTTGCCACCTTCATTCTCACTGGCTTCATTAAAGACGATTGGACGCGCGCATTGATGCACGCTGTTGCCGTGCTTGTCATCGCCTGCCCCTGCGCCCTCGGCCTCGCCACCCCCGCTGCCATCATGGTCGGCATGGGCAAGGCCGTGCAGCGCGGCATCCGCTACAAAGACGCCGCCGCGATGGAAGAAGCCGCGCACGTCAATACCGTCGTCCTCGACAAAACCGGCACCCTGACCGAAGGGAAACCCAGTATTGTCGCCGCCTACACGCCTACTGGCGACGAAGACGATCTCTACCGCCTTGCCGCCGCCGTCGAACAACACGCCGCGCACCCGCTTGCTCGTGCCATCGTGCAAGCGGCACAAACGCGCGACCTCGACTTGCCGGAAACCCACGACGCCAAAACTGACGCTGGAGCAGGCATTCATGCACAGATCGTGGGCGTCGGCAGCGTCAAAGTCGGCAAACCTGACTACTGCGGTCTGCAACTGCCCGCCGATCTTGACGCCATTTGGCAGACTGCCAGCATTGTCGCTGTTGCCGTGGACGATCGCCCGCTCGGTGCCTTTGCCCTTGCCGATACCCCAAAAGCCGATAGCGCTGCCGCTATTGCCCGCCTGCATGCGCACGGCATCGCCACACACATCATGAGCGGTGATACGCAAAACACTGTCAGTTACATCGCTTCCCAACTCGGTATTACCCAGGCTACCGGCAGCATGAGTCCGCGTGACAAAGCAGCCGCCGTGCAGGCGCTCAAAGCTGCTGGAAAGGTAGTCGCAATGGTCGGTGATGGTATCAACGACGCGCCCGCACTTGCTGCCGCCAACGTTAGTTTCGCCATGCAGGGCGGAGCGGATGTCGCCGCACACACCGCTTCCGCGACCCTGATGCAGCACAGCATCAATCAACTGGTGGATGCGCTGCTCATCAGCCGCGCTACCCTGAAAAACATCAAACAAAACCTGTTCTTTGCCTTCATCTACAACGTGCTGGGTATCCCGCTTGCCGCATTCGGCTATCTCAATCCTATTATCGCCGGCGCAGCAATGGCGCTGAGTTCCATCTCCGTGCTGGGCAATGCGATGCGGCTGAAACGGGCAAAAATTGACTGAATGATGCCAATCCCGGTTGCAAGGTGATAAGGCAGCGCGGCGAGACAAGTCTATTTTTTGGGATTACTTGAAGCATACCGGCAGACGACGTTTTTATAGTCAGTTTCAAGTAGACCGATTTGGTATTGGTTCGCCTTGTTATGTGTTTTCTCTATGACGTCACAAAGACGCGCGAACGGATAAGTGTAAAGACAAAAAAATCGCCGCTTTTACAAGCAGCGATGGAAGATGAAAGCGTTGTGGCTCCCCGAGACGGGCTCGAACCGCCGACCCAGTGATTAACAGTCACTTGCTCTACCGACTGAGCTATCGGGGAATAATGAAAATATCTAGAAGGAAAAATGTGGCTCCCCGAGACGGGCTCGAACCGCCGACCCAGTGATTAACAGTCACTTGCTCTACCGACTGAGCTATCGGGGAATACATTTGAGGCGGCGCATTCTAAGCAGCTCGCCCCTTACCGTCAAGCAAGTATTTGACTATTTTCACAATAAGCTATTTTTGTTGGTAAATTTTCAGGAATGCGGCCAATTTGTCTAATGCAGCGCTGAGGTCATCTTTGTATTGCAGGAAGACGATACGGAAGTGATCCGGAGCATGCCAGTTGAAGGCACGACCATGTACCAGCAGGATTTGTTTGCTGCGTAATAAATCGAGAATGAAGCGTTCATCGTTGTGAATGCCGAAGCGCTTGGCATCTATTTTGACGAAACCGTACAGTGCGCCCATTGGCTTGACCATAGACAAACCCGAAATTTCGCTGATCTTTTCATAGGCGAGATCGCGTTGCTCGCGCAAGCGTCCGCCTGGACGGGTAAGATCGTAGATACTCTGGTAGCCGCCCAAGGCAGTTTGGATAGTGTATTGTGCGGGGACATTGGCACAAAGGCGCATGGATGACAGCATTTCCAGCCCTTCAATGTAGCCTTTCGCCATTGCCAAATTGCCGGACAGTATCATCCAGCCGGAGCGGAAGCCGGCTGCACGGTAGGCTTTGGACAGGCCGTTGAGGGTGACGCAAAGGGTATTTTCAACGAGAGTAGCGGTCGGCGTGTGTTTGGCGTCTTCGTAAAGGATTTTGTCGTAGATTTCATCAGCAAAAACGACCAAGCCATGCTCTTCGGCAATGGTCACGATTTCGCGCAGGATTTCCGGGCTGTACACGGCTCCTGTCGGATTATTCGGGTTGATGATGACGATGGCTTTGGTGTTGGCATTTATTTTGGCGCGAATGTCATCTATGGCAGGATTCCAGCCGTTCTCTTCGTCACACAGGTAATGCACAGCCCGTCCACCAGCAAGGTTGACCGCCGCTGTCCACAGCGGGTAATCGGGCATCGGTATCAGGACTTCGTCGCCGCTGTCCAGCAATGCCTGCATGGCCATCACGATAAGCTCGGATACGCCATTACCCAAGATGATGTCATCTACCGCCACACCTTTGATGCCAAGCCGTTGTGTCTCGTGCATGATGGCTTTGCGTGCGGCAAAAACGCCTTTGGATTCGCTGTATCCCTGCGCCTTGGCAAGGTTAGCAATCAAGTCTTCACGCACTTCATCGGGAGCATTAAAGCCGAACGGGGCGGGATTGCCGATGTTGAGTTTGATGATGTCGTAGCCTTGTCGCTCCATCCGCATCGCTTCCGCCAGAACGGGGCCGCGAATGTCGTAACAAACATTGTCCAACTTGTGCGATTTGCCGATTTTGCGCATGGTTTCTCCGAAAATGATGAAAAGACGTGGACTGCTTTGGAAGCGGGCAATATACGCTTCCGCATAATTTTCGGCAATGTGGCTCGAAATAGAGAAAATGGGCAATAAAAAACACGCTGATGCGTGCTTCGTGGATAACCGTTTGGCATCCCCAAGGGGATTCGAACCCCTGTTACCGCCGTGAAAGGGCGATGTCCTAGGCCTCTAGACGATGGGGACAAAATGTGATGGAAACTACTTGGTTTAAGGATTCCCGAAATAACGCGATGCCGAATTGGCATCCCCAAGGGGATTCGAACCCCTGTTACCGCCGTGAAAGGGCGATGTCCTAGGCCTCTAGACGATGGGGACATTTGGTGGAGCTAAGCGGGATCGAACCGCTGACCTCCTGCATGCCATGCAGGCGCTCTCCCAGCTGAGCTATAGCCCCGTATTCGGGAAGGCGCGCATTCTAGCAGAAAACGCGCCTTCGTCAATGGCTCGTTTTTAACTTGCCGGATATTTTCTATTTATCCATGATTTTGCTCGATATATTCCGCTGCAAATTGCAGACGGCGCAGGATTTCTGCTTTATCAAGCAACGACAGCGTGACGGCTAAATCGGGAGATGGCGCACCACCAGTCACAGCGAGACGCGCAGGTTGTCCGACTTTGCCAAAGCCGACACTGTTGGCTTCCACGCAAGCGGCGACCGCATCGTGCAAGGTTTCCTCGTTCACTACCGTCAATGTCTCAATGCGCGACTGCAAATCCTGCAACAAACGCACGGTATCTGCGCCCTTGAATGCCTTTTTCGCCGCATCCGGCGGGAACGATTGCGGTGCCTGGAACAGCCAGGCCATGTTCTCTGCCATTTCCTTCAATGTCTTGGCACGTTCTTGATAGTGCGGGATAGCGCGCAGCACAACCGCTTCATCCGGTGCAATCCCCAGCGGGGCAAAATGCGGCAACAACTGCGCCAGCAAATCGGCGGGCGTAGCCTCCTTCATATAATGCTGGTTCAGCCAGCGCAGCTTTTCCGTATTAAAAGTAGACGCTGCACTATGCACGTCCTCAATGCTGAAAAATTGCAACATCTCGTCCATGCTAAAAATTTCCTGGTCGCCGTGCGCCCAGCCAAGGCGCACCAGATAGTTCAGAATTGCCGGTGGCAGATAGCCTTCGCGACGGTAGTCGAGGACGTTGGTTGCGCCGTGCCGCTTCGACAGGCGCTTGCCGTCGTCGCCGAGAATCATCGGCACGTGCGCAAATTCCGGCACGTCGTATCCCAGCGCGCGGTAAAGGTTAATCTGCTTCGGCGTGTTGCTGACGTGGTCTTCGCCGCGGATGACCAGCGACACTTTCGCCGCCGCATCATCGACCACCACGCAGAAATTGTAGGTCGGCGCGCCGTCAGAGCGGCGGATAACCCAGTCGTCGAGCTCGCTGTTATTGACCGTCACCACGCCGCGCACCTTGTCGTGCCAGCTCACGCTGCCTTCCAGCGGATTCTTGAAGCGCACCGCCGGCGTCACCCCCGGCACCGGTTCGCCGCCGTCGCGGTATTTGCCGTTGTAACGTTGCGGCAGGCCGAGGCGCTTTTGCTCCTCGCGCATCGCCTCCAGCTCCTCCGGCGTGCACCAGCAGTAGTACGCCTGCCCGCGCGCGATCATCTGCTCGATAATCGCGTCGTAGTCGGCGAAACGCTTGCTTTGATAGACGATTTCGCCGTCATGATGCAGGCCGAGCCAGTTCAGACCATCGAGAATCACCCGGGTGGACGCCTCGGTCGAGCGCTCCAAATCCGTATCCTCAATGCGCAGGCGGAACACGCCCTGATGCTGGCGCGCGTGCAGCCAACAATACAGCGCGGTACGCACCCCGCCGATATGCAAATCGCCGGTCGGGCTGGGGGCAAAACGGGTAACAACCATAAAAACCTCTACAATAACAAACAAAAACAGCGGGCGACCCGCCAGATAAGGCGACATTTTACCGCCTAAACCCCACCGCCTGCACCCGCACGCATATAATGTCGCCCTTTACCACACAACCGGAGCAACCGCATGACCCCGAACGACATCCTGCAACTCATCCACGACGAAAATATCGAATACCTCGACCTGCGCATCACCGACAGCAAGGGCAAAGAACACCACATCAGCTACCCGGCGGACATCGACGAAGACTTCTTTGAAGAAGGCAAAATGTTCGACGGCTCCTCCTTTGCCGGCTGGAAGGGCATCCACAACTCCGACATGATCCTCATGCCCGACCCGGCGACCGCCTACATCGACCCCTTCTACGCGCACAAAACCCTCGTCCTCACCTGCGACATCATCGAGCCGGACACCATGCAGGGCTACGCGCGCGACCCGCGGTCGCTGGCCCGCCGTGCCGAGGCCTACCTCAAGGCCACCGGCATTGCCGATTCCGCCAACTTCGGCCCGGAGAACGAATTTTTCATTTTCGACGAAATGAAATACCAGACCAGCATGCACAAAGTCATGTTTGAAATCGTCAGCGAAGAAGGCATCTGGAACAGCGCCGCCGACATCGAAACCGGCAACAGCGGCCACCGTCCGAACGTCAAAGGCGGCTACTTCCCGGTCGCCCCGGTGGATTCCCTGCACGACCTGCGCGCCGAAATGTGTGAACTGCTGACACGCGTCGGCCAGGGCGTGGAAGTGCAGCACCACGAAGTCGCTACCGGGCAATGCGAAATCGGCGTGCGCTACAACACCCTGGTGCGCAAAGCCGACGAAGTCCAGCAACTCAAATACATCATCCACAACGTCGCCCACGCGGCGGGCAAAACCGCGACCTTCATGCCCAAGCCCATCGTCGGCGACAACGGCTCCGGCATGCACGTCCACATCTCGCTCATCAAAGACGGCAAGAACCTCTTTAGCGGCGACGGCTACGGCGGCCTCTCCGACATGGCGCTGTACTTCATCGGCGGCATCATCAAACACGCGCGCGCGTTGAACGCCTTTACCAACCCCTCCACCAACAGCTACAAACGCCTCGTGCCGCACTTTGAAGCGCCGATCATGCTCGCCTACTCCGCGCGCAACCGCAGCGCCTCCATCCGCATCCCCTACATCACCAACCCCAAAGCGCGGCGCATCGAAATCCGCTTCCCCGACTCCACCGCCAACCCCTACCTCGCCTTTGCCGCGCTGCTGATGGCGGGCTTGGACGGCATCAAAAACAAACTGCATCCGGGCGAGGCGATGGACAAAGACCTCTACGACCTGCCGCCGGAAGAAGCCGACAACATCCCGCAAGTCGCCTTCTCGCTGGAACAAGCGCTGGACGCGCTGGAAGCGGACAACGCCTTCCTCAAACAGGGCGACGTCTTCAACGACGACCTGCTGCGCAGCTACATAGACATCAAACGCCAAGAAGTCGAACGGATGCGCCTGCAAGTGCACCCGCTCGAATTTGAGCTCTATTACAGCTGCTGATTCTACCGCCTGCCACCCGTCGTTGGGCGGCAGGCGGTAAATCTGATTCGCCGCTCACGAGAGCATTGCAGGCGGAAAAGGCCGTTCAAGCGGCGATGCAACGAACGGCAGAGATTTTTCGGGGAAGTGGTTAACCACTCCTGCCAAGCGTTCTACAATCCACCCGACGCCTCGCTTGGGGCGTATCCCCATCTCTTAATCAGGAGAAGCACATGAATCCGAACTACCGTTACCTGCTTGCTGCTGCCCTGCTCGGCGGCGGTGCTGCCGCTTGGGCCGTGCACACCCCGGTGATCAGCCCGAATTACGGCATGAGCCAATACGACATGGTGAAGCGCAGCGAAGCCGTCGCGCTGGATGGCAAAATCAATGAAGACATCTGGGCGCAAATTCCCGCATTGGTCGGCAGCTTCCACTACCCCTGGGCGGAAAAAGAAGCCCCGGCAACCGTCTTCAAGGCTTTCAGTGATGGCGAGAACTTCTATTTCAGCTTTGTCGTCAGCGACAAGCAGGTGCTCACCAGCGAGCATTGGAACGATGAAAGCACCGTGGACGGTGAAGACCGGGTCGAACTCTTCTTTGCAGGTGAACCGATTGACCGTCCGGGCGAAGCAGGCATGAGCCGCTACTACGCCATTGAAGTCGATTCCCAGGGGCGGGTGCACGACTATGCCATCGATTACTACCGTAAATTCGACAGCAGCTGGAACCTGCCGGGGCTGGAAAGCAAGGCTGAACTGACGGCAAACGGTTACAGCGTCGAAGGCAAAATTCCGCTGAAAACCCTGCAAGACCTGAAACTGCTGCGCGACGGCCAGATGCGCACCGGCGTCTTCCGCGCTGAATTCTCGCCCAGCGGTGGTGAGGAACCAGTGATGGAGTGGATCTCGTGGGTCAACCCGAACACGCCACAACCGGACTTCCATGTGGACAGTGCCTTCGGCATCTTCCGCTTCCTGCCGTAACGGCGGACGGACAACAAAAAAAGGGCGCAAAGCCCGTTTTTTTATGTGGTCGAACTGCGCATGCGAAAAAATCGTCATTTGCCAACATGGCTTGAGTTTATGCCCTGCCAAGCGGCGCAAATGCTGGCCTCGCTTCTTGTCTTCAGTCCGCTGTCTCGCGTTATCCCTCTGAAACGACCATTTCCGGGGGATATAGTTGAATAGATAAAAAAGCGTAACAAGGCGCGTCGCCGCAGACAGTACAGGTAGTACGGCAAGGCGACGCAACGCAGTTACGATTTTTTAGATGTTTAACTATATTTAGCTCATCGCCCTTGGATGGTCTTTACCCCACTGCGGAACCACAGTGGTATACACTACCGCTTCTAACAACCAACGGGAGGAACCCCATGAAAATCCGAACCTTAACCGCTACCTTGACCCTCGCTCTGCTCACCGCCTGTGGCGGTAGTGGTGGCAGCGATAGCCCAAACGTGGATAGCAGTAACCACAATCCACGCCCCGTGAGCGGTGATATGGGCAAACGCTATGTTATGCCCTTTGACGACTGGGAAGATGGAAGCAGCGAACTCTTTGAATCTAAGCGTAATGGCACAACATTTGTTACCAGCAGGATGAATCAGGGATACACCGTCGACAGTGGAGTTCTACCAGCAGGCTTCGCCGAATTTCCCGCACAAATGCATTTGGTGGTACCAGGCGGCCGGGAAGTGACACATACCCAAACTATGCGTTCTTACAAAGGATTCCATGCTGGCGTCTTTACCACAGCTCCCTATGCCAACGATGTAGACAAAGATTGGAGCACTCACGCCCTATATCTGAATTACCTTGATCCCAGCAAACAATTGCCATCCAGCGGCAAAGCCACCTACACTGGCCGCGCCTTCAACTACGATGCGGCCAACGATGCCAATCTGCGCTACACCATTAATTTTGGCACCCGTCGTGGTAGCGGGGAAATCAGCGCCTCTCGTAATCTAGGTCGCATCACCTTGCAAGACGCCCCTATCCGGCAAAAAACTGATGATGAATTTGGCAATCTGAATGCCTATGGTGTTTATGGAGGTACGGCTAGCATCGAAGATGTCAGTGGACGCCATGTCGGCATAGATACCTATACCTTGGGTATCGCAGGACCAAACGCAGAAGAAATCGTTGGCAACGTCAATTACGATGCCACAACCCCGCAAGGACAAAAAAGCTATCCCGAAGAAAAAATCCTGCACTTTCACGGCACCAGAGGTGACATTACTCCGTAATTGTCACTCGCACATAAAAAAACGGGCGTAAAGCCCGTTTTTTTATGTAGCCGTGCCGCTTAGTTGTTCACTTTCGGTGCCGGTTGACCTTTGTCCTTATCGAGGCCGGTGTATTTGAATTCGTAGGACACGTCGAACGGTTTCCACCATTTGCCCACGCCGGTTTCTTCGTCAGTGTGGCGGTGCATGCCGGCCTTCGGTGGCGGCTCGATGTGGTAGGTCACTTTGTAGTTGCCCACGCCGAGCATTTTGATGTTTTGGCCGTAGTGCGGACCGTCGCTGGCGACCATCGGCATGAAGGTGCCTTCCTGTTTTTCCTTGGTATCGAGGTTTTCCAAGGTATAGGTGATGGTCAGGTATGGCATCCATTCGCCTTCACCAAAGCCGTTTTTGTTGCCTTTGGTGGCGTGGATGTCCGCTTCGAGGTGAATGTCAGCCTCTGCCGCCGAGAGGCCCATGCCGCGCGGTTCCATGTCAACCGGTTGTAGGTACACGGCGGCGATTTCCATCTCGTTGATGGTTTGCGGTTCGCCTGCCGGGTATTCGGTGAAGGCGTAGGCGCCGGTGGCGGTCAGCAGCATGGCAGCAGCCAGTGCAGTTTTTTTGATGCTCATGGGTACCTCCTCAAGGTTTTACGAGCGATTGGAAGATGCTTTAGGTTTGCGGATGAACAGCACCCACAGCGCAAAGAGCGCCGCAAGCAGCAGCACGATTTGCGGCAAGAGGGTTTCCCAGTAGGGGGCGATGCCGAGCCAGTTGGTCATCCAGGCGGGAATGGCGGTGCCGTCGCCGATGAGGGTCGGGGTGAAGGCTTTGCCCTCGATGAGTTCCGCGACACCTTTGCCGGCGAAGATGAAGGCCATCAGGTACATGAAAATGCCGGTGAACATGAAGAAGGGTTTGAGCGGCAGACGCACCACGCTGTAGCGCATGATGAGGTAGATGACGGCAAGGGCGATGACGCCAACGGCGAAGCCGCCTGCCAGGTAGCCGTAATCCAGTGCGGTTTTTGCTTCGGCGGCAAGGGCAAAGTAGAAGAGGACGGTTTCCGCGCCTTCGCGATAGACGGCAAGGAAGCTGGTCAGCCACAGGCCGATAAGCGAGCCCTGGCTGAGCGAAGTGCCGATTTTCTTTTCGAGATAGGCTTTCCAGTGCTGCGCCTCGACTTTCGAGAGCAGCCAGTAGCTCATGCCGAAGAGCATGACGGTGGCAATAAGCATGGTGACGCCTTCGAGGATTTCCCGCCCGGCAGCGGCGTTCGCGAGCAGCCATTTGAAGAGCAGGGCGGTCACAACGCTGGCGGCAAGTGCCCACCACACCGAGCCGGTGATGATTTTCTGCTTGTCGCCGTGGCCGCTTTTGTGGATGTAGGCGATGACGGCGGCGACGATGAGCAGCGCTTCCAGCCCTTCGCGCAGAATGATGGTGAGGCTGGCGAGGAAGAGGGCGACACCGGTGGTACTGCCGCCGAGCATATCCATCGCCTTGTCCATGTTGACGGAGAAGGCGGTGATTTCGGCCTGGATGGCGGCTTCGTCCTTGCCGGCGTTCATCAGGCCGACGAGTTTGGTGAAGTGGCCTTCCAGTTCCGTTTTGAAAGCAGTATCGCGGGCGCCGATGGCGTTTTCCATGCCGCTCGCCTCAAAAATATCGAAGTAGGCATCCTGCACCTGGCCGACGGCTTTTTTCACATTTCCCGCCTGATAGGTCGCCTTCGCCCCGCCCAAAGCAGTGAAGAGCTCACCACGTACCGCCGTCCAATCCTTGCCGCTGTCGGCAGTAGCAGCATCATCCGCTGCCACGGCGGCGACCGGTGCAGGAACACCTTGCAGCGCTTCCTGCACATCATCCAGCAACGAGGTCACGCTGTAACCGAAGCTGCTGATGGTGTCGTCCGATTCCGCCTGCTTCATGAGCGCGGCAAATTTGCGGTTGATGACTTCCGCTGCGCGCGCCGATTTCTGAATGCGGATGGTGGTTTCCATGTCGCTGTTCTTGAAACCGTCGTACTGTGCCCGCTGCACGCGTGCCTTCGCTTCGGCGGGATTTTTCTTCTCAAAAGCGCTAACAGCGGCGGCAAGATGATCATCCATCGCTTGATACGCGGCTACCCAGCCGGGATCAATGCCTTCCAGTGCGCTGTGCGCGCCGTGCGCCACCAGCTTGTGCCCGCTTTCCAGCGTCGGCACTACTGCGCGCACCTCATCACGCAGTGCCTGCAAGCGGGCAGCGACGGCGTCTTTCGGCTCACCCTGGCTGATCATGCGGCGGATGGCGCCAAATTCCGCTTCCATCTCGGCGCTCTTCTTCGCGGAGATATTGATACGGATCGGCCCTTCCAAATTCTCGAAGACCTCAAAATAGGCCATCTGTACCTTTTCCTTGGCCTCATCAACCTTGTCCGCTTGATAGAGCTCATTGGTAGCATCCAGCCGTGCGGCGATGTCCTCGGCAAAAGCACGATAATCTTGGGCAAAGACAGGCATACAGCAAAGAAAAAGCAAGGTAGCGACAAGGCGGTGGATGGTGCTCATTGGGATTCTACTCCGTAAATAAGAACCGATATTGTGACAATAAGCACGGCCATGCGCAATTTCAACTTGATTACCCGCCTGTATTCACAGGAGAAATAGCATGCGGCACGGCGCAGCTGATAAATGTAAATGCCATAAATTCGCATTTAGTCGTATAGTTAGCTCTTCATTCACAACCGGAGCCATCCTATGAAAAAAGTCCTGATCGCTACCACCCTTGCTGCTCTCGTCCTGCCGGGTTTTGCCGCTGAACCCGCCGGCAAGGTGCTTGCCGATGAAGGCAAAGTCTTTGCGAACCATCACGGCACAGTAGTGCGCAAGGCGCTGAAAAAGGGCGAGAAAATCGACAAACACAACCACGAAGGTGAAGACATCATCTTCAACGTCATGCAGGGGGCGATCAAAATCACCCTGAACGACAGCGAAGTGCATGAGCTGAAAGCGGGCGACACCCTCGTTTTCAACGGCAAAAACTTCATCGCCGGCGAAGCCACCGATGACGCGCTGGTCGTCATTACCCTGGTGAAAGAATAAGGCAAACAACTACCTGGAGGATATTATGAGCACACAGGCAGGCACTATCCTGAACGGCGAAGGCGAAGTTTTTGCCAACAGCCACGGCAGTGTTGAGCGCATCGTCCTACACGCGGGCGGCAGCATCGCGCGTCACAACCACCCCGGGCAGGACGTGATCGTAACCGTGCTGAGCGGCGGACTGGACGTTGTTCTTGATGACGGCGAGAAACACCCGCTGTACGCGGGCGACACCCTCGCCTTCAACGGGCGGCACTACTTCGCGGCGGATGCCACGGCGGACACCGTCGCCATCCACACCACCATTCGGGAATAGCCGCCGGCAAATCCTGCGGCGGCGTGCGGGAAATCTCGAAGCAGACGCATGAAGCCGGAGGTAAAGCGGGGTTCGCCCCGCTTTCTTTGTTTTGGCGGCGTGCGGCTTATCCCAGTGCGATGTCGTATTGGCCGTAACGGTAGCCCGCATCCACTTGCAGGCGGATGGGGATTTTCAGGAGCGCTTGCAGGTCGGAGAAGGTCAGCGATTCCTCTTCGCGGATGAAATCGATGAGATCCAGCGCGGCGACGATGGTCATCATCTTCGGCTTGAAATCGCGCGCTTCGCGCATGAGGTCGCGGAAGAGTTCGTAAGCGATGGTTTCGATGGTTTTGACATAGCCGCGCCCCTGGCAGGCAGGGCAGGGTTCGCACATCACCTGGCGCAGGCTTTCCCGCGTACGCTTGCGCGTCATTTCGATGATGCCCAGCGGTGAAAGCGGGCTGATGGTGTATTTGCTGCGGTCGCCGGCGAGTGCGTCGAGCAGCGCGTCCATCACACCCTGCTGGTGTTCGGGGGTGTTCATGTCGATGAAATCCAGCATGATGATGCCGCCGAGGTTGCGCAGGCGCAGTTGCCGGGCGATGGCGCGCGCTGCTTCGAGGTTGGTTTTGTAGATGGTGTCATCTTGCGAGAGCTTGCCGACGAAGGCGCCGGTATTGACGTCGATGGTGGTCATCGCCTCGGTTTGGTCGATGATGAGGTAGCCGCCGGATTTGAGGGCGACGTGGCGTTTCAGCGCCAGCGCGATTTCTTCCTCGATGCCGTAGCGCTCGAACAGGCTGCGGTCGCCGTCGTAGAGTTCGAGGCTGGCTGCCATGTTGCCGAGGAAGTTGTCGGCAAAGGCCCGCATCTGTTTGTAGGCGTTGGGGTGGTCAACCACGATGCGGCGCACTTCCGGGGTAACGTAGTCGCGCAGCACCTTTTGATACAGCGGCAGTTCGCCGTAGATAAGGGTGCCGGGGCGGGACTGGCGCTGCTGGCAGAGGATGTTTTCCCAGACGCGTTGCAGGTATTGCATATCGGCGCGCATCGCCCAGAGGTCGGCGGACTCAATCGCGGTGCGGACAATAAAGCCGCCCTGCTTGCCTTCGTGGAAACCGGCGACGGCTTCGCGCAGGCTTTGCCGCTGTTCTTCGGAGGAGATTTTCGCCGAGATGCCGATGTCTTCGGCGGTCGGCAGATAGACGAGGAAGCGCGAGGGGATGGAGATTTCCATGGTCAGCCGTGCGCCCTTGCTGCCGATGGGGTCTTTCAGCACCTGCACCAGCAGCGACTGCCCTTCGCGCATCACCTCGCTGATGCGGGTCGGCGGCTTGTCGCCGCGCCGCACCACGTTCTTGACGTGCAGGAAACCGGCGCGTTCCAGGCCGATGTCGATAAAAGCGGCGTCCATCCCCGGCAGGACGCGCTGCACCTTGCCTTTGTAAATATTGCCAACGATGCCGCGTTTGCGCTCGCGCTCGACAAAAATATCCTGCAACACGCCGTCGCCGAGCAGGGCGACGCGGGTTTCATAGGGCGTATGGTTGATGAGAATCTCGGTGCTCGCCGTTACGTTGTCTGCCATGTCAACTCCCTAGCGCCTGCAAAAACTCGCCGCTGCAACCCAGCTCGCAGAAGCCCTGCCACAGCGCTTGCAGCGGTAGCCCCATGACGTTGTAGAAATCACCAGTAATAGCAGACACCAGAACACCACCGCGCCCCTGGATGCCGTAAGCGCCTGCCTTGCCCAGTGGTTCGCCGCTGGCAAGATAGGCGCGCAAGAGGGCATCGGGATGCTCAGGCATGGTCACACTGCTGCATTCAACGTGGGTGAAAAGATCATGGCGGTAGCGCATGGCCAGGCCGGTGAAGACCTGATGCTGCCGCCCGGAAAGCTGACGCAGCATAGCGAGCGCTTCGGCGTTGTCCTGCGGCTTGGCGAGAATGGCGCCGTCGCAGGAAACGACTGTATCGGCGGCGATGATGAGCGCATCGGGAAAATCGGGGGCGACCGCTTCAGCCTTGGCACAGGCCAGACGCAGCACTAGCTCCGGCGCCGTCTCACCCGCCAGCACACTTTCATCAATGGCGGGTTCGGCGGTGGTGAAATCCAGACCGAGCATTTGCAGGAGGAAAGCGCGGCGGGGGGAGGCGGAGGCGAGGACGATTTGCATAAGGAACACCGGACGGAAAGATGACGGCATTATATCGGCGGCGGTGCGGGGTGGCGTAGTGAGCCATTTCGTCCGGATCGCGGCAAGCGGGATAAATGCTGGGGTTGCCACCAAGCGACGGCAATACGGGCTTTGCGCGTCAGTGCAATATTTCTTCCCCCGTTTACGGGGGAAGGTGCCCGAAGGGCGGAAGGGGGGAATAAAGCTGCCAAGCGGCGCAATCATGGCCCGCCAAGCGGGTATAGGTATCTACACATCTCAATAGTTGAAAAGCAGATGAAAAACAAAGAGAAACCCCTCGCCCGCTTGCGGGAGAGGGGCAGGGGTGAGGGCGTTCGTCCGCAGGACGAATCTCGTCAAGCGGGACAGACAGGTGTTTTTTGCCCTCCTCCATCGCTTCGCGACACCTCCTCCCGCAAGCGGAAGGAGGGATTAACCGCTGTTTTCAAAAAGATTTTCTCTCGCTTGCAAGATGGGCAGATACCTATGGCCAAGCGGGATAAACGCTGGGTTTGCCGCCAAGCGGGATAAACACTGGATTCGTCAAGCGGAATAAACACAGACCCCGCCAAGCGACGGCAATAGGCTTTGCGCGTCAGGGCAATATACCTTCCCCCGTTTACGGGGGAAGGTGCCCGAAGGGCGGAAGGGGGGAATAAAGCTACCAAGCGGCGCAATCACGCGCCCCAAGGCGGTTAAGGCAGTTCGAGAATCACAGCAGCATCGCCGGCAGCGGTCGTTTCCGCTTCAGCCACACGGGTACCGCTGACGTTGCCATCGGCGCTCAAAATCGCGCGGTAGGTGAGTTGCGGGTGCTGGCTGATGCTCTCGCCGGTCATGCTGTCGCGGTCGGTGAGCTCGATGCTTTGCCGGGCAGCGGGGGCGAGGGCGCGCACGGCAAGCGGCATTTTCTCGCCCGGCAGGCTGGCGCTGACGTAGAGACGGGCTTTATCCGGCAGGGCCGCAAGCGTGTCCGCCGCGATATGCACGGTGATGGTTGGCGCGGCGGCCACCTTGCCGTCTGCGGCGGGCGGGATGAGGCGGTAGAGCGGATGGTCAGGCGCGAGGTCGTGGCGCAGTTCCGCCCACAGCGGCGCGGCGAGGTCGGCCTTGCCGCTTTGTGTGTAGCCCGCTGCCAGCAGGACTTTGGCGAGCGGGTTGGCGCTTTGCGCGCGCAGGATGGCCTCGATGTCGGCGGGCATGGGTTTGTCGGGATGGGCAAAGAGGGTGGTCTGCGCGTAGTCGAGGGCAATGGCGGCGTCATCGGGGGCGAGGCTGTGCGCGCGGGCGTAAATCTGCGCCGCCGGCGGGTATTGCTCGTTGCGACTGTAACAGCGGGCAAGTGTGTCGAGTTGCGCAGAGTCGCGGCGGTCAATGCGCGCCTGCAAGGCCTGACAGTAGATGGCGAGACTTTCTTGCGGCACGCGCTCAATGTCGCCGAGGTACTGGCTGCGCATGAGGGCGGGGGCGAGTTGCTGTTGCAGGTTGTGCCAGCGGTCGCCGTTACGGTCGGCCTGCTGCCACAGGGCGACGGCGGTCGCGACGGCAAAGAGGGCAAAGGGGTAGAACCACGGCGGCAGACGGGTCGCGGTCGGCGTTTTGCCCGCGCGCAGGGCTTTGAGTTCGTGGTAGAGACGGTAATCGCGTTCGTCCTGCCCCGCCGGATCATCGGCGGCGCGCCAGGCGGCAATCAGCGCGCGCTGCTCGGCGGCAGGATCGGCGGGCGCGTAGCGACGGTGTGCCGCGCGCAGCAGGGGCAGGAGGGCGAGGAGGGTAAGGAGGAGTGGCGGGAGGAGGTAGGGCATGGGCGTTTGTCGTTAAGTGGGGGCGTGCTTACAGAAGGACTTCATGGTTTGTTGTTGCCTGTTTTGTCGAGGTCTTGCAGGACTTGCTGTGCGGCTTGCTGCGCTTCTTTGTTGTCTGTTTGGGCGGCGACTTTTTCATACCAGGTGCGTGCTTTGTCATAGTCCTGCGTTATGCCCTGGCCGTTTTCGTAGAGGGCACCAAGGTTGTATTGGGCTGCGGCATAACCTTGCGCGGCAGCTTTTTCCCACCAGGCGCGCGCTTGCGCGTAGTCCTGCGCGACGCCTTGACCTTCAGCGTAAAGGACACCGAGGTTGTATTGGGCATCGGCATTGCCTTGCACAGCGGCTTTTTCCCACCATGCGCGCGCCTGACCGTAGTTCTGTGCGACGCCTTTGCCTTCGTAGTAGGAAACACCGAGGTTGTATTGGGCATCGGCATAACCTTGGGTGGCGGCTTTTTCATACCAGGCACACGCTTGGGCGTAGTCCCGTGCCACACCCTGGCCTTTGGCGTAGAGGATTCCGAGGCTGTATTGGGCTTGGGCGAGATTCTGTGCGGCAGCTTTTTCCCACCAGAGGCGCGCCTGGCCGTAGTTCTGTAGTGCCCCTTCGCCTTCGTAGTAGGAAACACCGAGGTTGTATTGGGCATCGGCATAATCTTGGGCAGCAGCCTTTTCGTACCACGTGCGTGCTTGGGCAGTGTCCTGTGCTACGCCTTGGCCTTTGTCGTATAGAGTGCCGAGGTTGAACTGCGCTTCAGCATGACCTTGGGCAGCAGCCTTTTCGTACCACGTGCGTGCTTGGGCAGTGTCCTGTGCTAC